>Ga0136631_10000050_pt1 | contig 29427 bp, 23 predicted proteins | sample AntDrymUQ6012206_2_FD_104655 | JGI IMG/M metagenome (GOLD analysis project Ga0136631, IMG submission 104655) | Polar desert sand microbial communities from Dry Valleys, Antarctica - metaG UQ601 (22.06) | ecosystem: Environmental > Terrestrial > Soil > Desert | place: Antarctica: Dry Valley... | reverse complement strand
CGCGCCGGCGCGCCGCCGAGGTCCTCACGGGGCCGGCCGCCCAGGACGCGGCCGTGCTGCGGGCGGGGCGCCGGGCGCTCGACCAGCTTGCCGCGATCGTCGCCGCCGATCGCGCGCTTGCGCCGGCGCCGGCCGAGCTCGCCGCGCTGCTGGACGAGCTCGAGGTTCCGGCGGGCGCGCGTCCGGCGCCCGGCCTCGTGACCGTCACCGACCCGCTCTCGCTGCGTGCGCGGCGCGTGCGCGCGCTCTTCGCCTGCGCGCTGCAGGAGGGCATCTTTCCCGCCGCACCGCGCGCCGAGCCGTTCTTCGGCGACGCCGAGCGGGAGGCGATCGCCGCTGCCTCGGGCCTGCGCCTGCGCCGCCGCGACGACCTCGGCGCCGAGCGCTACCTCTTCTACGCGACCGTCTCGCGGCCGGAGGAGCGGCTCTATCTCTCCTGGCACGAGGCCGGCGACGACGGCGAGCAGGCCGTGCCCTCGTTCTTCATCTCCGACGTCTGCGACCTCTTCGGGCCCGAGCTCGCCGAGCGGCGGCGGATGCGCACGCTCGGCGAGGTCGGCTGGCCCGCCGGGGCGGCGCCGACCGAGCGCGAGCGCAGGCGCGCCGACGCCGCGGCAGGTCCCCGCCATCGCGAGGTGCCGATCGCGCCGCTGCGCGACCCCGCGCTCGTGGCCGAGCTGCGCGAGCGCCCGACCTGGTCGGCCTCGGGAATCGAACTGTGGGCCGGCTGTCCGGTGAAGTGGTTCGTCGAGCGCCGGCTGGACCCCGAGGGACTGGAGCCCGACCCCGAGCTCATGCTGCGCGGCGCGCTCGCCCACGCCGTCCTGGAGGCGACGCTCCGCGCTCTCGTCGAGCAGACCGGCACGGCGCGCGTGCGCCCCGCGACGCTTCCCCTCGCCGTCGAGCTGGCGAACGCGGCGCTCGACCGCTACGCCGCGACCGCGGAGTTTCAGGTCTCGCGCGACCCGCGCCGCCAGCGCGCGCTCCTGCACCGGCTGCGCGCGGACCTGCTGCGCTACCTCGAGCACGCCGCCGCCGACGGCTCGGCGCTCGCGCCTGCCGGCCTGGAGGTGGCGTTCGGCGCGCCCGGCGGCGAGCACCCGGCGCTGCAGCTCGGCGACGGCGTCGCGCTCAGCGGGCGGATCGACCGCATCGACGAGGACGACGGCGGGGAGGCCGTCGTGTACGACTACAAGGGCCGCAACGTCGTCGAGTCGGCCAACTGGCGCAAGGAGCGCAGGTTCCAGGTCGCGCTCTACATCCTCGCGGCGCGCGACGTGCTCGGCCTGGATCCGATCGGCGGCCTCTACCAGCCGCTCGGCGGCAAGGACCAACGGGCCCGCGGCCTCGTGCTCGCCGGCGCCGACCCCGGGCTGGACACCGTCAAGACCGACCGCCGCCAACGCGCGGAGTTCGACGCGATCGTCGACGGCGTGCTCGTGGACGTCCTGCGCACGGTCGGCGAGCTGCGCACCGGCGCGCTCGAGCCGCGGCCACAGACCTGCGCCTGGGGAGGCGGCTGCGCATACCCGACGATCTGCCGCTGCGAGGCCGCGTAGCGATGAGCCCGACCCTCCTCGGTCCCGCCGGCCGCTGCTTCACCGCCGAGCAGTCCGACGCGATCCGCGCGCGGGCGGGGTCGCTGCTGCTGGAGGCCAACGCCGGCAGTGGCAAGACGTCGGTGCTCGTCGAGCGCTTCGTGCGCTCCGTCCTCGAGGACGGTGTGCGACCGGCGCGGATCCTCGCGATCACGTTCACCGAGCGCGCCGCCGGCGAGCTGCGCGCGCGGGTGCGGCAGCGCTTCGTCGAGCTCGGCCGCCGCGACGAGGCCCGCGCGACCGAGGCCGCCTGGGTCTCGACGATCCACGGCTTCTGCGCCCGCGTGCTGCGCGCCCACGCGATCGCCGCCGGCCTCGATCCCGCGTTCACCGTCCTCGACGAGGCCGCGGCGCGCGCGCTGCGCGACCGCGCCTGGGACGAGGCGCTCGGGCGCTGGCTCGACGGTGAGCACGGCCCGGCGGCACTCGACCTCGTCGCCGCGTACGACACCGACCGCCTGCGGCGCACGATCGCCGGCGCGCATGACGCGCTGCGCAGCGCCGGGCAGACCCGACCGCGCCTGCCGCGGCCGCCGGTGCTCGCGGAGCCGGGCGACCTGCGCGCGGAGCTCGAGACCGCCGCGGCCGCCGCCGCCATCGAGCTCGCCGGCGCGGGGGATGGGCAGCGCGTCGCCGAGGCCCGCGCGCGGCTGGATCGCTGCCTGGAGCTCCTGCGCGGCGACGCGGCGGAGCCGGCGCTAGCGGACGTGCACGTCGGCATGGGCGCGAGCGCGCTGAAGAGCGTGTCCTGCGGGCGCTACCGCGAGGCCTTGGAGCGCTACGCGAGCGCCTGCTGCGACCGCCGGGCGGCCGCAGCCGTGGAGCTGCTCGACGAGCTGCTGGCGCTCTACGCCGGCGCCTACGCGGACGTCAAGCGCGCGCGGGCCGGCCTGGACTTCGACGATCTCGAGCTCCTCAGCCGCGACCTGCTCGTTGCCGAGCCTGCGCTCGGCCACTCGTACGCCGAGCGCTTCGACCGCGTCATGGTCGACGAGTTCCAGGACTCCAACCCGCGCCAGCTCGCGCTCTTCGAGGCCCTCGACCGCGACGACCTCTTCGTCGTCGGCGACGAGCAGCAGTCGATCTACGGCTTTCGCAACGCCGACGTCGAGGTCTTCCGTGCCCGCCGCGCCGCGCTGTCCGCCGATGGCCGCGTCGCGACGCTGGCGACGAACTTCCGCAGCCGCGGCCCGATCCTCGACACGATCAACGCCGCCTTCGCGCCGCGTCTGGGCTCCGGCTTCGTCGCGCTGCGCGAGGGGCGCGACCATCACGGCGACGCGCGGGAGCCGCTCGTCGAGCTGCTGCTCACCGACCAGGCAGGCTGGGACGACGAGGCGATCGAGCTCGGCGAGCTCCCGCCCGCGAAGGCCTGGCGCCACGCCGAGGCGCGGCTGCTCGCGCAGCGCCTGCGCGACCTCGTCGACGCCGGCGACGCGCGGCCAGAGGACGTCGTCGTGCTGTTCCGCGGCCTCGGCGACCTCGCGGTCTACGAGCGCGCGCTCGAGGACCAGGGGCTGCTGACGCTGTCGGTCGGCGGCCGCGGCTACTGGGGCCGCCAGGTCGTGCGCGACCTCTGCGCGTGGCTGTCGGCGCTCGCCAATCCGCGCGACGAGACCGCGCTGTACGGCGTGCTCGCGTCCCCGCTCGTCGGCCTCTCCTCCGACGCGCTCGCGCACGTCGCGTGCGCCGGGCGCGGCAACGCCTGGCGGGCGATCTCCGCGGGCGCACGTCGACTGCCTGATGCGACCGGAGATCGCGCGCCAGGGGCGATCTCCGCGGGCGCTGATCGCCCGCCAAGGGCGACCGGAGATCGCCCGCCAGGGGCGATCGAGAACGATGGCGAGCTGCGCGAGCGATTGACCGTCGCCGACGGTGAGCGGCTCGATGCCTTCGCGATGCGCTTCGCCGCCGAGCGCGAGCTCGCGCCGCGGCTCGGGCTCGACGAGCTGCTGCGGCGCGTCGTCGACGCCACCGGCTACGATCTGCACGTCCTACGGCTGTCGGGCGGACCGCGCCGGCTGGCGAACGTCCACAAGCTCCTGCGCCTCGCCGCCGCGTTCGAGCGTGACCACGGCCGCGACGTGCGCGCCCTCGCCGACTTCGCGACCGCCGAGCTCGAGGCCGAGGCGCGCGAGACCGACGCGCCCGTCGAGCTCGGCGACGTCAAGGCCGTGCGGCTCATGACGATCCACGCCGCCAAGGGCCTCGAGTTCGAGACCGTCTGCGTCGCCGACCTCGGACGCAAGCGGCCGGGCGACGGCGACGTGGACCTGCTCGTCGATGACGACGAGGTCGGCCTGCGGCTCGTCGGGCTCGACGGGACGAGCGACAAGGCGCTCGCCTTCGAGCGTCTGCGCGACCGCGCGCGCGAGCGCGACGCCCGCGAGGAGGAGCGCATCTTCTACGTCGCGGCGACCCGCGCGCGCGAGCGCCTCATCCTCAGCGGCGGCGCGACGCTCGCGACGTGGCCGAAGGAGGGCCCGACGGCGCCGCCGCTGGCGTGGCTGGGGCCGGCGCTGCTGGGCGGCGACCTCGACCGGTTGCCGACGGCCGGCGAGCCGGTGCGCGACGTCGTCTGGAGCGACGGTGCGTTCACGGCGTCGCTGCGCTGCGCGCTCAACGCGCCCGCCACGATCGGCCGCGTGCTGCGCCCGGGCTCGCTCGCTCCCGCCGGGGCGAGCGAGCCGGTCGCACCGCCGCCGCCCGCGCTCGTACCCGAGCCCGAGCCCGCCGCGCCGGCGCCCGCCGTCCGGACGCTGTCGTACTCGGCGCTGGCGAGCTGGCGTGCGTGCGGCTACCGCTTCTACCTCACCCGCCTGCTGGGGCTCCCCGAGGAGCCCGCCGACGCCGGCGTCGCCGTCGCCGCTGCCCCGCCGCCCGCGGGCCTCGACCTGCGCCTGCGCGGGACGCTCGTCCACGCGCTGCTCGAGGAGGACGGCCCCGCGGGCGAGCGCGTCGCCGCGGTCGCCGAGGCGCACGGCGCGCAGCTGTCGCAGGCCGAGGCCGCCGACGTCGCCCGCCTCACCGACGCCTTCGCCACCTCGCCGCTGGCACGGCGCATCGTCCGAGCGCGCAGCGTCCGGCGCGAGCACGGCTTCACGGTGGCGCTTGGCCCGACGCTGCTGACCGGGATCGTCGACGTCCTGGCGCAGGAGCGCGGGGGCGCGCAGCTCGTCGTCGACTACAAGACCGATGGGGTCGACGCCGGCACCGACCTCGCCGCCTACGTCGAGGAGCGCTACGGCGTGCAGCGCCGCGTCTACGCGCTCGCCGCGCTGCGCGGCGGCGCCGCGCGCGTCGAGGTCGCCTACGCCTTCCTCGAGCGGCCCCGCGAGCCGGTGAGCGAGCGCTTCGAGCCCGCCGACGCCGAGCGCCTCGAAGCCGAGCTGCTCGCGCTCGCCGCGGGCATGCTGGCCGGTGAGTACCCCGTCACCGACCATCCCCACCGCGAGCTGTGCCTGACCTGCCCGGGCAGGCGCGCTCTGTGCTCGCACCCGGAGGAGCTCACGCTGCGCGAGCGCCCGGGCTGAGGCTCAGCGCTGCGCGAGCGCGTCGCGTCCGTACTTCTCGTCGATGCGGGCGCTGCCGTTGAACGCGCCATCGGGCGGCGTGGGGCGCTTCTGCGAGGGCGGCCGGCTCGGGCGCGGCCCGCCGCTGCGGGGCGAGTGCTCGCGGTCGGCAACGGCGTTGAGCTCGGCGCCGACGAGGAAGGCGATGTTCGACAGGTAGAGCCACAGCAGGAGGATCACCGCGCCGGCGAAGGCGCCGTACGTCGCGCCGTACTTGCCGAAGTTCGAGACGTAGAAGAAGAACCCCATCGAGGCGACGATCCAGATGAGCACGCCGACGATCGCGCCAGGCGTGATGATCCGGATGCGGCGTGGATGGACGTTCGGGGCGAAGGCGAATGCGATGGCATAGATCGCGAGCACGGCCGCGATCGCGACGCCCCAGCGCGCCACCCGCCAGATCCCGGCCGCGGTGTCGCCGAGGCCGATCGTGCCGAAGAGGTCGCTTGCCATCCCGCCGCCCAGGAAGACCGAGAAGAGCGCGACGAGCGCGAGCGCGATGACGACGAGCGTCCAGGCGAGGTCGCTGAGCTTGTGGCGCAGGAAGCTGCGTGTCTCCTCGACGCCATGGACCTCGTTCAGGGCGCGACCGGCGGCGCCGAAGGCGCCGGCGGCGCCGTAGAGCGCGACCGCGATCCCGAAGACGAGCGTGGCGCTGACGGCGCCGCCGGCGCTGTCTACGAGCGCGCGGAGCGATGCCTGCAGGGCGTCGGTGACCTCCGTCGGCGCGCCGTTCTCGCGCGCGTAGTCGACGGCCTTCGTGACGAGCGACTCGTCGCCGAGGAGGCCGAGCAGCGAGACGCCCACGAGCAGCGCCGGGAACAGCGACATCATCGCGTAGTACGTCAGCGCGGCGGCGCGGTCGGTCATGTTGTCTGCCCGAAACTTCTTGACCGCCCGTGTGACCGTGCTGAACATGGCGGGGTGGTTCCCTCCCACCCCCGACGCTAACCGGCTATCGCACGCTATTGCGCTCGACCCGGCAGCAGCGCGTGCCCCTCGGCCACCGCATGCGCGAGGTCGATGACGCGGCTGTTGGAGCGTCGCGCCTGCTGGCGCAGCAACTCGAACGCCTGGCGCTCGTCGACGCCGTGGCGCTCCATGATGATCCCCTTCGCGCGTTCGATCGCCCCGCGGCGCTCGAGCGCGCTGGCGAGCTGCTCGACCTGCTCGGTGAGCCGCGCCGTGTCGGCATGGCGGCGCACGGCGAGCTCGATCGCGCCCTGGACCTCCTCGAGGAAGCGCGGCCGCGCGAAGGCGTCGATCCCGCGCTCCGCCGCCGCGCCGACGAACTGCGGCTGGTGTTCTCCGAGCAGCGCGATGATGGGTCCGGATGCATACTCGTTGATCTCCTCGATGAGATCGAGCGCATGCTCGTCGTCGTCGTTGACGGCGACGACGGACAGGTCCGGCTCGTCGCTGGCGATGAGCTCGGCCGCCTGCGCGAGGGTGACGGCGTGTGCCGTGACGGTGTGCCCGAGCGCCGCCAGCAGCTCGTCGATCGCGCGCAGCGTCGCCTCGTTTTCGTCGGCGGCGAGGATGCGCAGCTCCCTGGATGTCGTATCGTCGGCGATCGTGGTTACCCCCGGCGGTCGGCCGTGTACGTGTGGGTATCATGACCTACGCGCGGCCCAGTCAACTGCCGCGCACGCCACGCGCCCCAACCTCCGGCGCATCTTCCTCCCGGAGGTTTGCGTGATCGTTGGTCGTACCCCGTTGTCCTCATCTCCGGCTCTCGTCCGGCATGGAGCGGTTTCGCCTCTGCCATGTGCATGACGCCCACCGAAGACGACCCGTCCGTCGCACCCGGCCGCGGCGCGGAGCGCTCCCGCGGGGACCGGGAGCTCTTCGTGCGCTACCGCGACGGCGACGTGCAGGCGCGCGAGCAGCTCGTCGAGCGCTTCCTGCCGCTGGCGCGCCAGCTCGCCCGCCGCTACCAGCGCGCGAGCGAGCCGCTCGACGACCTGCTGCAGGTCGCCTCGATGGGGCTGATCAAGGCGATCGACCGCTTCGACGCCGACCGCGAGATCGCGTTCTCCTCGTACGCGGTGCCGACGATCCTCGGAGAGATCAAGCGCCACTTCCGCGACCGCACGTGGGCCGTCCGCGTGCCGCGCGACCTCCAGGAGCTGACGCTGAAGGTCGACCGCGCGGTCGGTGATCTGTCCGAGCAGCTGCGCCGCCAGCCGTCGGTCGCCGAGATCGGCGAGGCCGTCGGCGCCGACGAGGAGGACGTGCTGGAGGCCCTGCAGGCCGGCGGCGCCTACCGCGCGGTCTCCATCGAGGCCCCGCGCGGTGCCGGCGGCGGCGACGAGGACGTCACGACGCTTGCCGATTCGATGGGCGTCGACGAGGAGGGCTTCGATCGCGCCGAGGAGCGCGCGACGCTCGCGCGCCTGCTGACGACGGTCACCCCGCGCGAGCGCGAGGTCCTGCGGATGCGCTTCGAGGAGGACATGACGCAGGCCGAGATCGGCGAGGTCATCGGCGTGAGCCAGATGCAGGTCTCGCGCGTCATTCGCCAGGCACTCGCACGCCTGCGCGCCGCCGCCGCCGCCGATGAACCTTAATCTGGATAGCCGGTTTCGGCCGCCGGCCTATGGGGGCATGAAGACGTGGTTGTGGCCGCCGACGATCGTCCAGAGACCGAGCAGGAGCGGCCTGGACCGCCAGCTCGACCAGCTCCTGCAGGAGCTGCGGGTCGCGATGCCCGGCGTGCAGGTGCTGTTCGCCTTCCTCCTGGCGGTCCCGTTCCAGCAGCGCTTCAGCACCGTGACCGAGTTCCAGAAGGAGGTCTACTTCGTGACGCTCCTGGCGTCGGCCGCGGCGTCGGCGCTCTTCATCGCGCCGACGGCCTTCCATCGCCTCATGTTCCAGGCTCGCGACAAGCCGCACCTCATCGCCGTCTCGAGCAAGTTCGCCGTCGCCGGCCTCGTCTGCCTGGCCGTCGCGATGAACGGCGCGGTCCTGCTCGTCACCGACGTGCTCTTCGACGGTGCCGCCGTCGTCGTCACGATCACGATCACGGCCACGCTCTACGTCGGCCTGTGGTTCGTGCTTGGCCTCGTCCGCCGTCTGAGCAGGGAGCGCAGCCACTGATGCCCGAGCCGCCCGCCGCCATCCTCGACATCGACGGCACGCTCGTCGACTCCAACTACCAGCACGCGCTTGCGTGGTACCGCGCGTTTCGCCTGCACGGCGTAACGATCCCGGTCTGGCGCTGCCACCGCGCTATCGGCATGGGCGGCGATCAGCTCGTCCCGTACCTCGCCGGCGAGGGCTTCGAGGGCGAGCAGGGCGACATCGTGCGCATCGAGGAGCATGCCCTGTACCAGCAGCTCATCGGCGAGGTGCAGCCGTTTGCCGGTGCGCGCGGGCTCATCGAGGATCTCAAGGCGCGCGGCTGCAAGGTCGTGCTCGCGTCGTCGGCGAAACCCGAGGACGTCGCCCGCTACCTCGACCTGCTGGACGCGCGCGAGCTCGCCGACGGCTGGACCGACGCCGGCAGCGTGCAGCACACGAAGCCCGCGCCCGATCTCGTGCAGGCCGCCCTGGAGCTCGTCGGCGGTGGCCCTGGGGTCATGGTCGGCGACTCGACGTGGGACTGCGAGGCCGCGAAGGCCGCGAAGGTGAAGACGATCGCGGTGCGCACGGGCGGGTTCGGCGCCGACGAGCTGCTGGAGGCGGGTGCCGTCGCCGTCTTCGAGTCGATCGCGGACCTGCGCGAGCGGTTGGCGGAGACGCCGTTCGGGTAGCTGTCAACGCATGCTCCTCATGCTCGCCCGGTCCGTGCCGGACCTGAAGGTGCCCACCCCCGGCGAGTCGCCAACGCCGATCGTGCCCGAGACGCCGAACGTCCCGGCCGAACCGGATCCCGGCCCGACGACCGAGCCCGAGCCGCCGAGCGTGCCCGAGCCCGATCCGGACCGCACGGTCCCGATCGAGCCGCCGGAGGCGCCGCAGACGCTGTGAGTCGGGGCCGATGTCTTGTGGCGCGTCCGGCGCCGCAGACGCTGTGAGTCGGCTCAGGCTGCCGCTTCGTACTCGCGCAGGAAGCCCTCGGAGGCGCAGGTGGCCCTCCTCGTCGGCGAGGATCGTCGTGACCATGTCGTTCGTGACCGGGTCGGAGCTGTCGGTCTCCTCGATGATCCGGTTGTAGTGCTCGATCGCACCCAACTCGGCCTGGATGACGCCCTTGATGACGTGGACGATGTCGGCCTGGTCCTCGGGCGGTTGGAGGTAGGTCTGCTCGGGGGTGAACTCCATCGAACCGGGGACCACCCCGTAGAGCGCCTTGATGTGCGCCGCGAACTGCTGCGCATGCAGGACCTCGTCCTGGATGTCGGCCTTCAGTGCCTGCACGACCTCCTGGGCGCGCACGCCTTCGGGGTTCGTCGAGCTCGCGATGTGGTTCATCACCGACTCGATCTCCATCCAGTACGCCTTCGTCAGCAGCTCGATGATGGCTGACGCTGCTCGCTGCGCTCCTCGGACAGGATCCCCTGCGCCGCGCTGCGGACTGCTGCCATGGTCGTTGCGCCTCGTCGTGGTGACTCGCGCCTGGCAGTAGGCCCCGGTGCGGCACATGCAACGTCGCATGCGCTCGCAGGGAAGGGGGCGCAGGCGGCATACTCTGTGCTCATGGCTCGGTCGATCTGGACAGGTGCGATCTCCTTCGGGCTCGTCACCGTGCCCGTCAAGCTGTACTCGGCCGTCTCGCGCAAGACGGTGCGCTTCCACCAGCTCAACGGCAGGACGGGGGTCCGCATCCAGCAGAAGCGCGTCGACCCGACGACCGGGGACGAGGTCGCCTACGAGGACATCGTCAAGGGCTACGAGCTGACGCCCGACCGCTACGTCGTCATCGAGCCGGGCGAGCTCGAGGCGCTGGATCCGAAGAAGACGAAGTCGATCGAGATCGAGGATTTCGTCGCGCTCGACGAGATCGACCCGATCTACTACGACCATCCGTACTACCTCGCGCCGGGGCCCGGCGGCGCCAAGCCCTACCGGCTCCTGCTCGACGCGATGCGCGAGACCGGCCGCGTCGCGATCGCGACCGTCGTGATCCGCTCCAAGCAGCAGCTCGTCGCCGTGCGCCCGATGGGCGACCACGTGCTCAGCATGGCGACGATGGTCTTCCCCGACGAGATCATCGATCCAGCCACGATCGACGAGCTGGCGACCGTCGAGGAGGTCGAGATCAACCCGCGCGAGCTCGACATCGCCAAGCAGCTCGTCGACTCGCTCGCCGGACCGTTCGACCCCGACAAGTACCGCGACACGTACCGCGACGAGGTGCTCGCGCTCGTCGAGCGCAAGGCGGAGGGCGAGCAGATCGCCGTGCAGCCCACCGTGGAGGAGCCCGAGGAGCCGGTGCCCGACCTCATGTCCGCGTTGAAGGCGAGCCTCGACGCGGTCCGCGCTCGCGAGGACGACGGCGGCGACGACGCGAAGGAGCCCGCCGCCGCGAAGAAGGCCCCGGCGAAGAAGGCCGCGGCGAAGAAGGCGCCGAGCAAGCGTTAGCCGTTCGCGCGCCGGCGGGTAGAGCCCCGAGTCCCGCCATGGCGACCGCCACGAACCGCACGCGGCGCCTGCGCCGCTCGAACCCCAGCGGCCCGGGCTACGCGCGACGGCGCTGTGGCAAGGGCTTCATGTACCTCGACGAGGCGGGGGAGCGCATCACGGACGCCGAGGTCGTCGCCCGCATCACGGCGCTCGTCGTCCCGCCCGCGTGGCGCGACGTCTGGATCTCGCCCGATCCCTTCGGCCACATCCAGGCGACGGGCATCGACCAGAGGGGCCGCAAGCAGTACCTCTACCACCCGCGCTGGCGCCAGCGCCGCGACCTCCAGAAGTTCGACGACATGGTGGCCTTCGCGCGCGCGCTGCCCGCGCTGCGCTCCGTCGTCGACCACGACATCGCGCTGGGCGACCTGTCGCGCGAGCAGGTGCTCGCCTGCGCCGCGCGGCTGCTGGACCGCGGCTTCTTCCGGATCGGCTCCGAGGTGTACAAGGTCACGAACGACACCTACGGCCTGGCGACGATGCTCAAGCGCCATGTCGCGCTCGACGGCGAGCTCATCCGCTTCGACTACGTCGCCAAGGAGAGCAAGCGCCGCGTGCAGGCGGTCATCGACCCGGAGGTCGCGGTCGTCGTAGGAACGCTCAAGCGCCGCCGCGGCGGCGGCGAGGAGCTGCTGGCGTACAAGCGCAGCGGCCGCTGGTGCGACGTGCGCTCTCCCGACATCAACGCGTATCTCAAGGCGGCAACAGGAATGGACGTCTCGGCCAAGGACTTCCGTACCTGGGGCGCGACGGTGCTGGCGGCCGTCGGCCTGGCGGTCACCGAGCCCGAGCACCTCAGCCAGGCGGCCCGCAAGCGCGCGACGGTGCGCGTCGTCAAGGAGGTCGCCTTCTACCTCGGCAACACCGCGGCGGTGGCCCGCAACTCCTATATCGACCCGCGCATCTTCGACCGCTACCGCGACGGCCAGACGATCAGGCCGGAGCTCGACCTCGTCGGCGCCGATCCCGATGCCACGGCGATCCAGGGACCGGTCGAGAAGGCGGTCCTCGACCTGCTCGACGCCTGACGGCTCCGCGGCTCAGCCGGCCGAGTCGTGCGCCGCGGCGACCGCGTCGACCGCCGCGTCGCGGGTGGTGAGGATCGTGAAGATCTGGTCCAGCCCCGTGATCTCGAACGTCTTGGCGATGTTCTCGTCGACGTTGACGATCGCCAGCGCGCCGTCGCGCGAGCGCAGCCGCTTCACGGCGCCGATGAGCACGCCGAGCGCCGTCGAGTCCAGGAACGTCGTATCCGTGAGGTCGACGATGATGCGGACGCGGCCCGCCTCGATAGACTCCGCGAGCACCTGCTTGAGCTCGGGCGCGGTGAAGAGGTCGATCTCGCCGCGCACTGCCAGGACGTGTCGCTCCGCGTCGATCGGATGCTCGGTAACTGCGAACTCAGGAGGCATCTGACCCCATTCTGTCGATCGTGGACGGGCGCTGCGCGTCGAAGCCCAGACGGATGCGCAGGTACTCGCCATCGCCTTCCCCGTTGCGCTGATCGGACTCCAGCTCGTCGGCTACGCGTTCGAGCACGTTGCCCACGCCCGGCAACGTGGCCGACTCCACGAGCTCGTCGGCGCCGTTGGACCGCAGCGGTCCGACGACGAGCTCGACCGATCCGATCGCGGCGAGGACAAGCACCTGCACGCGGCCGTCGGGGGAGAAGGCGCCGGCCTTGGCGGCGACCGCGTCGGCGACGAGCAGCGCGTCGTCGAGACGGTCGATCGGACAGTCGGCGCGCGCGGCGAGCATGCCGACGACGCGTCCGAGCACCGGCCCGGCGAGCGGACCGTTGGCGACCGTCACGGACGCCTCGTTGGATCCTGGTTCGACGGTCACGTCACCCGACCTCGTCCTGGTCGAGCGCGAACGTCATGCGCACCTCGGTGTGCTCGGCATGGTCTCTGCCGAGCTCGAGCGTCTCTGCGAGCGTCGCGATGAGCGGGAGGCCGAGGCCGAGGCCGGGCGAGTCGGGCCGCGGGACGATCCCGCGCCCGCGGTCGCGGATGACGACCGTGAGGCGGCGGCGGTCGATGCTCGCGTCGACCTCCAGCGAGCCGTCCTGGTCGTCGTCGTAGGCGTGGATGACGACGTTCGTGCATGCCTCCGTGATCGCGAGCTTGATGTCGGCGAGCGTCTGCTCATCCACGCTCAGCGCCTCCGCAAAGCCTCCGAACGCGTGTCTGACGACCGCGACGTTCTCCGCGCGTGCAGGCAGCTTGAGCTCCAGATCGGGCGTGGCTTTCACCTCTTCGGATGCGGATCGGACGGTCTGTTCCGAACCGTCATTCGCCATGGTGCCCATGGTGATCGCGTTTCACTCTCGTCCCGGTCGCGAGTTCGTGTTCATGCGCGCGGATCCCCTCGACCTGTTGCCAGCATAGTCCCCGGACCGAAGGGGCGATGTGATCCCCGGCACCGGGACGCCTGCACCCGCCGTCTCAGCTTTCCAGTGCCCGCGCCAGCGCCGCGCGCCCCACGCCGGTCCCGAGCGCGGCGAGGACGATCATCCGCGCGGCCTGCGGGGAGAGCGAGGCGGCGGGCAGCGCGCCGCTGGCGCGCAGATCGCCCTCGGCGCCCTCGAAGCCGTAGGTGTCGTGCAGGAACGCGCCGCGGGCGGGGCGCACCGTGATCGCGACCGGCACGGCGCCGGCCGCCGCGCGCAGCGCGGCCAGCACCGGCGGCGCGACATGGCCGGCGCCCAGCGCGACGAAGACGATCGCGTCGGCGCCATCGCGCAGCGCCGCCCGCAGCGGGCTGCCGTCGTCGCCGAGGTACGTCGGGACGATCGGCACGCGTCCGTCGAGGCGCTCGGGCACCGCCAGCGGCTCGGGCCGGACCGGGCGCGCCGCGATCCGGACGCGTCCCTCGGCGACCGCTCCGACCGGGCCCGTCGCGGGTGAGGCGAACGCCGCCGGCGAGGTCGAGGCGACCTTGCGAACGGTGCGCGCGGCGTGCAGCTCGCCCCCGAACGCGACGAGCGCGCCGAGGCCGGCCGCCTGCGCGGCGCCTGCCACGGCGACCGCGTCGGCGAGGTTCGCCGGTCCGTCGGCACCCGGCGCGCCGGAGGGCCTGATCGCACCCGTGAGCACGATCGGCTCGGGGCGAGCGTGCAGCACGTCGCAGAGCACCGCGGTCTCCTCGAGCGTGTCGGTGCCGTGCGTGATCACGACGCCGCGCCCGGCCTGCGTCTGCTCGAGCGCCGCGCGCGCGATCGCCAGCGCGTCGGCCGCCGCGACGTGCGCGCCCGGCAGGTCGAGCACCGATCGTGCCCGCAGCTCCTCGACGCCGGCGAGCGCCGGGACAGCGGCCAGCAGGTCCGCGGCGTCGAGCGCGGGCCGCGCCCGCGCGCCCGCCATCGCGATCGTGCCTCCGGTCGAGAGGACCGTCACGGGTCTGGAGGGAACGGCCATACGACGGGATTCGGCGCCTGCCCGCTGCTACCCTTGTCGGCTCCGCCTCAAGTGCCACGCGCCGCCTCTGGAGGCACTCCTATATGAGCATCCAGTTCCCCCTGCCACAGGCTGAAGGCCTTTACGACCCGCGTTACGAGCACGATGCCTGCGGCGTCGCGCTCGTCGCCCGCCTGGACAACCAGCCCAGCCACGAGGTCGTCGAGAAGGGACTGCAGGCCGTCGAGAACCTCGAGCACCGCGGCGCCACCGGCGCAGATGCGCGCACGGGCGACGGCGCGGGGATGCTGTTGCAGATGCCCCACGCGTTCTTCCGCGCGAGCGTCGACTTCGAGCTTCCCGACCGCGGCCGCTACGGCGTCGCCGTCTGCTTTCTGCCGACCGACCCGACGCGGCGCGCGAAGCTGGAGGACCTGCTCGAGCTTAACGTGCGCGTCGAGGGCCAGCGCGTGCTCGGCTGGCGCGACGTCCCCGTCGACACCGCCCACGTCGGCGAGACGGCCGACACGACGCGCCCGGTCATGCGCCAGCTCATCGTCGAGGCCGGCCCCGGCTTCGACGGCGACCAGGACGCCTTCGACCGCAAGCTCTACGTCATCCGCCGCATCTGCGAGCTCGCCGCCGGGCCCGACCTCTACATCGCCTCGTTCTCGTCGCGCACGATCGTCTACAAGGGGATGCTCGTCCCCGACCAGGTGCGCGGGTTCTTCCCCGACCTCAGCCACCCGAAGATGGCGAGCGCGATGGCGCTCGTGCACTCGCGCTTCTCGACTAACACGTTCCCGAGCTGGCCGCTCGCGCACCCCTACCGCGTCATCGCCCACAACGGCGAGATCAACACGCTCATGGGCAACGTCAACTGGATGCGCGCGCGCGAGTCGCAGCTCGCGTCCAAGCTCTTCGGGCTCGACCTGCAGAAGATCATGCCGATCGTCGTCCCCGGCAACTCCGACACGGCGACGTTCGACAACGTGCTCGAGCTGCTCATGCTCGCCGGCCGCTCCCTGCCGCACGCGATCATGATGATGATCCCCGAGGCCTACGCCGACCGCGACGACCTCCCCGAGGACCTCAAGGGCTTCTACGCCTTCCACTCCTGCCTCATGGAGCCGTGGGACGGCCCGGCGGCCGTCGCCTTCACGAACGGCAGCATCGTCGGCGCGACGCTGGACCGCAACGGCCTGCGCCCGGGACGCTGGGTCGAGACCCACGACGGCCTCGTCGTGCTCGGCTCCGAGGCCGGCCTGCTGCCGATCACGCCGGCCGAGATCAAGCGCCTGGGTCGCCTGCAGCCGGGCAAGCTCTTCCTCGTCGACCTCGAGCGACACCGCATCGTCGAGGACGAGGAGGTCAAGCGCGAGGTCTCCAAGCAGCAGCCCTACGGGGAGTGGTTCGACCGCAACACCGTCCATTTCGACGACCTCGCGCCCGCGCACGTGACGATGACCGGCGTGCAACCCACGCGGCTGCGCCAGCTCGCCTTCGGCTACACGCAGGAGGATCTGCGCGTGCTCATCGCGCCGATGGCCGCCACCGGCGCCGAGCCCGTCGGCTCGATGGGCAACGACAACGCGCTCGCCGTGCTGTCCGACCGGCGGCCGCCGCTCTTCAGCTACTTCAAGCAGCTCTTCGCCCAGGTGACCAACCCGCCGATCGACTCGATCCGCGAGAACATCGTCATGTCGTTGGCGACCGGCATCGGCGGAGAGAAGAACCTCCTCACCGAGACGCCCGAGCACGCCCACAAGCTCATCCTCGACCAGCCGATCCTGCGCAACCACGAGCTGGAGACGCTGCGCATGGTCCATGACGAGATCTTCCGCGCGCACACGCTCGACATCACGTGGCCGATCGAGCACGGCCCCGACGGGATGCGGGCCGCGCTGGCGAAGCTCTGCGACGACGCCCACGACGCCGTCGAGCTGGGCGTCAGCGTGCTCATCCTCTCCGACCGCCAGGTCGGCCCGCGCCGCGCCGCGATCCCTTCGCTGCTGGCCGTCGCGGCCGTCCACGAGCACCTCGTGCGTGACGGCACGCGCCTGCGCACCGGCCTCGTGCTCGAGTCCGGCGAGCCGCGCGAGGTCCATCACATGGCGACGCTCATCGGCTACGGCTGCAGCGCCATCAACCCCTACCTCCTGCTCGACAGCGTCGGCGAGCTCGTCGCCGAGGGCCGCGTCCCCGGGGTCGACGACGTCGACACGGGCGAGCGCAACCTCGTCCAGGCGATCGGCAAGGGCCTGCTGAAGACGATCTCGAAGATGGGGATCTCCACGACGCAGTCCTACTGCGGCGCGCAGATCTTCGAGGCCGTCGGCCTTGAGAAGGACCTCATCGACCGTCACTTCACCGGCACCGCCTCGCGGATCGGCGGCATCGGCATCGGGGTGCTCGCGCGCGAGACGCTCGACCGCCACGCGCACGCCTACCCGGCCGACCACGAGCAGCTGCTTCCCGTCGGCGGGATCTACGCGTGGCGGCGCGAGGGCGAGCACCACATGTGGAACCCGGAGACGATCGCGCTCCTGCAGCACGCGGTGCGGGCGAACGGCTCCAACGGCGACGCGCTGTCGAAGTACCGCGAGTACTCCGCGCTCGTCAACGACGACGCGTCGCGCAAGGCGACGCTGCGCGGCCTCATGAAGTTCAAGACCGACGGCGTCGAATCGATCCCGCTCGAGGAGGTCGAGCCGGCGAAGGAGATCGTCAAGCGCTTCGCCACCGGCGCGATGTCGCTGGGCTCGATCTCGCGCGAGTCGCACGAGACGCTCGCGATCGCGATGAACCGCCTCGGCGGCAAGTCGAACACCGGCGAGGGCGGGGAGGACCCCGTCCGCTTCACGCCCGACGACAACGGCGACCTGCGCCGCTCGGCGATCAAGCAGGTCGCCTCCGGGCGCTTCGGCGTGACGATCCACTACCTCGTCAACGCCGACCAGCTGCAGATCAAGATGGCCCAGGGCGCCAAGCCGGGCGAGGGCGGGCAGCTCCCCGGCCACAAGGTCGACGCGTACATCGGCGGCGTGCGCCACACGACGCCCGGCGTGGGGCTCATCTCGCCGCCGCCGCACCACGACATCTACTCGATCGAGGACCTCAAGCAGCTCATCTACGACCTGCGCTGCTCGAACCCGACGGGTCACGTCTCGGTGAAGCTCGTCGCCGAGGTCGGCGTCGGCACGGTCGCGGCCGGCGTCGCGAAGGCCAACGCAGACCACGTCCTGATCTCCGGTCACGACGGTGGCACGGGCGCCTCGCCTCTGAGCTCGATCCAGGCGGCCGGCGTGCCGTGGGAGATCGGCCTCGCCGAGACCCAGCAGACGCTGCTGCGCAACGACCTGCGCTCGCGCATCATCGTCCAGACCGACGGCCAGCTGAAGACGGGCCGCGACGTCGCGGTCGCCGCGATGCTCGGTGCCGACGAGATGGGCTTCTCGACGGCCCCGCTCATCGCCGCGGGGTGCATCATGATGCGCGCCTGCCACCTCAACACCTGCCCGGTCGGCATCGCCACGCAGGACCCGGAGCTGCGCAAGCGCTTCAAGGGGACGCCCGAGCACGTCGTGAACTTCTTCTTCTTCGTCGCCGAGGAGGTCCGCGAGATCATGGCCTCGCTCGGCATCTGCTCGATGGCCGAGCTCATCGGCCGCAGCGACCTGCTCGTGCAGGACGAGGCGATCGAGCACTGGAAGGCGCGCGGCGTCGACCTCACGAACATCCTGGCGATGCCCGCGCTGCCCGAGGGTGCGCCGCTGCGGTGCGTGCGCCCGCAGGAGCCGGTGCTCGACGACGCGCTGGACTGGGACCTGCTCGATGCCTCGACCGCGGCGCTGGAGCACGGCACGCCGGTATCGCTCGAGCGCGGGATCCGCAACGTCAACCGCTGCGTCGGCGGCATCCTGTCCAGCCACATCGCCCAGCGCCACGGCGCCGAGGGCCTGCCGGCTGGCACGATCAGCGTCGAGTTCCGCGGCTCGGCGGGCCAGTCCTTCGGCGGGTGGCTCGCATCTGGGGTCGACTTCACGCTGCGGGGCGACGCCAACGACTACACCGGCAAGGGCCTGTCAGGCGGAACGATCGCGATCACGCCGCCCGAAGGTGCGACCTACCCCGCGGAGGACAACGTCATCATCGGCAACACCGTCCTCTACGGCGCGACGAGCGGCAAGATGTTCGCCCGCGGCCTCGCCGGCGAGCGCTTCGCGGTACGCAACTCGGGCGCGAGCGCCGTCATCGAGGGCGTCGGCGATCACGGCTGCGAGTACATGACCGGCGGGCGCGTCGTCGTCCTCGGCCCGACGGGGCGCAACTTCGCTGCCGGCATGAGCGGTGGCCTGGCGTTCGTCCTCGACGAGGACGGCACGTTCGCGCGCCGCGTGAACCCTGCGATGCGCGACCAGCTCGAGCCGCTCGACGAGGGCGACGCGATCGAGGTTCGTACGCTCGTCGCCGAGCATGCCGAGCGGACCGGCTCGCCGGTCGCCCAGCGCGTGCTCGACGAGTGGGACGAGCTGCTGCCGAGCTTCGTGAAGATCTTCCCGACCGACTACAAGCGCGTGCTTGCCGAGCGCGCTGCTGCCGAGACCGCGGCCTCCAACGGTGCGGGCACGCGTAACGCGCCCCGCGCGGACGAATTCGTCGGTGAATCGGTCGACGTCGTCGGCGCGCCGCGGCTCCGCGAAGGCGACGGCGAGTAGGCGCTGCGATGGGCGAGCTCGGAGCATTCCTGAAGATCGAGCGCGTCGGGGTCCCGTACCGCGACCCGGCCGAGCGCATGCACGACTACGAGGAGTTCATGGTCCGCCGGCCGGATCCCGAGCTCGCCGCTCAGGGCGCGCGCTGCATGGAGTGCGGCGTGCCCTTCTGCCACAACGGTTGCCCGCTGGGCAACCTCATCCCAGACTGGAACGACCTCGTCTACCGCGACCGCTGGAAGGACGCGATCGCCCAGCTGCACGCGACGAACAACTTCCCCGAGTTCACCGGCCGGCTCTGCCCGGCCCCGTGCGAGGCGGCGTGCGTGCTCGAGATCCGCGAGGGCGACTCCGTCACCATCAAGCAGATCGAGAACTCGATCATCGATCGCGCGTGGGAGCAGGGCTGGGTCGTCCCGCTGCCGCCCAAGCGCGAGAGCGGCCGCACGGTCGCCGTCGTCGGCGCCGGCCCGGCGGGGATGGCCGCCGCGCAGCAGCTGCGCCGTGCCGGTCACGCCGTCACGCTCTTCGAGCGCGACGAGGCCGCGGGCGGGCTCGTCCGCTTCGGCGTGCCGGACTTCAAGATCGAGAAGCACCTCGTCCAGCGTCGTGTCGAGCAGCTGCTCGCCGAGGGCGTCGACGTGCGCTGCGGCGTAGACGTCGGCGTCGACATCTCCGCCGACGAGCTGCGCGAGGGCTTCGACGCGGTGGTGCTCTGCACCGGGTCTCGCAGCCCCCGCGACCTGCCGGTCCCCGGGCGCGAGCTCGACGGCGTCCACTTCGCGATGGAGTACCTCTACGACCGCAACCGCTGGGTGGCGACGCAGACCGGAACGCCGACCGGCTCGCAGCCACCCGAGCTGCGCGGGCTCACGGCCGAGGGCAAGCACGTGATCGTCATCGGCGGCGGCGACACCGGCGCGGACTGCGTCGGCAACTCGCTGCGCCAGGGCGCCGCCTCGATCACGCAGCTGGAGCTGCTGCCCGAGCCGCCTCGCAAGCGCCCCGACGATCGCACGCCGTGGCCGCTGTGGCCGCAGAAATTCCGTCTGAGCTACGCGATGGAGGAGGCCAAGGGCGCCGGCGTCGGCGAGCAGGACTACTCCGTCGTGACGACGCACTTCGCCGGCGACGAGGACGGCCACGTGCGCACGCTGCACTATGCGCAGGCCGACGCCGCGCCGCCGTTCAAGCCGGTCGCCGGCACGGAGGGCGAGCTGGCGGCCGACCTCGTGCTCCTGGCGATGGGGTTCCTGCACCCAGAGCAGGACCTTCTCGACAAGCTCGGCGTCGCGAAGGACGCGCGCGGCAACGCCAAGGCGGTGCGCCCGTACACGACCTCGGTCGACGGCGTCTTCGCCGCCGGCGACGCCCGCCGCGGCCAGTCGCTCATCGTCTGGGCGATCAACGAGGGACGCCAGTGCGCGCGGATGGTAGACCGCTACCTTGCCGAACTCGGTACCCCGGCGGCGGCCGACGCCGACGCCGACGCGGGCCCTGCGGGGCCCCCGCAGCACGTCGCCCCGAGCGTCGCGGCGTAGCGGCAGCGCCACCCGCTCGCCCGCTTCGTACCCGCTGAGAACCGGCCGCGATTCGGTCGCGGCGTAGCAGGCTGCGCCGAGCGGTACTGTGACGCGACTATGACCTTCCTCACGTACCTCATCGGCCTGCTGATCGGCGGCCTCATCATCGGCGCGCTGGCCCGCCTGGCGCTGCCGGGCAAAGACCCAATGAGCATTCCGATGACAATCGCGATCGGCATCGGCGGTTCGTTCATCGCCGGCATGATCCTGGCGCTCGTCGGCGCTCAGAACGCGGGCGGCTGGCTGCTGTCGCTCGTCGCCGCCACGGGCATCGTCTACTTCGTGCGCCGCTCGCGCGGCGGCGGGCTCATGGATCCGGGAGCGCCTCCGGGCCTCGACCGCTGAGGCGATGCGCCCCGTGGCGCGGCTCGGCGACGTCCTGCGCCGGCTTCGGCGCACGCGCGTCGTAGCCGCCGTCCCGGTGCGCCGCAGGGCCGCGGGCGACCTCGAGTTCCTGCTCGTGCGCACGAGCAACGGCGCGCGCTGGACGTTCCCGAAGGGCGGCGTCGATGCCGGCGAGACGCCGGCTGCGGCCGCCGCCCGCGAGGCGCACGAGGAGGCCGGGGTGACGGGAGCGGTCCGGTCCGAACCGCTCGGGGCCTATCGCTACGCGCCGTCGCGCAACGGCGCCGACGACGTGACGGCCTTCCTGCTCGAGGTCGACAGCGACGGGCTGCCCGCCGAGCCCGGTCGCGACCCGACCTGGTACGGCCTCGAGGCGGCGCGCAGCAGGCTCGTGGAGGGGCGGGCGCCCGGCTACGGCGAGGCGATGGAGCGCGTGCTGCGGGCGGCCGAGCGCGCCGCCGGCGGACGTGCGGACGACGGCGACGCATTGGCGTAAAGTGACGCCAGCGTCACGTTCTGCTTCGGGAGGCCAGCCGACAACATGACCAACCTGCCGACAACCGCGATCATCGGCGCCGGGTCGTCCGGCATCGCCGCGGCCAAGGCGCTGCACGAGCGCGGCCTGCCGCTGGACTGCTTCGAGGCCTCCGACCGCGTCGGCGGCATCTGGGTCTTCGGCAACAAGAACGGCATGTCGGCCGCCTACCGCGACCTGCACATCAACACCTCGCGCGAGCGGATGGAGTATTCGGACTTCCCGATGCCGAAGACCTATCCCGACTTTCCGCACCACACCCAGGTCGCCGCCTACTTCGAGAGCTACGTCGAGCACTTCGGCTTCCGCGATCGCATCCGCTTCGACACCGCGATCGAGCACGCCGAGCAGCGCCCGGACGGCACCTGGGAGCTGATCGACTCCCGCGGCGTCAAGCGCGCCTACGACATGCTCATCGTTGCCAACGGCCACCATTGGGACGCGCGCTGGCCCGAGCCCGCCTTCCCCGGCAGCGACGAGTTCTCCGGTACGCAGCTGCATTCTCACGACTACCGCGACAACGAGTTCCTGCGGGGCAAGGACGTCGTCGTGCTCGGCATGGGCAACAGCGCGATGGACATCGCCGTCGAGTCCAGCCAGGTCGCGCGCTCCACGCACCTCGCGGCCCGTCGTGGTGCCTGGATCATCCCGAAGTACCTCTTCGGCCGGCCGCTGGACCAGATCGCCACGAACCCGCACACGCCGGTCCGGCTCGCCTCGATCGTCTTCGAGCTCATCCTGCGCGTCAACACGGGTCCGCCCGAGCGCTACGGCCTGCCTCGTCCCGACCACCGCATCGGCGAGGCCCACCCGACGGTGTCCGGCCGGATCCTCGACACGATCATCCACGGCGAGGTCACGCCGCGACCGAACATCGAATGTCTCGGCCCCGACTGGGTGCAGTTCGCCGATGGCGCGCGCGTGCATGCCGACGTCGTCATCTACTGCACCGGCTACCGGATCAGCTTCCCGTTCTTCGACCCCGGCTTCTTGGCGGCGCCCGACAACCGCATCGAGCTCTTCCGTCGCGTCTTCCTGCCCGGCAACCGCAGCCTCGCGTTCGTCGGGCTCCTGCAGCCGCTCGGCGCGGTCATGCCGCTTGCCGAGGCGCAGGGGCAGTGGCTCGCCGACTACCTCCGCGGCCGCTACCACCTACCTCCGCGCTGCGCGCTGGAGACCGACATACGCCGCGAGGCCGAGCGGATGCGCAGCCGCTACGTGGCATCCAAGCGGCACACGATCCAGGTCGACTTCGATCGCTATCTCTATGAGCTGCGCAAGGAGCGCCGCCGCGGCGCCAAGCGGGCCCGCGCCGCGGGCTTCACGCTGCCCGTGCCCACGCGGGCCGCCGGCACCGGCCAGCAGGCGGTCGCCGCATGACCGCGTCACGGCTCGACCGCGGCCGGCGCGAACTCGCAGGAGGGCTGGTCGCGATGACGCCGCGTCAATGCTCGATCACGGCCGGCGCGGACTCGCAGGAGGGCTGGTCGCGATGACCATCGCGGCAGAGCCCAACCGCGGCCGCCGTGCCGCGACGAAGGCCGCCAACCGCGCCGCGATCGTCGCCGCCGCCCGCTCGGTCTTCTCGGAGCTGGGCTACGGCACCGCGACGGTGCGCGACGTCATCCGCCGCACGGACCTTGCCAGCGGCACGTTCTACAACTACTTCCCCGACAAGGAGTCGCTCTTTCGCGCCGTGCTCGAGGAGAGCGCCGAGAAGATTCGTGCGCGCGTGCGGGAGGCGCGCCGCCGGGCCGGCTCACTCGAGGAGTTCGTCGCCGCCGGCTACCGCGAGTACTTCGACTTCCTCGCCTCCGATCCGGAGGCGTTCGAGCTCATGCGCCGCAACAGCGGGACGATCCGCGCGATGTTCGACGAGCCGATCTTCGGTGCCGGCATCGACGAGCTCGCGGCCGACCTGCGCACCGCGATGCGGATCGGGATCGTCCCGCGGGTCGATCCGGACTACATGGCGGCCGCGATGGTCGGCGCCGCGCTGGAGGTCGGCGTGGCGATGGTCAAGCGCGACCCGCCCGACGTCGACGGCGCGACCCGCTTTGCGACGCGCGTCTTCCTGGGCGGGATCGAGCGGCTCGTCGCAGACTAGTGGGCGTGGCTAGGGCGTCCAGTCGCTCAGCAGCGCGCGCCCACGGCCGCCGCTGATGGCGGTGACCTTCGGGGCTGGCCGAGACGACCGACGCCCCGGTGAAGTCCGCCGGCAGCGCGACCAGCGGGTCGAACGCGCCTCCCGCAGGCCGCATGTGCGAGAGCCCGACCGGGCCGCGGAGGAGGAGATGGCGCCGCCCGCGGCGCTGTAGACGAGGTACGCAGAGCCCGCGGCGTCGACGGCGAGCCACGAGGCGCAGGCGCGACTTCGCGGGCGTGAGCGTGGCCGGGGCCCCGAACGCGGCAGCGCTCGCGGGCCGCACGGCGACCGCGATTCTCCTCCCGTCGGGGTTCTGCGGAAGCTCGTTCCAGGCTTGCGAGACCGCCTGCGGCTGCGAGACGATCTGGTCCGCGGTGCTCTCGGCGGCGAGGACCGGTGCCGGGTCGTCCTGCTCGCCGCCGGTGAGTAGCGAGGAGCGCCAGGCGACGACGGCGGTGCCGTCCCGGCGGACGGCGATCGACGCCCGTATGGACGAAGCGCGTGGAGGGTCACCTTCCAGACGAAGCCTCGGAGCCGCGGCGGTTGCCGGCGGCGCGCACGTTGGAGGCGGCGGCGTCGGCGACGATCGTCTGCGGCGCAGTCCAGGCGGCGTCCGCCGCAGGAGCGACGGCGGCGCTCAGCGTCGCGAGCGCGAGCGCGAGCGACGAGAATGCGGGGTCGGGACGGGCACGGCGGTCCAGTCTCGGCGTCGGTGTGGCGTGTGCGCGTGGAACGCGGCGCATGCCAGAAGGTGGCGGCGCGCGCTCGTGCCTAGACTGGGTTGTCTTGCCGCCAAGCTTCTGCCGCCACAACCGCTTCATCCAGAACTGCCCGATCTGCCGCGCGCCCGACTCGTCGCCAGCGCCGAAGCAGCGCGCCACGCGGTCGGCGTCGACCCGCGCGCGCGTCTCGGCGCGCCCTGCTCGCGCGGGCGCGGTGCGCGTGCGCCAGATGACGCAGGCCGCCGACGACGGCTACCGTTCGCAGCTCGTCGCGGGCCTGAAGGCCTCCGCCGACGCCGAGCGCCTCGCCGGCGAGCTCGCGTTCGCGGCCGCGCGCCTGGCCGAGCTGACCGCAGATCCGCCCGGCGTCTACGCCGAGATCGCCGCCGAGCCCGACCGCGAGGAGGCGCTGTGGCTCGCGTTTCTCACCGCCTACCTGAGTCCGACGGAGGGCGAGGATCCGTTCGCCGGGATCCGGGCCGCCCACGTTTCGTGGGCCTCGGGCGAACTTCCCGACCTCAGCGTCCCGCTCGGTCCGCGCACCTCGCGTGAGCCCGCGACAGGCGAGCGGGCCGTGCTCGCCTACCGCGCCTGGGTCCAGCGCGCCAATGGTCAGGCTGGCGCATTTGCAGGGGAATCGGCGTGGACGCCCGAGCGGCGCTTCGACCGCCTGTTCGAGCGCGTCGCGCTGCCGGGCTTCGGCCGCCCCGGGCGCTACGAGCTGCTCGTCGTGCTCGGCCGCCTCGGCGTCGCCGACCTGCGCCCGACATCGCTACAGCTCACCGACGACGCGACGACGCTCGCCGCCAAGCGCGTCTTCGGGATCGGCGACAAGCTCCTCCTCGAGCGCCGCGCGCACGACCTGGCCGACGCCGTCGAGCTGCCGATCGAGGCGCTCGACCTCGCGCTCTTCAACTGGGGCGCACCGGCCAGCAGGCGCGCGACGATGGGTGCGCGCGCAGTCGCGGACGACGAGGAGCGGGAGGCGATCGCCGGGGTGCTCGGCGTCTGATCTGCACGCGGGTCTAGGTGACGGTGGCGACCACTGGCGTTTGCCCGCCGGCGGTGTCGATCCAATCCGCCGGGGACGTGCCCTTGCCCGCACGCCGAACGTGACGAGGGTGCGCAGCGCCGTTCGCCTCGTCGCGTGAGCGACGAGGCGGGGTTCCGGAGCGTGCACTGAGGCAGGCCCTCGCACAGAAAACTCGCAATTTGCGGCAAATCGCCCCCGAGTGGGGACGAATTTCCTCGTACGTTGTCCTAGAGCAGGAAAGGTCCCGCGGGGGCCCGGAGCGGGGGAACGGCGGATGGACGACAAGCAGGGAGGAGGGAGGAGCAGCAGCGCAGCGGAGGAGCTGATCCTGCGCACGGTCGCCGCGCACGCCGACTCGCTGCTGCGCATCGCCCGCCGTCATTCGATCTGCGCCGACGATGCCCAGGACGCTTACCAGCGTGCGCTGGAGATCTTCATGACCCACGCCGACCGGCTCGACCCCGCGCGCGCGGCCGGGTGGCTCCACGTCGTCGTCAAACGCGAGGCTCAGGCCATCCGCCGGTCGCGCAAGAAGCTCGTCGGCTCGTCCGACGTCGACTTCGACAGCCATGAGGCACGGCGCCTGCCCACCCCCGAGGAGCAGCTGCTGAGCTTCGACATGATCAGCCGTGCTGCCGAGGCGCTGCAGCGACTGAAGCCGCAGGAGCTGCGAGCGCTCTGGCTGAAGGCTCAGGGGCACAGCTACAACGACATCAGCGCGATCACAGGCTGGTCGTACACGAAGGTCAATCGCTGCCTGACCGAGGGCCGCCGCAGCTTCCTTGATCGTTACGCCGGCATCGAGTCAGGGGCGGAGTGCGAGCGCTGGATGCCGGTCATCTCCGCGATGGTTGACGGCGAGGCGACGCCGGAACAGATCCTCGAACTGCGTCCGCATCTGCGCAACTGCCCAGGCTGTCGCGCAACACTCAAGGCGCTCCAGGACAGCTCTGCCCCACTCGCGGCCGTCCTCCCAGTTCCCCTCGCGGCCGCGGCCACGGGAGTCGGCGAGCACCTCTCCAACCTCTTCATGCGGGCCTACGAAGCCATCGCCGGAGGACTCCACGAGCGCGCCATCCACTCCGTCACGAAAGCGCAAGCGGCCGTGGAGGCCGCAGCCGCCGGCAAGGTCGCGGCGGTGGCGGCATCCGCCGCGGCGGTGGCCGGAGGGGGCTATGCGACGGTGGAGCGGACGGTGAGGCATGAGCACCACCCTGCTCCTTACCGGAGTGAACAGCGTCAGAAGCAGACACCCCGGCGAGCCGTGGACAAGATCTCATTCCGACGAACCCGTACTTCTACGGTCATGCCTAGAGCGAACGCCGCGTCTGACGCCAATGGCGAATTCCGGACTGTCGCGGGCGCTCGTCATCCTGGTCCAGCTCCTGAGTTTCGTCGCGCCGCAGCGCGGCAGACGTGGGCTGCTGTCAGCGCGGCGGCCGATACGGCCAAGCAGGCGTCGACGCCACGACCCACCGCGGCCCCAGCACCAGAGTTTTCTAGCCGGCCGCCTGCGAAGACCGCCCCGGAATTCGGGCGATGAGTCCACCATGCGATTACTAGGAGTACGTGACGTGCATCAAGCTTCAGGAGAGCAAATGATTGTGTCCAGGTCGTGTACCACTGGTTCAGACTGGCTGAGCTGCGTTCTCGTGACCACAGTTGCTATTCTGGTCGCGTGGCTGGCCGTAGCATCGAACGCCAGCGCAGCCGTTTACAAGATGTACACGTGCAACGTGCCAGGCATCGACAGACCTGCTGCAGGCGCTGAACCGTGGACCTGGATTCTCGACGGTCTGCATACGCAACCGTTCGATTCCTGCGTCGATGGCGGTGGGTTTGGTATCAGCTTCCAGCCCGGACGGCAAGTGATGAGGCTCGGTACTTCGGCTGCCCTTCACCTACGACGACCGGACAACGGACCGAAGGCGGCGATCGGTATCGTCGGATACCGCACGTGGCTCGTGGCCCGCCTTGCTGGATCCGGCGCACCGGCATTTATTTCGGACGGGGGAGCGTTCGCGCCTCCTGGTGGAGCCAACGCCGACCGAGACCCCTGGGTCAGCCCCAGGTTTGCCGCCACCAATCCGGCGATATTTGTACAACTCTACTGTTCGACCGGAGCCGCAGCGGACTGCTCGTTCGCTGATAGCAGGCCGCTAACCGCGCGCGGAATAGCAGTCGACTTGTACGAGAGCGTAGCACCCAATGGATCGATAGACGGCGGTACCTTGCTCGGTAGCAGCGCGCACGATGGCAAGGAGACGGTTACTTACAGCGCCGTGGACAACGAATCAGGAATCGCGCGAATCGATGTGTTACTCGGAACCACAGTAGTTGGCTCACATGATTTCGAGTCGAGGACCGATACTTGTCCCCATAGGAACTTCAACGCTTGCGCTGCCGCGCAAAAAGGCGGCGTCACCGTTGATACATCCATGGTAACCGACGGGCCACATTTCCTCACGTTGCGCGTGACGGACGCCGCTGGGAACCAGGAAGTCATCCGTGGGCCAGAGGCGATTGATGTCAACAATTCAGCAACAGGGCGCGGAAAGTCGACCAGCGCATCTTCGACAGAGGATATCAAACTGACGGCGAGCTTCGCGGGCACCGGGCGCCGACAGTACACGAGTACTTACGGTCAGCCCATAACTATACGCGGCCGGCTGACCGACCGCCTGGGCGCGCCAATTGTAAATGCCGGGATCCATGTACGTGAGCGCCAGACCCTGGCTGGTGCGAGGGACGTGGAGAAACCAAGCATCCAGACCGACGCTGCTGGCCGATATCGCTACCGTCTCCCGGGTGGTACTGCATCTCGATCAATCGAGCTCAGGTATCAGCCTGGGAGCGAGGCCGAATCGCGTGCAACGCAGACCTTGGTCTTGCGGGTCCGATCGGCTGCCCGACTCACGGTATCGCTCAAGGGCGTACTCGTTCGATACCGAGGGACGGTAATCTCAAAACCTATCCCGCCCGGAGGCAAGAGGCTACTTGTCCAAGGACGGGCAAGAGGAAGCGCTTGGCAGACGTTCGCGGTCCGACGCACAGATGGCTCGGGACGATTCTCCGGACGATACCAGTTGCGTGTGCGGAGGCCGGGTGTAAAACTGCAGTTCCGGCTGAAAATTCCGGCACAATCGCGATATCCCTATGCTTCTGGAAGAAGCGCCGTGGTGAATCGCAAGGTACGGTGACGTGCGCAAGGTCAACGAACGGCACGCACCATTGCGTAGGCTGCCAAGGAGCGGATGCCAAGGACTTCTGCGACGCGTTGATACAGAAGCACCAAGAGAAAGATCGGGAAGACTGGATGGAAGTAGTCCGCTTGGTCCCATGTGCATTCAATGTCGACTTGTCTAAACCCGGCCGCGACAAAGATCCGCTCAAGGCTGCGGGGATGAGCGTGATCGTAGAAGACATCGAACTCCACTACGCCGCGAGCGGATGGGATGAGTAGATGAAGAATTCGCTTCGCCAGCGGGAACGGCACGGTGCGCGCCACTATTGCGAATAGCGCATATCGACACGGAAGTAGATGGAGGGTTGTCCCCCCTGGACGCAACACTCTCGCGATATGGTTAACGGTCGCCTCTACACCGTCGACGTGCTCGAGCACGGTCCGAGAAACCAAGAGATCTACCTCGGCATCTGCGAACGGTAGGCCCTCGGAAACATCAGCGACGCGGGTTTCATGTACCGTTGTGTTTGCGGCTAGCTCCGCGGGCGAGATATCTACCGCCACTACCCGCACGTTCTGCGCTGGCCTGATGTGCTGCGCAAACGAGCAATGGCGGCCACCTCCAAGGTCGACGACGATTGCTCCCGCAGGCAACGCACGTATGGCAGCGGCCACATGAGCGTCGTAGCGTGCGTAGAGCTCTGCGTCCTTGCGCTGATCAAGACGCGCGGACAGTCGGCTGTTGGCGTCTAGGAAGCGGCGGAGAAGTGGCATTGGGCAATGGTGGGCACGACCGGCTAGTGGCGGAGGGGCAGTGTAGGCGAGGTCCGTAGCGGCGAGAACGTGATGAGCAGCGCAGCCACGGCTGCATCGGGACATGCTTGTCTGCAGCTCGCGCGCAGACTAACCTGGATCTTGCATTAAGCGCCGCGCCCCGGCGTAGCCGGGGCGCGGAAACGTCCGCCTGAGCAGGGAGGATGCGGGTTGTATGGCTCGCATCTCGGACTCGGGAGGATCACCCAGATGGT
>Ga0136631_10000049_pt1 | contig 29562 bp, 39 predicted proteins | sample AntDrymUQ6012206_2_FD_104655 | JGI IMG/M metagenome (GOLD analysis project Ga0136631, IMG submission 104655) | Polar desert sand microbial communities from Dry Valleys, Antarctica - metaG UQ601 (22.06) | ecosystem: Environmental > Terrestrial > Soil > Desert | place: Antarctica: Dry Valley... | reverse complement strand
GGGCTGTGGATCTGTGATCTCGAGCGTGGGCATGGTCATTTCTGTTCGCTACCCGCACCGTTCTCAGCCAAAACGCCACCGTTTGCCCCGCTGGACGCGCGGGTAGCGGCGGGCGATGGCACTCACCGCAATCCTCGACATCGACGGAACATTGGTGGACACCAACTACCACCACTCCGTCGCCTGGTACCGCGCGTTTCGCGAGCACGACCTCGTGCTCCCGCTGTGGCGCATCCACCGCCACATCGGCATGGGCGGCGACCAACTCGTGCCCGCTCTCGCGGGTGAGGAGTTCGAGGACGAGAGCGGCGACGCCGTCCGCGACGCGGAGAAGGAGCGCTACCTCGAGCTGATCGACGAGGTCCAGCCGCTGGCCGGAGCTCGTGCCCTCGTGGTGCGCCTCAAGGACGAGGGCCACTCGGTGGTGCTCGCCAGCTCCGCGAAGGAGGACGAGGTGGAGCACTACCTCGACCTTCTCGAGGCGCGCGAACTGGCCGACTCGTGGACCACCTCGGCCGATGTGCAGACCACCAAGCCCGCGCCGGACCTCGTGGAGGCAGCTCTCGAGCAGGGCGCCGGCGAGGATGGCGCCGTGATGCTGGGCGACTCCACCTTCGACTGCGAGGCCGCGGGACGCGCGGGTGTTGCCACCATCGCCGTGCTCACGGGCGGGTTCTCCGAACAGGAGCTTCGCGAAGCCGGCGCCGCGGATGTGTACGACTCGCCCGAGGCAATCCTCGACCACTTCGAGGAGACCGCCTTCGGTTTGAACGTCTCCGCGGACGGGTAGCCGCGGTCGCATGGAAGGCCACAGCGAAGAATCCGATCAGCTGCCCGAAGAGGCCCCGACCGAGCAGGTGCCCGACGACGACAAGGACGGGGAGGCTCGCGACGACGCCCAGGAAAGCCCGGGCGTCCCAGACAACCCGGGACAGGCCACGGGAAACCCCGACAACGCCGGCTGAGTAGCCCTCAGTCGCGCTGCCGGGCCTCGTCGGCCTCCCCATAGTCGGCCCCCGAGCGGTCGCTCTCCGCCTCGCCGGTGAAGGCGTCCTGGGTGGGGCTGGTACCCGAGTCCTCGTGCGAGGCCTGGCGCCGCAGCGCGTCCTCGGCCATCTCGAATCCCTCTGATTCGCCGCCGCCCGCCTCCTCGACGGGCCGGCCGGCCGGATCGGCGTCGGTGTCGGGCGCCGGACCTCCGATCTTGCCTGCTTCCGCCGCTGCAGCCTCCACTTCCTCGTCCTCTGCCGGTTGGTCAGTCAAAGCCTGTTCCTTTCTCGAACGGATCTAGTGCAGCGCCTCGTGCGCTTCGAGCTCGCGCAGGAAGCCCTCGAAGAGGCGCCGGTGGCCCTCTTCGTCGCGCAGGATCGCAATGACCATGTCCTGGGTTACGGGATCGGTGCCCTCGCAGAACTCGACGACTTTGTTGTAGTGCTCGATCGCTCCGGTCTCGGCCTGGATGACGCCCTTCACCACGTGCTTGATGTCGAGCTGATCCTCGGGCGGCTGCAGGTAGGACTGCTCAGGGGTGAACTCCAGCGACCCCGGCACGACCCCGTAGAGCTCCTTGATGCGCTTGGCGAATTCCTGGGCGTGGCCCAGCTCCTCCTGGATGTCCTGGGTGAGCGACTCCACGATCTCCCGCGCGAGGATCCCGTCGGGATTAGCCGAGTTGGTGATGTAGCTGATCACCGTCTCCAGCTCCATGAAATACGCCTTCTGGAGCATCTTCACGAGCTCGTCGCGCTCGCCCTTCGCTTCGTCGCTGAGGATGCCTCCGCTGGCTGCAACGGCCTCCATGTCTTCCTCCTGGTTCGGTGTCGGACGGTTGCCCATCGCGCCTTCCGTCCAAACGGCAAATGCTCGCTCGAGCCTACCCGGACCGTTTTTCCTCTCCCTTCCCGGGTAAGCCAGGGCAATGCCCGGCGTGGCCCTCACCTTCGACGACGGGCCCAACCCGCAGTGGACTCCGAAGGTGCTCGACCTGCTCGCAGCGCGAGGCGCCGGCGCCACGTTTTTCGTGCTAGGTCCGCGAGCGTCCGCACATCCCGGCCTGATCAGGCGGATGATGGCCGACGGCCACGAGGTGGCCCTGCATGCCGAGCGCCACGTGCGCCATTCCGAGCTCACCCGCGACGAGGTGGCCCGGGACGCCGGCGCGGCGCTGGCCAGGCTCGCCGACATCGGGGTGAGTCCCACCCGCTGGCGAACCCCCTGGGGGGTGCAGACACCGGACACCGAGGAGGTGGCCGGCGAGCTCGGCCTGGAGTTGTGCGGCTGGACCGCCGACAGCCGCGACTGGACCGGCGACCCGGCGGCGGAGATGGTGCTCCGGTGCGCCCCCGAGGTGGTGGACGGTTCGGTGGTGCTCATGCACGACGGCCTGGGACCCGGTGCCACGCGACAAGATTGCGAAGAGACCGTGGATCTCGCTCGCCGGCTGATCGGCCTGGTGGAGGAGCGCGGAATGAGAGCGCGATCGCTGGAGGGCCGGTGAGCCTGGCGGCGGCGAGCCTCTCTCCGTCGGACGCCCTCGACCGGGTGGCCGGGAATGCGGACGAGCTGGATCGCGACCCGCGCTTTCCCGCCGAATCCCTCGACGCCCTGGCGAGCGCCGGGATGTTGGCCATCACCGTGCCGGACACCGGCGAGCGGCGCCCGCTGCCGGCGGTGGCGGAATGGGAGGCGGTGCGCGCGGTGGCCCGAGCCGATGGCTCGGTGGGGCGCATCTACGACGGGCACCTGAACGCGGTCGAGCGTCTGGCGCTCGCCGCTCCGGAGCCGTTGCGCTCGCGCGAACTGGCCAGGGTCCAGGCGGGCGAGGCGCGGCTTGGCGTGTGGGGCGCCGATCCACGCCCCGCCGAGGGCGAGGGCGATCCCGCACGGCTGGTGGCGGGGCGCCGCGTGCACGGCGCCAAGGTCTTCTGTTCGGGTGCGGGCGGGCTGGATGCCGCGCTGGTGCTTGTCAGGGGCGACGAGCCGGGGCCGCCCTTGCTGGCCTACGTGGACCTCACCGACGACGTGGAGGTGGACCGCGATTGGTATCGCGCGGCCGGGATGCGCTCCTCGGAGAGCCACCGGGTGGTCTTCCACGGGGCCGCGGTTCTCGCCGTGCTGGGCGAACCCGGGGAGCTGGGCCGTGAGCCGTGGTTCGGCCGCGACGCCATTCGCACGGCGAGCTGCTGGGCGGGCCTCGTGGACGCTGTTCGCGCAGAGGCCCTGGCGCTACTGGCGCAACGAGTGGCCAAGGACGACCTCGCCGCGCTCGCGGCCGGACGCATGGTGGCGCGGGCGGGGACGGTCGATGCCCTGCTGGCCGATGCCGGGCGCCGCGTGGAGGGCGATCCGGAGGCGCCGGTCTTCGGGTTGTCCGTGGCGTTGCGCGCCGCCGTGGCCGATGCCGCGCGCGACACCGTCGAGTCCGCGCTCGCCGCGCTGGGATCGAGGCCGCTGGCCGCGGCGGGGCGGCTGGACCGCGCGCGGCGCGACCTCGAGGTGTTCCTGCACCAGCACCGCCTCGACCCGCTGCTGGTCCGCCTGGGCCGACGGGCGGCCACCGATGGTCCAGGGGCGTGAGCAGCGGGACGGGCGCCGCGCGTCTGGAGCGCTCCTACTTCGAGGACCTCTATGACCGCGACCCCGACCCATGGGGCTTCGCCTCCAGCGAATACGAGCGGGACAAATATGCGCACACCCTGGCGGCTCTTGGTGGGCGCCGCTTCGAGAAGGCACTCGACGTGGGCTGCTCGATCGGTGTCTTCACCGAGCAGCTGGCCTGGCGCTGTCGCGACGTCCTGGCGCTCGACGTGTCCGGCCAGGCTGTGGCGGCCGCTTCGCAGCGCCTCCGGCGCCGGCCATGGGTGAGGGTCGAGCGCCGCACCCTGCCGGAGGACATGCCGATAGGGCCCTTCGACCTCATCGTGTGCTCCGAGGTCCTCTACTACTGGTCCGAGCCGCTGCTGGCCGAGGGGCTCGACGCGCTGTCAGCCGCCCTGCGCCCGGGCGGGTTGCTGCTGGCAGTGCATTTCACGGACCCCACCCGCACCTATCCCCTCCAGGGCCACCGGGTGCATGAGCTGGTGCGCTCCCACCCGGGCCTCACACCCCTGCATGGCGCGGACCGTCCCCACTACCGGCTGGACCTGCTGGAGCGGGCATGACCTCCGAGCCGGGCATCGTGATCGTCGGCGGCGGGCCGGCCGGGTTCTCGGCGGCTTGCGCCTACCGTGCCGCGGGCGGGGAACTGGACGTCTCCCTGGTGTCCGGCGAGGACCACCTTCCCTACGAGCGCCCGCCGTTGACAAAGGAGCTACTGCGCGGCCAGGCGGGCGTGGAAGAGCTGCCGCTGGAGACCGAGGCATGGTTCGGCGAGAACCGCGTGGCCGTACTGGCGGGTGCCCGCGCGTTGGCGCTGGACACCGAGCGGCAGACCGTGAGAGTCGAGGGCCACGAGGAGTTGCCCTACGCCGCCTGTGTGCTCGCCACCGGGTCAGAGCCCGCCCGCCTGCCGGTGCCCGGCGGCGACGATCCCGGCCTCCACACCGTGCGCACCGTCGAGGACTCGCTCGCGCTGGCCGGGACCGCCGGCCAGGAGACGGTGGTGGTCGGTTCGGGGTTCATCGGCTGCGAGGCGGCCGCATCCCTGGCGATGCGCGGCTCAGAGGTCACGCTCGTCAGCGACGAGCCCAACCCCCAGGCGACCCGGCTCGGCGACGAGGTGGCCGAGCGGCTCGCCGCTTGGCTGCGGGAGGCTGGCGTGCGGATGCTCACCGGCGAGGGCGTGGAGAGCTTCGGGCGGCAAGGCGAGGGTTGGGCTGTGGCCACAGCGAGCGCGGTGGCCGAGGCCCGCACGGTCCTGATCGCGGTCGGGGTGAGTCCGCGCCTCGATCTCGCCGAGGAGGCGGGGCTGTCGCTGGCGGGCGGCGCTGTGGCGGCCGACGCCTCGATGCGGTCCTCCGCGCCCGGGGTATTCGTGGCGGGAGACATTGCCTACGCCGAGAATGGCGCCGCCGGGCGGCCGCTGCGCGTGGAGCACTGGGGCGAGGCGCTGCGGCACGGTGAGGTGGCGGGCCACGTGGCCGCCGGGCGGGAGGACGGCTGGCGGCAGGCGCCCGGGTTCTGGAGCCAGATCGGCGGCCGGACCCTGAAGTACGTGGCCTGGGGTGACGGGCATGACTCCGTGTCGTTCGAGGAGCACGGCGGCGGCGCCTTCACCGCGTGGTACCTCGACGAGGCGGGCGCGCTCGTGGGCGTGCTCACACACGAGCGCGACGAGAACTACGAGCGCGGGCGCGAGCTGGTGGAGGGCGCGGCGGTGCGCTCATGAGCCGACTGCCCTCGCCCGACCCGCGACTGCGCTGCTGCGTGGTCGTGCCGGCCCATGATGAGGAGGACCTCGTGGGCGCCTGCGTGACGGCCCTGGGAAACCAGGCCGGCGTGCGCCGGGGCGAGCACGAGGTGCTTCTGGTGCTCGACCACTGCACCGACCGCACCGCGGAGCACGCACGCGCGGCGGCAGCCGCGAGCGATATGCCGTTGCACCTGCTGCGCAGTGGCGAACGCGGCGTGGGCGCCACCCGGCGGGCGGGAATGGACGCCGCTCGCGACCGGCTGCTCTCGCTGCGGCGCCCGGAGGGGCTGATCGCCTGCACCGACGCCGATTCCGTCCCGGCGCCGGACTGGGTGGCGGCGCAGCTTGCGGCCGCCGATCGCGGGGCCCGGGCCATCGGTGGGCGGATCGAGCTGTCCGCGGCCGGGGGCGCGATGCTCGGGCCCGGAGTGCTCGCGCGCCGGGCGCGGCAAGCCGAGGGCCGGCACCTGCGCCTGCTCGGCGCGGACACGCCGTCCGGTTCGACCTTCGAGCACTGGCAATTCAGCGGGGCCTCGATGGCGGTCACCGCCGAGAGCTACCTCGGCGTGGGAGGCATGTCCCGTCGCCCCGCGCTCGAGGACGAGGCCTTCGAGCGTGCTCTGCACGGGGCGGGCATCCCGATCGAACGGTCGCTCGCTGTGAGGGTGACCACGTCCGCGCGCCTGGTCGGACGGGCCCCCGCCGGCCTGGCGCGCGACCTGGCCGAAGCCGTGAGGTCTGAGGGCGGCTAGGGGCGCCTTGACACCGCGGGGGGCATCTCGTCCTCCCGATCGGGTAAGCACTCCTACCGTGGAAGCCAGAGTGCAAACCGGGCGGTGGAACACCGTCAAGCGCACCTTCAAGGGCTTTCAGGACGACAGCGTCACCGACATCGCCGCCGCACTCACCTACTACGCGGTGCTCTCGCTCTTCCCGGGCCTCGTCGCGCTCGTCTCGATCGTAGGCCTGTTCGGCGATCCCCAGGCCACCACCGATACGCTTACCGAGATCATCCGCGACGTCGGGCCCGCCACCGCCAGCGACACCTTCCAGGGGCCGATCGAGAGCCTCACGCGCAACCGCAGCGCGGCCGGCTTCCTGTTCGTGGCGGGACTCGCCGGGGCCGTGTACGGGGCGTCGGGCTACATCGGCGCGTTCATGCGCGCCTCGAACAGAATCTACGGCGTGCGGGAAGGCCGGCCCTTCTGGAAGCTGCGGCCGCTGCAGATCGGCGTGACCCTCGGGATGGTCCTGCTGCTGGTGGTCGTGATCGCCGGCCTCGTGCTCAGCGGGCCGCTCGCGGAGTCGGTCGGCGAGGCGGTGGGGCTCGGCGACACCGCCGTAACGATCTACGGCCTCGCCAAGTGGCCCGTCCTCCTGGCCACGGTGCTCACGATGCTTGCGGTGCTCTATTTCGTGACGCCCAACGTGCGGCTGCCGCGCTTCCGGCTGGTCACGCCCGGCAGCGTCCTGGCAGTCGTCGTCTGGCTGCTGGCCTCGGCGGCGTTCGCGTTCTACGTGGCCAACTTCGGGTCCTACGACAAGACCTACGGCACCCTCGGCGGGGTGATCTCGTTCCTGGTCTGGCTGTGGATCACCAACATCGCGGTCCTGCTCGGAGTGGAGTTGAACGCCGAGGTGGAGCGGGGGCGGGAGATGGACGCCGGCATCCCCGGGGCGGAGGACGAGATCAAGCTGCCGCCGCGGGAGGCCGCGACCTAGGGCTGAGTGGCTCGCAGCTGTGGACGTCTCGGTTCTAGCGCCAGCGGCGCAGCGCCCGGACCGCCACGGCCGCGAACGCTGCTCACCCTGGACCTCCACACCGATGTTGCCTACTCGCCGGCGTGGAAGCCGCTGCCGGTGCTCTTCACCGCGCCGCTAGCGCTGCTCGGCGACCTTGCCCCCGCCGCCTGGCTCGTGCTCTCCCGCGCAGGCGGCCTCGCTGCCGTGGCGCTTGCCTATCTCCTCGCAGCTCGCTTCGGCGGCCGCACGGCGGGCGTGTTCGCCGCGGCGAGCGTGGCGCTCGCCAACGGGTTCCTGCGGGCCTGGGAGCACGGGTACACCGAGCCGCTCATGGCGGCGCTGCGGGAGCGTGTGGCCGCGGCGGCCGAGTCGGACGCGTCCGCGTGCGTGATCGTGGGGCTGCCCCCCGAGCTGGGCTGGAACGCCGGAGCCGTGGCCTGGGATCTGAGGGTCCCCATGGCGGCAGCCCAAGGCGAGACATGTGCGACGCCACGGTGATCCGTAACCCCAGGCGCGCCGTAGCTGTCTCTCTACTTACCTGAACGGTTTCATTCGCACGGCGGAGGGCAAACGGAGGCGCATGACACAGCAGCAGAACTTGAACGAACTACCGGTGGGCGAACTGATCCAGCGCATGTCACAGCAGACGGCGTCGCTGGTCCGCCAAGAGCTCCAGCTCGCACAGATCGAGATGAAGGAGAAGGGCAAGCGCGCCGGTCTCGGCGCGGGGATGTTCGGCGGTGCCGGCGTTCTCGCGCTCTACGGCGTCGGCGCACTGATCGCCACCCTCATCCTCGTGCTCGCCACCTTCCTGGAGGCCTGGATCGCCGCTGGCATCGTGACGGTGGTGCTGTTCGCCATCGCCGGCGTGCTCGCGCTCACGGGCAAGAAGGAGATCGAGCAGGCCACCCCGGCGGCGCCAGAGCAGGCGATCGAGAGCACCAAACAAGACGTCGACGAGCTGAAGGGGAGGGCCGCCCGAGCATGAGCCCGGCAAAGCGCAAGTCCAACGACGACGACACCACCGAGCAGAGCCCCGAGCAGGCGGCAGCGGCCGTCAAGGCCGCCGAGGCCGGTTCCGCGGACGAGGGCCAGGCGCCCCCAACGGCCGCTTCCGCGGAGGAGGCCAAGGCGCCCAAGCCAGGGTCGCCCGCCGCCACGGAGGAAGCCGAGCAGCTGCGCGAAGAGATTGAGGGCACCCGCGAGCAGTTGGGTGACACGGTCGAGGCGCTCGCCGGCAAGGCGGACGTGAAGGGCCAGGTCAAGGAGAAGGTGGAGGAGCGCAAGCAGGACCTGCGCGAGAAGCAGGGCCAGGCGCAGGCCAAGCTCCAGGACACCCAGGCCCAGGTCAAGGAGAACCCGACCCCCGTCATGGCGGGAGCCGGCGCGCTGGTGGCGCTGCTGCTCCTCCTCTGGCTCTGGAGGCGATAGCGATGAAACTCCTCTATGCCCCGTTCGGCATCTTCTTCGGCGTCATCGGTGGCCTCATCGGCGGCGCCATCTTCAAGCAGATCTGGAAGCGCATCTCCAACGAGGAGGACTCTCCGAAGGCGCGCGAATCCGAGTACGGCTGGGGCGAAGTGCTGCCGGCCGCCGCCCTCCAGGGAGCCATCTTCGCCGTGGTGAAAGCCGCAGTGGACCGCAGCGGCGCCAAGGGCTTCGAGAAGTTGACCGGCGTCTGGCCGGGCGACTGACGCACCACAACCTTCTGGAGGACTGACCCATGGCCGAGATCGAGCATCGCGACGAGCGCGAAACCCTGGAAGCGAAGCGAGACGATCGCGGCGCCCCCGACGGACGCGCGCCCGACAGCCCCTCGGAGCTCGGGGGAACGTCCAAGAAGGAGACGCTGAAGCGGACCTTCAAGGAGTTCTCGGCCGACAACCTCACCGACTGGGCAGCCGCTCTCACCTACTACACCGTCCTGGCGATCTTTCCGGCGCTGATCGCGCTGGTCTCGATTCTCGGACTGGTCGGCGACTCCGCGACCCAGCCGCTGCTCGACAACATCGGCTCCGTCGCGCCCGGTCCGGCCAAGGACATCCTCACCAGCACCATCGAGAACCTCCAGAGCAGCCAGGGCGCTGCCGGAATCGCCTTCATCGTGGGCCTGGTACTCGCCCTGAACTCCGCCTCGAGCTACGTGAGCGCGTTCACCCGGGCGTCGAACGACATCTACGACGTCGAAGAGGGCCGCCCTGTCTGGAAGCTCAAGCCGCAGCAGATCGGGATCGTCCTCGTTCTGATCCTCCTGCTGGTGGTGATCGCGGTGGCCGTGACCGTCTCGGGCCCGCTGGCCCAAGAGGTGGGCAAGCTCGTGGGTGTCGGTGACACCGCGGTGCTCATCTGGGACATCGCAAAGATCCCGATCATCCTGCTGCTGGTCTCGTTCCTGTTCGCCTTTCTCTACTGGGCGGCGCCGAACGTCAAGCAGCCCGGCTTTAAGTTCGTGAGCCCAGGCGGCATGGTGGCGCTGGCGATCTGGATCGTCGCCTCCCTGCTGTTCGCGCTCTACGTGGCCATGTTCGCCTCCTACAACAAGACCTACGGGTCGATGGGTGGCGTGATCGTGTTCCTCACGTGGCTGTGGATCACCAACCTCGCGATCCTGTTCGGGGCCGAGCTCAACTCCGAGCTCCAGCGCAGCCAGCAGCGCGAAGCTGGCGAGCGCGCACCGCTCGATGAGCCATTCCTCGAGCCGCGCGACACGTCGAAGCTCGAGAAGAAGGAGAAGTAGGCGGCCGGTGCGTCTCGAGGGGTGCACCGCACTCGTCACCGGCGCCAACCGCGGCATCGGCCGGGCGATCGCCGAGGAGCTCGCGGACGCCGGCGTCCGGGTGCTCGCGGGCGTGCGTGAGCTGGACGCCGGGCACGACGTGCCGGCCCCCCTCGAAGCGGTCCGGATGGACCTCTCGAGCCCGGAGGCGGTGGACTCCAGCGTGGACGGGCTGAGCACGCTCCCCGACATCCTCGTGAACAACGCCGGGCGCTTCGCCGGCGGGCTGCTCGAGCGGCAGGACCCCGACCATCTGCAGGAGGTGCTCCAGGTGAACCTGGCCGCGCCGATAAGACTCACGCGGCGACTCCTGCCGGGGATGCTCGAACGCGGCTCCGGGAAGATCGTGAACAACGTCTCGATCATCGGACACGCGCCGTTCCCCGGCGCAACGGTCTACGCGGCCTCGAAGACTGGTCTGGCCGGCTTCACCGACTCCCTGCGTCGCGAGCTGCAGGACACGCCTATGAGCGTGCTCGAGCTGGTCACGCCGGGCGTGGACACCGAGATGATGGACCAGGTGCAGGAGGAGTTCGCCGGGCACTCGAAGACCGACAACTGGGATCACGTGGACCCAGCCGACTGGGCCGAAAAGGTGGTCAAGGCCATCGCCGATGACGAGGATCGCCTGAACCCCGGTGGCGCCGAGCGGGTGGCTCAGCTGATGCCCGACAAGCTTCTCGATCTGGTGGCAAAGGGCGGATTCGAGCGCTGATGCGGGTAGTCGTGACCGGTGCCAGTGGCAACGTGGGCACCAGCGTCATTCGTGCCCTTCAGGGCGTTAGCGATGTAGACGAGATCGTGGGCCTGGCCCGGCGCCTGCCCAAGCAATCGTTCGACAAGGTCACGTGGGCTCAGGCCGACGTGACCCGCTCAGACCTGGAACCCCACTTCCGGGGTGCCGACGCCGTTATCCACCTCGCCTGGCTGATCCAGCCCTCCCGCGACCCGGCCACCCTTCGCCGGACCAACGTGGAGGGCAGTGCGCGGGTGTTCCATGCCGCGGGTGCGGCGGGCGTGCCCACCCTCGTGCACGCCTCATCCGTGGGCGTCTACTCCCCCGGGCCGAAGGACCGTCGCGTAGACGAGGGATGGCCCACCGATGGAATCCCGACCTCCGCCTACTCACGTCACAAGGCCGAGGTGGAGCGGCTGCTCGACCGCTTCGAGGCCGAACGGCCCGAGGTGCGGGTGGTGCGGCTGCGTCCTGGCCTCATCTTCAAGCGCGGGGCGGCATCGGAGATCCGGCGCTACTTCGCCGGTCCCCTGCTACCAAACCCGCTGCTTCGAAAGGGCCTGATTCCGGTCACTCCCGACACCGAGCGGCTGCACTTCCAGGCGGTGCACTCCCACGACGTGGGTGAGGCCTATCGCCTAGCGGTGATGAACGGCGACGCTGCCGGAGCCTTCAACGTGGCCGCCGACCCCGTGCTCGACGGCGCTCTGATCGCCGATCTCTTCCAGGCCCGTTCGGTCCGTATCCCGCGGCGAGTCCTGCGGACGGCGGCGTCCCTCACCTGGCGCCTGCGCCTCCAGCCCACCGACGCTTCCTGGCTCGACCTGGCGCTCGACTCGCCCCTGATGGACGTGTCGCGCGCTCGGACGCAGCTGGGATGGACGCCACACCGCAGCGCGCCCGACGCTCTGTCCGAACTGGTGGAGGGCATGCGCGTGGGTGCCGGCCTGGACACGCCCCCGCTCGCCCCGGGCGCGGGCGGACCCGCAAGGGTGCGCGAGCTGGCCACCGGCGTGGGCGCGCGCACGCCCTAGACGCTTAAGAACGCAAACGGCCGAGCCGCACAGCCCGGTGGAGAGCTGGTGCGACCCGGCCATTGCTACCGGCGGGGCTCGGAGTTCGAGCCCCGCCGACGGAGGGACCGCTAGGCCTTGATGAACGGCTTCGCGGCGTCCAGGACCTCTTGCATTCCGAGGCCCTTGTCGAAAGCGCTGGGGCTGATCTGCTCGCCGCGAAGCAAGCGGATCACGCCGGCGTGGCGCCCTTCGATCTGGACGATGGAGCCGGCCGCGGCCAGCACTTCCTTCGACTCGATCATCGGGCCGGCGCCGTTGTAGGCACCCACTCCGAGGTCCTCGAAGGTCTGCGCCGTCTCGAGGAACGAACCCTGGCTCGCGAACGCCTCACCGAAGTCCACTCCGGGAGCCTTGACGGGGGTGCCGCCCAGGTCCTTGATGGTCATCGTGAGCGCATCCACGTGCTGGCTCTCGTCGTCGGCAAGCTGCGTGGCGGTCTCCTTGACCTGACCACTCAGTCCGCTGACCTGCTTGAGAGCCATCGTGTAGAACGCTGACTCCAAGTACTCGAGCGTGAGAGCGAAGTTGAGGATCTCCAGATCCCCGCCGCCCTCCTGGGCGATCGCCTCGCGCACGAACGGACCGACCGTGGCCAGGCCATAGACCGAGCCCGCCGCGATCGCACTGCGAGCCAGGAAGGCCTCGCGTGTCATTCCGTGTACTTCGACGTGCGCCAGTTCGGGCGCCGCCATCTTGATGTTGCTCATCTGATGTATCTCCTTTCTGAAGTGCTCAGTCGTCGCCGTTAGCTCTTGATGAACGGCTTGACGGCCATCAGCACCTCAGGCATGGCGGCCGGCTTGGCGAAGGCGCCATCGGGCACGATGCTCTTGCCCACGACGCTGTTCAGCACGGCGGCATGGCGAGCCTCGACCGTGTGGATCGAGAGTGCCGCGGCCAGGACCTCCTTGCTCTTGATCCGACCGGCCTGACCGAGGTAGGCGGCCGCACCGAGGTTCTCCACGGTAGCTGCCGTCTCCAGGATCATCTTCTCCCCGCCCGCGAGGACGGACTCGAAGTCGGTGGTTGGCTTGGGGGCAGGCTTGCCACCCAGCTTCTCCACCGTGGCCATCAGGGCGGCGACGTGCTCCTGCTCGTTCTCCGCGATCTCCATCGCGACCTCGCCGACCTTCTTGTCCTTGACCTCTCCTGAGTCCAGCACCTTCTGGTAGAAGTCGGCCTCGAGGTACTCGAGCGTCAACGCGTAGTTCACGATCTCGATGTCCTGCTTGGACGCTCCGCCGCCGCTTGGCTTGCTGGAGCTGCCACCGGAGCTGCTGGTGCTCTCCTCGTCGTCGCCGCCACAGGCAGCGATCAACACGGAAAGCGCACCGACTGCGCCGGCGCCACCAACCATCTTCAAGAACTGCGCACGGGAGCCTGGCTCCTGTCGCAGCTCGTCGAGAGCGGACCGCTCGTCTTCGTGCGGTGCCCGCGTCGTCGACTCATTCATACGAACCCTCCTGTCGTGTCTGGGTCGGGGCGGGCTGCCCCTCTCATGGAGCTGGTGAAACCCGCTTCTAGTGTTCCTGCGGGGGTCGGAGCGGGTCGGATCATTCGTTGGGCCTACAATCTCGCCGCCCATGGAGCTGTTCTCAGTTGAGATCGCCCAGCGCGATGGAGGGATAGAGGCCTCTCTCTCGGGCGAGATCGACCTGTCCACGGTCGAGGAGCTGCAGGAGCGCCTGGAAACCGCTCTGGAGGGCGACCCGGGACTGATCGTCCTCGACCTCCGCCAGGTGTCCTTTCTCGACTCCAGCGGGTTGCGGCTGATCCTGCGCCTCAACAAGCGCCAGGAGGAGAATGAGGGGCGTCTGGTGCTCGTGCGCGGTGGACGCCGCGTGGCGCGGGTCCTCGAGATCACCGGCGTGGACGAGCAGCTGGAGCAGGTCGACGACCCCTCCGAGATCGCCGCGTCCTAGGCACCGGTCTAGTTGGCGGCTGAAGCCGCGGGGGCCATTTGCAGCACCAGGAACTCAGCCTCGACGCCGTCCACGTGCTCGGTCTCCGTGCGCACGCTGTCAGCCAGGCGCTCGACCACCGATCCGATGCCGGGCACCTCGCTCTCGTTCACCACGGCCTCGGCCCCACCCGGCTCGAGCGGGCCCACACGTAGCTCGAAGCCCTGTCCGAAGCGGTCTACGCGGATCTTCACCCGCTCTCCTACCAGGTAGCGCAGCCCGTAACGCGCCACCAGCTCGGCCACCAGCAATCCCTCCATCAAACGGTCCGAGGGCATGTCGGCCTGCGCGGCCACGACGGCCACGAGGCGCCGAAGCACCCGCTCCGCGGGCTCGACGCCCGGCACGGCGCCGTCCACCGTGGCCATCTCCTTGATGCCCATCGGAAAATCCATGACCACCTCGGTGCCCTCACCGCCGCGAATCTGGACCTGTCGGGCCACCCCCTCGATCATCGCCAGACCGAAGCCCCGCTGCTCGTCCCGGCCGGATTCGCCGGCGGCCATCCCGCGGCCGAAATCGCGCACGGAAACGTACATCTCCTCGGCCTTCGGCTCGATGCTCACCACCACCTTGCCGTCCTCTCCGGCGGCGTACGCGTGCTCTACCGCGTTCGCGCAGGCCTCGGTGAGGGCGAGCTCGGCATCCTCCAGCGCCTCGCGATCGGCCGCCACGGTCTCACCCAGGGAGCGGAGCACCTGGCGCGCGACCGGAATGCTGTCCTCGGTGGCTGGAACCGTCAGATGGACATACGGCGACAGGATGTTGAACTCGATCTCAATCATCCGTGACTCCCCGTATGTCAGCCCCCGCCGCATACACGTTGTTCGCCGTGCTACCCCCGCGCGCACCGGCGAAACGCGCTCTGGGGCCGACGCTGACGCCAGGCCTCCGAACATGCGCAGAATGCGGGCATGAACTGGTGGCGGGAGGCCGTGATCTATCAGGTGTATCCACGTTCGTTCAGGGACTCCAACGCGGACGGGGTGGGAGACTTGCGCGGAATCGAGCTGGGGCTCGACCACATCTGCGAGCTGGGTGTCGACGCCCTGTGGATGTCGCCCATCTACCCATCCCCCCTGGCCGACTTCGGCTACGACGTGGCGGACTACGAGGACGTGGACCCCACCTACGGGACGCTGGAGGACTTCGACCGGCTCACTGCCTCCGCTCACACGCGGGGCCTCAAGGTGCTGATGGACCTGGTGCCGTGCCACACCTCGATCCAGCACCCGTGGTTCACCGAGCAGCCCGACTTCTACATCTGGGCCGACGGCAAAGGCGATCGGCCCCCCAACAACTGGGTGGCCACGTTCGGCGGCCCGGCCTGGACGCGCGACGAGCGCACCGGCCGCTGGTACCTGCACTCCTTCTACCCCGAGCAGCCCGACCTGGACTGGCGCAATCCCGCTGTGGTGGCGGCGATGCAGGGAGTGCTGCGCTTCTGGCTCGACCGCGGCGTGGACGGCTTTCGCATCGATGCGATCGACCGATTGGTCAAGGACGCCGCTCTGCGCGACGACCCTCCGGCCTCGGCGCCCTTCGCCCTCCCGCTGCACGAGGAGCATGCGCGCCTGGAGCACCTCCACTCCACCAACAGCCCAGACATACAGGAGGCGATCGCGTCGCTGCGCGAGGCCGCCGGCGATGCCCTGCTGGTAGGCGAGGTCTACCGGGGGGCAGCCGACGTTGCCCCCTACCTCCAACACCTCGACGTGGCATTCGCCTTCGAGCTGTTCCACTCGCCGTGGGAGCCGGCGAGGCTGCGAGAGGCGATCGCCGCATGCGTCTCGCTGGAGGCCGCGGACGGAGGGCCCGGCTCCGCATGGGTGCTCTCCAACCACGACTTCCCCCGCCTGCCCGACCGCTTCGGCCCCGAAAACGTGCGCGCCGCGGCGGTGTTGATGCTCACGCTCCCCGGTCCCTGCTTCATCTACCAGGGCGACGAGATCGGCCAGCGCAACGGACCCGAGTCACGCAACGGCTATGACCGCGCCGGCCGCGACCCCTACCGCCGCCCCCTTCAATGGGAGCCGGAGCCCCTCCGCGCCGGCTTCACCACCGGCGATCCGTGGCTGGCGCCCGTGGATGCCGAAAGCCGCAGCGTGGCCGCGCAGCGCGCCGATCGCGGGTCGGTGATGTCGCTCTACCGCGACCTGATCGTCCTGCGGCCGCAGCTGAACGGCGGCCTGGAGATGGTGCACGCCGATGCAGGAATCGTGGCCTACACACGCGCGGAGCACCTAGTGGCCGTGAACGCCACCGGCGAGCCGCGGCCGCTTCCGCCGGGAGCCGGTGAGCCGGTGCTCGAGAGCGAGGCCGGCGCGGTGGGCGCCGGCCTGCTCGCACCGCAGGGAGCAGCCGTCTTCGCCCGCACTTGAGCCAACGGATACAAACCTTGGCCGTTGGGGTAGGCTCGCCGTCGGGGAGATGAGGAGAGGATCGAGCAGCATCAGAGCCGGTTTCGCCGCTGCCACCGCAGCGGTCGCGATTCTCGCGTTGCTCACAGGATGCGGCGTCGGCGGAGAAGAGGCCGGCAGCGGTCCCCGCGCCATCAACTGGTACGCCTTCAACGAGCCCGGCGGCTCCTATCAGGAGGCCGTCGACGACTGCAACAAGCAGGCCGACGGCCGCTACAAGATCAACTACGTAAAGCTGCCGAATATCGCGGACCAGCAGCGCGAGCTACTCGTCCGGCGCCTGGCCGCCGAGGACGACGACATCGACATCATGGCCCTCGACGTGATCTGGACGGCCGAGTTCGCGGAGGCCGGCTGGATCAAGCCGTGGGAGGGAGAGCGGGCCAGCACCGCCGAAGAGGGCAAGCTCGAGGGCCCACTCGAGTCGGTGCGGTATCAGGACCGGATCTGGGCCATTCCGTTCACCAGCAACACGCAGCTGCTCTTCTACCGCAAGGACCGGGTCGACGAGCCGCCCGAGAACTTCACGTGGGACGCGATGATCGACCAGGCGGCCGAGAACGACAGCGCAATCGAGGTCCAGGCTGCCCAGTACGAGGGCCTGACCGTGTGGATCAACTCGCTGATCGCCGGCGCCGGCGGTGAGATCGTGGACGAGAACGGCAAAGCGCTGGTCGACGAGAGCGCCACCCGGGCAGCCGAGATCGAGAGGAAGCTCGCGACCTCCGCGGCGCCACCCGGGCTGTCGACCAACCGTGAGGACGAGGCGCGCATCGGTTTCGAGTCGGGCCGCTCCGACTATCAGATCAACTACACGTTCATCTATCCGAGCGCCGAGGCCATCAAGGGCTTCCAGGACAAGATCGGCTTCGCGCGCTACCCGCGCACGGAGCCGGACATGCCCAGCAAGCCGCCGCTCGGAGGCTTCAACCTCGCCGTATCCGAGTACTCGAACAACCCCGACCTGGCCTTCGACGCTGCCGAGTGCCTCGCCAACGAGGACCACCAGGCGATTGCAGCCGAGAAGGGCGGCCTGGCGCCGAGTACCGAGTCCGTCTATGAGCGCGAGTCGGTGACCAAGGCGTTCCCGTTCGCCGATGTGCTGCGGGAGTCGATCGACAACGCGGCCCCGCGTCCCGTGGCTCCGGCCTACAGCGACATCTCGCTCGCGATCCAGAAGACCTATCACCCGCCCTCGGGGATCGAGCCGAAGGGCATCCTGGAGACGCTGCGCGACCGCATCGGCAAGGCCGGCCAGGGGGAGATCTTCTAGTGGAGGCGGCTCAGGCCGGAGCGACCACAGCGGCGCCGAAGAAGGGCACGACCGATCGCCACAAGGCCGAGCGCAAGCTCGCCTGGATGCTGTGCGCGCCGGCCGTGATCGCGATGCTGGTGGTCACGGGCTACCCGATTGGCTACGCCTTCTATCTGTCGCTTCAGAAGTTCGACCTGCGGTTCCCGGACGAGAAGGAGTTCGTAGGCCTGTCGAACTACGCCGACGTGCTCAGCTCGAGCACCTGGTGGTCAGACGTGGCGACCACCGTGATCATCACCGTGATCTCGGTTTCCATCGAGCTGGTGCTCGGAATGATCATCGCCCTGGTCATGCACCGGGCGATCTTCGGCCGCGGCCCGGTGCGCGCGGCGATCCTGGTCCCCTACGGCATCGTGACCGTGGTGGCAGCGTTCGCGTGGCGCTATGCCTTCGACCCCACCAGCGGCTTCGTCCCCGGGCTGCCGCTCGTGCCCGACGACTTCGCGCCCTTGACCGACAAGCCGGGCTCGCTGCTGGTGATCATCCTGGCGGAGGTCTGGAAGACCACGCCCTTCATGGCGCTGCTCCTGCTGGCCGGTCTCGCACTGGTGCCCGACGAGCTGCACGAAGCGGCGAAGGTGGATGGCGCCAGCACCCGGCAGCGCTTCTTCCGGATAACTCTGCCGCTGATGCGTCCGGCCATCCTGGTCGCGCTGCTGTTCCGCACGCTCGACGCGTTCCGCATCTTCGACAACATCTTCATCATCCAGCCGGGCGGTGCGATCGGCACGGAAAGCGTGTCGATCCTGGGCTACAACGTGTTGATCAACCGGGTCAATCTGGGGCTCGGCTCGGCGGTCTCGATTCTGATCTTCCTGTGCGTGATCCTGATCGCCATCTTCTTCGTGAAGGTGCTCGGCACGAGCACCGCCCAGCAAAGAGGGGAGGCCTAGTGATGCACACTGCGCGCGAGCGCGTGCTGTGGTCGATCGGGATCCTGGTGGTCCTGCTCTACGCGTTGATACCGGTGGTGTGGATCACTTCGCTGTCCCTGAAGACGCCGGACCAGGTGGGCGACAAGAAGTTCTTCTCGGGAATCTCCTTCGAGAACTACGAGGTGGTCTTCTCCGACGACACCTTCATCGCCGCGCTGATCAACTCACTCGGCATCGCGGCGATCGCCACGCTGATCTCGATCGTGCTGGCAGCGATGGCCGCGTACGCCCTCTCTCGCCTGGAGTTCGCCGGCAAGGCCGTGATCCTCTCCGGTGCGCTCGCAGTTGCGATGTTCCCGCCCATCTCGGTGGTGGGCTCCCTGTTCGACATGTGGCGCGCGATCGGCCTCTACGACACATGGCCCGGGCTGATCATTCCCTACATGACCTTCACGCTGCCATTGGCGATCTACACGCTCTCGGCCTTCTTCAGGGAGATTCCGTGGGAGCTCGAGCAGGCCGCGCAGGTTGACGGCGCCACGCCATTCCAGGCGTTTCGCAAGATCATCGTGCCGCTGGCCGCGCCTGGCGTGTTCACCGCGTCGATCCTCGTGTTCATCTTCGCCTGGAACGACTTCATCTTCGCCAACACGCTGACCTCGACGGACGCCGCTCGCACGGTTCCGGCGGCGCTCGCGTTCTTCACGGGGGCCTCGCAGTTCGAGCAGCCGATCGGGGCGGTCTCCGCCGCGGCGGTCGTGGTCACCGTGCCCATCATCATCATGGTCCTGATCTTCCAGCGCCGGATCGTGGCCGGGCTAACCGCCGGCGCAGTCAAGGGATAAGGAGACACCCAATGGCAGACATCGTCCTCGACAAGGTCACCAAGCGCTACCCGGACGGCTACGAGGCCGTGCGCGAAATGAGCCTCACCATCGAGGACGGCGAGTTCGTGATTCTCGTGGGCCCATCGGGGTGCGGCAAGTCCACCGCGCTGCGGATGATCGCCGGGCTCGAGGACATCTCCGAGGGCGAGCTGCGCATCGGCGACAACGTGGTCAACGACAAGGCGCCGAAGGACCGCGACATCGCGATGGTGTTCCAGAACTACGCCCTCTACCCGCATATGACCGTGCGGGAGAACATGGGCTTCGCGCTCAAGCTGGCCAAGACGGACAAGGGCGAGATCGACAAGAAGGTGACCGAGGCCGCCAAGATCCTCGACCTCGAACAGCACCTGGACCGCAGGCCCGCCAACCTCTCGGGTGGCCAGCGTCAGCGCGTAGCCATGGGCCGCGCGATCGTCCGCGATCCCGCCGCCTTCCTGATGGACGAGCCGCTGTCCAACCTCGACGCCAAGCTGCGCGTGCAGATGCGAACCGAGGTCTCGCGCATCCAGAAGAACCTCGGCACGACCACCGTCTACGTGACCCACGACCAGACCGAGGCCATGACCCTCGGCGACCGCGTGGCCGTGATGCGCTCGGGGGTGCTGCAGCAGGTGGGTTCGCCGATGGACCTCTACAACAGCCCGAAGAACCTCTTCGTGGCCGGCTTCATCGGCTCGCCGGCGATGAACTTCATGCCCGCCAAGCTGGCGGGCGACACGCTGAAGCTTCCGATGGTGGACGTCCAGCTGTCCGACGAGTTGCGCGGCGCGGCGTCGGGGGGAGAGGGCAAGCAACTGATCGCAGGCATCCGTCCCGAGGACTTCGAGGACTCGAGCCTCGTGGGCGAGGCCGCACACCGCGGCGCCACCTTCAACGCCAAGATCGACCTGGTGGAGTCGATGGGCTCGGAGCTGTACGTCCACTTCACCACGAGCAGCGACGAGAAGATCGAATCCGAAGAGCTGCGCGAGCTGGCAGAGGACTCCGGCGCGGGTGAGGTGCCCGGCGGCGGGCAGGAGGGCCAGATCGTGGCCCGCCTCGACCCCACGAGCAAGGCCACCCAGGGCGAAGAGCTCGAGCTGTGGCTCGACTCGACCAAGATCAAGCTGTTCGACCCGGGCGACGGACGGTCACTTACCGCGACCGGCGACACTGACGGTCAGCCGGTGGCCACCGAGGGGCAGGGCCCGGCCGGGCGGGATCCGGCGAGCGAGCCGGGCGAGCAGCGCGACGAGTAGCTACTTCAGCTCGCGGCGCAGGTCGCGGATCTGCGTGTCCTCCCAGGAGGGGTTCTCGATCTCCTGACGCACCCGCTCGAGGATGCCCTCATCCCACTCGTGGGTGTTCAGCAGCATGTAGCGCAGCGTGACGGCCGCCACGTAAGCGTCCGTCTCCACGGCCCTGGTTGCGATCCCCGCCTCCGCCAGCATGTCCAGCACGGGCTCGTACTCCTCGTCGAACCAGCCCTGCGCCACCTCCTCGCGCGTCATGAACTCCTGCCGCGCCTGCATCGCGCGAAAGCCCCACGCCTCCACGCCCTCGGCGAGGAAGGCGTAGCCCTTGGAGTTCTTGAAGTGGATGCGCTCCCGGGCCTCGGGGGCCAACGGCACCCGCTCGTAGAACAGGCGCTCATGGCTCTTCAGCGGTAGATCCGAAAGGCGGATCTTGCGGTCGGTACCCACGCGCGTGAGCACATCGGTCACGTACGCGTCTATCACCTTCAGCTTCTGCGACCGGGCCACGGCAACGCGATGGTGGCCATCGCGCACGAAGTGCAGCTCACCGATGCGGTAGAGGTCGATCGGCGGCATCTCCTCGCCCCGGCGCTGCGCCTCCGAGATGCGCTCGAAGCGGCTGCGCACCCTGCTGGTGGTGGGCCGGAACGATCGGTCGAACTCCCGGCCGCGATCCACGGTGCCCACGATCGAGTCGATCTCGATCGTCTGCAGGCCCAGGCTGCGCTCGCCGCGCCGGCCGAGCGCCTGCAGCACCTCCTCGAAGGGAAGGATCACGTCGAAGTCGGCGGGCTGGCCCCTGAGCCGGTCAGCGAGGCGGCCGACCACACGCTGGCGGCGCGAGCGGCTGAAGTCGAACTGCGCGTCGGTCTGGGGGGACCCTGTGTCGCGCGCCATACCTCGAAGGTACACCCTTGGTGCGGCGCGCCAAAGGGGGTTGAACGTAGCCGTGGGCAAGCCCTCCAGCGTTGCCCAGCGCGTGCTCGAGCGCATGGACGCGATGCTCGGCGAGCAGGACGACGATGGGCGCCCGCTGGCCTACAACCACGTGGCCGGAGTGGTGGTCACCGGCAACGAGGACGGCGCCCACCACGTGATCTCGGAGATCGCCGGGGGGCTGGTAGAAATCGGCTACACCGTGCCCGGACAGGCGTGGACCTACTGGAACAAGGGTCCCGGGCCCGGCGACGACTACTCCCAGACCGACGAGGGCAAGGACTGGTCACACGCCACCGGCCGCGCCGCGGCGTCCAATCTCGCGGCGGTGGCTCGCGCTCTGGGAGAGCGCCCGGTGCCCGCCCCGCCCGATTGAGGGTGAGAACGGTTAGCGTCCCTGGTTGCGGGTAATCCGCTAGCTGCACCCCGACGAGAGGATTCGTTTCTCAAATGAGCATCTTCGACAAGATCACCGGCAAGGCCAAGCAGGCCGCCGGCGATGTAGGCAACGACCCGTCGCTGCGCGATCAGGGCCGGAAGGAAGAGGCGAAGGGCGAGGCCAAGGACAGCCAGATGGAGAAGGAGCGCGCGGCCGAGGCCGAGAAGGACCGAGTCGACGACCTCGAGCGCAAGACCTAGTCCTCAAGGCATGTTCGACGTTCACGAAGCGGGCGCTCCGGCGCCCGCTTCGTGCGTTTCGGGATGAGCGGGCCGCTGCTAGGTCGCCGTGCGCTTGTGACCGGCGCGGGAGCGGGCATCGGGCGGGCGACCGCCCAACGGCTGGCCGCGGACGGCGCATCCGTGGCCGCCAACGACCTCCAGCCCGGGCCGGACGTGGACGCCCCGGGTGACGTGTCGGACGAGGAGGCCGTGCAAGACGTGTTCGCCGCCGCCGAGGCGAGGATGGGCGGCCCCGTCGACCTCCTCGTGAACAACGCGGGCGTCTCGGCGCCATTCGCGCTCGAGGACATGCCGCTCGAGGAGTGGGAGCGGGTGATAGGCGTGAACCTGACCGGTCCGTTCCTCTGCTCCCGCGAGCTGGTGCGCCGGCTGCCCGGCGGCCGCGGGCCGGCCACGATCGTGAACGTCTCCAGCGTGCACGAGGTGATCCCGTGGCCCGGCTTCACGCACTACTGCGCCAGCAAGGGCGGGCTCAAGCTCTTCGGGGAGACGATCGCCCGCGAGCTGGCGCCGCGCGAGATCCGGGTCGCGGCCGTGGCGCCCGGAGCGATCCTGACGCCCGCCAACCGCCACCTGGCTGAGAACCCCACGGCTCGGACAGAGCAGGAGGAGCAGCTCCCGCTCGCCCGCCTCGGCGAGCCGGAGGAGATCGCCGCCGCTATCGCGTGGCTGGCGGGGCCCGAGGCGTCGTACGTGACCGGGGAAACGCTGTTCGTGGACGGTGGGATGACGCTCTACCCGCGTTTCGTCTGAGCCACGGGGGTAAGGGCGTGGTATGAACGAAGAGAGAGACGAAGAGCGCAACGACTCCGCGGCCAGCAGCACCAGCCCCCCGGGTGGCAAGACGCACGAGGCCACCACGCCACCGGGTCAGGGAGACCGTGACGAGGACGCCACCCGCGAGGCCGAGGAGAAGCTCGACCAAGCGGGCGGCGGGCACTGAGCGGCCGGCGCCTACGGGGCCAGCCGCTCTACCACCCACTCCCGCGCCCCCGGTGCCCTGCGCCGGAAGCGCAGGCGGTCGTGCAGGCGATCCGGGCGGCCCTGCCAGAACTCCACGGCGTCCGGCACCACCCGCAGGCCGCCCCACGAGTCCGGTCGCGGCACGTCGCCCGGGTGCGCGGCGTCCAGCTCGGCATAGCGGCGCTCCACATCCTCGCGACCGGGGATCGGCCGCGACTGCGGGCTGGCCAGCGCCCCCAGGCGCGAGCCGCGCGGGCGCGTGGCGAAGTAGGCGTCGGCCTCATCCGCGGCCACCGGCTCGACCCGCCCGTCGATCACCACCTGGCGCTGCATGGGATGCCATGGGAATACGAGCGCGGCGCGCGGATTCTCCTCCAGCTCGCGCCCCTTCCGCGAGCCGAGGTTGGTGAAGAAGGCCAGCCCGCGATCGTCGGCCTCCTTCAGCAGCACGGTGCGAGCGCTCGGCACCCCGTCCACGCCCGCCGTGGCCAGCACCATGGCATTGGGCTCGGGCAGCCCCGCCCGCACCGCCTCGTCCAGCCAGCGGCGCAACTGGGTGAGCCAGTCGGCCGCGAGATCCGCCTCGCCCAGGGACCCGCCGCGGTAGGGCCGGCGCATCCGGGCCAGGTGCTCGTCCACCGCTAGCCGAGCACCGGCAGGTCGATCTCGGACACCAGCGGCATCGCGCGTCGACGCTACCACCGGCTCGGGTTAGGATGCCGGCATGCGCTTCCGACTTTCGCTGCTCGCAGCCGTGCTCCGGCGGATGCTCTTCGGCTGGCACCCGGCGGACTGACGGATACCCATGGGCTTGATCGAAGGAGAGCGCAGCGTGGAGATAGACGCCCCGATCGGGCGCTGTTACGAGATCGCGGCTGACATCGAGAACGCGCCAGAGTGGCAGGGCTCGCTTAAGGACGTGGAGGTGCTCGAACGCGACACCGAGGGCCGGGCGCTCGTCGTGGAGACGGAGTCCGACGCCAAGGTCAAGACCGTCAAGGCGCAGCTGCGCTTCTCCTACGAGCCGGAGACGCACATCGGCTGGGTGCAGGAGAAGGGCGACACCAAATCGCTCGAGGGCTCCTGGGAGCTGGAGGACCTCGGCCAGGGGCGCACCCGAGCCACCTACGGCCTGGCCGCCGACCCCGGCCGGATGCTCGGCATGCTGCTGCGCGGCCCTGCCGAGGGCGCCGTGCGTGACTTTCTGCTCAGCGGCGCGGCCGAGGGCCTGAAGGAGAAGGCCGAGGCCGGCTAGCCGCGTTGACCGAGGGCGAGCGCTGGACCCGCGACCAGCTGGAGGTTCTGCTCGCAGGGCGCTTCTCGCCGCGTGCGGTTGTGGGATTCCTGCTCGCGTCACAGCGGCGGGCGGATGAGGTTCGTCGCGCCCGCCCCGAGCTCGCGGCACAGGCCGGTCGCTGGATGACCCTCGGCGGAATCGGCTGGCTGCTGCTGGCGGGGATGGGCGTACAGCCGTTTCGCCGTCGCCTGGGCTCCGGACTGGGCTGGTGGGCCGCAACGACCGCGATGCTCGACTGGCACCTCGGCATGGTCGAGACCGAGGACGGCCGCCCTCGCCAGCTCGGTCCGGCCGATGCGATGACGCTTCTGCGGGTCTGGCTCGTGCCGGTCGCGGCCGACCGGCCCACGCCGCTGGTGTGCGCGTTGGCTCTGGCCACCGACGGTCTCGACGGCGTCCTGGCCCGCGGAGCCGAGCCCACGCGCATCGGTCGCGACCTCGAGGGGCTCGCCGACACCTGCTTCGCGGTGGCGGCGCTTCGCGGCGCCGCACGGCGACGCTGGCTTCACCGCTGGGTCGCCGCCGCTGAACTGGGTCGCTTGGGGATCGGGTTCGGCTACACCGTCTGGATCTACTTCGGCCGCGCAGGGGCACCCGACCCTCGGGTGCTTCGGGCGGCCCGCGCCACTACGCCGGTTCGGGCCGCGGGCCTGATGGCGGCCGGCCTCGGGCATCGGCGGTGGGCGGACGCGCTGGTGTCGGCCGGTGCGATCTGGAGCGTCCTCGCGATTGTCAGGGCAGGCGACCGACACCGGGGATAAGGGCCCGCCTGTAACCAGCCGATCGCTCTTCGCCCGGGGCGCGATGTCGGCCACCCACGCCGCCTCCATGACCTCCTGCGCCCAAAACGGCGAGAGCGGTCGACACCAGCACCGAAGCGCCTCCGAGCGCATGCGCCCAGCCCGGCGGCGCCGCGAGGGCCGGCACGACTGTGGCCGCCTCGGCCGCCGCCCCCGCAAGCAGCGATCCGAAGCCGAGGACGAACAGGACGTCGGCCGCCACCCAGGCGCGCGGCCGGCGGCGGCGGGAGCGGGGACGCCTGACTAGCAGAAGCAAAAATGAAGAAGACTGCCGTCCTTACGCGAACGGATGTCCAAGCCCGCCCTGCTCCTGGCTATTGCCCCGCATCAATTTAGGTTACGGCGCCGGGGCAAAGTCGGGTAACAAGGAGTTCACAGAGCGAGTCCGGCAGGCTGCCTATGCCAGCGTGATCTCGGCGCCCAGCTCGAGCGTGCCGGGTACCAGCACGTCGGCGTAGACGCCCGCACAGACGTCGTTGCTGCGCCCGATCTGCTTCAGGACCTCGGGCCGGTGGCTCAATCCGCCCGGCTGCGCGTGAGTGACCATCACGCACCGCTCGCAGCGCTCGGTCACCCGCAGCCGCACGGCCCCGATCTCGAGGTCGCGTCCCACCCAGGCGTCCTCGACGAAGCCGGGCGGGTCGGGCACCTCGACCAGGATGCTCGGGCGCAGCCGCTGGGACTCCACCTCCGAGCCCACGACCTCCGCCAGGCGCGCGAGGGTTGCCGTGGTCACCAGCAGGATCGGCGAGGCGTCGTGATGAGGCGTGCGGTCTTCGCGGGCCAGCCGCCAGCCCGGCCCGGCGATGGTTTCCACGGCGGTGTCCACCTCGGGGTGGTCGCCACGTACCGGTCCGCCGCCCGCGGGCTCGATCACCGGCACGTCGCCGTCCAGGCGGCTCGAATGCTCGAGCAGTCCCGGCACCTTGCGAAAACGCGTCGTGGGCTTGCCACTGGCCAGCTTGCCATCGGCGTCCACCAGCGCCCACCGGCGGTCGCCCACCGGTCCGCGCAGGTCCACGTCCATGCGCTCGAGATCCTCGCCTCGCAGCGACTTCACCGGGTAGCGCCGCAACGCCACGATCGTGCCGAGGCTCATCCCGCGCCCAGCTCGCGCCGCAGGGCATCGAGGTCGTGGCGCAGTTCGCGCAGCTCCTCCTCGAGCGCCGAGACACGAGCTGCCATGCCGCCTTCGGGCGTCCCCGCCATGGGTGCCGGAGGCGTCCCGGTGGGCGCCGTAGCTGGAGCGGGAGCGGGCGCCTCTGTGTCCTCGCCCCCGTCCAGGACCTGGGTGAACCGCTGTCCGCGGCGTCCCGGCTCGTGCGGCGCCTCGGCCACCAGCTCGCGCTCGGCCAGCCCCGCGAGCGCTGCGTCGACCTCCTCGCCCGACCCGAAGGAGTGCAGCCGCTCGCTGCGCTGGCGCAGCTCGGCGGGGGTCTGCGCGCCACGCAGCATGAGCAGGCACAGCAGCGCCTGCTCGGCGGGCGAGAGCTTCAGGGCATCGCCGAAGAGGTGGCGGTACTTCTTGGTGCGCCGGTCCGACCAGGTGGCCAGGCGCACCCAGCCGCGCGCCCCGAGCCGGTCCAGCGCGCCACGGATCGCGGCCTCGTCGTAGTTCACCACGGGCTCGCGGTTGGTGGACTGGTTGCAGGCCAGGCGCAGTGAGTTGAGCGTGAGCGGGTAGGCGTCGGGCGTGGTGCGCTGCTTCTCGATCAGACAACCCAGGACGCGCAGCTCGGCGGAGTCGGGGAGCACGGGCGCAGCCTAGATGAGCCTCCGCAACCGGCCGGCCGTAGTTCTGTGATGGGCGACACCTCGATCATGTGGTTCCGCCGCGACCTGCGGGTGCGCGACCTTCCGGCTCTCGCCAACGCCGCCCGCGCGCAGCACTGCGTGCCGGTGTTCGTATTCGATGACCGCCTCCTGACGAAGGGCCGCTTCCCCAGCGCATCGCGCACCGCATTCATGCTCGGTTGCCTGCGCGAGCTGGACGCCGCACTGCGCGAGCGCGGTGCCAGGCTCATGGTCCGCGAGGGCAGGCCCGAGACCGAGATCCCCAAGCTGGCCGGGGAGATCGGCGCGGGGCACGTGCACTGGACCGCCGACGTCTCGCCCTGGTCGCGGCAGCGCGACCAAAAGGTGATCGCTGCCCTCGAGAAGCAGGGCGTCACGGCGCACGCATCCCCGGGCGCGTACGTGGTGGATGACCCCGGCACGGTGCTCACCCAGCAGGGCAAGCCCTACACGGTGTTCAGCCCGTACTGGCGCGCGTGGCTCGAGGTGCCGCGGCGCGGGGGTGTGCGGGCGCCGTCGGCGATCTCGCTGCCCAGGAAGGTGGCCACCGGCCGCCTCCCCAAGCTCTCGGACCTCGGCCTGGAGTTCGACGGAGAGCTCGCCTTCGAGCCTGGCGAGGCCGCGGGCCGGCGGGCCATGGACCGCTGGCTGCGTTCGGGCCTGTCGGACTACGCCGCCGCGCGCAACACGCCCGCGGGAGGATCCTCGCAACTGTCGCCGTACCTGCGCTGGGGCTGCGTCTCGCCCCTGGAGCTGGAGCGAAAGGCCGCCAAGCAATCGGGCAAAGGGTCCGGTTCCTACCGCCGCCAGCTGGCCTGGCGAGAGTTCTACGGCGCGGTGCTCCAGCACTGCCCGGGCAACGTGCGCCACGAGTACCAGGAGCGCTACCGCAAGCTCGAATGGAAGCGCAGGGGCAAGGCGTTCGACCACTGGCACGAGGGCACCACCGGCTACCCGTTCGTGGACGCCGGCATGCGCCAGCTGCTCCACGAGGGCTGGATGCACAACCGGCTGCGGCTGGTCGTGGGCTCATTCCTCACCAAGGATCTGCACCTGGACTGGCGCTTGGGGGAGGCCCACTTCATGGGGCACCTGCTCGACGGGGACATGGGCAACAACAACGGCGGCTGGCAGTGGATCGCTTCGGTGGGCACCGACCCGGCGCCCTACTTCCAGCGCATGTTCAACCCGATGACCCAGCAGGAGCGCTTCGACCCCGAGGGCGCCTACGTGCGCCGCTGGGTGCCCGAGCTGGCGAAGGTGCCCGACAAGCTGCTGTCGAAGCCGTGGGAGATGTCGCAGGAGCAGCAGGCAGAGGCCGTCTGTGTGATCGGCGAGGACTATCCCGAGCCGATAGTGGACCACGCAGCGGAGCGCAGGGTGGCCCAAGAGCGCTATCGCAGCGCGAGTTGATTACGACGACAGGAGACATATGGCCGATCCCTACACGCTGAAGCAGCTCACCGAGGTCAAGGATTCCGCTCCGGACTTCGGATTCGAGGAAGCACGCTTCGCCAAGGACGACCTGGAAAACCGAAGACACCGGTTTCACATACCAGCGCCTGCAGCCGAACGCGCGACCCCCCTTTGCCCACAAGCACGACAACGCCGAAAAGGTCTACGTGGTGATGGCGGGGTCAGGACGCGCGAAGCTCGACGACGACATCGTCGATCTCGCCCGACTCGACGCACTCCGCGTGGGCGCCACGGTGACCCGTGCCTTCGAGGCCGGGCCCGAGGGGCTCGAGCTGCTCGCCTTCGGCCCACGTCACGACGGTGACGGCGAGGTGCTCGAGAACTGGTGGACCGACTGACTCAGCCTGACCCGGCTCGCGCTCGGCGGGCACGCGCAACATACGCTCCGGCCACCGCGAGCACCGCCGCCGCGCCGAAGCCCAGGAGCACCGCGGTGCCCGGTCCGTCGAGGGCGCCGTCGGTGAGGAGTGCATGACCGAAACCGAGCACGATCGCCAGCGTGGCGAGAAAGGCGTGCAGGATCCTCCAGGTGGGTCCGGACATCGGCAGACGAGCCCGCGCCACGCCCAGGAGCACCACGGCGATGAGCGCCAGGGTCCCGATGAGCGCCATGCGAGCACGGGTCGGCCCGTCCGGCGACATCGCGAACAGCGTGTCGTCCACCTCCACGAGGAACAAACCGCCGATGTGCATGAGCACCAGCGCGAGCGCCACGCCACCCAGCGCCCTATGCCAGGAGATGCGATGGCTCCCGGCCAGCAGCGGCTGAAGCGCCAGTGCGGACACGGCGAGCGCCGCGGCGGCGGTGGAGAGCACGAGCGCGGGCGGCCCCGAGGCGAGGTGGCCATCAGCGAGCGCCAGGCCTACCGGCGCGGCGACGACCGTCGTGAGGCCGGCGCCGAGCGTTGCCCGGCGTACCGCACGACTCCCGCGGCGGTCAGCCACTCCGAGCGAGGTTGAGGTCGATCTTGGCGCGGGTGTCCTCCAGGTCCACCACTCGGCGGATGAACACCTCGCGGTAGTCGTTGTCGTCGTAGCCCACGTGGATATTCGGCTCGCCGAACTGCGGAATCGTGGGATCGGTCTCCAGCCGGTAGCGCCCGTCGGAATCCGTGAACGTGCTGGCGCGGTTGCCCTGTTCCCCTCCGCTCTCGGTGGCCAGCCAAACCTGGATGCGCACGCCGTCGAGCGGGCGGCATCCCTCGGCTGTGCGCACGATGCCCTGGATCACGAACCCG
>Ga0136631_10000048_pt1 | contig 29894 bp, 35 predicted proteins | sample AntDrymUQ6012206_2_FD_104655 | JGI IMG/M metagenome (GOLD analysis project Ga0136631, IMG submission 104655) | Polar desert sand microbial communities from Dry Valleys, Antarctica - metaG UQ601 (22.06) | ecosystem: Environmental > Terrestrial > Soil > Desert | place: Antarctica: Dry Valley... | reverse complement strand
CTGGGGCGGTCTCCTTAGGTCCTGGGTAGCTGAGTGGCTCACGGCCGGGCTTTCGCCGTCCGAGGGGATGCCGCACGGGCGCTCGCGCGGCGTCGGCGCCCGGGCGCGACGGACGGCTCGAGGGAGCCGGCGGTGCGATGGGGCGCTGAACTACCGGGGGCCGGCGGGGCGCCTGCTCGCACCCCCTGGGCCCTGCGGCGATCAGCCCGGCGGCGCCGATCACCACGGCCAGCCGCCCGACGTTGAGCCAGCGCACCCGCCCCAGCAGGTCATGCGCCGCGGCTGATCGCCTCGAAGCCACTCACGGACAAGGCGAGCCGGGTTGGCGATTCGCCCCCCTCACGGACCGGCGGCACCCCGCCCTCCGCTATCGTGGCCCGCTTCATGGCCCACCTGTACGACCTCATGCTGCTCATCGACGCGACCGCCCCCGACGACCGCCGCGAGGCGATCGTGGGCGAGGTCGAGTCCATGCTCAGCTCGGGCGGCGAGATCGTGGGGCGCCACGACTGGGGCACCCGGAAGATCGCCTTCGAGATCGACCACCGTCCGGAGGCCGCGTACCACCTGTTTCAGTTCGAGAGCGAGCCCGACCTCCTCGAGCGGCTCACTCACAGCCTGCGCATCACCGACGGGGTCCTGCGCCACCGAATCATCCGGCAGCTGCCGGGCGCGCCGCCCCCGCCCCCCAGCCCTGAGCCCTCCGCGCCCACGCGCGAGGAGGAGCCCGAGGGCCGGGTTGCCGCCCGCGCGGCAGCCGACGCTCCGCCCGAGCCCACCGAGTCGGGCGCCGACGCCGAGTAGTCGCACACCGGCCGTACGTACGTAACGGCCTCGCGACAACTCACCCAAAGAGCAGCTTCATCTCGCAACGTCCCACCCATGCGCGCCGGATCCGCGAGTACCCTCGGTCGTCGAATCAATCCAAGCTTTCTGAGAGCTAGAGAAGGAGCTTTCCATGGCAGGTACCAACATCAACCGGGTGATCCTCACCGGCAACCTCACACGCGACCCTGAGCTCAGCTCGCTGCCCAGCGGCACCTCTGTGTGCTCACTGCGCGTGGCATGCAACTCGCGCCGTAAGGACGCGTCGGGCGAGTGGGTCGAGCAGCCCAACTACTTCGACGTCACGGTCTGGGGCGCGCAGGGCGATAACTGCGCGCAGTACCTCTCCAAGGGACGCCCCGTCGCGATCGACGGACGGCTGCGCTGGCGGGAGTGGGAGGCCAAGGACGGATCGGGCAAGCGCCAGGGTGTGGACATCGTGGCCGACTCCGTCCAGTTCCTGGGCGGGCGCCAGGACGGGGAGAACGGCGGCGGGCGTTTCACCCCGCAGTCGGACGTCCCGGCCGACACAGCGGACTTCGATCGCGCGCCGGCCGGTGCTGGTGCCGGCACGGGGTCCGACGACGACATCCCGTTCTAGCGGCTGTCGTTAGCATTGCCGCCTCCAGATGGGACATGGAGCCCCCGCACGCGCGGGGGCTCGGGTTCCTGCCCCGAATATCCGTGAAAGAGGTCAGTAGTGGCTCAGGCCATTCTGCTGCAGCCGGTCGAGACGCTGGGAGACCGCGGCGAGATCGTCGACGTGGCCGACGGCTACCTGCGCAACTTCCTGGTGCCACGCAAGCTGGCCCAGCCCGCCACGACGGCCTCGATCGCGGCTGCGCGGCAGCGCCAGGAGGCGTCGGAGCGCGCCGCCAGCCAGCAGGCCGAGAGGGCGGAGGAGTCGGCCGGGCTGCTGCGCAAGACCGTGCTCACGATTTCGCACCAGGCGGGCAGCGACGGCCGTCTGTACGGATCGGTCACCACGCAGGAGATCGTGGACGCGGTGCGCCAGGCGCGCGGCGTGAAGCTGGACAAGCGCAAGGTCCAGATGCCCGAGCCGATCAGGTCCACGGGCACCCACTCGGTCACGGTGGAGGTCTCGGACGGCATCTTCGCCGACGTCAAGACCATCATCACGGCCGAATAAACTTCGCTGGCCTGCGTCATCGGGTCTCGCCTTGGCCCACCAAGGCTTCGACCCTGCTTCCTTGGCCAGCTCGTTTCTTCAGCCGTGATCCGCTGACGGGGGATCTCTGATGGCCGTGTCGGCCGCCCACGGCGCCAGCACCCCTCCCCAGAATGAAGAGGCCGAGGTGGCCGTGCTCGGCACGATCCTCATGACCGAGCAGGCGCTCGATCAGATCTTCGTGGACCTGCGGCTGGGGGCGGAGGACTTCTACCGGCCGCGCCACCAGCTGATCTTCCGGGCGATGCTGCGGCTGAAGGAGAAGGCCGAGCCCGAGGCCGTGGACGCCATCACGGTCTGCGACGACCTCCGGCGCGAGGGCAAGCTCGAGGAGGCCGGCGGCGACGGCTACGTCCACTCCCTCCCCGCCATGGTGCCCGCCGCCGGTGCCGTGCGCGACTACGCCCGGATCGTGCGCGAGCACTCCATGCTGCGCCGGCTGCTGGGAGCCGCGCGCGACATCCAGGAGAAGGTGGCCACCGACTCGGGCGATCCCCGCGCGCTGGTGGAGCAGGCCGAGCAGGCGATCTTCCGCGCGGGACACCACGAGGACGGCAGCCAGCTGCGCGCGATCGAGGACATCCTGCACGACGAGCTGGACAAGCTCGAGCGGCTCTCCAAGGAGGGCCAGTCGCTCACCGGCACGCCCTCGGGCTACCGGGACCTCGACGAGATCACCGGCGGCTTCCAGCCCGGCAACCTGATCGTGCTCGCCGCCAGGCCGGCGATGGGAAAGTCGGCCCTGGCCACCAACATCGCCGAGAACGCCGCCGTGGACCACGGCAAGGCCGTCGCCATGTTCTCGCTGGAGATGTCCGAGGGCGAGCTCGCCCAGCGCTTCATCGCGTCACGGGCGCGGATCAACGGCGAGTCCCTGCGGAAGGGCAAGGTGAGCGCCGACCAGTGGCCGAAGGTGCTCAAGGCCACCGAGAAGCTGGGCCGTGCGCCGCTGTTCGTGGACGACTCCTCGGACATCGGCGTACTGGAGCTGCGGGCCAAGGCCCGGCGCCTGCACCAGCGCCACCCCCTGGGCCTGCTGATCGTGGATTACCTCCAGCTGATCCGTCCGGAGGATCCCCGCGACGGCCGCGTCGAACAGGTGGGCAAGATGAGCCGCGGACTGAAGATCCTCGCCCGTGAGCTGCACATTCCGGTGATCGCGATCTCCCAGCTCTCGCGAGCGGTGGAGTCGCGCCCGGACAAGAAGCCGATGATGGCCGACCTGCGTGAGTCGGGCAACATCGAGCAGGACGCCGACCTCGTGATGTTCGTCTACCGCGACGAGTACTACAACGACGATTCCGAGAAGGCCGGCCTCGCCGACATCATCATCGGCAAGCACCGCAACGGCCCCGTGGGCTCGATCGAGCTCACCTTCGTCGAGCGCTACCCGGCCTTCCGGACCAAAGCCCGCGACCACGATGCCGGCCGCGTGCCCGCCGGCATCGGATGAGCCCGCTGCGCCCCGTTCCGAGCGGGAGCCCCGGCGAGCCGCCGCGCTGTGCCCTCGGGATATGCGACGGATCGGGCTGGATCGAGCTCGAGGACAACACCGCGGCGCCGTGCGAATGCCGGCAGGCCAAGATCGCGCGCGCGGCCAGCCGCGGAATGGGCACGGGGGTGCCCAAGCGCTTCCGGGGGGTGTCCTTCGACCGGAACCCGATCAGCGACATGGACCCCCACCTGCTGCGCTCGGTGCGCGATTACGTGCGCGACGTCGACGCCAGTCTGGACGCCGGCCGCGGACTGTGGCTCGCCGGCGACGTGGGTACTGGGAAGACCTCGCTCGCCATGCTCGTGTCACTCGCCGCCGAGAAGGCCGGTCGATCGGTGGCGATCTACCCGGTCACGCGCCTGCTGGCCGAGATCAAGGACACCTACGACAGCCAGAACGGGGGCTCCTACATGAGCCTGTTCCGCAGGCTGTGCGCGGTGGACCTCCTGCACCTCGACGACCTCGGCGCCGAGCGGCGCACCGACTGGGTACTCGAGCAGCTGTACTCGGTGGTGAACGAGCGCTGGCAGGACGAGCGGTCGATCGTGATCACCACCAACACCCTCAACCTGGACGAGCTCCGCGAGCAGATCGGTGCGCGCACCGTCTCCCGCCTGCTCGAGATCTGCGGCGAACCCCTTCCCATCATGGGCGAGGACCTCCGCCTGAAGTCCGCTGGCTGAGCGCCCCACCTACACTCGTCAATCGATGCCGGGACTGGTCATAGTCGGCGCCCAATGGGGCGATGAGGGAAAGGGAAAGGTCGTGGACCTGCTCGCTGAGCAGGCCGGCGCCGTTATCCGCTTTCAGGGGGGCAACAACGCCGGCCACACGATCGTTCGCGACGGCGAGACATACAAGTTCCACCTCGTGCCCTCGGGCATCCTCTACCCCGGACGCCCATGCGTTGTCGGCAACGGGGTGGTGGTGGACCCGCGGGTGCTCACCGAGGAGATCGAGGAGCTGCGGCGCCGTGGGATAGACCTCTCGGGGTTGCGCATCTCGGCCAACGCGCACCTGATCATGCCCTACCACCTGCTGCTCGACCACGCGGGCGAGGCGAAGCTGGGCGAACGTGAGATCGGCACCACCAAGCGGGGCATCGGCCCGTGCTACGCCGACAAGGCCGCGCGGCTGGGCATCCGGGTCCAGGACGTGCTCGACGAGAAGATCCTCAAGCAGAAGATCGCCGCTGCCCTGGAGCCCAAGCGCCTCACGTTGCGCGAGTTCGACAAGGACCCGCGCCTGGACCTGCACGCGATGACCGAGGAGTACCTCGCCTTCGGCCATCGCCTGGAGCCCTACATCGCCGACACCCCGCCGATCGCCTGGGATCTGCTCGACGCCGGCGAGCTGGTGGTGTTCGAGGGCGCCCAGGGCACCCTGCTGGACATCGACCACGGCACCTATCCGTTCGTCACATCGTCCAACCCGGTGGCAGGCGCCGCGTGCGTGGGCGCCGGCGTGGGACCCAAGCAGATCGACGAGGTGTGGGGCATCTCGAAGGCCTACACGACACGCGTGGGCGCCGGCCCATTCCCCACGGAGCTCCACGACGCGGTCGGCGAGCGGATACAGAAGGCCGGGAGCGAGTTCGGGACCACCACCGGGCGGGCGCGCCGCTGCGGCTGGCTGGACCTGGTGGCGCTGCGCTACGCCGTCCGAGTGAACGGTCTGACCGGCCTGGTCGTCACCAAGCTCGACGTTCTCACGGGAATCGACCCGATTTGCGTGGCCACGCACTACACGGGCCCCGAGGGAGCCACCTTCGAGAACTTCCCGTATCACCAGTCGGTGCTGCACCGCGCTCGCGGGGAGTACGAATCCCTACCCGGCTGGCAAGAGGACATCAGCGGCGCTCGCGAAGTGTCCGACCTCCCCGCGAACGCCCGCGCCTACCTCGACTACATCGAGGAGCGGCTGGGCGTCCCGGTCGTGATGATCGGCGTAGGCCCCGCCCGCGACGAGATCATCTGGACCGAGGCCGCGGAGCGGCTGACGGCCGCGGCCTAACGCGCCGGAGAGCTGAAGCGCTAGGCCTTGACGACGTGCGTGGAGGCGGCCATGTCGTGCAGCGCGCGGTTCTCGTCGTCCCACAGGGGCCAGAAGAAGTTCAAGAACCAGGGGAGGATCGGGATGATCGAGGAGGCGACGCCCACCGCAAGGTTCTTGAGCACGACCTCGCGTACCGCTGCCGAGCCGAACGTGAATGGCTCGCCGTTGTCGCGCACCGCGCGGATCCCGAGCGCCTGCCTGCCCCAGGTCTGCCCGTTGCGCGGGCCCTCGCGCCTCATCAGCAGCGGGGCGTAGAGCAGCGCTATCACGGCGAACGCCAGAACGCTCAGGATTCCGGCCGCGATCAGTCCGCCCACGGCCACATCCTCGTCGTCGGTTCCAGTGAGCCCGACGGCGCCTCCGATGAGCGCGAAGAAGACGATCAGGAAGGGCACCAGCAGCACCAGCGCATCGATGGCGTAGGCCGCGAGACGCGATCCCCACCCGGCCAGAGGACCGGGCGCGAACCCGCCCGCGCCGCCACCCTGGGGCATGGGCTGCTGCCAGCCCCCGGGGGGCACCGGGCCGCCGTAGCCGGGGGCCGACGGCGACTGCGGCCCCGCCGGGCTCTCAGGGCTCGACGGGACGGGGGGCGCCATCGGCGGCGCTGCCGGCGGGGTGGCCGGCGACTGCGGGCCGGCCGGCGACTGCGGGCCGCCTGGTGACTGCGGGCCGTCCGAGGGGTCTCTGGGGCCTGTGCCTGATTCCATGCGTCGCACCTTAGACGCTGTGCTCGACGGCGGCTAGGCTGGCTCAGGCGTCTCTCTGAGCACCACCTGTTCTCCCCGCCGCAGGAAGCGCGAGGCGATCGCGACCGCAGCCAGCATGGCCGTTATGGCGAGCGCTATCTGCACGCTCACGATGCCCTCCTCGGACCAGTAGACGTCGTCGAGGTCGAGCAGCAGGGCGGACTCGTCCATGGTGAGCCCCATGCCCGCGCCGAAGGGCAGAGCGAGCCAGGGGTCGAGGTCCTCGTTGCGGGTCACGATCGCCGCGCCGCCGGCGCCGAAGGCCAGCAGGATGCCCGGGACGTAGTGGTGGATGTGACGGCGGCCGAGCTTCACGTTCTGGAACGGGCCCACGCGCGAGCGTCCCCGCAGGAGCGTGGTGATCGCCCGCGCGAAGATGAACGAGGTGACGAACGAGGTGAGCAGGACGAACACCGCGTTCTCGCGCGTGGAGGCCTCCTGAAAGCCCGTACGGGCCACCTCGGCGGTCTCGACAGCGGCCTCGGCGGCGGCCTCGAGCGGATACTCGGCTTCGGTGAGGGGCGGCGCCGACCCGCGGCGCCACACCCGCCCGAACTCCACGACCAGGGCCCCGCCGAACGTGGCGGTGGCGAGCAGGCCGAGCACCACGGTGCGCCGATCCGCCAGCAGGGCGCGACTGCGTCCGCGGCGCCTCACCGGAAGCGCTCCAGCAGGTCGTCGTCCGGGACCTCGCGCACCTGACGCGCCGGGACGCCCATCACCACGGCGCGGGCGGGCACGTCCTTGGTCACCACGGCTCCGGCGGCCACGAAGGCCTCCTCCCCCACCTCCACGCCCGGCACGAGCACCGCGCCGCCGCCCACGCGGCACGCCCGTCGCAGCATGGCGCCGCGCAGCTGGTGGTCAGCGCCGTGGCGGCCCATCGTGTCGTCATTGGTGAGCGTCACCCCGGGGGCCACGAAGACGTCGTCCTCGATCACCGAGAAGGCGGTGACGTAGCAGTTGGTCTGGATGCGCACGCGGGCGCCGACGGTCACGTCGTTGTCCACCGCCGACCCCCGGCCGACCACGCTCTCCACGCCGATCACCGCGCGCTCGCGCACATGGGACTGGTCGCCGATCACCGCGCCCTCGCCGATCACCGCGCCTGCCACGACCACCGCCCCCGCGCAGATCTTTGCGCCGGATCCGATCTCCGCCGGCGGCAGCGACTCGCGCGAGGCCACCGATCGCGCACCGAGCGCAAGCGGCTTGCCCACGATGGCACCGTCCTGGATCGTGGCCTCGCCTCCGATCACCGTGCCCTCATGTATCACGACGTTGCCGCCCAGCGCGACGGTCGGCGGCAGCACCACGCCGTCGCCCAGCAGCAGCCCGGGTGCGCGGTCAGACGGCCTGAGCACGCCGGCTTTCGTCGAGCGAGTGCTGCAGCTGCTCCAGGACCCGCACCACGCGCAGGCCGCTGGCGCCATCCGAGCGGGGGACGCTCCCGTCGCGCACGCAGTCGATGAAGTGGCGGCACTCGATCCGAAGCGGCTCCTCGTTGGGCACGCGCGGACTGGTGATCTCCCCGGACCGGGCGATGTACTCGCCGTAGGAGGAGAAGTCCTCATCGAAGCCCTTGTCGTAGATGGTGAGCTTGCGCTCCACGTCCATGTCGTCGAACGTGGCCATCTTCTTCGAGCCCACCACGGTGAAGCGGCGCTCCTTGTGCGGGTCAAGCCACGAGAGATGCAGGTGTGCCGCCAGTCCGGAGGGGAAGCGCATGAAGCAGAAGACCACGTCCTCGACCCCCTCACGCATGTAGGACTCACCGACTGCCGTGCACTCATACGGCTCCTCGCCCGCCAGCCGCAGGAGCACCGAAACGTCGTGCGCGCCGAGGCTCCAGAGCGCGTTCTCCTCCGCACGCAGCTTGCCGAGGTTGAGACGGTTCCCGTACACGTAGTGGATGTCGCCGAGGTCGCCGGCCGCGGCGATGTCACCGAGCATCTCCAGGCCCGGGTGGTACTCGAGCAGGTGGCCCACCATCAGCACGCGCCCGGCGGCATCCGCGGCGTCCACCAGCTGCTCGGCATCGGCGCTGTTCTGGGCCAGCGGCTTCTCCACGAAGCAATGCTTGCCCGCCCCGAGCACACGGTGGGCCAGATCGGAGTGGGTGGTCACCGGCGTGGCGATGGCCACGGCGTCCAGCTCGGAGTCGGCGAGCAGCTCGTCGAAGTCGCCCGTCATCCGCGTGTCGGGGAAGGCCGCCGCCGCGCGCTCTCGGGTGCCGTCGTCGCCGTCGCACAGCCAGCGCAGCTCGGCTCCGGGGAGGCGGTCGAAGTTGCGCGCGAGGTTCGGGCCCCAATAGCCGAGCCCGACAACCGCCACCCGCACGGGCTCCGAAGAGGACGTCATCGCGCCGGAGTGTAGGTAGAGAGCACGTCACAGACGCGCTCGGCGGCGTGGCCGCCACCGTAGAGCTCGGGGCGATCGCCGGGCGGTGGCGGGCGATCGAGCGCTGCCAACGCCGCTTCTGAGTCGAGCCCCACGAGCGTGTTCCAGCCGCTCTGAACGGTCTCCACCCACTCGGTGTTCTCGCGTAACGTCACGCAAGGCACGCCCAGGAGGTAGGCCTCCTTCTGCACGCCGCCGGAGTCGGTGAGTATCGCGTCGGCGTGCATGGCCAGCGCCATGAAGTCCAGGTATCCCAGCGGAGGCGTGAGGCGCAGGTGCTTCGCACGATCCAGCCGCTCGCGCAGGCCGCTCGACTCCAGCCGCGCCGCCGTGCGGGGGTGCAGCGGCAGGACGCAGGTGCGTGGGAGGGACTCCAGCAACGAGACCAGCCGCTCCAACCGGGCGGGGTCGTCCACGTTGCCCGCACGGTGCGCCGTGGCCAGCAGGTACTCACCATGCTCGAGGCCCATGTCCGCCAAGGCGGTCGAGCGCTCCTCGGCGATCGAGCGGAAGGCAAGCGACACATCCGCCATCACATCCCCCACCAGGTGCACCTCGCCGGCCACCTTCTCGCGCTCCAGGTTGGCCACGGCCGTCTCGGTCGAGCACAGCAGCAGCCCGCTGGCGTGGTCGGTGAGCACACGGTTCAGCTCCTCGGGCATCGTGCGGTCGAACGAGCGCATGCCGGCCTCCACGTGCGCGGCCGGCACGCCCGCCTGGGCGGCCGCAAGGGAACCGGCGAGGGTGGAGTTGGTGTCCCCGTAGACGAGCAGGAGGTCGGGCTCGACCTCCGCCAGCACGCTCTCCAGCAGTCCGAGGATGCGGGCCGTCTGCTGGGTGTTCGAGCCACCGCCCGCGTGCAGCTCACGCGCCGGCGCGGGTACGCCCAGCTCCTCGAAGAACACCTTCGACAGCTCGTCGTCGTAGTGCTGGCCGGTGTGCACGATCAGCTCGTCGTGGCGCTCGCGGAGCAGGCGGGAGACGGCAGCCGCTTTCACGAACTGGGGGCGGTTGCCGATGACGGTGAGGATGCGCACGGTGGTCAATACAGTCCGGGCTCGGTTATGAGCGGCACTGAAGCAGTCAAGACGCTATTGGGCGGGGCCGTCGTCGTGCTCGGCACGGCACGCGAGGTGGCCAGTCACGCCGCCTGGTGGCTGCGCTACCAGGTCGAGGGCACCGCGCACGAGGGCGAGGATGCGCCGGCGGCCCCCAAGCGCTCCGGCGCCGACGCCTGATCCGCGCTAGCCGGACGCGAGACTCTGATCGCGGTGCGCCGCGAGCGCCGCGGCCACCTTGCGGGTGACCTCGCCGGACTCCGGGAACTCGCGATCGTCGATCGCGGACACCGACTGGCCCTCGCGCGTGGTGGATGCCATGAACGCCTCCTGCGCGCGCTTGATCTCGTCCACGTCCACCGAGCGCTCGTTCACCTCCACGAGCGCCATCACGTGCGCACGGGTGATCGAGGCCAACACGTGGTCAGACAGCGGCGGCGTGCACAGCACCCCCGACTCGTCCACCCAGAAGATCGATGAGGTGGGGCCCTCGAGCACACGACCGTGAGGCGTGACGAGCAGCGCCTCATCGAACCCGTTCTCCTTAGCGATGCGCGCACAGAGCATGTTCGCCGCGTACGAAAGGGACTTCACGCCATCGAGTACGCGAGTGGGCGCGTAGGTGACCGTGCCCAGCCGCACCCGCTCAGTAGACGGCGGCAGCGGCTCGGTGAGCAGCAGACGGCGCCCGCCGCGGGTGAGGATCATCCGCAGCAGCCCGTCGAACTCGGCGCCTCCGCGCGCCTCCAGCAGAGCGGAGGCCTCCTCCTCGAGCTTCGCGCGCGGAACGTCCCCCTCCAGCCGGAGGTTGGCCGCGGAGCGCTCCATGCGATCCAGATGCTCGTCGAGCGCGAACGGCCGGCCGTCGTACACACGCACCACCTCGAAGGCGCCGTCGCCGCGGATGAAGCCCTCGTCCACGACCGGAATCGAGGTCTCCGCCGCGGGGGCGGTCACGCCGTCGAGGCACGCCAAGTCTTCGCTCACGCTCGTGTTCATAGCAGCCCGTTTGCACGCCGGGTTGCGGGGTAGGCGCTGCGCCATGGAATCAACTGAAGACCGGTCCGGCGAGCCGGAGCTGGAAGAACCCGCCGTGGACGCCGAGCACTACCCGCACGGGGCCGAGATCGATGACGACCCGCCCGGCGTGGACGAGGGCGACATCGACGAGGACCAGCCGGGGATGTCGGAGGACCCGCCGCAGGCGGACTGACCCCGGGGCTAAGCTGCCTCCCATGCGACGAGGCGCGCCTCGTCACACACCGTCTCTGGCATGCGGCAGGTCTATCTGTTCGGGTCCGCGCTCCACCGGCCCGACCCGCAAGATGTCGATCTCCTCGTTATCTACGACCCCGAGGTGCTGCCGCCGGCCCTTGCAGGTAGGCCTGCGGGACGCCGTGGTCCGAGCTTGCCTCGGGGCGACAGTGCACCCCGTTGACCTGGTCATGCTCACTGACGAAGAAGCTGAGCAGACCGACTTCGCGGCACGCGAGGATGCCCGCCTCATCTACCAGGCCTGACCTCGCCCATCCAGATGGCGTTTGGGATGGCTGTGGGACATAGCCGTTGACCCTGCCCCAACCCGGACGGAACTCACGGTGCGGCTCCGCTCTACAGACGGCGGGCGGAGATGGGCCGTGTAGGGATCGAACCTACGACCTTGAGATTAAGAGTCTCCTGCTCTACCAACTGAGCTAACGGCCCTGGTGGCGACGCCCGGGGGGCGATCGCCGAACGCGAGATTGTAGGTGAACCTACCTAGCTGCTGAAGGACGCCAGGGCGTTCTCGCGCGAGTCCTGGATCGAGAACACGCGGTCCAGGCCGGTGATCTCGAAGATCTTGCTGATGTTCTGGTCGGTACACACGAGGGCCAGGCCGCCGCCGGAGGGACGCAGGCGCTTTACCCCGCCCACCAGCACCCCGAGCGTGGTGGAGTCGATGAAGGTGGCCTCGGAGAGGTCGACGACGATGTTCTTCTTGCCGGCCTCGATCAGCTCGACCATGCGCTCCTTGAACTCGGGCGCGGTGTAAAGGTCGATCTCGCCTCCGAGCGAGATGACGTGGGTCTGGTCGTCGATCTCTTCGTCACTGATCTTGAAGTTCAAGCGTCTCCTCTGCTCGTCGATGCGTCTGAGCGGCGAAACCTTACTCGCCGGTGGCCGAGCCGTCGGCTGGGGCCTGCGCGCCGCCCGCGGGCGCCTGGCCGCCGGCGGGCGGTGGGGGCTGCTTGAGCTGCTCGGCCTTCGCCTTCACGGCCTTGCGCTCGGCCTTCGGCGCAAGGTCCACGGCCTTGGTTGCGGCGAGGTTGGCCGTGCGGGTGTCACTGGCCAGCGCGGCGTACTGGATGAGGTTGAGATAGGAGTTGGTGTCGTTGTCCACGCGGGCGATCAGCGCGGCCGCCTCCTGGGCCTCCTTGGGCTTCTTCAGCGCGTCGGGCCCGTAGAGCTGCAGCACGAGCCGCGCCAGTGAGGCGTCGGGCTTCGCGGGCTCTGCCTCCAGGTAGGCCTGCCAATTGGCCGCGGACTTCCTCAACTCGTCCTGAGCTTCCTTCGGGAAGCCCGCCGAACCGTCGGTCGTCTGACTGGTGGCAAGCTGGTAGTAGCCGCGCACCAGGTCCTTGCGCGCGGCCTCGTCCTTGGGGTTGGCCCGCACCCGTTGCTCGCTGCGGTCAACGCGCTTCTGGACGATCTCGTTTCCCGCACTGTTGTTGTTGCCGCCCCCGCCGACGTCATCGAAGACGTTGAACGACACGTCGCCTCCGATGCCGAACAGCACAAGACCGCCGCCCAGCAGGACGGCGAGCATCAGGTAGACGCCTTGGACGACGCGCCGGCGCTTGCCTCCGAGATCGAACAGCATGGCGGTGCGGAAGCCTAGCTATGTCCCCTGCGTCAGCCGCCCTCGGCCGAGGCAACATCGGTGGTGGTGGCCTCCCTGCGCCCGATGGCCGCCGCGAGCACGATGCTCAGCTCGTAGAGGATGATCAGGGGGATCATCTCGAGGATCAGCGTGACGGGGTCGATCGTGGGCAGCAGCGCCGCCAGGACGGCGATAACGAGGATCGCGTAGCGGCGGTTCTTGCGCAGCTTCTCGGGGGTTGTGATGCCCATCCGCACGAGCGCCAGGACGGCGATGGGCACCTGGAAGCCCAGTCCCATCGCGAGCATGGTGAGCGTGACGAAGCTGTAGTAGTCGCGCGCCCGCACCTCGACCCGGAACTCGTCCGAGTTGAAGCTGAGCAGGAAGTCCGTGGCCGGGGGGAGCACCACGAAGTAGCAGAAGACCACGCCGATGATGAATAGGACGGGAACCATCAACGCGAGCGGCGTGGCCACCTTCCGCTCGTGGGGGCTGAAGGCCGGCAGTACGAACGCATACAACTGGTACAGCACCACCGGCAGCGCGATCAGGATGCCGAAGTAGGCGGAGTTGGTGAGGGTGGTGGTGAACGGCTCGGTTACGCCGAAGGTGATCGGTTCCGGGATGCCCTTCGGCAGCGGCTTGTTCACGATCTCGAGGACCTTGTCGTTCTGCCAGTAGCAGAGAGCGGAGGTCACGAACACCGCCGAGATGGCGATGACCACGCGAGTGCGCAGCTCGTCGAGGTGGTCGACGAGCGTGAGGCGTTCCTCGTGATCGATCGGGCGAACGCGCGCCACGACGCCTACTTCTACTACCTGTGGGCCCGGAAGGCCCTAGGAGCTTTTGCCGCCGGCGGGCGTGGCGTCGGACTTCTCGGTGCTCTGCACCGGCTCGCTCTTCTTCTCGCCGGCCGGCAGCTCGTCGTCCGAGTCCTTGTGGTTGCCGGTGACCGAGTCCTTGAACTCACGCATGCCACCGCCGAGGGAGCGACCGAGGTCGGGGAGGCGCTTCGGGCCGAAGATGACCAGGACGATCAACAGCACGATGCCTATCTCGAGTGGGCCAAACGGCATAAGGGGACTCCTGAGCGTGTCGGGGTGTGCGCTGCGTAGCAGAGCGGTTGCCCTGCCGTCGAATCGTAGCGCTGTAGTTCTTTCGCACCAGGGGGCGGGTGCGGATCAGCCCTCGTCCTTGAAGTTCTCGTAAAAGCGGCTCGGAGTGGGCTCTGCCTGGCCCTGGTACTTGCTCTGCGTCGTGGCCGAGCCGTACGGACGGTCGACCGGCCCATCCATCCGCATGAACGAGATCTGCCCGATCGGCATCCCCTCGTAGATCGTGATCGGGAGGTTGGCCACGTTGGACAGCTCGAGCGTGAGGTTGCCGGAGAAGCCGGCGTCCACGAAGCCGGCCGTGGAATGGATCAGCAGGCCCAGTCGGCCCAGCGAGGACTTTCCCTCCAGCCGCGCCACCAGGTCGTCGGGCAGCGTCACGCGCTCCAGCGTCTGCCCCAGGACGAATTCGCCCGGGTGCAGAATGAACGGCTCCCCGTCCTTTACCTCCACCTGCTCGGTGAGGTCGTCCATCGGCTTCCGGACATCGATATAGGGGTAGCGGGCGTTGTGGAAGACGCGAAAACGGCGGTCCACCCGGACATCCACGCTGGAAGGCTGAACGAGGGAGGCGTCGAAGGGTCGACCACGATGCGACCGGCTTCGATCTCGCAACGAATGGTGCGATCGCTGAGAACCACGGCGGCGGAGTCTACGCGCGCGATCCGACCCCAGTCTCAAGTCGTCGCGCGCGGTGTCGATATCGCAGGTATGGAAGCGTCAGAGGGCCAGAGCAGCCAGCACACCAAGCGAGTGGTGCTGCCCTCGGGGCGGACGATCGAGGTCGTCTACTTCAACGATGCGGCCGAGAGCGCAAAGCCGGCCGCGCCCGCCGTCCAGCCCGACCAGGCGCTGCACTCCTGCAACTCCTGCGGCTCGAACCTGGTGTACCCGATCACCTGGGAGGAGGCCAGCGAGGACTCCTGGGCCGTGAGCCTGCGCTGCCCCGACTGCGAGGAGCGCCGCGAAGGCGTGTTCAACCAGAGCTCCGTCGAGGCCTTCGACGAGGAGCTCGACCTGGGCACCGAGGCGCTCACCTCGGACTACCGGCGCCTGTGCCGCGCCAACATGGCCGACGAGATCGACCTCTTCGTGGCGGCCATCCAGGCCGACGCGATCCTGCCCGAAGACTTCTAGGCGTACCGCTCCACCACGCCGTCGGCCACGAGCTGGAGGGCCTCGCCGCGGGACTCGGGCAGCTGCGCGCCGGTCAGCGCCGCCTTGGCCTCGGCCACGTGGTGAAGCGCCTCCTCGCGCGCCGCTCCCAGTGCGCCGGTGCGCGCGATGCGGTCGCATACCGCGTCCGCCTGCGCGGGGCTCGAGACCAGCGCCCGCAGGTCCATGGCCGCCAGGTCGGGGTCACGCTCGCGCGCCAGGATCAACGGGAGCGTGACCGTGCCGTCAAGCAGATCGGTGCCGCGATGCTTGCCTGTGCGCTCCGCAGGGCCGGACACGTCGAGCACGTCGTCGAGGATCTGGAAGGCCAGGCCGATGCGCCGCCCGAAGCCCGCCAGGGCGTCGGCGTCCGCGGGGGTGGAGTCGTCCCCGAGCAGCGCGCCCAGGCGCGCGGCCGCCGCAAACAGGCTGGCGGTCTTGAGCTCGCACCGCTGCAGGTAGCGCTCAGCGCTCACGGAGGCCGACCACGCGTCGGCTCGCTGGACAAGCTCGCCGCGGGCCAGCGCGGAGGAGGCCTCGGACAGCGCGGCCACGGCCGGCTCGGAACCGGTACGGCGCAGCTCGGCGAATGCGCGCGAGAAGAGCAGGTCGCCGGTGGCCACGGCCGCCCCGCGACCCCCGCTCGCGAACACGGTCGGAGCACCACGCCGCAGCGGGGCCCTGTCGAGCACGTCGTCGTGGACCAGCGAGGCCATGTGCAGCAACTCGACCGCCGCCGCAGCCCGCAGCAGGCCTTCGCCCGACCCGCCGCATAGGAACACGATCACGGGACGCAGGCGCTTGCCACCGGCGGACAGGGTGCCCGATGCGTGGCGACCCAGCTCTGGCCCGTGCCCCTCCGCCACCTCGGCCAGGCGCGCCTCTGTGGCCCGCAGCCCGCGAGCCAGCTCGGCGCCACCCGCCGTGAGCAGGGTCTCGAGAGCGTCGGCGGCGCTCACGGCCCCGGCGCGACCGTGCCCGAGTGGATCGCGATGATGCCGCCCGCGGTGAGCACCCAGCGAACGTCGGTGAGCCCGGCGCCCGCCAGCACGCCTCCCAGCCCCTCCGGCCCGGGGAAGCGCCTGACCGAGCTGGGCAGGTAGGTGTAGGCATCGGAATCGCCGGCGAGGCGCCCGAGCCCGGGCACCAGACGGTCGAACCACAGGCGGAAGAACCACGACAGCGGCGGGCGCTGCGGCGTGGTGATCTCCAGCACCACCACCCTGCCCCCGGGACGCACCACGCGCGCCATCTCGGACAGGCCCTTGGCGAGATCGTCGAAGTTGCGCGCGCCGAAGCCGACGGTCGCGGCGGCGAACTCGCCATCGGCATACGGGAGGGCGAGCGCGTTGCCGGCCTCGAAGTGCATTGCCGGGGCCTTGCGCCGGGCGATCTCCAGCATCTGCTCGGAGAAGTCCAGCCCCACCACTTCGCCGGTCGGTCCCACGCGGCCGGCAAGTTCCATCGCAAGGTCTCCGGTGCCGGTGGCCACGTCCAGCGCACGGTCTCCGGACGCGAGGTGCGCGAGGTCGGCGGCGCGACGGCGCCAGCGGTGGTGCATGCCGGCCGTCATGACCGAGTTCATGCGGTCATAACCCCCGGCGATACGATCGAACATCGACCGCACCTGGCTCTCGGGCAGCGTCCCGGTCCCGGGAACCGCATTCATGCGAGCCGCTACTCGGGCGCCTGCGCGGTGGACTTCGGAGCCGCGGCCTGCCCGGCCGGCTCCTTCGTGTCCTCCTTCGGCATGTCCTTCTTGAGGGAAGCCAGGAAGCGCACCATCTGGTCGAACTGCTCGGGCTTCTCCTCCTGAAGCTTGACGTAAGGGGGCATCGGCGACGTGGGGTTGACCAGGGTGCGCGCGATCGCGTCGGGGCCCAGGCGGTCGCCGATCTCGGTGAGGTTGGGGCCCAGCGTGTTCCCGTTCTCGCCGATCTTGTGACAGGCCAGGCAGCCTGCGGACGCCACGACCGCCTTGCCGTCCTCGTACTGGCTGGCCACCTCCACATCGATCTCGCTCGGCGGGCCCGTGACGGCGCCCACGATGGAGAGGTAGGCCATGGCGGTCACCGTGGCCAGGACGCCGATCATTGCGATCGGGCGCTTCATGGGATGGCGCTCGGGGCTGCGATCGTAGAAGGGCAGCAGCAGCAGCAGCATGAGCGCGATCCCGGGGATCCCGATCGTGGCCATGAACGTGAGCGACGGCGGCTTGATCACGCGCAGCAGCTCGAACAGGAAGAAGAAGTACCACTCGGGCCGCGGCGTGTAGGTGGTGGTCGTGGGGTCCGCCTTGGGCCCCAGCTCGGCGCCGAGCAGCACCGCCATGAGGATGATCACGCCGAGCGTGATCGCCGCCATCGCGCCGTCCTTGGCCACCGAGTAGGGAAAGAAGGGCTTCCCCTGGTTCTTGAGGATGGAGTACTCGCGCAGGTACTCCTCGCGCTCGCGGGCGTCCATGCCCTAGATCTCCTCTCGCGACAGGGACTTCTTCTCGGCCTTCAGCCACGGCGGGGCCGTGGTGCCGAGCTTGGCCACCATGTACAGGTGCGCTCCGATCAGCGCGCCGATCAGCCCCGGGATGAGCAGCATGTGCAGCGCGTAGAAGCGCGACAGCGTCGCCGCCCCGAACTCGGCGCCGCCGCGCAGGAAGTCGGCCAGGTAGGGGCCAATCACGGGGTTGGAGGCGTTGATGTTCACGCCCACCACCGTGGCCCAGAGGGAGCGCTGGTCGAACGGGAGCAGATAGCCGGTGAAGCCCATCGCCAGCGTGAGCACCAGCAGCAGCACGCCGATCACCCAGTTCAGCTCGCGCGGGTACTTGTATGCCCCGAACACAAACGTGCGCCCCATGTGCAGGAAGATCAGGATGATCATCACCGTGGAGCCCCACTTGTGCATGCCGCGCACCAGCTCCCCTAGGAACACCTCGTTGGTGATGTGCGCCGCCGACTCGTAGGCGCGCGAGGGGTCAGGGTTGTAGTACATCGCCAGGAACACGCCCGTTACCGCCTGCGAGACGAAAGCGAAAAGCGTGGCCGAACCAAGGGTGTAGAACCAGTTGGTGCCCTTGGGCACCTTGCGGAACAGCTGGGCGCGCACGATCGGGCTCATCCCGCTGCGCTCGTCCAGCCAGCCCACCACCTGGGTGCCGCCCTCCGCCGCACCCTCGCGCAGCTTCACGGCCGTCCCGTGCTGGCCGCCTGTGCCCCGCTTGCCAGGGGTATTTCCATTCTCGTCCCCGGCGCCGTTGCGCCCGGGGCCGTTCTGACCGGGGCGCGGAGGCGCCGGCCGCAGGAACTTGGGGATCGGCGGAACCAGCTTGCTCATGTGCTCGGCCTCGCCGGGTACAGGTATTGCCACAGGCCATCGAGGTGGCTCGAGGGGTCACGAGGGGAGAAGCGCTCGAGCTCGGAGTTGACCGAGAAGCGCTCGCCGATCTCCACGCGGCCGTTGACCACGCGTGTGTAGAAGCGGTCGAGCGGGCGCACCGGCGGGCCGCCGTCGACCTTGCCCTCGAAGTCGTAGATGCCGCCGTGGCACGGGCACGCGAAGCGCTCGGAGGCCTGGATGTAGCGAACGGGGCAGCCGAGGTGCGCGCACCGGGTGGAGATCGCCACGTAGGGCAGCGGCTCCTTGCCCTTGTCGGACTTGCTCTTGCTGTCGCGTTCGGGGTCGAGCTTACGCACGTAGATCGTGGTCTTTCCCGCCTCGCCGACGTCAGCCACGACGTTGGTCACCTTCGGCACGTAGGTCTCGGCGGTGAAGTCCGCCTCCACCCCCACGTCCTGCCATACGTCCGGGGTGCCGTCCTCGAACATCGGACCGAGCGCGAAGCCCAGCGCCGGCAGGCCGAACGCCGCCGAGGCGATCCCGCCGTACAGCAGCGCCCCGCCCGTCATGACGCCGCGGCGGGTCATGGTCTCCCCCTCGAACGCACCGGCCACTCCGCGGTCGGCGGTGTAGCGCGACTTGCGCTTGGGGGATTTTGAGGGAGGGGCCACGGTGCGAGAAGACGGACTACAGATCGATATTCAACGCCGCGGAGAGAATAGAGTCAACATGGATACGCCTGTCACTAGCTGAGAGTTCTTGCGGTCCGCAGCCATAGGCCGTCCGCGTCGTCGGGCCTTCCCTCCGCCTGGGCGCGGGCGGTCTCCGAGATGAGGTCGGCCAGCTCGCCCACCGCCTCCAGGTCGCCGTTGGCCGCGAGACGCGACAGGCCCAGCGCGTAGAGCGAATCGCCGGCCAGCAGGGACAGGTCGGGATCCATCCCGATGAAGGCCCGCGGGCGGCCGTAGTGCATCAGGTAGCCCTCGTAGACCGCCTCGAGCACGAACAGCCGGCCCGGGTCCTCGACCGTGCCCGAAAAGCGATCTGGCCCGGGGTCCGCGGCGGCGTAGTCGCGCAGGGAGGGGTCGGCGGCCTGCACCACATCGCGCAGTGCGCTCACCGCGCGGCCACCTCCGCGAGCGCGGCGCGGGCGGCCTCGAGCGTTAGCTCGACGTGCTCGTCGGTGTGCGCGAGCGACGGGAACCACGCCTCGAACTGCGATGGCGGCAGGTATACGCCCCGCTCGAGCAGCGCCCGGCAGAAGGCAGCGTGGGCCTCGGTGTCGCAGGCCTTGGCGTCCTCGTAGCCGGCCACGGGCCCGTCGTGGAAGAAGACCGTGAGCAGGCCTGTGGTCTGCGTGACATATGCCGGCACGCCGGCCTCGGCGGCGGCACGGCCCACGCCGTCGGCCAGGGTGCTGGATACGAGCTCCAGGCGCTCATAGGCAGCGCCGTCGAGCAGCGCGAGTGTCGCAAGGCCGGCCGCTGTGGCCAGCGGGTTGCCGGAGAGCGTGCCCGCCTGATAGACGTCGCCGGACGGCGCCACGCGTTCCATCAGCCGCCGCGGGCCGGCGTAGGCGGCCGCCGGCAGGCCGCCGCCGATCACCTTCCCGAGCACGGTGATGTCCGGGGTTACTCCCTCGCGCTCCTGGGCGCCGCCACGGGCCACGCGAAACCCCGAGATCACCTCGTCGAACACCAGCAGCGCCCCGTTGGCCTGCGCCTGCTCGCGCAGGAAGGAGAGGAAGCCCTCCTCCGGGGGCACCAGTCCCATGTTGGCGGGGTAGGGCTCCGCCAGCAGCGCTGCGAATTCGTGCGCGGCCATCGCGCGCTCCACCGCCTGGCGGTCGTTCCAGGGCACGATCACGGTCGCGGCCGCCTGGGCGGCGGGAACGCCCGGCGACGCCGGGATGCCGGCGGTGGCCAAGCCCGACCCCGCGTCGGCCAGCAGCCCGTCCACGTGACCGTGATAGGCGCCGGCGAACTTGAGCAGCTTCTCGCGGCCGGTGGCGGCCCGCGCCAGGCGGATCGCGCTCATCGCGGCCTCGGTGCCGGAGTTGACCATTCGCACCATCTCCGCGCCCGGCACGCGGTCGACGACCTCGGCGGCCAGGTCCACCTCGGCCTCGGTGGGCGCGCCGAAGCTCGTGCCGTCCACCGCCACGGCCGTGACGGCGTCCACCACGCGGGGATGCGCGTGGCCGGCGATCAAGGGCCCCCAGGAAAGCATCCAGTCCACGTAGCGGTTGCCGTCCACGTCGATCAGCTCCGCACCGGCGCCGGCCGCGGCGAAGATCGGGTCACGCCCGATCGCGCGCATGGCGCGCACGGGTGAATTGACTCCCCCCGGGAGGAGGTCGACGGCCCGCGCGTACAACTCGTCAGAACGACCCCACGAGGGGCCTTCCTTCACGAGTGCTCGGCCTCCCACTCCTTGTGGGCGTCGGTGAAGTAGAGAAGCCGGATCTTCTTGAACTCCGTCGAGGAGTAGAGCGTGCGGCGGTCCTCGATGCCGGCCTCCTCGGCGATCGAGTCGAGTATCGCGTCGCACTCCGCCTTGGAGCGGCCGTGGGCCATTGTGAACACCGAGTAGGGCCAGTCCTCGTAGGTGGGCCGCTGGTAGCAGTGCGAGATGCCGCGGAAGGAGGCCATCAGGGGGGCCACCTCCATGATCCGTTCCTCGGGCACGTTCCACACCCCCATGCCGTTGGCCGAGAAGCCCGCTCGGCGATGGAACAGGATCGCTGCCACGCGCCGGAGCGCCTTTCGCTCGCGCATCGACTCCAGGTGCTCGAGCAGGTCGGTCTGCGAGATGCCGATCTCCTCCGCGGCCGGCGCGTAGGGCTCGGCGATCACCGGCATGTCCCCCTGGAGCGCCCGGATCACCGCGTAGTCGCGATCCGACAGCTCGATCGCGTCTGGCTCCATCGGGGCCTGTGCGACGCCCGCCGCGGCGAGGTCGCGCGTGCCCTTCTCCATCTCCAGGTCCATCCGGATCTTGAACAGCTTGAGGGTGGGTAGCTGGCGCACCGACTCCGCACCCGTCAGCTCGGTGAGCTTTTCCAGCGTGCCCTGAAGGCCCAGCTTCGAGCCGGGCTCGGTGGCGATCGTGAACCACAGGTTGAAGTCGTGGTTGCGCAGGTAGTTGTGCGAGACGCCTGGATGCGAGTTGATGATGCCCGCGGCGCGGTGGGGGTTCTCCGGGTCGACCTTGGCGGCCACCAGCATCGACTCGTAGCCCAGCACCCGGGTGTCGAAGATCGGCGTGACCTGGCGGATGATGCGCTCGTCCAGCAGGCGCTGCACGCGGCGCATGACCTCGTCCTCGGGAACCTCCGCCAGCTCGGCGACGCGCGCGTAGGGGCGCTCCTCGAGGGGGAAGCTGCCCTGCATCAGGTTGAGCAGCCGCTTGTCCAGCTCGTCCAGCGGCACGGCGGCGCCGTCCCTGCGGCTGCGCACCTTGGGCTGGGCTACTGAAGCCATTCGGCGACTTCCTTCGCGTGGTAGGTGATCACGATGTCTGCTCCGGCGCGGCGTATGGAGGTGAGCGCCTCGAGGATGGCGCCTTGCCTGTCGATGTATCCGGCCGCCGCGGCCGCTTCGATCATTGCGTACTCGCCGCTCACGCTGTACGCCGCCACCGGCACGTGCGTGGCGTCCTTCACCCGGCGGATCACATCGAGGTAGGGCAGCGCGGGCTTGACCATCACCACGTCAGCCCCCTCCTCGACGTCGAGCAGTGCCTCACGCACCGCCTCGTCGGCGTTGGCAGGATCCATCTGGTAGCTGCGGCGGTCGCCGAAGGCGGGCGTGGAATCGGCCGCCTCGCGGAAGGGGCCGTAGAAGGCGGAGGCGAACTTCGCGGAGTAGGCCACGATCGGGGTCTCCTTGTGCCCTTCGGAGTCCAGCTGCGAGCGCAGCGCGCCCACGCGGCCGTCCATCATGTCGCTGGGGGCCACGGCATCGGCGCCGGCGGTGGCATGGGAGATGGCTGTCTTCGCGAGCAGCTCGAGCGTCACGTCGTTGTCGATCTCGCCGCCGTCCTTGACCACCCCGCAGTGGCCGTGCGAGGTGTATCCGCACAGGCACACGTCGGTGATCACCACCAGTTCGGGGTGGGCCTCCTTGATCGCACGTACGGCGAGCTGGACCACGCCCTCGTCGTCGTAGGCGCCCGACCCCAGCTCGTCCTTCTCGGCGGGAAGCCCGAACAGCAGCACGGCGGGCACACCCAGCTCGTGGGCCCGGCCGGCCTCCTCCACAGCGTGCGAGATCGACAGGCGCTCGACCCCGGGCATCGCCTCGATCGGCGTACGGCTGTCGGTGCCCAGCTGCACGAAAAGCGGCTGCACGAGGTGCGAGGGGGAGAGCTCCGTCTCGCGCACCATCTCCCGCAGCAGACCGGTGCGGCGCAGACGGCGCATGCGTGTGGCGGGGAAGGACATGTCCGATTCAGTGTAGGACGCGCTTGGCGCCTAACGCTGCGCGAAGCGGATCAGTCCCAAGCGGCTGGCTGCGCCGAAGGCCACGAACAGCGCTGCGAGGTGCAGCAGGGGCACCAGGATGCCGCCCGAGTCGTTCAGGGCGCTGTCCATGGCCTCCAGCGTGGGCTTGAAGGGGAAGACCGCCGAGACCACCTGCACCACGTCATACAGGGCCGGAGCGACCGACCCCGACGGCACGAGCGCGAGAAAGGTAAGCGGGAGCGATGCCATGACGCACAGCAGCGACGCAGCCCGCACCTCGCGCGTGAGCGTGCCCACGGCCAGTCCCATCGCCGCGAAGGCCAGAGCCCCGGCGCCGGCCGCGGCAACCCACAGTGGGGACCGCCCCCAGTCCAGGTCCACGAACAGGCCCAGCCCCCCAAGCATCAACAGCACGACCACCAGCGAGCACACCGCAGCGAGGCCGGCCTTCTCCACGAGCAGGGCGGTCCGCGATACCAGCCCGCGCACGAGGCGCGGGTAGGCGTTCTCCTCGCGCTCCAGCGCGAGCGCCCCCGCGGCCAGAAGCAACGTGATGAACATCAGTGAGACCGAGACCGCGATCGCCACCGCGAACGAGCTGAGGGGCGTGGAGCCGCCGTCGAGCTGGGTCTGCTTCACGCGTATCGGCGTCCCCACGGACGCGAGCACATCGTCGGACAGGTCGAGGTTCTCGCGTGCGAGGCGGGCGAACTCGATCACCGAGTCCACCTGCTCACGTGCGGGCGAGCCGGCGGGGAGGCCGCGTCGTGCCTCCGCGAGGATCTGCTCCGAGCGCTGGAGCCCGAGCACCTCGAAGTCGCGCCCGAAGAAGTTGTACTCGCCACCCGTGGCGATCAGATCCAGGAAGGTGAGTGCCACCTTCGCGTAGCGCTTGGTGAGGGCGGTGTTCGCGTCGGAGACCTGGGCCTTGATCGTGTCCCGCACGTAACTCGCCTTCACCGGGTCCTCCGCGTTGTAGAAGACCTCGATCTCGGCCGGCTCGAGCCCGGCCTGCAGCTTGCGCGTGGTGTCCTCGGGCACGACCACCGCCCCCAGGACGTCCCCGGCGCGCACCTTGGCGATCGCCTCCTCCCTCGTCTTGACGCGCACGGGGTCGATCGCGCGGAACAGCGGGCCCGCCTGCTGGGTCACGTCGATCCGCTCGCCGCCCAGCTCGATCTCCTGCGCCGACTCGGGCACCAGGCTCACGAACGCCACCTGCGGCTTGTCGGGCCCGCGCGACAGCGCGAACCCGATCAGCGTGGCGATCACCACCGGGTAGAGCACGAGCAGGCCCACCAGCAGGGGCGAGCGGCGCAGGATCCGCAGGTCCTTGAGCAGCAGCCAGCGCATCTGGTGCTAGTGGCCCCTCTGGCGCAGGAAGGCCACGAAGGCCTCCTCGAAGTCGCCCCGCTCCACAGGTCCGCGCTCGCGCTCCACGGCCCGCTCCAGCTCTCGGGGCGAGCCGCTGAACAGCAGTTCGCCATCGGCGAGCACCAGCACGCGCTGGGCGTGGCGCTCGGCCTCTTGAATGTTGTGGGTGGAGTAGACGACGGTGGTGCCCGCCTCGGCCAGCGACAGGATGAACTCCCACACGCGCTGGCGCTGGCGCGGATCCAGCGCCGCGCTCGGCTCGTCGAGGAGCAGCACGGGCTGGCCGCCGAGCAGGCCAACCGCAATGTTCACCCGCTGGCGATTGCCACCCGACAGCTCCCCCACCTGGTCGTCCGCGCGATCGCGCAGTCCGGTCAGGTCGAGCATGCGGTCCACCGTGGCCGCCGGGTCGTCCACCCTCTCCAGCCGCGCGAACAGCTCGATGTTCTCGCGCACGGTGAGCTTCCCGTAGACGGCAGCCTGCTGGGGCACCCAGCCGATCTCCTCCGGCGCGCGACTCACGCTGCCGGAATCGGGGGGCTGGATGCCGGCGAGGATCGAGAGCAGAGTGGTCTTGCCGGCGCCGTTGGGCCCGATCACCGCCACCAACTCGCCGCGGCCCGCACTCAGCGAGACGTCGCGCAGCGCCTCCCGGTCGCCGTATCGCTTGGTCAGGCCGTCGGCCTGCAGCACCGCCGCGATGGGCGCCTCTGGTTCGGCGGTCACGGGGTCGGCCATTGCGGCTGGACGGTAGCGCTGCAAAGCGGGTGGCAGACTCCTCTCGATGAAGCTCCTGTTCGTGGCCGACGTCGTGGGTGGCCTGGGCCGCCGCACGCTGGCAGCGCTGCTGCCGGCGCTGCGCGAGCGCCACGCGCCCGACTTCGTGGTGGTCAACGGCGAGAACGCCGCCGGCGGCGTGGGCATCACCCAGAAGACCGCGAAGGAGATCCTCGGGCTCGGCGTGGATGCGATCACGCTCGGCAACCACGCCTACCGCCACGCGGAGGTGTACGACCTCCTCGACACCGAAGAGCGCATCGTGCGCCCCGCGAACTACCCACGCGCGAGCCCCGGCCGGGGCGTGACCGTGGTGGAGGGCAACGGCTTCACGCTCGGCGTGGTGAACCTTTCCGGCCAGGTGTTCGTGGATGCCGCACGATCGCCATTCGCGGAGGTCGACGCCGCGCTGGCCGACCTGCGGGGCCGCACCACACACGTGCTCGTGGACATGCACGCCGAGGCCACAAGCGAGAAGGTGGCGATGGGCTGGCATCTCGACGGCCGTGTGACCGCATGCGTCGGCACGCACACCCACGTGCCCACCGCCGACGCGCGAGTGCTACCCGGCGGCACCGCCTACTGCACCGACGTGGGGATGACCGGGCCGCGCGGCGGGGTGATCGGAGTGAAGAAGGAGCTGGCGCTGCGGCGGTTCACGACCATGACCAACGTGCGCTACGACACCGCTACCGAGGACCCCTGGCTCAACGGAGTGCTGGTGGAGGCCTCAGACGACGGCCTCGCCACGTCGATCGAGCAGGTGCTCGAGCCCGGCCCGGCACCCGAGTAGACGCCGAGCAGCGCCACCAGCGCCAGCGGCGCGAACCACACGATGTAGAGGTAGAACCAGTGCACGGCGCCCAGCTGGAGCGCGATCAGGACGGCGGCGCCGAGCGCCGCCACCTGGCTCGCGTCACGCCGCGCGGGTACCACCGCCACGGCCAGCGCCAGTGCGACGGCCGCGCCCTGCACGACGTGCAGCGCCCAGCCCGACCCGCTCACCTGCCCCCACACACTGAAGGGTGAATCGCGGCCGGCCTGGTAGCCAACGGTGCGGTCGTAGAGCTCGCGCAAGCCCCCGTCCGGCACGAACGGCACTAACGCGGCGGCCACGACGAGCACCAGCACTACGGCGAACATCCCAGCGCGCCCCCTGCGGCCGGATCGTGGTCTGGCCGCGGCGAACAGTGGCGCCAGGGCCAGGAGGACGAACTTCGACGCCGCGCCGAGCCCGACCGCCGCCGCGCTGGCGGCAGCGGACAACCCGCGGCGCGCGGGATCGAGCGTGAGGCCCAGCATCGCGAGCACGGTGGCCAGCGCCACGAGCGAGTCGTTGGAGTTCGTCTGGAGCGCGAACAGCGCGTAGGGGTAGCTCGCCCACGCCCAGCCCAGCGCCAAGCCCAGCTCGCGCCCGGCGGGGCCCGGTCGCAACCGCCGCCCCAGCAGGACCAGGCCCGCCAGCGTGAACAGGTCGAACGCCAGCGCGGCGCCGTGCGCGGCGGGCAGGTCGTCCCACGAGCCGCTCCATGGGAGAGCCTGCTCGAACGGCACGTAGGCGAGGTAGGCGAGCGGGCCGTAGGTGTCGCCGCGTTCCACCTCGTCGTGCAAGCCCGCGCCGAACAACGGGTCACCGTCGGCTATCCGGTCGGCCCCGATCACCCCCGCGTAGCCCACGTCGATCACGTTGGAGTCGACCACGTTCAGGCCCACCCGGAAACACACGAGCAGGGCCAGCCCCACGGCCAGCCAGGCGAGCGGCACCACCGGCACCAGCGCGCCCTTGCCCCTGCGCGGCCGGCGCCCCACCCACAGCAGGCGCACGAGCAGGTAGCTCAGCACCGGGTAGACCAGCGGCACCGAGAGCCCGATCTCGCCCCGATTGAAGAACACGTGCGAGATGCCGAAGGCGAGCAGGACCAGCAGGTCGAGGTGAAGCATCCGCAGCGGGCGCCGCGGGTCCAGGAAAGGCGCCACGAACAAGAGGCAGAGCGGAATCCAGATCCACGGCGAGTTCAGGGTGCGGCCGAAGGCGCCCTCGTAGCCGCGTGCCATCGTCCAGGCCACCTGCTCGCCGGTCCACTGCTCCAGCACAGCGCCCGTCGCGTCGTCCACGCGCACCTGGGCCACCTCGTCGCCGCCATCGAAGAAGCTCACCTGCCATCGGCCCGGCCCCCGGGTGTAGGCCGTGGGTACGAAGCGGCGGTGGCGGGGGCGCTCGAGGCGAATCCGGGACGCTCGGGAGGCGATCCGCTTCACCCCATTTGCGTCGAGGCGGAAGCCGCGCGGCGGCTCGGTCTGGCTCCCCGGCACCCTCAGAGTGGGCGAGCCGGAAGCCTGCTGGGGTAGGGCGCCGGCAAGGGCACACAGCGCCAAGGCCAGCACTCCACAGGCGAGCGCGTGCGGTCGGGCGCGGCGCGCGATCAGCCTGAGCGCGCCCGGTGGCCGAAGCTCCACATCTTGTTCCCCACGAAGTTGAGCGGCGTGGCCGCCACCACCGACACCGCCTGCGCCGCCAGCTCGGGCGTGCCGGCCTGCGTGACCAGCAGCTCGAGCACGGTGGCGGCGAACAGGAAGGCCACCACGCTCACGGTGAAAAAGCGCGCGGCCTGGAAGCCGGCATTGCCCTCACGGGCCGAGAACGTCCAGTGGCGGTTCCAGTAGAAGTTGTTGGTCACCGCCACCACGAATGCCGCGGTGGCGGCGGCCAGGTGATGCCACCCGAGCGCGCTGAAGGCAACCGCGAACACGGCCAGGTTCACGGCGTAGCCGGAGCCGCCGACGGCGCAGAACTTCAGGAGCTGCACCCAGTTGTGGCGGCGTCGCATTCCGGCCCGCACACGCGCCCGCGGGGCCTCGCGCGCTGCAACGGCCTCGGTCGGCTCGGGCGCAGGCATCTAGCGGGAGGGTAGACCGAAGTGGTCGAGCACCATCGGCGTCACGTCGCGGATGGACCACTGCTCGCGCTCACTCGGATCGTCGGGGCCGATGCCGCTCGTGATCAGCACGCCGAGCGAGTCGCAGCGGTGCAGCGAGCCGTGGCTGCCGCCGCCCACGTGGTCGCTGCCGCCCCAGTCGGTGAACTCCCAGGCGGGCTCAGCGGAAACCTGCACCTCTCCCGCCCGCGCGCAGCACAGAGAGGACCAGAGGCGGCCGAGGGCGTCGGGGTAGTCGTGGCTGCGCACCTCGCCGTCGCCGCTGTCCAGATCGAGGGTCGCGAGGTCTCCCTCCACGGTCCACGAGGCGCCGCGGGCGTCGGTCATGTCGCCGCCCGGTGAGAAGCGCAGCTCACCGCGCTCACTGGACACCACCGCCCTCCCGTCTTCGCGGCGGGCCACGAGGTCCACGCCATCCACCTCCCCCAGCCGCTGGACCACGCCGCGCACGATCTCCCCGCGGTCGGCGTCGCGGAGTGCATAGATCTGGGCGGAGCGCGACCCGGGGCACACTGCGACCTGCGCCTCCTCCGCCTCCACGTCGGCCGGGATGAGAATGCGCCAGTCGTCCAGTGCGTCGGCGAGGTTGGTGCTCTGCGAGACGGTGTTGTGCGAGTGGTCGGACATCACGATCACCGCGTGCTCGTCCAGGAACGCCTCCGCGCCTCCGGCCGGGTGCATCAGCCGCTCCAGCGCGCGGTCGGCCTCGGCGATCGAGTGCGGCTGGCCGCTCGGCCCCGCCTGGTGTGAGTAGGTGTCGTTGTCGGGCAGTGAGAACAGGAGGAAGTCGAACAGGTCGTTCTCCACCAGATGCGCGCCCACGCACCCGGCGTGGCGGTCGCGCTGACCGGGCATCCCCAGCGTAGAGAAGCAGCCCGTGCTCTGCGTGTCGAAGATGTCCGCGTAGAAGAGCTCGCGCGCCGCCCACGTGGGGTGTCGAAACTGCGCCGCCTCCGCGAGCTTGATGTACGGGGAGTCACGGGAGGGCTCGTGGCGGTGGCGCCCGCGGTAGATCAGGTAGGTGGTGCAGGCGGTGCGCAGCCCGGCGTCGTCGAGGTGCTCGAAGATGGTGCGGCTGTCCTGGGTCAGGTGCGACAGGTTCATGTTGTAGACGGTGTCGGTGAGCGACCGGAAGATGCCATGGGCGCGTGTGGCCTGGAACGACGAGCCGTACTCCACGTAGCGCTCCTCGCCGCGGTGATACCAGTTCATCGACGGGATCAGGTGCTCGTCGGGGCCCAGTCCCGTGGCGATCGCCGATGCGGCCACCGGGGTGACCGAGGGGAACGTGGACACGCACTCGTCCACGTAGCTGCCGCGGGCCATGATGGCCTTCAGCGTGGGAGCGCGGCCATCGGCCACGGCGCGCTGCAGCGCCGCGGGATCGAGAGCGTCGATCACCGTGAGGACCACCTTTCGCCTGGCGCTCAAGAGCGGTTCACCGCAAAATCCGCAGGCCCGCGTACTTGCGGTCGTCCTGACCGCGGCCGCGGACCAGCAAAAGCGCGAACGCCACGAAGGCCAGCAGCGCCACGGGCGGGATGAAGATGGCCACCGCGGCGAGCACGAGGGCGGCCGCGTCCGCGTAGACGGTGAGCAACGCGGCGGGCCCCTCCTCCAGCCGGCGGGAGGCGCGGTCCAGCAGGCCGGACACCGCCACGTAGGCCAGCAGGGCGCACAGCACGCCGGCGACGATGCCCGGCATGGCCTCGCGGCCGCCCTCTGCGAGCGACCCGGCGAACAGCAGGCCGCCCAGCGTCGCGGCCACGACCGCGGTGACCCACCCCACCACGCGCCGGTTCGCCCCCGAACGTTCGGCTCCGTACGAAATCACCGCCAGGGCGAGCACGGCGAGCAGGAAGCCCGGCGACTCCAGGAACTCCCAGCCCGATCCATCGAAATCCAGGCCGATGTCACCGCCGGCGAGCGCCCCGGCCAGCAGCGGGGCAGGAACGGGCGGACGCCACTGGCGCCGGCGAGGCCGGCGCCCTGGCCGATGTCGACGACGAGGCTCATACGAAGGTTCCTGGGTCGGGGTGGCGGTACGCTGGGCGGGGTGACGATAGACGACCGCCCAGGATGCGCCCCGCCCCCGGCGAGGACGATTT
>Ga0136631_10000047_pt1 | contig 30288 bp, 25 predicted proteins | sample AntDrymUQ6012206_2_FD_104655 | JGI IMG/M metagenome (GOLD analysis project Ga0136631, IMG submission 104655) | Polar desert sand microbial communities from Dry Valleys, Antarctica - metaG UQ601 (22.06) | ecosystem: Environmental > Terrestrial > Soil > Desert | place: Antarctica: Dry Valley... | reverse complement strand
GCGGGGAAGTACCTGCGCCTGGCACTGACCGCTGCCGTCATCATCCTCGGGATCGTGGGCAGCGCCGACAACATCGACTCGGAGCGCTCGCACGCACCCGAGATCGCGGCCGCCGTGGGCAGCTCAGCACAGCCGGGGGATGTGGTGGCCTACTGCCCCGACCAGCTGGCGCCACCCGTCAACCGGCTGCTGCGCCCCGGGCTGACACAGGTGACCTTCCCCACGGATTCCAGCCCCCAGCGGGTGAACTGGGTCGACTACGAGGCGCGCATCGCGGCGGCCGAGCCCGCGGCGTTCGCCCAGGAGGTGGATCGGATGGCGGGGCAGGGTCGTGACGTCTGGCTGGTCTGGGCCGACGGCTACGGCGCCTACGGCGATCGCTGCGGCGCCATCGCGCGGGAGCTCGATGCAGTGCGGCCCTTTCCCGAGCAGCCGATCGTGATCTCGCACGCCACCAACTACTTCGAGCCTTCGAACCTGCGCCGTTACCGGCCGGGCGGCTGACGGCCCCCAAAACCCTCCGCGCCGGTCGGACGCCCACCTTCACCGATGCCCGCCCTACCGGAGCGAACCATCCGTAGTCTCGCCGCTCGCGCGCGCTCGATCCCGCGTGACCGAAAGGCTCTGGCCGTCTTGGCGGCCCTGTCGCTCGTGCTCGCGTTCTACTCCTGGACGGCGTGGTCCACCGCGAGGACGTTCCCCAATCAGGTCGACGTGGGCGGCCGCGACTACTTCAACCTGCTCACGGACGCCTTCGTGCACGGCCAGGTGTCCCTGCTCGTGGAGCCCTCGCCACAGCTGCTCGCCCTCGACGATCCCTACGACGCGACCAAGAACATACTGGCCAACCGGGCTCACGACCTGTCGCTCTACGAAGACCGTTACTACGCGTACTGGCCACCCACTCCGGTGTTCACGCTGTTCCTCCCCGTGCGGATCCTCTTCCTCGGCGGCGATCTGCCCGAGCGCGTGGCGATCGTGATCTATGCGTTCGTGGGCCTGCTGTTCGCCCTGGCGCTCCTGCGCTGGCTCGTACGGCGCAACCTGCCCGAAACACCTGGGTGGATGCTCGCCCTCGCGGGCCTCGCGATCGCCACGGCGAACATCGCGCCGTCCCTGTTGCGCCGCCCGACCGTGTACGAGGTGGCGATATCCGCCGGCTACTGCTTCACGATGGCCGCGGCGTACTTCCTGCTGCGGGGGACCCTCGAGGAGCCCGGGAGGTGGCGGCGCCTTCTGGCGGGAAGCGTGTGCCTGGGCCTGGCCGTCGGCGCCCGGGCCACACTCGTAGTGGCGGGGGCGTTCGCGCTCGCCGCGCTCATCGTCCTGTTACGGCGTGGGCACCTCCCCGACTGGATCTCGCGGCGGCGAGCCGCGCTGGTGCTCTTCGGTCCTGTGGTGCTGGCCGTGGTGCTAACGCTCGCCTACAACGCGGTGCGCTTCGACGACCTCACCGAGTTCGGCCTCGTCTACCAGCTCAACGACCTCGACCCTTACCCACCCGGGGGCCTCAAACACCTCCTGCCCGGGCTCTACTTCTATCTGCTCGCGCCCACCGATCTCGACCTGAACTTTCCGTTCTTCCATCTCCCCTTCCCGGCGGAGTTCCCCGGCGCGGTCCCGGCTGGCTACAACACGGAGCCGGTGAGCGGCCTGCTGCCCAACGCACCGATCGTGCTGCTGGCTTTCGCAGCGCTCCCCCTGATGGTGGTGCGGTCGGCGGTGCCTCAACGGCGCGAGCTCGGCTGGGTGATGCTCGCGGCCATGGGCGTCGGTGTCCTCATGGTGCTCGTGGTGGTCGTGCCCATATACGCCGCGACCCTGCGCTACAGCATGGACTTCACCACGCTGTTTCTCGTCCCCGGGCTGCTGGCCTGGATGCTGCTCGCCCAGATCCCCAAGAACCGCCGCGTGGGCAAGCTGATCGCCGTGGCCGGCGCCGGGCTCGTGCTGTACAGCGCCGTCCTCGGTGTCGCGCTCAGCTTCATCGGGGAAAAGGACGGGCTGCGGGCTGGCCGACCGCAGACCTACGAGCGCCTCGAGAAGGCGGCGAGCATCTTGCCCATCGCCGCCACCGCTGTCGCGGGACACCCAGTGATCACGGAGGTGACCAGCCTCGCGGGCTTCGGGAAGCAAGCCGGATGGTTGGATCTCAGCGTGGGAAGGCTGTTCGTCCTGCACGTCGGTTACGAGGAGGCGGCAAGGCTCAAGATCGTCTCCCCCGGCCGGCGCGACGTGCTGCTGCGAGCCGTCGCACGAGCGCCGGCCGCCGGAACGGCAGGCGTCGCCATTCGAAACCGTGACCGGCCGGAGATCTCGACGCTGCCAGTCACCAACGCCGACGCCGAAGCCCGCGTGCCGCTCGAGCGCGGCTTGAACTACATCGAGCTCAGGGCCATCGACCCGCCGGCTCCTACCAAGGGGAAGAACCTACGTGCGCCGCGTGCGGTCTCACTCGAGAACGTCAGGCTCGTCGAGCCGTAGCCTTGACGCTGCTACAAACCTTCTTCCAGCATGAAGCGGATCACTGTCTCCGGTAGGTCCACCTCGCTGTAGGAGATACGTTTGATCTCGAGGCCGGCGCCGGGAAGCAGGTTCTTCACCACGGGGCGCACTCGCGGCACCGCCCCGTCCGAGACGAAGAGTGGGAACTCCCACACCGAACGGTCGGGCGGCAGAGAGGCGGGTGTCGGAGTGGCAGTCCCCTCGAAGTAGATGAGGTAGCGGGGCAGGCGCCCGAAGAACGGCACTGCACCAAGACGGTTCTTCGCCTTGTACTCGACTCGCACGCTCAACAGCTCTCGCGAACGCCGTGGGGTGGGGGGCTGGAGCACGACTCCCCCGTCCCCGCCCGCCGGGGGCGCCTGAAGCTCCTGCCCCGCCGGCCACCCTACGGGGAACGACCTTCGCCTCCAGATCAGTGAAAAAGGTGTGGCCCGCTCAGGGACGTAGTGGGTCAGCAGCTCACGAAACCACGGCCAGTGCTCGTTCCAAAGCATGTGCAGGTAGTTCTCATTTCCCTCGCCCCGGAGGAGGATCAGCCTTGGAGTGGTCGCGAACGCCGGCCGCCGCCGCGCGAAGTCACGCATGTATTCGTCTCGTCCCTGACCGAGAGCGTGGAATACGTAGTCGACGCCGGTGGGATTCATCGCTTCACCCTCGGCCTCAACCACCCCGCCGAAGAGAGACCAGACGTCTGGTTTCGGCCCGAGCGTGTCGCGCAGCCCGGCGACATGCTGCGTCCAGTCCGGGCTCAGTCCCACCCCTGAATAGGAGCCCCCAACCGGATCGCGGACCTTCAAGTCGTCGTAGCGCGCGAGCGCATGAGGAAGCGACGCGGGGACTACCGTGACCAGCCACACAGCAACCGCCGCAAACGCCCAAGTGCGCGGTGCCCGCCTGATCGGCTCCCACCGTGGCAGTTCGCCCTCTTCATCGTCTCGTTTTTGGTGGCCGGAGTGTCGGTGTTCGCCATGACGCACGCTCTGCACGAGGTGTCCGCCGACGCGACGGCCGTGCTGGTGGCCTCGTACTCGCTCGGTTTCGTAGCGGGGGTGATCGGCTTCGTGCTGCCGGGCGCCCTGGGCGCGCGCGAGGCCGGGGTCGCGGTTGCCCTGACCGCCGTTGTGCCCGCCGCGGTTGCCCTGGCCGTGGCGCTCGTGGTGCGGCTGGTCCAGGTGGGCGTCGAGCTGCTCTACGCGGGCGTCATGCCGGTGATCGCGCGCCGGCGCCCGCGCGACTAGCCCGGAAGCCGCCGGAAGACGGCGCGCGGCAGGTGCCGCAGCACAGCCATCACGAACCGCAGGATGCCGGGCGCCCACACTGTGTGAGCGCCGTTGCGCAGCCCCGCGAGGATCGCCTCCGCCACCTTGTCGGCCGTCGTGGCGAAGGGTGCCGGCTCCATCCCCTCGGTCATCTTGGTGTGCACGAAGCCCGGACGCACGACCATCACGTGCACCCCTGAGCCGTGAAGCGAGTCGCCGAGGCCCTGGCCGAAGGCGTCGAGACCGGCCTTCGAGGCGCCGTAGACGTAGTTGGCTTTTCGCGCGCGCTCCGCGGCCACGGTCGAGAGGATCGCGAGGGTGCCGTGACCCTGAGCCCGCAGGCGCGCGACAAGAGGCACCGTCACGTTTACAGCACCCGTGAAGTTTGTCTGGACGACTTCGCGGGTGTGTCCCGCGTCGTGCTCGGCCACCGCCTGGTCCCCGAGCATGCCGAAGGCCAGCAGCACGAGATCGAAGTCGCCGTAATTGTCGAAGGCATCGTTCACGAAGGAGTCGTGGGAGTCGAAGTCCAGCGCGTCGAAGGCCACCACCTCCACCGTCTCGGCCCCGGCGGCCCGCAGGGCGGCCTCCTCTTGGCGCGAGCGCTCCGGCTCGCGCACCGCCAGCACCACCGTACGGGTGCGATCTGCCACGAGCGCCCTCACGGTGGCGAGGGCAATCTCCGACGTACCGCCGAGCACCAGCACCGATTGCACCATGCCCAGGGCGTCCCTCATCCCGTGAGCCTCAGCCGGCGTGACAGGTCCGAGCGCATGACGCCCTCGGGGTCGAGGCGCGAGCGTATGGCCCGCCACTCGTCCAGTTGCGGGTACATCACTTCGAGCAGCTCCGGCCTGAGGCGGGAGTCCTTGGCCAGATAGACGCGCCCGCCGGCCTCGGCCACGAGCACGTCGAGCACGTCGAGCAGGGGTCCGACTCCGGGCGTAGCGGCGGGGATGTCGAGGGCCAGGGTCCAGCCGGGCATCGGGAACGACATGAGGCCGCGCTGGCGGCCAAAGCGCTCGAGCACCGCGAGGAACGACGCGCAGCCTGCCTTGCTCAGCCGCTCGAGCGCGCCGCGGAGCGCATCCTCCCTGCCGAAGGGCACCACGAACTGGTACTGAAGGAAGCCGCGCGGCCCGTAGAGGCGGTTCCAGGCACGTACGGCATCGAGGGGGTAGAAGAACGCGTCGAGCGCTTCGATGGCGCCCTGCTTCTCGCGCGGAGCCTTGCGGAAGTACGCCTCGTTGAACGCGGCCACCGACAGGCGGTTCACCAGGCCGCCGGGCACCCACGGCGGGGCGGCCAACCGGGTGCCGGTGGAGCGGGAGAGTGGTTCCGAGCGCCCAGCCGTGGGGAGGTCTTCCACCGTGGCGTGCTCGCCACGCATCAGCACCGAGCGGCCAAGCCTGCTGCCCGGAGCCAGGCAGTCGATCCACGCCACGGAGTAGCGGTAGCGGTCGTCCCCGGCCTCCATGCGCGCCATCGCGTCGTCGAGGTCCGAGGCGCGTTCGGTGTCGACCCGCATACGCGAGGTCTCCACCGCCAGGAGCTGCAGGGTGGCCTCCACGATCACCCCGGTGAGCCCCATCCCGCCGGCTGTCGCCCAGAAATCGTCCGGCGTCTGCTCGGGCGTCACCTCGAGCCGCTCCCCGGCCGCCGTCTCGAGGACGAAGCGGAGCACGTGCTCGCAGAAGCTTCCGTCGCGATGGTGGTTCTTGCCGTGGATGTCGCTGGCGATCGCTCCGCCCACGGTCACCTGGCGGGTCCCGGGGCTCACTCGCACGAACCAGCCGAAGGGCAGCAGCAGGCGGATGAGGGCGTCGATGGAAACGCCCGCCTCGACGACCGCGATCCCGTGCTCGAGGTCGACGCTGCGTACCTCCGCCAGAGCGGTCACGTCGATCACGTCGCCGCCTGCATTCTGGGAGGCGTCGCCGTAGCTGCGCCCGAGGCCGCGCCCCACGACGCCACGCGAGGATGCGCCGGTGAGCAGCCCGCTCACCGCGTCCGTGCCGGCGGGCCGGACAAGGTTGCCCCGCGAGGGCGCGGTGCGACCCCAACCCGTGAGCAGCCGCTCTTCACTGCGGCGGTCGAGGGCGGGCTCGCCGGCCGAGTCGGCGACCCGCTCCGTCACGGTCATACCACTCACGCCGGGTCGGGCACCGCGCCGGTCGCGGCGACGATGATCGCGGCGCATACGCCCCACAGGAGGACACAGACCAGAAGCGGACGGTCGCGCCAGATCACCACGGCGGGCTCTTCGGTGAGGGTCCCGTGGTGGTGGATCAGAAAGAGCACGCGAAAGATCCCGTACATCACGAACGGCACCGTGAGCAGCATGAGGTCCGTGGCCGCGCCCGTGACCGCGTAGCCGCGGTGAGGGTGAAGGCGACCTCGTAGAGAACGCTTGCTGTGGAGATCCGCCTGGGCACCCCTTCGCGCTGGGACAGGGCTATCCGGCCAACGGCCATGAGGGCGCTGGTGGGCACGTAACGGGCCAGGAGGGTGGTGCTCCAGATCGAGCGCGCCTTCCACCGCGGCAGCGTGCCCCCAAGTGAGTGCAGCATCCCCCGCCACAGCTCGATGTGCAGCCACTGGAAGGCGAGGAGACAGAGCAGCGAGAGCGCAAGCCAACCCGGGCGGAAGCGCCACTCGAGGTCGGGCAGGCTCGACCACTGGCTCGCGAGGGCGAAGCCGAGGCACGCGGCAACGACCACCGCGACGGCGGCCCAGAGCGCCCTGGCGCGCCAGGGACCCCGTTCGAGCCGGTCTTCCACGAGCGCTTCATCCGGAAGGGACCCATCGGAGGGAGGCGGCGGCTCGGACGTGCGGGGGGACACCTCGAGTGGCACGAGGGCTGATGATGGCAGCCGCCGACGCACGCGATGACGCCCTGAGCGCTACGGGGGCGGCGGCACAGCCGCCGGTGAGAGAGTGGCCGCTCTGATGCGGGCCATCTGGTCCGAGTTGTAGCGGCGGCGCAAGGCGCCCCCGTAGCGACGCAGGTCGTAGAAAGCGAACCGGCGGCTGCCGCTCTGAAGCGGCGGGGACATCAGGACCCTGTCGAGGTCGGCCCTGATGGCCCCGCCGGCGTCTGGGAAGCCCGCGGTGTCCACGTAGACGCCGCTGAAGCCCACGGCGACCGCCGCAACGAGCACCTCCTCCATCGGCCTGCCCGCGAGCCGGCCCTGCCAGTCCGCAGTCGGCCTTCCCTTCACCGCGCCATAGCTCCAGCGCAGGTTGTTCGAATGGATGTAGCCACGCGCGAGGTCGTAGTCGAGCATGCCGAAGAGCGGGGCGCTCTCGGGAAACGGGAGGTACGGAAGCTGAAGCACGCTCGCTCCCCGCGGCAGCTGCTTCTCAATCGCCTGCACGAAGCGGGCGTCGTCCGTGAACTCGGCTCGGGCGCGCACATGGTCGGGGGCGAAGCGGGGGCTCGTCTGGTCGAGCACGCCGACGAGGAGCACCGCGGCCATGAGCACCCACACCAGCGGGCGTGGCCGGCCGGCACCGCTCAGATGGCGGGCGGCGGAGTCGAGAAGGAGGGCGACCGCAACGAGAGAGAAGAACGCGATGAACACCGAGACGCGGTTGTAGGCACGCAACTGGGAGCTCACGTAGTAGCCCGTGAGCGCCGAGATGCCGCCGGTCGTGCCGACCAGGAAGGCGATGCCGGCGGCAACGGCGGCGTGACGGTGGCGCTCACGCCCCTCGGACCATCTCAGTCCTCCGAGGGCGGAGCCGAAGGCAACGAACAGAAGCCAGACGAAGCCAGATCCGGCCACCAGCCCCAGCGTTGCGGTCTCCTCGTCGCGGAGGAGCTCCGACGAGGTGTAGCGACGCCCGATCTCGGCAATCGGCTCGAAGCGGTGGTGTGGCGAGGGAAGAACGAGTTGCGTGAGCTTCACGCTGTACAGCTCGCTCTCATCCGGGTTGCGCGCGGCGGCCGTATTGTTCTGGCCCTCATCCAGCCGATGCGCGATCGAGGGCGCGAGGTTCACGAGCAGCGCGCCAACAATGAGGGCGATAGCGACGGCTCCCTCGAGAACCGGACGCCGATCGCGGCGCACGAGCGAGGCGATCGACCCCGCGAACACGAGGAACATCACCGTCAGGCCCGCGTAGTAGACGGAGGTCGAGCCGATGAGCACGCAGGCCGCGACCACGCCCAGCGACCGCCGTGAGGCGTACGCGAGCACTCGACGGCGCTCCGGCGACCCCCGCTCGAAGAGCGCATCTCCGCCCAGCACCCACAGCACGAGGAGGGCGCCCAGCGGCACGGTGAAGTATCCCGACAGGAAGAGGTGATACTCGCCCCGGAGGAAGTGGTAGGGCAGCAGCGCGAAGAGCACAGCCGTCACGAGCGATGCGCCCTTGGACGCTCGCAGCCAGCGGAGCACGCCGTACGCGGACAGCGCGGTCAGGGGAAAGGTCAGGAGGAAGTACAGGTTCATGACCGTGCCTGGCTGGGCGGCCACTCCCCCGAGGAGCTTGATCAACACGAACTGCAGGTTCTCCCCCCCAAGCGGGAAGTCGTAGAGCTCCTGTCCGAAGGGCGCGCCGAGGCGCGGGTTGCTCTGATACCACCCGTTCTCGACGACGCCCTCGACCACCATGAGGTGGAAGTTCAGGTCGAAGGGAAACTTGGAGGGAACGGTGGCGCCGTAGTAGAGAGGAATCGTCGAGAGGTGATCCCAGGCGTCCAGTGTCCACAGGGCGATCAGCGTGGCTAGCGCCGCCGCGCCGAGCGCATAGGCGACATCACCGCCGTGGCGCCTCGCGCGGGCCGCGCCTCGGGCGCGGACGGAGTCGAAGTTACGCACGGCTGACTGCGGAGCAGAGCAGCGAGGTGCCGACGGGAAGGCTGACACGACTGATGAGCCCCCTCTCCAGCCGGGTCAGCACCACTGCGATCCTCTCGATGGCCGGTGAGCTCACGTCCAGCCCGAGCTGGGGCTGGGTGTCACGCCGGCGCTTGAGCCAGACAGGGAGAAAGAGCCAACTGAACACGTGGGTGAGTGATGTTGATTCGAAACCGGTGGCCTCGAGCTCCTTGAGGAGCGTGGCGCGCGAATATCGACGAGCGTGGCCGAGGGCCTCGTCGGTGACACTCCACAGCGAAGGGTGAGCGGGCACGGTCACCACGAGGGTTCCTCCCGGGCGCAGGAGCCTGCCCGCCTCTCGCAACGCGGGCCCGGGATCGGTGAGGTGCTCGATCACGTCGAGCAGGCAGACGATGCTGGCGCTGCCGTCGGGCAGCGGCACGTCCGCGACGTCCGCCGCCACGGCCTCGAGCGCGTGCCGCTCCCGGGCATCCCGCACGAGCTGCTCGTTGCCGTCAACCGCGACCTTGAGCTCCCGCGGCCAACGCAGCATTGCGGTCACCCCGCCTGAGCCGGCGCCGATATCGACCAGGTACCCGCCGGCCGGTGCGCCCTCGAATGCAGAGGAGACGAACTCGGCCTTGCTCCTGAACCACCAGTGCTGCGTGTCGCTCGCGGCCAGGTCGGCGGCGTTGCGGTCGTCAAACACTCCACCCCCCGTGGCGCTGGCGCCCGGCCGAATCCGGGCGGCTCGCGCCCTGCGCCGAATGCGGGGCAGCGAGCTCAACATCGCGGCGCCATCCTGTAGCACACGTACGCGGGAGTCGTCGTCGTGCGCCCATGTCACACCGATCTCGGACACGGGGATGCCCAGTGCGCGGGCCACTGCCAGCGCCTCCACGTCCCACGCGAACCCGTCCTCTCTGCAGTGGGCCAGGATCTGGCGCCAGATAGCGGTGGGCGCCACCTTGGCGCCGCACTGGGTGTCGGCAACTCCCCCCACGACCAGCCCGCGAATGGCGCGGTTGTAAGCCCTGCCGAGGGTTTCGCGGACCGAGCTCTCGTGACGCACGATCCGCGAGCTCCTCAGGTCCCGGGAGCCGATCACCAGGCCTCCCTCGCCCCCCGCGACGGCAACGAGGCCCGAGAAGTCCTCCAGCGGCGTGGCCAGATCGACGTCACAGAAGCCGGCCAGGGCCGTGCTCGCCTGCTCGAGGCCGGCGCGGACGGTCGCGCCCTTCCCCAAGTGGGGACGCCGCAGGAGGCGGGCGGACAGCCCAGGCCGGTCGCCCAGGAGCTCGGCCACCGCATCCGCAGTGCCATCCGCGCTGCCGTCATCGACCAGCAGCAGCTCGCTGCCTTCCGGCTGAGAGCCGATAAAGGCGGCGATCCTCTCGAAGCTCACGGGAAGCCGTCGAGCTTCGTTGAACAGCGGGACCACGAGGGTCAGGCCGAGGTCCGTCAAGGGGGCTCTGGCCTGCCCGTCCAGCTCATGGGCGGCCTCGGTGCGCTCGAGTGTCGGGTCGGGCTGGTTCATCGAAACGGTCGGATCCAGATTGTCCAGAGAGGAACGCGTCCGTATCGGGGTGCGAAGGACGCGTCCGGCGATGCTAGCGAGCAACCGGGCGGGACCCCAGCGGGGCTGCTACGCGTGACGGCGTGGGGCGGGGATGCTCAGCAGGAACGAGAAGAACGCCTGGATGCTGACGATCACGAGGGTGGCTGCCGCGGACAAGGCCGACGAGCGTCCGGGCGGTTATTGTCACCGCTTCTTGGCCACCACGACCGCCCTCATCACCGGCATCACAGGCCAGGACGGCTCCTACCTCGCAGAGTTCCTGCTCGAAAAGGGCTACGAGGTGCACGGCATGGTGCGCCGCTCCTCAACAGAGACGTTTCAGCGGCTGGAGTCGATCCGCGATGCGATCCACCTCCACACGGGGGATCTGCTGGATCAGCGCTCGCTGGTCGATGTGCTGCGCGCCTGCGAGCCGGAAGAGATCTACAACCTCGCCGCCATGTCGTTCGTGGCTGCGTCCTGGTCGCAACCGGTGCTCACGGCCGAGTTCACCGGCGTGGGCGCGACCCGGATGCTCGAGGCAATGCGCGAGGTGGTGCCCCAGGCTCGCTTCTACCAAGCGTCCTCCTCGGAGATGTTCGGTCAGGTGCTGGAGGTGCCCCAGACCGAGAAGACCCCGTTCTACCCGCGCTCGCCCTATGGCGTGGCCAAGGCCTACGGGCATTTCATCACCGTGAACTACCGCGAGTCCTACGACCTGTTCGCCTGCTCCGGAATCCTCTTCAACCACGAGTCGCCCCGTCGGGGCCTGGAGTTCGTGACCCGCAAGGTGACCCATGCCGCGGCGGCGATCAAGCTGGGCCTCGCGGACGAGCTGGCGCTGGGCAACCTCGACGCCGAGCGTGACTGGGGCTACGCGAAGGACTACGTCGAGGCGATGTGGCTCATGCTCCAGCAGGACGAGCCCGAGGACTACGTGATCGCCACCGGCCAGACCCACAGCGTGCGCGAACTGGTGCAGGTGGCCTTCGAACGTGTGGGCCTTGAGCCCGAGCCCTATGTGCGCCTGGACCCCAAGTTCCTGCGACCGGCCGAGGTCGAGCAGCTGGTGGGCGATTCAGCCAAGGCCCGCGAGAAGCTGGGCTGGGAGCCGCGCACCAACTTCCACGAGCTGGTGGAGCTGATGGTCGACGCCGACCTCGAGCTACTGGCGAGCGGCGTGCCCCAGAAGCAGGCCGGCTGAGCGATCCGATGCCGGCCAGCGCCTGCGATGTGGCGGTCGTGGGCGGTGGCATCCTCGGCCTGGCGGTAGCGCGGGAGCTGAAATCCCGGCGGCGGGGTCTCTCGGTCACCGTGCTCGAGCGGGAGCGAGAGGTGGCCACACAACAGACCGGCCACAACAGCGGCGTGCTGCACGCGGGCATTTACTACGAGCCCGGGTCGCTGAAAGCCCGGCTGTGCGTAGAGGGCGCGCGGGAGATATACGAGTTCTGCGAGCGCCACGGTGTGCCCCACGAGCGCTGCGGCAAGGTGATCGTGGCCCGCAGCGCGGCGGAGCTACCGACGCTGAACGAGCTCGAGCGCCGCGGCAGGGCCAGCGGCGTGCCGGGCCTGCGGCGCCTGGACGCGCGGGGGATCGCAGAGCTCGAGCCACACTGCCGGGGAGTTGGCGGCCTGCACTCTCCAGCGACCGGCATCGTGGACTTCGCCGCGATGGCCCGCGCGATGGCCGCCGGGCTGCGAGCACAGGGCGTGCAGGTGGTCACCCGCCGGCCGGTGACCTCCACCAGTGCCCACGGGCGGCGGATAAAGCTCGGGCACCCCGGCGGCGAGACGAGTGCTCGCCTGGCCATCTTCTGTGCGGGCGGGTCCGCGGACCGCCTGGCGACGATGGCCGGAGCGCCGGCCGACCCGCGGATCGTGCCCTTTCGCGGGTCCTACCTGCGGCTGCGGCCCGAGATGCGCTCGCTCGTGCGCTCGCTGATCTACCCGGTGCCAGACCCCTCGCTGCCCTTCCTGGGCGTGCACCTGTCCCGCCACGTGGACGGCGAGGTGTCGCTCGGCCCCACTGCGCTCCTGTGGCCGGGCCGGCGGCCGGGCTCGGTGCTGGCATGGCCCGGCACTTGGCGGATGGCGCGGCGCTGGTGGCGCACCGGGCTGTCCGAGGCCCGCCACGCCGTGGACCGGCGTGCGCTCGCCCGCGCGGCCGCCGCGTACGTGCCGGAGATCGACGCCGCCGACCTGCGCCCCTGGTTCGCCGGCGTGCGCGCGCAGGCGCTGGCCCGCGACGGCCGCCTGGTGGACGACTTCGTGGTGCACGAGACCGAGCGCGCCCTGCATGTGCGCAATGCGCCTTCACCCGCCGCCACCTCGGCACTCGCCCTCGCCCGCCTGCTGGCGGATCGAGCCGAGCCGGGGCTGGACTAGAGCACTAGCCTGCCCGCGATGCGCGCGCTCGAGACACGCCTGCAGGGGCCGCTGCTGCTCGAGCCGGCGGTCCACGGCGATGAGCGCGGCTTCTTCGTGGAGTCCTACCGCGAGAACGCGTTCGCAGAGCTCGGGGTACGTGACTCCTTCGTGCAGGACAACCACTCCCGGTCCGGCCGCGGCGTGGTGCGCGGTATCCACTTCTCGATCGGCGACGGCCAGGCCAAGCTGGTGCGTTGCGCCCGTGGCTCGATATTCGACGCGGTAGTTGACCTCCGCCGCGGCTCGCCCACCTTCGGTGAGTGGGAGGGCCACGAGCTGGACGACCGCGCCCTGCGCCAGCTCTACGTGCCGATCGGCTTCGGCCACGGGTTCTGCGTCACCAGCGAGGTGGCCGACGTGTTCTACAAGTGTTCGTCCTACTACGACGCGGAGATCGAGCGAGGCATCGCCTACGACGACCCGGACGTAGGGATCGACTGGCCGCACATCGAACTTATCGTCTCGGCCCGTGACGCCGAGGCACCGCGCCTGGCCGACGTGGCAGGCGAGCTGGCTTTCGAGTACTCCGGCTAGCCCTCCCGGCCGCGGTAGCCGCGCAGGACCTGGCCCACCAGCCGGCGCTCCTCTCCCGACAGGGCCAGGGTCGCGAAGGCGGCCCAGTAGAGCAACGGGCCCACCGCCAGCACGGCCACGAGCGCTTCGAGCGACTCCACCGGCGCGAGCTCCTGCAATCCGAGCAGCGCTGCCGCGAGCACAAGCCCCAGCCCGTAGGCCGGCGCCCATGCGCGCCGGGCGAGATCACTGAGCGACGCTCCGGTAGCGCGCAGGCTCAGGCGCAGCGCGAACGGGAAGGCGGCGGCGAACGTGGCGGCCGTGGCGATCGCCGGCCCCTCCAGCTCGAGCGAGGGGGTGATCGCCAGCGTGAGCACCAGGTTGGCGGCCGCGGTGGCGGCCACGATCAGCGCCACCTCGCGGGCGTGGCCGGTACCCACCAGGAACCCTGGCGTCACGGCGAGCTGACCCCACAGCAGCCAGTACGAGATCAGAATGGCCAGCGCCGTCGCGCCCCCGCCGTAGCGTTCCCCGAGCCACAGCTCGAGCACCGGCGTGGCCATCACGGCGAGCGTCACGCACAGCGGCACCACGAACGCGAGGCTGTAGCGCGAGCCGCGCACCGCCAGCTCGCGCAACCGGCGGGTGTCGCCGGATGCGGCGTAGCGGGCGGCCAGCGGCAGCGTGCTCAGTCCCACGGCCTGGTTGAGGGCGTAGATCACGTTGTGCGCTCGCACGGGACCCTCGTACAGGCCCACGGTAGACGCGGAGGTGGACGCGCCGAGCACGATCCGCGCCAGCCCGTAGATCACGAGGTTGGAGCTCTCAACCACCAGCAGCCAGCCGGCAGTGGGGAGGATCAGCCGCGCCTGGGCGCGGCTGATCGCCGCGCGCTCGAACCGGAACGGCAGTGCCAGTGCGCGCCGCGACACGAAGTTCACGGCCCCGCTGATCAGCGGGATTGAGCCGCTCGCGCCGATCAGCACCCACAGGGGCGCCCCGGCAGCGATCAGACCGAGCATCAGGGCCGCGAACACGGCCAGGGCCGCGATCTCGTTGGCGGCGGAGCGCGTAAGCCTCAGGGCCGCGCGCAGGGCGTCGAGGTTCACGGTGGCTGTCAGGCCGACCGCCGTCACGGCCGCCAGGAGCGCCGTGCCGCGGCGGGCCTCGGCTGCCAGCGCTCCGTCCAGCACCGCCACCGAGATACCCCAGCCCGCGGCAAGGATCATCAGCCCCGTGGCCAGCGCAGCCCCGGCATAGAGCACGGTGGCGGTTGAGAAGGACGCCACCTGCGCGCGCTCGTCCGTGGCCCCCGTCATCGCGCGCAGGCCCGAGCTGGAGATGCTGTTCTTGATCACCAGCAGGTAGACGGCCAGGGTGGCCGTGAGGCCGTAGGTGCCCAGCTCCGCCAGCGACAGGTCGCGCGCGAGGGCGGTCACGATCGCCAGCAGGACCAGCAGCCCGGTGACCTGCGCCAGCTGCTGCGTGAGCGCTCCGGAAGCGGCCAGGCGGGCCTGACCGGCGTCCCGCCCAGGGCTCTGCGAAGGGGTTCCCACGGCGCGGGCGAGTCTCGCATGTGGGCTGGCCGCAAGATCTTCGCCCGCATCCTCGCGCTACGAAATGGGTACCTGCCGGTTATCTACACTTGAGAGTCGCCGTCTCAGCCGGTGGTCAGGGGCCCCGAAGGGACAACAGGCGGCGGCAACGGGAAGCGCACGCCATGAATCCAGCTCACGCCAAATCTCTCGCGACCGTCGCGCCATCGCCACAAACGCCGCCCGGCGCGCACATCCCACGCCGCAACATCCTCGGGGTGCCGATCGCGCTCACCGACTACGCCGGCACGATGGACGTGATGGACGAGATGGTCGACCGCCGCCACCTCGGCTGGGTCTGCGCCGCCGCGGTGCACTCCGTGATGGTGGCCCGCAGTGACCCCAAGATGCACGAGGCCCTGCGGGACGCCGTGATCACCGTGCCCGATGGCATGCCGATCGTGTGGGCGGCCAACGCCCTCGGTGAGGAGCTGCCCAACCGCGTCTACGGCCCCGAGCTGATGCGCCGCTACTGCGATCGCGCAGTGGAGCGCGGCCACCGTGTGTGGCTCTACGGCGGTCGCGACCAGGGTGCGCTCGTGCAGCTGGCGCTCAGCCTGCGCCAGAACCACCCCGGCATCCAGATCGTGGGCGGCTACTCGCCCCCCTTCCGTCCGCTGTCCGAGGACGAGGACGCCGCCGTGGCCAAGCAGATCAACGACGCCCGCGCCGACGTGGTGTGGGTGGGCATCGGCGTCCCGAAGCAGGAGAAGTGGATGGTCCGCATGCGCGGGCGCCTGGACGCCCCGGTGCTGTGCGCCGTGGGAGCCGCCTTCGACTTCCACGCGGGTCGCGTGTCCCAGGCACCGCGCTGGATGCAGGAGCGCGGGCTCGAGTGGACCTACCGGATCGCGCAGGAGCCCAGGCGCCTGCTGCCGCGCTACCTCGTGACCAACCCGAGCTTCATGCTCAACTTCGCGCGCCAGTGGATGCGCGAGCACGCCGAGCCGCCAGTCTCCTAGTGCCGATCTAGACTGCGGCGCGTGCCCGAGAGCGCCGCAGTGCGAGCCGGTCGAGTAGAAGGCCGGGCTATCGGCTCCTCGCTGGTGACCGGTGGAGGGGGCTTCGCCGCCCGCCACCTCGTCGACCTTCTGTCGCACTCCGGCGGATCGCCGGCCGCGCCGCCGCGGGCCGAGCTGAACCTCTTGGACCCCGCCGCGCTGCGGCAAGCCGCTTCGGAGCTGCAACCCGAAGTCATCTTCCACCTGGCCGCACTCAGCAGCCCGCGGCTGTCGTGGGACGACCCGGCGGGCGCCGTGCTGGACAACCTGCGCATGACCACGAACGTCCTCGATGCGGTGCGCCACGAGGCCCCCGCCGCGCGGCTCGTGCTGGTGGGATCGGGCCAGGTGTACGGCAGCCACCCACCCCTGCCGGTCACCGAGGACGCGCCGTTTGCCCCGGGCAATCCCTACGCGGTGTCGAAGGCCGCCGGCGAGATGCTGGCACGGCAGTACGAGACGGGCTTCGGGCTTTCCATAGTTCGCCTTCGGCCCTTCAATCACGCGGGACCCGGCCAGTCAGACGAGTACGTGCTGGCCACGATGGCTCGCCAGGTGGCCGAGGCTGAGGCGCGCGGCGACGATGAAGCGCTGCTTCGTACGGGCGACGTGTCGGTGGGGCGCGACTTCACCGATGTCCGCGACGTGGTTCGGGGCTACGTGCTCGCAGCCGACGCAGCGCCGGGCGCCTACAACGTGTGCAGCGGGCGAGCCACGCGCGTGGAGGAGTTGATCGAGATGCTCGGCGCGGCGGCGAATATCGCAGTGCGACAGGAGGTCGACCCGGCGCGATTGCGCCCCCACGACCCTCCCGAGCTGCGCGGCTCCGCCGAACGGCTGGCGGCAGCCACCGGATGGCGGCCCCAGATCCCGCTCGCGCAGACGGTGCGCGACACGCTGGACTGGTGGCGCGATCGCGTGGCCTCCGGCGCGTGAGCTGTCCTGCCTGCGGAGGTCCGCTGGCCCCGTGGATGTCGGTCCCCGCGGGGGAGCCGGCGGACCCGCGGCGGTTCGAGCTGCTGCGCTGCGCCAACTGCGCCAGCGCCGTGACCGCGGGCGAGCCGCCCGGGCCGGAAGCCTACGAGCAGGGTGTGTACCGGCCCGGCAAGCCGCGGGCGGCGACGCTCTTGCGCGGCTTGCAGCGCGCGGCCGCCACTCAGCCCGTCGGCCTGCTCGAGCGGGCGGGGCTGTCTCACGGGGCGCGCGTACTCGATGCCGGCGCCGGCGGCGGGCGGCTGGTGGCCGAACTGGCGCGGCGCGGTCACCGCACGTACGGGATCGAGCCCTCGGCACGCAGCCGTGAGCGGGCGCTGGCCACCGGGCTCGACGTCCGCGCCGACACGCTGCAACAACACGAGGCGTGCGGCCTCGACGCGGTGGTCATGTGGCACGTGCTCGAGCACCTGGACGACCCGCGCGCAGCCGTGGAACGCGTCCGGGACTGGCTGAGGCCCGGGGGGCTCCTGCTTGTGGGCGTGCCCAATCCGGCGTCGGCGCAGGCGCGAATCGCCGGGCCGGGCTGGCTGCACTTCGACACACCGCGTCACCGTGTGCACCTCACGCCGCACGGCCTGGCGGCCGTGGTGCGCGCCGCCGGGCTCGAGCCCGCAGCCACTCACCACATGATCTGGGAGCACAACCCCGCCGGGATGTGGACGGCGCTGCTCACGCGCATGGGCATGGCTCCCGGCCTGCCCTTTCACCTGCTCAAGCGCAACGCCCGCGCCCGCCCCCGGGACGCCGCCCTGCTGGCGGCCGGCGTGCCGCTGGCCCCGCTCGCCGTGGCGGGCGAGGCGATCGCGGCCGCAGCAGGACGGGGCGGCACGGTGGCGATCGTGGCCCGGCGCGCATCATGAGGCGCGATCGCGTGTTCACTACGTCGATGCCCGCGAGCCGACAGGGGACGCTCGCACTGGTAGCGCTCCTGGGCGCCCTGTGCGTGGCCGCGCCCGCCCATGGTGAAAGCACCCTGCAGCGAACGATCGCCGTTCAGCCGGGCACCGGCTTCCGGGCCCTCGTCCCCGCGCGGGGAGAGCGCTCGCTGCCGCGTGTGGCGCCGGGCATGCGGGCCGTTGCCAGGCGCGCCCAGCGGCGGCGGTCGCTGTTCTACTTCGCCCAGCTGTCGGACCTGCAGCTGGTGGACGAGACCTCGCCGTCGCGCAAGGAGTACCTCACCTCGACGCAGGACGCCAGCTATCGCGCCCAGGAGGCGCTCACGGTGCAGGCGGGCGAGGCGCTGGTGCGCGCGCTGAACCGCCATCGGCGCAGCCCGTTGCTCACCGGACGCGCCAAGCGCGCGCGGCTGGGCGCCACGCTCATCACGGGCGATCAGACCGACAATGCGCAGCTGAACGAGTGGCGCTGGGTGCTCGGCATCCTCGACGGCGGCGCGGTGAGCCCGGGGTCGGGTGTCGCCGGAGCGTGTGCAGGCGCTCCGGGAGGGCTCTACACGGGCGTACAGGACTGGGCAGACTTCCCTGGCGGGGTGTCGCAGGGCCGTCTGGCCGACTACTGGGACCCCGACCGCGCCCAGGCCAAGGGCCCCTACGGCAACCTCTCCTACCCCGGCCTGATGGAGCGGGCGCAGCGGCCGTTCACCGCCGGTGGGCTGGCCGGGCGCTGGTACGCGGTGAGCGGTAACCACGAGGCGCTGCGCGGCGGCCTCGCCCCGGGTGCCCACCCGGCGTTCAACGACGCCGTGGCCACCGGCTGCGGCAAGGCATTCCCCAGCGACTCCTTCGGCCCCACCCAGCTGGGTGCCACCACACAGGCCGAGGCGCTGGAGCGCCTGGCCTCGCCGGAGGTGCTGGAGCAACTGCGGCGCGACTCGCGCTCCGTGGCGCCCGACCCCGCGCGGCGGATGGTGGGCAAGCGCGAGCTGCGGGGCCTGCACCGCACGGGCGACCGCGATCACGGGTTCGGTTACACCGACCGGCGCGAGCTGCAGGCCTCGGCCGGGACCGCCGGCTACTACGCCTTCAGCCCGCGCCGCGGCGTGCGGATGGTGGGGCTGGACACCGCCGCCGAGGGCGGCCGCTCCTTCGGCAACCTCGACGACCCGCAGTACCGCTGGCTGGCCCGCGAGCTGGACCGCTCCAGCTCGGTGAGCCTCGACTCGAAGGGGCGCGTGCGGCGCGACCGCGACCCCAACCGGCTGATCGTGGTCTACGGCCATCACCCGCTCACCTCGTTGTACAACGACTGGCCCGACGAACGCGCTCCGTGCACCGCCGGCAACGTGGCCGGCTGCGACTCCGATCCGCGCTCGTCCACGCCGATCCACGGGGGCCGCAGTGGTCCGCGGTCGCTGGCATCGCTGCTCAAGCGCTATCCGAACGTGGTGGCCTACGTGGCGGGACACAGCCACAGCAATCGCGTAACCCCGTACTTCCGCAAGGACCGCCGCGGCGGCTTCTGGGAGGTGGTGAGCGCCTCGAGCATCGACTTCCCCGGCCAGGCGCGGCTGCTCGAGCTGATGGACAACCGCGACGGCACGCTGTCGCTGTTCGGCACGCTGATCGACCACGACGCGCCGATCGCCCCGCCTCCATCGGGCACCCCGGCAGCCTCGATGTCCGACCTCCAGCTCGCCTCCCTGGCGCGCGCCCTGGCGGCCAACAACGTGGTCACCAAGTTCGGCGCGCCGGCGCGCGGCCGGCGCAGCGACCGCAACGTGGAGCTGCTGTTGCGCGATCCGCGGCGGCTGGCGGCGTTGCCGCGGCGGCGGCGCTAGGGCCAGTTGCCACGCGTGGTTGCCGTTCTTCCGGCGCTTACGGCGCGGTAAAGGGCAACGATCCCGCCGTTTACTGACACTCCAACCCCCAGAACGTTGCAAGCGATCGCCTCTGAGGAAAGTGATCCACGAATTGGGCGCTATAGCCACGATTCGTGGAACGCTTCTTCGAAAGCCCGTCGGTTGTCACGAATTGGGGGTGAAATCCAACCCTTTACTGCGCAGTAGACGCCACAGACATCGGCCGCTGGCCGAATCAACGCCCCACCCGCCCGTACAGGTCGAGCAACGCCGCGACGTAGCGCTCCTCGCCGTGGCGCTCCCGCGCCCGGGCCAGCAGCTGGCCGCCCTCTGCCTCGCGCAGCCCGGGATCGGCCCACAGCTTGGCCAGCCTGCCCGCGAATGCGTTCGTGTCCCCGGGGGTCACGCAGCGGCCCTCGCCCAGCAGCTCGGGCAGCCCTCCCAGTCCCATTGCCACCACCGGCACCCCCGCGGCCATCGCCTCGAGCGCCGAGTAGGGCGAGAACTCGTGGTAGCGCGACGGCATCAGGACCGCGGCCGCGCCCAGCAGCTGCTCGCGCACCTCGGCGGGACCCAGCCGGCCGAGGAACTCCACCGGCGCCCCCGTGCGCATCGCCAGCCCCACCAGTCGGTCGCGATCCGGGCCCTCGCCGGCCACGCGCAGGGGGATGCCCGCGGCGCCGGCGGCGGCCACGGCGTCCCCGATGCCCTTCTCCGGCGAAAGCCGCGACGCCACCAGGGCGTAAGCGCCGTCGCGGGCGCCGCTGCGGCCGGCGAACGCCTCATCGGGCAGGTAGTGGCGAAGCGCCTCCACGCGGTCGCGCGGCAGCCCGAGCGCGGCCACCCGGCCGGCGGCCCACTCGCTGGGGGTGACGAAGCGGTCCACGGACTCGATCACCCGCGGCTGGTGCAGCGACAGCGCCGTGGCGTAGGCCGCCGCCTCCGGCAGCGACCGGCGGCAGTTGAGCACCAGGCCGGGCACCGTGTTGCGCCCGCTGCAGCGCGCGCACGGCCTGCCGAAGCGCTCCCCGAAACCCGTGGCGCAGAACAGCCTCACGTTGTGCAGGTGCAGCACCACCGCCGTTCCCGCCTCGCGCGCCCCCGACAGCGCCTTGGGGCCGAGCAGCGGGAGCATGTTGTGGGCGTGCGCCACGGTGGCGCCGAGGTCGCGCACGGCCGCTGGCACGTCGCTCTGGCGTTCCCCGCCCCGTAGGAGCGCCACGGCCGCGCGACCGCGGCGGCTTTCGGCGGAGCTGCGCTCGAGCAGCCTGTGCTCCACCCCCGCGCGCTGCATGGCTCGGATCTGCAGCGCCAGCGAGCGCTCCTCGCCGCCCGCCACGCGGTACCGGTTGTGCAGGAGGAGGACGCGGGGTGGTCTCACGGGGCCGCGCCGCGGCGATCGAACCGGGGCCGCTCAGCGCAGGGCTAACCTATCGGAGCCCATGACCGCGCCCGTCGTCTCCGTCGTGGTGCCCACACGCGACCGGGCCGGCTACCTCGATGTGGCCCTCGCCTCGCTTCGCGCACAGGAGCACGCCCCCGCACACGAGCTGCTCGTGGTGGATGACCGCTCCGGCGACGAGACCCTGGAGGTGGCCGCCCGCCACGACGTGCGTGTGGTGGCGGTGCAGAAGCCGGGCGGGCTCAATGCCGCGCGCAACACGGGTCTGGACGAGACCACGGCGCCGCTGGTGGCATTCGTGGACGACGACGTGCTCGTACCGCCGGGCTGGCTCGCGGCCCTGGTCCAGGGCGCCGCCCGCCACCCCGACGCCGAGGCCTTCGGCGGGCCGATAACGGCCCGCCTGGAGGGTCCTACGCCGCGCTCCTGCGGTCGGGAGAAGCCACCGATCACCACGCTCGACCTGGGCGACCACGACACCCCGGCCACGATGGTCTGGGGGGCCAACTTCGCCGTTCGCCGCGCCGCGATCCAGCGCCTCGGCCGGTTCGACCCCGCGCTCAGCGGACATGGCGACGAGGAGGATTGGCTGATGGCGCTGCGCGCGACCGGCGGCGAGATCTACTACCTGGCCGATGCGGGCCTGGAGCACCGCCGCGCGGGAGACGACTCCCGGCTGCGGGGGCTGGCGCAGGCGGCTTGGCATCGCGGGCGCGCCGCGCGGCGCACCGACAGGCGGCGAGGCAGCGCTCCCGGGGCCGCAGCGGAGCTGCGCAACGTGGCCGGCGCCGGCTGGCACACGGTGCGGCGCCTCTGCCCTCAGGGGCTGGTCATGGGAGCGCACTCGGCCGGGCGGCTGGCCGAGATGATCCGCGGCCGGTGACCGCTCCGCCCGCCACCGACGACTTCCTCTCGGGCGAGTCCGGGTCGGTGGCCGGCCCGCGGCTGCGGGTCACGCGCACACTTGTGGATGTAGCGCACTCGCTCGGGAGCCTGGTCACCCTGGCGGGGCCGCGGCTTGACCGCTTGGCGGCCAGACAGGCGCCGCGGCGCGTACTCGTGCTTGGTGTATACCGGCCGGGTTCGCGGATTTCCCGGGCCCTCCCGCGGCTGCGCTCCGAGCATCACAACGTGCGCGTGGCGCTGGGCGCCACCGCCGACGCAGCCGATCAGGCGCTTACGAACGAGACGGTGCTCACCGGGCTCGGCGGCGGCAAGTTCGAGAACCTCAATCTCCTGCTTGCCTGCGAAGACCCCCAGGGCGCCGACTGGATCGTGATCGCCGACGACGACGTGGAGCTGCCGAATCGCTTCCTCGACCGTTTCGTGGCGCTTTGCGAGCGGCTGGCCCTCGACCTCGCCCAGCCCGCACAGACCGCCCGCAGCCACGCCGGCTGGCGGGTCACCCGCCGGCGGCCGCTGTCGCTGGCGCGGCGCACCAGCTACGTAGAGATCGGTCCCGTAACGGCCTTCTCGGCACGAGCCGCGGGCGTGCTGCTGCCGTTCCCCGAGCTGCGGTTCGGCTGGGGCCTGGACAACCACTGGAGCGCCGTGGCTCGCGAGCACGGCTGGGGTCTCGGCGTGGTCGACGCCCTCCCGGTGCGCCACGAGTGGCAGCCGGTGGCCGCCTCCTACCGCCACGACGAGGCGATCGCGGAGGCCCGCGACTTCCTCGCCGAGCGCCCTTACGTGCCCGCGCACGAGGCCCAGCGAACGCTGGCCACGATCCGCCGGCTGCCGTCGTGAGCGGGCGGCTGCGGGTCCTCGTGGTGCCCAAGTGGTACCCGTGGCCCGATCGGCCGGTGTTCGGCCTGTTCGTGCGCGAGCACACGCGTGCGCTGGCGCGCCGCCACGAGGTGGTGGTGCTGGCCTCGCTCGCCACTCCGTCGCCAGGCTTCGGCGTGTTCAGGCTCACCGACGAGGTGGAGGACGGCCTCCGCATCGTTCGCGTTCGCTATCGGCGGCCATGGTTTCGCCCCGCCGCGATGGCGTGCCAGATCGCCGGGCTGCTGGCGGCGCTATGGCGGCTGCGGGGTGAGGGATTCAGGCCCGACGTGGTACACGCACACGTGTACTCGGCCGCATTGCCGGCGCTGCTGCTCGGCCGCCTGAGCGGCGCGGCGGTGGTGGTCACCGAGCACTACACGGGCTTTCAGCGCGGCCTGATAACCGGTGCCGACCGCTGGGTAGCAAGGGTGGCCTTCACGGGCGCCGATCTGGTGGCGCCAGTGAGCGAGGAGCTGGCGGGCCACCTGCGCGCGATCGCGCCACGGGCCCGGATCCGGGTGCTCCCCAACGTGGTGGACACCGAGGTGTTCGAAATGGCGCCACACGTCCGCCACGACGGCCCTGCGCGGCTGCTCACGGTGGGCGCTCTTGCCGAGAAGAAGGGCCACGCCTACCTGCTCGAGGCCCTCGGCCGGCTACGGGAGCGGCGCGAGGCCGAGCTGGACGTGGTGGGCGACGGCGAGCTGCGCTCGGTGCTCGAGGCCCGGGCCGCCGAGCTGGGCTTGGCGTCCGCGGTCCGGTTTCACGGCGAGCGCCCCAAGGCGGAGGTGGCGCGCCTGATGGCCGAAGCCGACCTGTTCGTGCTGCCCAGTCTGCACGAGACATTCGGGTGCGTCCTGATCGAGGCGATGGCGAGCGGCCTGCCCTCGGTGGCCACACGCGTCGGCGGCGTGCCCGAGGTGCTCCAGCCGGAGGCCGGGCCGCTGGTGCCGGCGCGCGACGCGCAGGCACTGGCGGAAGCCATCGAAGCCACGCTGGACCGCGACTTCGACCCCGCCGAGCTGCACCGGGACGCCGAGCGCCGCTATGGGTACGAGGCCTTCGCCGACCGCTGGAGCGCGGTCTACTACGAGTTGCTCAGCAGCCGCGGGAGGACCTCCTCCGCTACCCGCCGCCGCAGCTCTGACTCCCGGTAGGGCTCGAGCAGCCGCCCGGCGGCCTGGGCGTAGGCGGCGCGGGCCGCTCCGTCCAGCGCCAGCCCGGCTCGCAGCGCCCCCGCCAGGGCCTCGCTGGAACGCACGCCGGCCACCAGGTCGGGGGCCAGCTCGCGCGCAAGCGGCAGGGCCGCGTTGGCGCCCGGGGTGGGCACCGTGACAAGCGGCACGCCGGCCGACAGAGCCTCCATCTGCGCGATGCCCCAGTCCTCGAAGCGGGACGCGTTCACGAACACCCCCGCACCCGCCACCAGGGAGAGCCAACGGTCAGGTTCGAGCGCTCCGAGCCACTCCACACCGGGCGGCTCGTCCACACCCAGCTTCCGCAGCCAGCGCTCTGCGTCTGCGCGGGTCAGGCCCCCGACTGCCAACCGCCCGCCCGCGGGCCCGGCCTCCCCCCAAGCCCACAGCAGCAGGTCGAGGCCGCGCTTGTCGGGGTTGGCGGCGTAGGCAACGGCATCGAAGCGCCCTCGCGAAGCCCCTGAGGGCCTGGACACAGGCGGTGGCAACACCACCATCGCCCCGGAACCCGAGCCCGCCGCCCGCCGGGCCGCCTCGGCGGCGGCCTCGCTCCACGGGAGCAGCAGGTCTGCCGATCGCAGCACCGAGCGCTCACGCCGCCGCTGCCACGCACCACCGATGCCGGGACGGTTCAGGGCGGCGATGCCGTCGAAGCGCACCGCGGCGGGAGCCCGCGGGGGCTGGAGCAGGGCTGCCGTCACGCTGGAGTACACGTACGCGCCGGCTTGAGCCCCGCGCGCGGCCCGGCGGGCGCCGAGCCCCTCCACCACGTCGGTGAGCGCCATCGTGCGCCTCAGCCCGGACGACCGCCCGAGCCGCACCGCCAACACCTCACAGGTGGCGCCGGCGGCCCGCACCTGCTCCGCAAAGGCCTCATCGGCCCGGCGCAGCCCCATCGTGCTCCCGAGGGAGACGAGGGCGATGTCGGGGCGGCCTGGCACGGAGGGCAGCGTAGGGTCTCGCCATGCCCGACCAGCGGCCCGCCTGCCTGATCACGGGCAAGGTCTCGCCCTACCGGCGCGAGCCATTTCGCGTGCTGGCCGAGCGCGAGGGGGTGGAGGTGATCGCCTTCGACGACGCCGGGCCGCCCGTGCCGGGCCTGGCGGTGCACCGGGTCACCCAGGCCGGCGCCGTGCGTCTGGCCGCCTCGGGGCGCTACCGGGCCGTGATCGCCAGTCTGGGCGGGCGCCTCGCCCTGCCGGGCGCCTACGTGGCAGCCCGCGCCCGGCGCGTGCCGTTCGTGCTCTGGGCCACCGTGTGGGCACATCCGCGCACCCCCGCCCACCTACTGTCGGCGCTGCCCACCCGCCACCTCTACCGCCACTCCGACGCCGTGGCCACCTACGGCACGCACGTGAGCCGCCATGTCGAGCGCCACAGGACCCAGGGCAGGGTGGTGGTGGCTCCCCAGGCAGTGGACGTGGCGCACTACGGCGCGCCCGTGGCCGCGACCGACCGGCAGGAGTGGCGCCACCGCGCCGATGCCACGGAGGACGACCTGCTGGTGCTCTTCGTTGGCCGCATGGAGCGGGAGAAGGGCGTGGCGGTGCTGCTGGAGGCCTGGAGCCACGCCGGACTCGCGAACGCGCGCTTGGCGATCGCCGGCCACGGCCCGCTCGCGGGCGTGGTGTCCCGAGCCGGACCGGGCGTCCGTGGGCTGGGTCACGTGGGAGCCGCCGAACTGCCGGCCCTGTACGCGGCGGCCGACGTGCTCGTGGTGCCGTCCATCCGGACCAATAGCTTCCTGGAGCCTTGGGGTCTGGTGATCAACGAAGCGATGCTCCAGCGCACTCCCGTGATAGCAAGCGACGCCGTGGGCGCCACGGCCGGAGGCCTTGTGCGAGACGGCACGACCGGACTCACCTTTCCAGCCGGGGATGCTCAGGCCCTGTCAGCCCGCCTGAAAGCGCTCGAGGCCGCTCCGCAGCTGCGACAGAGCCTTGGCGGCGGCGCCCGCGAATCGGCGCTCACACTCACCCCCGACGCCTGGGCCGAGGGAATGGCCGAAGCCCTCGCGCTGGCCGGGGCGGGACGCTCGGGAGGCACTTGCTAGCCTGCCGCGAAGCAGCAAGGGACCTGATCCGTACTTGAAGCGAGTCCGCACGGACTACATGTCCCCAACGGAGAACGGCACAAGTGGCCGTCCCCTCTGTTTCACAGCCCCAGGGCCCCGACCCACTCCGCCTGACCCTTATGACTATTAGACATTCCATCGCGCCCCTATTCCTGTTCGTCGTGCTGGCATTCCCCGCACTGGCCCAGGCCAGCCCCGACGACGTGCTCCGCGACTGCGCCGCAGACGGCTCGGTCGACGAGAAGCACTCCAACAAGGACAAACGCGCCGCCCTGCGCAAGATGCCGGGCGAGATGAAGGAGTACACCGACTGCGAAGCGGAGATCTCCTCGTCATTGACCAAGCCCGCCGACGACTCGGATGGGGGCGGAGGCAGCGCCGGAGGCTCCGGTGGTGGCTTCAATCCCGACACCGACGGCGACGGCGTGGTGAGCCCGGCCGAGCGCATCGCCGCGGAAAAGCGCAAGAGCGAACTGGCCCAGGCCGCCACCGAGCGCCAGCTGGGCGACCGCCAGACCGATCCGGCCCAGGCCGGCTCGCTGGAAAGCGGCTCGACTGGCGGTCTGTCCCTGCCCGCGATACTCGCCCTCGTGGCTCTTCTCCTGATCGCGCTGGGCGCCGGACTCTACGCGCTGTGGCGACGCAACCCCGAGTTCATGCGCCGTGTCCCGATCCCTTTCCGCGGCCACTAGCGCCACCCTTCTCGGCGGCGCACTGGCCGCCGTCGCCTTCGCCTCGCAGCCCGGCCCCGACCTCGCCACCAGCACGGTCGTGCTGATACTGGCGGCGCTGAGCGCCGGCGCCATTCTCGGCTTTCTCGTGCTGCGCGGGCTGGGCGGGCCGGTCCACGGCGGGACCGCGGTCTTCCTCCTGGGCCTGTTCACGGCGATCACCGCGCTCTCGGCGGCCTGGTCCATCGCCCCGTCCCAGACGGCCGAGGAAGCCGGGCAGCTGTTCGCCTACCTGATCGTGTTCGCCGCAGCGGTAGCCGCGGGACGCTACTTCCCGCGGGGCGCCGGGATTCTCGCGGGCGGCATCGCCGCAGCGGGCGTGATCGTGTGCGGCTGGGCGCTCGCAACCCGGATATGGCCCGGATCGCTGAGCGAGGACCTGCTCCTCACCGCTCGGCTCGGCGCCCCCTTCGACTACTGGAACGCTCTGGGCAGCTTCGGCGCGCTCACCCTGCCCGCCGTGCTGTGGCTGGCCGCGCGCCGGTTGGGGGCATCAGCGGTCACCGCCTTCGCCTATCCGGCGATGGGCACCGTGATGCTCGTCATCCTGCTCACCCAATCGCGGGGCGCGCTCGCCGCGGGCCTGCTCGGGCTGGTCATCTGGTTCGTCGTGGTGCCGCTGCGACTGCGCAGCGTCCCGGTCCTCGTACTGCCCGCCCTGGCCGTCGCGCCAGTCGCGGCGTGGGCTCTGTCCCGCGATCAGTTCACGGAGCCGTTCCAGCCAGTGGCCGCCCAGGAGGCGGTGGCAGGAGACTTCGGCCTCCTCGTGGTGGCGATGCTCGCGGTGCTGCTTGTCGCCGGCCTGGCCGTGGTGAGGATCGCCTCGCGGTGGGCGCCCTCGCTGCGGGTGCGCCACCGAGCCGGGGTGGCGCTCGTCGCGATCGCCTGCGCGCTGCCCCTCGTGGCGGTCGCTTCGGTGGCGCTGGGCGATCGCGGTCTCGGGAGCGCCGTCTCGGATCGGTTCGAGGAGCTCACCAGCGAGACCCGGGCGCCCCCCTCCGATGCCAGTCGCCTGACCTCGGCCTCATCCTCGCGGGGGGAGTACTGGCGGCAGGCTGGCAAGGTCTTCGGCGAACGGCCTCTGGTGGGCACGGGTGCGAACACTTTTGGTCTCGCCCGGCTGCCCTACCGCAAGGACGGACGCGGGGCGGCTCACGCCCACGGCTTCGTCGCCCAGACCCTGAGCGACCTCGGCCTGGTCGGACTGGCAGCAGTCATCGGCCTGCTGATCGCGTGGCTCGTGGCCGCGGCGCGCACGCTCGGCCTCATGCCCGGTCGCGGGAGGAGCCCCGAATGGTCGGACGAGCGAATGGCCCTGGCGGCGCTGGCTCTCACCGCGATGGTCTTCGGGCTGCACTCGATCATCGACTGGACATGGTCGATCCCCGGCACCGCGCTCACCGCCCTGGTCGCAGCCGGGTTCGTGGCCGGCCGGGGTCCGGTCTCCGCAGCGCCCGCTCCTGCCAGGCAGGCGGAGAGATCAACCGTCGTGGCGCCTGCACGAGTGGTCGCGACTTGCGGCGTTGTGGTGACCACGCTCCTCTGCTGCTGGGCGATCTGGCAGCCGCAGGCAGCGGCGCGCGCCAACGACAGGGCGCTCGACGCGATCGAGCGAGGCGACTTTCGCGAGGGCGAACGCGAAGCCGATGAGGCGCGTGAGATCGATCGCTACTCGGCGGCGCCCCTCTTCGTGCGCGCCAGCGCCCTGGCCGGCCAGAGCCGTCCTCTTGCCGCCTATCGGACCCTCGAGCAGGCTGTCCGCGAGCACCCCCGCGATCCCGACACCTGGCTGCGCCTGGCTGACTACGAGCTGCGCGAGCTGGAGCTTCCGCAACGTGCGTTGGCCACGCTCGAGGGCGTGCTCATGCTGGACCCCAAGTCGCTGCGCATCCAGGCGCTGCTGCGCGAAGTCCAGGCTGCGCTGGTGCCTCCGCCTCCGCCTCCGCCCCCGCCCGCGCCCTAGTGGCCCGCGGGCGCCGTGGCGCGCTCGATCTCGTCGAGGCGCTCCATCGGCAGCGGGCCATGACCCGTTGAGTCCGACACTTCCAGCAGAAGCTGCTCGTAGGCCGCGGCCACCGCGTCCCAGGAGTAGAGCTCGGCTCGCTGGAGCGCGCGCTCGCGGTAGCCGTCCACGCGCTCGGGGTCGGCGAGCAGCGACTCCAGCTGCCGGGCAAGGCTGGGCACGCCGTCGGTGCCCGAGAAGTACACGCCGGCGTCGCCCACCGTCTCGGCGTTGGGCCGGTAGTCGTTCACCAGCACGCAGTTGCCTGCCGCGAGCGCCTCGAGGATCACGGGGTGGGTGCCGCCCACCTCCGTCGGCGCACAGAACAGGTAGGCGTTGCGCTGCAGCTCCCAGTAGCCCGGGCCGAACACATAGCCGGGGAAGACCACGCGCGGGTCCGCGGCCCGGCGCACGCGGTTGATGTACTCCGACGCGTAGGGTGCGCCTCCCACCACCACCAGCTTCATGCCTCGGGTGGCAGCCGTGGGGATGCGCGACCACGCCTCCACCAGCATGTGGGGGTTGTTCTCGGGCTCCAGCCGGCCCACGAACAACACGTACCGCCCCGGCTCGAGGCCGAGACGCTCCAGGACGTCGGAGTCGTGCTGCTCGGGCACCTCGGCCCCGTAGGGCACCACCCCTATCTCGCGACCGTAGCGCTGCGCGTAGAGCCCCGCCACGGCGTGGGAGTCGGTGATCGCGCGCGTGGCCATCCGCGGCGCCAGCCGCTCGGCGCCGCGCAGGTAGAACTTGGCGAAGCGACCCCACTTGCGGCGGTCGGAGTCCGATCCGTCCACGTTGATCACCGTGGGGATGCCGGCAAGCCGCGTGACCAGGCACAGGGGGCTGTTGCCCGCGATGAAGAAGAGCGCCACATCCGGCTTTGTCCCGCGCGCCGCGTGGATGCTCGAGAGCAGCGTGTGCACGAAGGTGTCGAGGTACTTGTTGCGCACGGTGGGCAGGTGCACGAGCCGCGCGCCCTTCCACTCGCGGATCCCCGGGTCCACCACGTGTGGCCTGCAGTAGACCGTGACCCTGTGGCCGCGCGCGGTGAGGCGCCCGGTGATCTGCTCCACCGCCGTCTCGAAACCGCTGTAGGCAGCTGGGATCCCGCGGGTGCCGAGGATGGCCACGTTCATGGAGTGCCGGCGCCGGGCTCGGAGGAGGCCCTGCGCCGGGCCAGCGTATAGGCGCTCTCGTGATCGCGTGCGCTCTCGGCCCACGAAAAAGCCCGCGCCCGCTCCCGGCCCCGCTGGGCAAGGTCCGCTCGCAGGCGGGCGTCGGTGGCGATCCGGTGCAGGCCGGTGGCCAGCTCCTCGGGTTCGACGAGTAGCGCAGCGTCCCCGCACACCTCCAGGGTGCCCGCATTGCGCACCGCCAGCACGGGCACCCCGAGGGTCATCGCTTCGAGCGGCGTGAGGCCGAATCCCTCGTGTAGCGACGGGTGCACGAGAGCGCGGGCGCCGCGGTAGAGATCCTCCAGCCCGCCTGCCGACAGGGCTGGCCGCGACTGAACGCCCGGCTGCCCGTCTGCCGCCGCCCCTCCCGCCCCGGCGAGGATCAGCGGCGCGGGCTCGCTTGTGCCCCCCTGGGTGCCGGCGCGGTAGGCCGCGTAGGCGGCGAGCAGGCCGCTGAGGTTCTTGCGCGGCTCGGAGTCGCCCACGAACAGCAGCGG
>Ga0136631_10000046_pt1 | contig 30483 bp, 29 predicted proteins | sample AntDrymUQ6012206_2_FD_104655 | JGI IMG/M metagenome (GOLD analysis project Ga0136631, IMG submission 104655) | Polar desert sand microbial communities from Dry Valleys, Antarctica - metaG UQ601 (22.06) | ecosystem: Environmental > Terrestrial > Soil > Desert | place: Antarctica: Dry Valley... | reverse complement strand
CCCCGACCGCGAGCCGCCCCAGCTCGGCCGCCTCCGGATCCAGTTCGGACCGATACCGGTACGCCTGCTCCAGGTGGTAGCCCATGATCTCGTCCTGCTCGACGAGCTCGTGGTGGGCCAGCCACGCCGCAAAGCGCTCGTGCAGATCGGCGCGGGTCGCCTTCGACAGCGACTCGTATGCCGCGTCGCGGATGAGCAGGTGCCGAAAGCGGAAACCCTCGTCCTCGGGAAACGCAGGTGCGGTGGAGCGGATGAGCTCCTTGCGGACGAGCGTCGCCAGGTGCGCCTCGACCGCGGGCCGCACCAGATCCGGGGCGAGCTCGGCAACCGCACCACGGTGGAAGACCTCACCCTCGACCGAGCCCCGCTCCATGACGACGCGAACATCTCCCTCGAGTGAGTCGATACGCGCTTGCAGCAGCGCATGGATCGTCGGTGGGACTGCGATCTCCGCGTCGCCTCCGTGCTCGCGCACCATCGCCAGCATCTCTTCGACGAAGAGAGGGTTCCCGGCGGACGCGGCCGTGATCCGCCCTCGCAGCGCAGCGTCGAGCGGGGCGTCCGTGACGAGGTGCTCCATTAGCTCCTCACACTCGTCCGCTCCCAACGGTTCGAGCAGCAGTGCGGTGGCATTCATCTTTCCGCCTCCCCAGTCGGGCCGCACATCGAGAAGCTCGGTGCGCGCGACGCAGAGCAGGAAGATCGGCGCATCGCGCGAGAAGTCCGCGACATGCTCTACGAGGTCGGTGAAGACCGACTCGGCCCACTGAAGATCGTCGATGACGACCACCTGCGGGCGCTCGATCGCGCGCGCTTCGAGCAGGCGGCGGAACGCGAGTTGCGTCTCGGGAGGTGACGTGCCGATCACCGCGTCCGGCTCGATTCCGATGGCGATCAGGATCTCGACGAGTGGCCAGTAGGTGATCCCCTCGCCGTAGCTCAAACAGCGACCGCGAAGCACGTCGGCGGAGTCGCGGACGTGCTCGAGAAAGTCGGTGACGAGTCTCGACTTGCCGATGCCGGCAGGGCCGAGCAGGGTGAACAGCCGGCACGTGCTGTCGGCAACGGCGTCCTCGTAGTCGCGCCAGAGGCGCTGGCGCTCGCGCTCGCGCTCGCGCCCCACTAGAGGCGTCTCCGGGTGGCGGGACAGCGGCCCGGCGTCGCTCAGCACCGCGAGGAGCCGGAACGCTTCCACCGGCTCCGACTTCCCCTTCAGCGTCAGTGGCTCGACGGGCTCAACCCGAACGGCGTCTCGAACGAGCGCTCGCGTCTCGGCCCCGATGAGCGTCTCGCCCGCGACGGCCGACTGCTCGAGCCGCGCGGCGACGTTGACGGCGTCGCCCGTGACGAGCGTCTCGGACTCTCCGCCAACGACGACCTCGCCAGTGTTGATGCCGATGCGCGCTTCGAGACCGTGCTTCGAGATCGCCGCCTGCATCTCCTCGGCGGCGCGAACCGCACGGAGCGCATCGTCCTCGTGCGAGACCGGGATCCCGAACACGGCCATCACCGCGTCTCCGACGAACTTCTCGACAGTGCCGCCGTGCCGCTCGAGCACGATGCGGAGATCCTCGAAGTACCGGCGCATCCGCGCACGAAGCGCCTCGGGATCGGTCGACTCGCCGAGCGCGGTCGACCCGACGAGATCGCAGAAAAGGATCGTGACGACCTTGCGCTGCTCGCGCGAAGGCTCCGCCGAGCCGAGCGCCGTCCCGCACGAACTGCAGAACCTCGCGTCGTCGGCGTTCTCGCGCCCACAGCTCGGGCATGCCGCCACGCGCGGAGTCTACGAGCGAACGGGGTGGAGCTCGGCGAGCTCGATGCCCGCCGCGAGCGTCGCCGCGTACGCCGGATCGAAGCGCCCGGCGCCGACCTCGCGCACGGACGCAGAGCCGGCGGCGACCGCGGCGCGGATCGAGTCGTCCGGCGCGCGCTCGTCACTCAATGCGGCGAGGAACTGAGCCAGCAGGACGTCTCCCGACCCGACGCCGGACACCGGATCCACGTGCGGTGCGAACGCGCGGATCCGCCTCGTCTTCCGCCCGATGCGCATGAGGGCGAAGCACCCGTTCTCGAGCGTGATGAGAACGTTGCGGGCTCCCATCTCGGCGATCGCGTCGAGCGCCATGAGGAAGTCGTCGTCGTCCTCGAGCTCCTGGCCGACGAGCTGCTCGGCCTCGCGCTGATTCGGGGAGACGAGAAACGGGCCGGCCTCGACGGCAAGGCGGAGCGGTTCACCCTCCGAGTCGAGGACGACGCGGACGTCGCGGCGCGAGAGGTCGCGAACCGCGTCCGCGTAGAACGTCGTCGCGACCTTGCGCGGCAGCGACCCGGACAGAACGACAAAGTCGGCGCCGCGCGAGAGGTAGTGGAGCTTCTCGACGAGCGTCTCGAGCGCGACCGCGCCGACCTCGGGGCCCCACTCGTTGATCTCCGTGTGCGTGCCCGCCGTCGGATCGACAACCGCCGTCGACGTCCGCGACTCGGCGGCGATCCGGACGAAGTCGTTGAGGATCGCCTCGGAGGTGAGCTCCTCGATGATGCGCGTCCCGGTGCGGCCGCCCGCGAGCCCGGTGGCGACCACCGGCACGTCGAGGATCTTCAGCGCGCGCGCGACGTTGATGCCCTTGCCGCCCGCGAGCGTGAGCACATCGCTCGAGCGGTGTCGGAAGCCGATCTGGAACACCGGCACCGTCAGCGTCCGGTCGAGCGCGGCGTTCGTCGTCACCGTGACGATCACGTGATCATCCCCCAGAGGTTGCGTGCGGTCTGCGTCGCGTACCACGTCGCCTTCGCGAAGAAACCAGCCTCGGCGACCGACTCTGCGGCGACGAGATTGGACGCCGCGACCAGCCGATTGCCGTCGTAGACCTCCACCCGGCCGAGGCGTTCTCCCTTCGCCACGGGAAGCGCCAGCGTCGTCGGAGCGATGACGCGCTCGACGAGCGGCTTCCCCTTTCGTAGCGCCCCTACGATCGTGCGCGGCGCGACGAGCTTGACGGCGGGCTGTCCGTATCCGGTCGCTGCCTCCGCATACACGCGTCCGTGATCGATCACCTGCACGCGCCGGTACTGGTCGAGGCCGTAGGCGAGGAGCTCGCGCAGCGCCTCGTTCCGCGCTCCGCGCGAGTCGCTTCCGAGGACGGTTCCGTACACCGTGACGCCGCGCTTCTGGGCGGCGGCCGCCTGTGACCAGCCGGCATCGCGCGTGTGCCCGGTCTTCCCGCCGACGAGCGGTGCCCAGCTCCCGAGAAGGTCGTCCGTCGTCATCAGCGTTCGCCCGCCTGGAATCGTGACGGTCTCGCGAGACATGGCGTCGCGGAGGAACGGGATCCCAAGCGCAAAGCGCACGAGGGTCGTGGCGTCACGTGCGCTCGAGACGTGACCCGCCTCGTCCAGCCCGTGTGGGTTCTCGAACGTCGTGTCGGACAGGCCGAGCTCTTCGGCTTTGGCGTTCATGAGATCGACGAAACGATCGGCAGAACCGCGGCCGATATGAAGCGCGAGAGCGTCCGCGGCATCGTTCCCGCTCGGGATCAGCATCGCGCGCAAGAGCTCCCCGACCGAGAGCTCTTCACCCGTGCGGAGCGAAGCCGACGACTCACCGACGCTCGAAACGCGTGAGCGAACACGCACGATGTCCGCCAGCTCGGCCTGCTCGAGTGCGACCACCGCGGTCATCACCTTCGTGATGCTCGCGATGGCTCGCCCGCGGCCTGAAGCATTCCGGGCGAGAACGGACCCGTCGTCTCCCACGAGGTACCACGTGGCGGCCGCGATCTGCGGCTCGGCAGTCTGGGCGGCGCCACTCGATGCCAGGAGGAACGCGGCGAACGCAGCGATGGAGACGGCGGCAAGCTGTGCTCTCGCTTTCCTCACGCGCGGCCGGGATTCGCGAGCGCGAATCCCGGCCGCGCCAAGATCCCTGAAGGCGTCCGCTTCGCGGCCGCAACTGCGACGCCTGGCCGCCGATGACCCAGAGTCCATCTCTGCGAGTCTTACCACCCTGCCGCCGCCCACACCTGCGTCGCGAGGCGCTCCGCCTCCGCGCCCGCCGCGGCGCGCCAGTCGGCCTCGGAGTCGCGGTATGCGTAGATGACCGAACGGGACGCCGTCACGAGCGCGCTCGCCTGCCCTGCGGAGAACGCACGCGCGACGTCGGCGGGCGTCGCGCCCTGCGCGCCGACGCCGGGGAGCAGGATCGGCGACTGCGGGAGAAGTCGCCGCGCCTCGGAAACGGCGCGCGGGTGCGTGGCACCCACGACCGCCCCAACGCTCGACAACTCGTTCTGGCCGAGGAGCGGCTCGCCCCACTCGTGCACGAGCTCGGCAACGTGGTTCCACAGTGGGCGCCCGTCCGAGAGCGCGAGATCCTGGACATCGGCCGCACCTGCGTTCGACGTGCGGACGAGGAAGAAGACGCCGGAGCCGTGGCGACGACAGGCGGCGAGGAACGGCTCTACCGAGTCGAGCCCGAGGTAGGGGCTGGCCGTCATCGCGTCCGCAAGCGGAGGCCCGTCGTCGCGCGGCTCGAGGTAGGCCGCGGCGTACGCGCGAGACGTTGAGCCGATATCTCCGCGCTTCGCGTCGAGCAGGACGAGGAGACCGGCGGCACGCGCATACGCGCAGACCTCCTCGAGCGCGCGGAAGCCGTCGGAGCCGAGCGCCTCGAAGAACGCGGACTGCGGCTTCACGGCGACGACGTAGGGCCCGACCGCGTCCACGATGCCTTTGCAGAAGCGCGCGACCGACGACGCCGCGGCCGCCCGTCCGAGCACCGCCTCCCCCCGCAGCTCCATCGGCAGCAGGTCGAGCCGCGGGTCGAGGCCGACGACGAGCTGGCTCTGTTTCCGCGCGACGGCCTCCGACAAGCGATCGGCGAAGTTCATCGACTCCATCGTAGGGGCGACGCTTGCGTCGGCCAGGGCGAGGCAAGCCTCGCCCCTACGCGGCGAGGATCTCGGCGAGCCGCAGTCCTACGACCCGGACCTCGGGCGGCGGCTTGCGGAGAACTCCTGAGATGACGAGGAGGTCGGCGGCGTCCTCGGGCGCGAGCGACGGCTCCACGCTCGAGGCCGTCGCGAGCGCAGTCTCCAGCTCGAGCCGCCCTGCTGCGCCTCGCGGGATGGTTCGGGCAGCGACCCTCCCGCGCGCGACGACGAACGCCCGCCGGAAGCTCTGCTCGCGTGCAGGCGCGAGCACGCACAGCTCCGCGGCCCGCATGCGTTCGAGCTCCTGGACCCGCGCGACGACTTCCTCGAGCGCCGCGACGCGATCTCGCAGTCGCGCGGCGTCCTCGAAGCGCAGGTCGCGTGCGAGGCGACGAAGCTTTGCGCGAAGCGGCGCGAGGGGATCGGCGAGGTCGTCGCCGTCGTAGTCGCCCAGCGCGCGTGCCGCTAGCTGCGCGCGCCGCTTGCTCGCGATCGGCCCGAAGCAGGTCGGCTCGCCGACGACCACCCAGCGCTCTCCCCGCCGCCGGAGGTATGCCTGCGGACGAGCGCCGCGCGCGTTCGCGGGCGGACGGAGCTCGCGGATCAGGCGAAGCTCCTCGAGCGAGGCCTCGAGCTCGGACCCGAGCTCGCGCCACTCGACTCGCTCGAGCGCACCCAACGCAGCCTCGACGGCCGGTCGCTGGCGATCTCCGGCGAAGTACGAGCGGAGACGCGCGCGCAGATCGCGCGCCTTCCCGACATAGAGAACGACGTCGTTGCGATCGCGGAAGAGGTAGACGCCCGGCGTCGCCGGCGCGCCGGCGACGAGCGCTCGCCTGCCGTGGAGGCGGCGTGCCCTTGGCGCGGCGAGCTCGATCACCTCCGCGAGCGTCCGCGCCCCGCGCTCCTGCGCGAGGCCGAGGAGCGCGATCAGGATCTCTGCCGTGGCAAGCGCGTCCGGGAGGGCGCGGTGACACGGATCGGTCGACGTTCCGAAGAAGTGCGCGAGCTGCGCGAGCGAGAAGCGCTCGCTTCGCCGGTGCAGAAGCCGACGCGCGAGCCAGACGGTATCGACCACGGCCGCAGCGACGCGTCTGCCGGTGAGCCGCTGGACGGCGTGGTCGAGGAAGCCCATGTCGAAGCGGGCGTTGTGCGCGGCGCGCGGTGCGTCACTGGCGAACGCGAGAAACCGGCGAACGGCGAGCTCCTGACGAGGCGCGCCGCGCAGCTCCGCGTCGCGCAGGCCGGTCAGACGGGCGATCGTCTGCGGCAGCGCGACTCCGGGGTCGACCAACGTCTCAAACGTCTCGGCGATCTCGAGCGCCTTTACGCGCACCGCGCCGATCTCGCACATGCGGTCGCGCGAAGCCGAGAGCCCGGTCGTCTCGAGGTCGAAGACGACGAGCTCGGCGTCCTCGATCAGCGTGTCGGGCTGCGCGCCGTCGGCGAGGCCCACGCGAGCGCCGAGCCACGCCAGCCGGGCGTCACCGTCGACGACGTCGGCGAGCAGGGAATGGGCGAGGCTCGCCGGCGCGCGCTCGAGCGCGAACAGCACGCGTGCCGCCTCCTCCGACGCGACCGCGCCCCGGCGCGCGTGAACCAGCTCGACGAGCCGGTCGGCGGCATCGAACGACAGCTGCATCGCTGTACCGTAGTCGAACATATGTTCGTGTTCAAGGGAACACGAACAAGGTCGGTGTCAGACACCGAAATCTGTCAAGAGCCGACTGCGCCAAGACAGTCGCAACTAGCCCACGTCGCTTCCGTTGGCTACAAGCGCCGACTCGCGGCCGGACATGTCTCACCTACGAATTCCTCAGAGCTCGGCAAGGGTTGCCGCGTGCGGTGTCTGACACCGCACGCACATCGCGCTCAGGCGAAACGACGAAGGGCCGCCTCGTGGCGGCCCTTCGTAATCCTCCGTTCGGAGTCGCTCAGGCTCTAGGCGCTCATGCCGCCCTTGACTGCCGCCTTGAGCGCGCTTCCTGCCTGGAACTTCGGGACGGTCGTCGCGGCGATGTGCACCTTCTCGCCCGTCCGCGGGTTGACGCCCATGCGCGCCGCGCGCGCCGAGGTCGAGAACTTGCCGAAGCCGGTGAACGTGATCGAGTCACCGTTCTTCAGCGCAGACGTGACTGTGTCCAGCATGGCGTCGACCGCAGCGCCAGCCTCACGCTTGGACATGCCGGCCCGATCGGCTACGGCGTCCACGAAATCCTGCTTGGTCACTGTTCTCCTCCTGACGTGGAATTCGAGTTCACGGAACCGGAGGACACTAACATCCTCGCGGTTTTGGCTCAACCATGCCGCTTTCCGGGGACTTTTGACATCTCCAGCAGGTCGCTCGCGCGAAACAGCGGCCGGAGGCGCACCCCGAGGCGGGCGAGAGCGTCCGAGCCGCCCTCCTCACGGTCGACGACACAGACGGCATTGCGGACGACGAGCCCCTCGTCCCGGACAGCCGACACTGCCTCGGCGAGCGCGCCGCCGGAGGTGACGACGTCCTCGAGGAGGCACACCAGCTCGCCCTGCTCGAAAGGGCCCTCGATCCGTTTCGCCGTGCCGTATTCCTTGGTTTCACCGCGCACGATGATGAACGGCAGGCCGGACGCCATCGCTGCCGAAGCTGCCAACGCGACGGCCCCGAGTGCCGGTCCGGCGAGCCGGACGGCATCGGGCTCGCACTCCCCGACGGCCTCTGCGAGGGCCTCGCCCAGCGCGCGCAGGATCGCGGGCTCGGTCTCGAAGCGGTATTTGTCGAGGTACCACGACGAGCGGCGTCCCGACCGCAGGACGAAGTCTCCCTCAAGCAGCGCCCGCTCGACGAGGAGCGCGCCCAGCTCGTCGTGCGTCACGGCCGAAGCGCGGTGCGGGCGATCGACGCGAGGCGCTCGAAGCCCGGCGACCCGGGCTCGAGGACGACCGCAGAGCCGTCCGCGTACGAGATGCCCGCGCGCTCCTGCGGGCCGGAGGAACCGAAGAACGACCGCCAGGCCCAGACGGCGAGACCGACGAGTACGGCGAGGCGGACGAGCTTCCTCACTCCGCTTCCTCCTTCGGCTTGCGCGCTCGTCGCTTCCTCGGCTCCGGCGGCACGATCCCCTGCGCGCACGTTCTGAGGTCGTAGACGACGAGACCGGACGTCGGATCGGGCCCCGTCGTCGCGCCGACGGTGTGCCCGCCCTCGCGTACGACGAAGAACGCTCCGCCGTCGAGCTCGACCTCGACGCGGGTCACGTCGCGTCCCTCGGCGCCGAGGTCGGCCGCGGCCGCCACGAGCTCCTGGATCGCCGCGCCGAGCGCCTCCGTCCTCGTCGAGTCGACGGACGACGAGGCGAGCACGGCGCCACTTCCATCGAGGACGACGGCGGCGGTCACCTGGGACGAGAGCTCCATCAGCTCGCCGAGCGCCTGGGCCGCGTCCATCGGCCGAAACTACCGATTCGCGAGCGCTCGTGCGAGGGCGCGGGCGGCCTGCGCGCGGTGTGAGCTCTCCGCTTTCCACGTAGTACCGAGCTCGGCGACGGTCTGCATCTCGCCGGTCGGCACGAAGATCGGGTCGTAGCCGAAGCCCTGATTGCCTTGCCGGCCGTCCGCGATCGCGCCGTCCAACGTCCCTGTCGCACGCACCTCGGTGCCGTCGGGAGCGAGCACGACGAGCTCGCACACGTAGCGCGCGCTGCGGTCCGCCTGCCCGTCGAGCTCGAGGAGAAGCTGCGCGACGCCGTCCACCGCCCACCGGGCCGACTGCACGCCGGGCCGTCCGCCCAACGCGGCGACCTCGATCCCGGAGTCCTCGCCCGCGACCCACGCGTCGGCGGGAGCGTGCGTGCGGCCGTGTCGGGCCTTGATCCGGGCGTTGTCGAGGAACGTCTCGCCGTCCTCGACCGGCTCGTCGGACGCCTCCAGGAGCGCGATCTCCCACTCCGGAAGCGCCGTCTGCAGCTCGCGCAGCTTGTTCTCGTTGTGCGAAGCGAGAAGAAGCTTCACGCAGGAGGTGCCGCGACAGCTTGCGCTTGCGCGGCCGCGAGCTCCTCGATCCCGCCCGCCGCAAGATCGAGCAGCGCGTCGAGCAGCTCGCGCGAGAAGGGATCGCGCTCGGCGGTTGCCTGCACCTCGACGAGCCTCCCGTCGCCGGTCATGACGACGTTCATGTCCGTCTCGGCGCTCGAGTCCTCCTCGTAGTCGAGGTCGAGCACGGCCTGGCCGTCGACGATGCCGACGGACACGGCGGCGATGGTGCCCGGCAGCGCCTTCGAGAGCCCGAAGCGCTCGAGCGCGCGGCGGGCGGCGATCCACGCGCCCGTGATGGACGCGCAGCGCGTACCACCGTCGGCCTGCAGGACGTCGCAGTCGAGCCACAGCGTCCGCTCACCGAGCGCCTCGAAGTCGCAGACGGAGCGCAGCGCACGGCCGATCAACCGCTGGATCTCGACCGTCCGCCCGTCGGGCCGCCCGCGCGTTACGGCGCGTTGGGTTCGCTCGCCCGTCGACGCGGGAAGCATCGCGTACTCCGCCGTCACCCAGCCGCGGCCGCTCTTGCGGAGCCAGCGCGGCACCTCTTCCTCGACCGTTGCCGTGCAGAGGACGATCGTCTTCCCCTGCGCGTAGAGGACGGAGCCGTGCGGCTGCTCGAGGTAGTCCGGCTCGATGTCGAGGACGCGAAGCTCGTCGGCGCGCCGCCCGTCGTGCCTCATGCGACGGTCTCGAGAGCGGCGACCTCGACGTGCTCGGCCGACTCGATCGGGAGCTGGAGGAAGCGGCGCCCCAGCTCGTGGAACAGCTCCGGATCGCCTGTCGTCAGGAAGCGGTACGAGCCCTCGCGGCCGGCCTCGTTCTCGATCCCCTTCCGCGCCAGCGTCTCCGCCACCTCGCGCGCGGTCTCGTCCGCAGAGAAGACAAGCGTGACGCCACGGCCGAACACGCGCTGGAAGATCGGGCGAATCAGCGGGTAGTGCGTGCAGCCGAGGATGACGGTGTCGACATCCGCGTCCTTGAGCGGGGCCGCGTACTCGCGCACGGCCGACGTGATCTCCTCGCCGAAGAGCTCGTCGTCCTCGATGAGCGGGACGAGCCGCGGGCAGGCGACCGAGACGACCTCCGTGCCCGCGTCGAGCGAGCGGACGAGCGCCGGGTAGCGGCCGCTCGCGACGGTGGCCTCGGTCGCGAGCAGTCCGATGCGGCGATTGCGTGTCGCGAGGACCGCGGCGTGGGCCTCTGGCGCGAGCACGCCGATCACCGGGACCGTCAGCTGCCGCTGGAGATCGGGGAGCGCTGCCGCCGTCGCCGAGTTGCACGCGGCGACGACGAGCTTGACGCCCTGCCGCTCCAGGTACGCGGCGATCTCGGCAGCGAACCGGCGGATCTCGTCGAGCGGCCGCGGCCCGTACGGAAGCCGCGCCCCGTCCCCGAGATAGACGAAGTCCTCGTGCGGGAGCGTGACGAGGCACTCGTGTAGGACGGTCAGCCCGCCCATGCCCGAGTCGAAGACGCCGATGGGTCGCGGATCCATCCGCAGGATTCTAGGAGCCAGCCCCTCGCGGTACCGTTCCACCTCGTGGCGAAGGTCTGGCTAGCGGCGCTCGCAACCGCTCTCGTCCTCGTCGGCGGCGAAGCGACCGGCTCGATCGCAGCCCAGCAGGACGTCTCGATCCCGATGGACGACGGCGTCTCGATCGGAGCGACGCTCTACGTCCCCGACGGCACTCCTCCGGCCGGAGGCTGGCCGGCGCTCGTCTTCCTCCACGGGCTCTCGGGCAACCGACAGCAGATGAACGCGCTCGTCGAGGGCTACGGCATTTCCGGACAGGGACTCGCCGTCCTCACGTTCGATGCCCGTGGACACGGCGAGTCAGGCGGCCTCGTCGGGATCGACGGACCGCGCGAGGTGGCCGACACACGCGCCGTCCGCGACTGGCTGGCCGCGCGACCCGAAGTCTCGGATACGAAGATCGGCGCCTGGGGAATCTCCTACGGCGGCGGGGCGATCTTCAACTCGCTCGTCGCCGGTGTTCCGTGGTCGGCCGTCTTCACCGTCGAGACCTGGACGGATCTGTACTCAGCACTCATGCCGCAGGGTCTCGTGAAGTCCGGCCTGGTCGCGGGCCTGGCCGGCTCCATCCCGCCCGAGAAGCGCGACCCGTCGCTCGTCGCCGTGCAGGCGGCCGCGTTCGCCGGGAACGCCGCAGCGGTGAAGCCGTGGGCCGACGCCCGGTCGAGCCTGTCGAGGCTCGGCTCGGTGACGACGCCGGTGTACATGGCGCAGGGCCGCAGGGACTTCCTCTTCGGAATCGACCAGGGCGCCCGCGCCTTCCGGCTCCTCAAGGGTCCGAAGACGCTCTACGTAGGGTTGCACGGACACGCTCCCTCGACGTTTCCGGCCGCGGACACCGGCTACCTGATGAACCAGGCGGTTCGCTGGTTCGGGTGCTTCGTCGCGAACCCCGGCTGCGGCGTGAGCTCGGTCATCGCTATCTCCTCGGAGAAGCCCGGCGGCCCGGTCACGGTCAGAGGGACGCCGCCGCCCGTGACGCCGACGTTCGTCTCGTTCCCGGGCGTGACCACCTTCGCGCGAAGTGGGAAGGCCGCTCGAACGTCTGCCCCGCTGCGCCAGGCGATCGAGGTCTATGGCACGCCCACGGTGCAGGCGTCGATTGCGGCAAGCGGCGGCTGGTCGCGGTGCTCTCCGCGCGCACGCCCGCTGGCAAGGAGATCATCGTGAGCGCCGGCGGGGTCCCGACCAAGCCGGGCGCGCAGAAGGTCACGATCCAGCTCTCGAGCCAGGCGACGCTCATCCCGAAGGGGTCACGGCTCACGCTCACGCTTGCGTCCTCGTCCACCGCCCAGTCGACCTCGAACCTCCTCTACCTGGATCTGCCCATGGCGCCGTCCGCTCGCGCTCGGGTGGGCACGGCTGTCCTCAAGCTGCCCGGCCTGCGCACCCCGGTCACGAAGTGACCGCGCGCGCCGCGGCCGTCGCCCTCGCCGCCCTGGCGCTCGTCGCGACGGCGGACGCCGCACCCACAGCGGATCCCGGCGTCACCCCGAAGGACTGACGCGCGCGATCGCGGGGAAGGGTCCGCGTGTGATCGCGAAGCAGTCGTACGCGTTCACGGGTGCCGACGCACCTCGTCCCGACCAGCGGAGCGCAGGCCGCGGCGGGCCCCGCATCCATCGCGATCTGCTAGCCGCCGCCCGACATCCCCGTCGGTACGCCGGGTCGCGCGACTTTCGGCGCGAAGGTCTACAGCGCCGAACGCGCCGACGCAGACGCAACCGGCGGAGCGGCGCGGGCGGCGTGCACGCAGGTGCAGCCGTTGATCGGGGCGACGCCGTGCGTCAACCCGACGGTCAACGGCTTCACCGCGAAGAGCAAGGTCGTTCGCAAGAAGAAGTAGCGCTAGCCCGTTCGTAGGGGGTCGGCTCGGCCGACCCCCTACGCTTTCCCGATGCCCGCCATCGTTCGTCTCGGCACGTGCTCGTTCGCGGACGAAGGGCTCGTCAAGACCTGGTACCCGCGGGGCGTCTCCACTCCGAAAGCACGGCTGGGCTACTACGCCGAACGGTTCGACACGGTCGAGGTGGACTCGCCGTACTACCACCTCCCCGACCCGGCGGTGACCGGACGCTGGGCGCAGCGCACTCCGCCCGAGTTCACGTTCCACGTCAAGGCGCACGCGTCCATGACCAGGCACGAGCCCGCGGAGCAGAAGACGGCTTTCGCCGAGTTCCGCGCATCGCTCGAGCCGCTCGAGCTGTCCGGGAAGCTCCGCGGGATCCTACTCCAGTACCACCCGCGGTTCGTCAAGTCGGCAGAGGCGAAAACGGAGCTCGAGGCGGTCCGCGATCTGCTCGACCCGCTCGTCCCGCTCGTCGAGTTCCGGCACCGCTCGTGGCTCGAGGAGGACGAGCGCGCCGATACCTTCGCGTTCCTCGAGCGCAACGGCCTCGCGTACGTGTCGGTCGACGCACCGCGCACGCGGGCGTCAAACGTCGTCCCTCCCGTCGCGGCGGTGACGCACGCCGTCGCGTACGTGCGCTTCCACGGCCGCAACGCGAAGACGTGGAACATCCGCTCCGAGAAATCCTGGCACCGCTTCGACTGGATGTACGCGGAGGAGGAGCTCGCAGAGTGGGTCAAGGACCTCGGCCGACTTACGAACGATGCGGACGAGGTCTACGCGCTCTTCAACAACAACCGCGACGACTTCGCGCCACGGAGCGCCGCGATCCTGCGCGGGCTCCTTGACGAGGCGGGGGTCGCGGCTAGCGGAGGGGTTGAGCCACCGCCGCTCGCTCCGACACTCTTCTGAGGCTCGGTGCATACGCGTTCGAGGCAATCACCGCGCGGCGCGCCTCGACCGCCGGGCGCGCGAACGGACGTCCGCGCACGAACACCCGCTCGAGTTGCTGCTCGTGCTCGACGCACAGAGGCCCCATCGTCAGAGTCTCGCAACCGAGCTCGGTGCATTGCTTGACGATCGGCATGGGCGATCGTTACCCCCTCGTAGTCAGTTCGTAACGCTTTCGGCACACGTTCATGCCTGGCACTGGACTGTCTCAGTTTCGCACCCATTTGTCCACAGGGCATGGCTAGAGTCGACCGATGCGGGTGCTCTCCGTCAACCACGGGCCGACCGTCCCGGGTGGCCTGTTCGACGAGGCCGTCGAAGCGGGCGGACACGTGCTCGAGCGGTGGCTCGTGCCGGAAGGAGGCTCCCCGGACCGGGCCTCGAGCTACGACGCCGTGATGGTGTTCGGCGGCTCGCAGCACCCGGATCAGGACGACCGCTTCGGCTGGCTCGGACGAGAGGAGGAGTTCCTGCGCGACGTCCTCGCCGACAAGGTGCCGGTCTTCGGCGTCTGTCTCGGCGCACAGATGCTCGCGCGGGCGGCGGGCGCCTCGGTCGGACCGGCGAGCGCGCCCGAGATCGGCTGGTTCGGGGTCTCGCTCACCGCTGACGGCGCCGCGGATCCTGTTCTCGGGGTCCTCCCGGCTCGCGCCACCGTCTTCCAGTGGCACCACTACACCTTCACTCTTCCGCCGAGCGGTGTCGCCCTCGCCGACAGCAAGATCTGCCTTCAGGGCTTCCGCCTCGACGGGCAGCCTGCCTGGGCGATCCAGTTCCACGCCGAGGTCACGGCTGCCATGGTCTCGGGCTGGATGGAGGAGGATCCAGGGGAGCTGCCGATGCCCGCCGACGAGCTCCGCGCCGAGACGGAGGCGCGAATAGCGCAGTCGAACGTCCAAGGGCGAGCGCTCGCCGAGGCCTTCCTCCGCCAGGCGTCGAGCTAGGCGCTACGCAGATACGGCGCGTGACCACTCGTGCCACGAGCCGACGTAGTTGCGCGCGCGGTAGCCGGCGCCCGCGAGCACCTCCGTGGCGAAGCGCGAGCGGCTCCCCACGTGGCAGTACGCCACGACGTCGGTGCCCTCGGGCAAACCGACGAGATCACGCACCTCGACCGCGCTGCGGCACTCGAGGATGCGCTCGAGCGGGAGGTTGACGGCGCCCGGGATGTGACCGTGCCGGGGATCGCAGTGCGCGGCGGCCGTCCCGTCGAACTCGAGCGGCGAGCGGACGTCGAGCAGCGCCACGCTCTCCCCGGCAAGGAGCCCGCGCAGCTCGTCGAGCGTCACGTCCTCCACTGGCTCACGAACTCGAGCAGAACCTCGTTGAAGCGCTCGGGCTGATCGACCGCGACGAAATGCCCTGCGCCGGAGAACACCTCGAGCTTCCCGTCCAGCGCCTTCTCCGCCAGCTCGCGCGCCTCGTCGACGGAGACGATCTCGTCCCGATCGCCGACGCACACGAGCAGCGGGCCGCCGAACGACGCCACGACACCGGTGAGGTCGAGCCGGTCGCGGATCGCCTCCTGCGCCACGGCGAGGCGGTCGAGAACCGTGTCCTCGTCGGCGAGAGACGGACGCTCGCCGGCGCGGAGATCCACGATCTGCTCCTGCCGGAACTTCCTGCGCTCGAACGAGTCCGCGTCCGCTCGCGACGCGACGAGTGCCATGCCCACGACCCGCTCGGGAGCGCGCCGCGCGAGGGCGAGCGCGCAGTACCCGCCCATCGACGCACCGACGGGCACGAGCGGCCCGTCGATCTCGCGCAGGAGCTGCGCGGCCCAGTCGTCGATCGACGGCCCGCGACCGTAGAGGTGCGGCGCCTGAACGTCGAAGCCCGCATCGCGTAGTGCGCTGACCTGCGAGACCCAGACGCGCTCGGAGACGGGCCAGCCGTGAAGCAGGAGGATCGTCGTCATGCGCGCGCGATCCGCACTGCGCCCGCGAGCTCCGGTGCGTCGGCCCAGCCGGTCTCGGAGCCCTCGATCCGCATCACGGAGGCGAGATCGGCGAGGAGCTCACGCGCGGGCGCTAGGTCGGCCGGGGACGGTGCCGTGATCGCCACGCGCCGCACCGCATCGGGCTCCGCGCCGGTCAGGCGCGAGACGACTGTCGGATTCGCAGCGAGACCGACGACGTCGCCGGACGGCAGAGGGCCGTAGAACTCGGGAACGGAGAGGTACTCGTCCACGATCCGTCCGCGCTCGAAGAGGATCATCCGAACGAGCTCCTCCCGCTCGACGCCCAGCAGCGCTGTCACGGCCCCCATCCTGTCGCAGAGCTCGCGCGCGAGCCGCCGGAGCATCTCCGGGTTGCGGTCGCAGACGTCGTCGTAGACGGCGATCCAGCCACCGCGCGGCGGCGCGACGAGCGATCCGCGCGAGCCGCCGGGTAGCCTCGGGACGAACTGACGCACCGCCTGCTCGACGGCGCTCAGGTCGTCGGATTGGATGTGGATGGAACCGAAGGATCCCGCTTCCTGACGGCCGAGCTTCGCCTCGAGGCCGTCGACCGTGCCGGTCATGATCACGACCTCGTCCTTCAGCCCCCAGCGCGCGTAGAGCGAGCGCGCGACGTGATTCGAGGCCTGCACGTCGAGATCGAGGTGCTCGATCCCGAGCGAGCGGAAGGCCGCGAGCACCTCGCGGATGAGCTCCGTGCCGATCCCGCTGCGTCGCGCGTCGCGTGCGACGTAGAGGTCCGTCAGCGTCCCGAACCCGGGCGCGCGGCGACGCGCGAGCGCGAAGCCCACAGGTGTCCCCTCGTCCTCCGCGACGAACGCGATCTCGGACGCGATGATCTCGCGCACCTCTCCGAGCTCCTGCTCCACGTCGGCAGGGCCCTCGTGAGTCGGCGGCGGGATCTCGTGGTCGAACTGCCTCCACAGATCCGCGATCGCGTCGAAGTCCTCGGCTTCCGCACGCCGCACGTTCATCAGTGAACCACTCGCCTAGCCTGCCATCCGCGCGCCTGCGAGGAGGAACTGTGCGGACAGGTTCTCGAACGGCGCGAACCGCTCGCTCATGCGACGGACCTCCTGGATCGACAGTGCGTGGCCGGCAGCGTAGAACGTCGAGACTGCCTTGCGCACGCCGAGATCGCCGGCCGGCCAGGCATGCGGCCGGGCGAGGTGGCGCGCGAGGAACCAATCCGCAGTCCAGCGGCCGAGCCCTCGAACCGACGTCACTCGAGCGATGATCTCATCGTCGTCGAGAGCAGCGAGCCCGTCCAGGTCGAGATCGGAGTGCGCGAGCTCGAGGACGTACTCGGCCTTCGCGCGAGAGAAGCCGAGCGGCGTGAAGTGCCGTGGGCGGAGCTCTCTGATCCGCTCGCGCGTCGGGAACTCCCAGGCCGCGTCGTGGCGAACGCCGTAACGCTCGACGAGGTTGCCGCGGATGGACGCTGCCGCCTGCAGCGAGATCTGCTGCGTCGTGATCGCGACGACGAGCGCCTCGAAAGCCTGCGGGTTCATGGTCGGACGGAATCCCGGAACCGATTCGATCACCCGTGCGAGAGTCGCATCGACGGCGGCCCACTCGCGGAACGCGTCGAGATCGAACGGAAGGCCGAGGAGAAGCCCGACTTCCGGCGCGACCTCCTCGCTCCAGGGCTCGATCGCGACACCGCCCTCCATCGCCGTGATTCGCACCTCGCGACCCGCGACCACGCGATGCAGCCCGCCATCGTGCCACACAGTCGCGCCGTCCGAGCCGAAGTTGCGGAAGCGCGTCGTCGAGAGCTCGAAGTCGTACGGCTCAGGGATCCGCAGCAGCATGCCGCGGACGTTACTCAGGCGCCGTCTCGGACCAGAGCCAGCTCGGGCCGTGCCGCGAGGATCAGCATCGCGTGGCTCCAACCGAGCGGGACTGCCCATGCGGGCTCGCCGTCGCGCGTCACCTGCTCGGGCAGGAGGCCGAGCGGGGTCTGCCGGGCCAGCGCGTACTCGAGCGACGCTTGATGCCCGGCGGCGTCGCCCGACTGACGCTCGGCGAGCCCGAGCCAGAGCGTCGAGATGAGCCACGGGTTGCCTCCCGCGTAGTCGTCGTCCTGGTGTCGGAGGACGCCGCCGTCATCGAGCCGGAGCTCGCGCTCGACCGCCTCGAGCGTGGCGCGCATGCGGGCCGATGCCGGGTCGACTGCGCGAAACGGCCAGGCGAGGCCGAGGAGCGAGCTGTCGACGCGCGCATCCTCCCGATCGACGCTCCGCACGGCCTTCGTGGGATAGCGCAGTAGCCGATCGAAGGCCGGCGGCGGCTCCTCACCAAGCTCGTCGGAGCGCCCGACCCAGCGCGACCGCAGGTAGCGCCCGTGCTCATCGCTCCAGAGGTGCTCGTCGATCGCGGTCCGTACGCGCTCGGCCGCCGCGCGGTAGCGCTCGATGAGCGATGGCTCGTGTCGCGTCGCCATCGCGGCGGCGGCGGCGAGACCGCCGTACGTCGCGGCAGCGCTGTAGGAGTGCTGACCGTCGGTCTGCTCCCAGAGATCGACGCTCGGCAGTGGAAGTCCCGTCTCCTCGTCCACGAACGTGCAAAGGAAGTCCGCCGCGGCACGTGCCGAGGGCCAGAGCTCGCGGTCGAGCGCGGCATCGCTCAGCTCACGCCACGCGGCCTCGTAGGCGAACACCGCCATTCCCGTCTCGTCGAGTTGGTGAAGGCCCCAGCTCGGCGCGAGCGAGCCGTCGGTCCAGTAGCGCTGCAGCCAAAGACCCTCTGGCGCCTGCTCGCGCGCCAGCCACCGCAGTGCGGGGACGGCCAGATCGCCGCGCCCGGCAGCGAGGTAGCCGAGCACGACATACCCGAGGTCGCGAGGCCACACGAAGCCGTAGCCGCCCGACTGCTCGAAGCTCGGATCGAACTCGGGCGCCGCGATCGTCGCCCCCGTCTTCCGGTCGGTGAGCTGCTCGAGGACGAGCAGCGAGCGGGCGTAGAGCGCGCCGAGAGCTTCGTCGCCCGACTGCGACGCCGCGAGCGCGATCGCCTCGCGGTCGTATGCGATGCGCTCGGCGACGAGGACGTCGAGTCCGACCGTCGCGGGCCGGCGAAGGCGCGCGATCGCCTCGTCCGGAGTCGCCCCGAAAGCGACGAGGACACGGGCCTCCTCGACGAGCCCGCCCGACACGAGCCCGTCGACCGGAGCGCGATAGACGACCACGTCGTGCGAGGGCTCGCGTCCGTTCGACTCGCGCAGAGTCGACGTCGTGTCCGACGCGACGAGCGCGACGGCGAGCGCCACGTCACGCAGGTAGAAGACGAGCGCGCCGGAGCCTGGGTCCACGTAGCCGGCACCGCTTCGCTCGTCGCCGTCGAGGCTCGGAGCGATGTGCACCATGACGCGCTCGGCGCTCGAGGAACGGATGCCGCGGACGAGCACGGGCTCGGCCGGCGTCACGAAGTCGGTCACCTCGATGGTCGTTCCTTGGAGGTCGGCCGTCGTCCGGAGCACGGACGCACCGCTCTCGTACGACTGCGTCCACGAGCACGGCGCCTCGTCGAGCCAGTGGGTCTCGCCGTCGCGCTCGAGGCCGAGGCGGAGCTCGCCGAGATGCTGGCCGTGATCGACGTTCGGCCAGAAGAGACGCTCGATCTCGCCCCGCTCGCTGAGCGTCGCGAGCAATGAGCCGTTGCCGAGGATCGCCGCGGGGCGGAACGCGTACCGCCGGCCGGTCTCATCGAGCGCTGTCGTGACGTCGGGCTGGATCGCCATCAGCGCAGCTTTACCGTGACCACCGGGGAGGTGGAGACCGAGCCGTCGCTCGCTCGCGCCACCGCGACGAACGAGAGGGACTGCCCACTCCGGTAGTCGCGCGGGTCGACGAAGACGCCGTACGGTGCTCCGTCGTCCGTGCCGATACGCGCCCACTTCTTCCCGGGTCGCTTGACGGCGAACGTCACGCTCAGGGGGTCGACGGAGGTCGCAGTCGCTCCGACGCGGACGAGGTTCGTGAAGCGGTCGGGAGCGACGCGCACGGTGATCCGCGCCGCGCCGCGCCGTGACAGCGCCGCCTCGGCGCGAAGGAGCGACGCCGACAGCGGAGGGATGAGGATCGTGATCCGGCCGTTCGCGAGGCTCGCGGTTGCGGTGCCCGTGCCGAGAAGCAGCGACCAGGAGGACGAGGGAGTCGCCGTCTGCACCGTCACCGTCGCGGGCTCCTCGGACGCGTTGAACACCGCGAGGTACTCGCGGCGGCCCGCTCGGTCGATCCGGCTTACGACCAGCGTCCCTTCGCGCGCCACGCGGACGAACGAAGCACCGGTCGAGAGCGCAGGGTACGCCTCGCGCAGCGCTCCGAGCGCGCGCAGGTGCTCGGAGACGGGATGCGTGACGAGATCGAACGACGAGCCGCTGCCGATCGGCGGCGCTCCTACGCGCTCCTCCGTCCGCCACTCCGTGACGCTCGTCGGGAAGAGGTCCTGGCGTGCGGCTTTGTCCCCGCCGCGCCCGAGCATCCCGACCTCGTCGCCGTAGTAGACGGCAGGAGCGCCGCGCAGGAGATAGAGGAGGCTGTGGCCGAGAAGGTCGCGTGCGAGGAGCTCCGCCCCCTCGCCACCACCCTGCTCTTTGATCTTCAGCGCCACTCGCCCGACATCGTGGTTCCCGAGGAAGGTGACGGGCGCGGGCGCCGCGCCGTCGGCGAGCCGGAAGTAGTCGTCGGCTCCCAAGCGCGTCGCGATGCCCCGCGCGCCAGCGGAGCCGCCGGCATAGCGCGCGAGCGCGTCCTGCAGCGGGAAGTCGAGGACGTTCGGCACGCCACGCTCGCGCACGAACGCCGCCAGCGTCGAAGCGTCGGTCTCGAAGACCTCTCCGAAGACCTCGAATGCGGGGACACCTGCCGCGCGGGCTGCGGCACGGATCTTCGGCATCCAGGCGTGGAAGAACGCGCGGTCGACGTGCTTCGCGGTGTCGACGCGGAAACCGTCGACCTTGTACGTCCGTATCCAGTCGCCCCAGACTTGCGCGAGCCCGTTCACCACGAACGGCTGCTCGGTGAAGACGTCGTCGAGCCCGAAGAAGTCTCCCTGCTCGAAGCACCCGGGCGAGCAGGACGAGAACTCGATGTCGCCGCGGTTGTGGTACCGCCTGACGTCGTTCAGCCACGCCGGGCGCTTGAGCGCCCTGCGCTCAGGAAGCACGATCGGCTCGCGCGGCTGGTAACGGGCCGAAAGGCACGGAAACCGCTTGCCGCCCGCGTAGCGCTGTGCAGAGAACGGTTTGCCCTTGCAGTCGCGGTACGGCGTCTCCTCCGGCGTTCGGTAGCTCGACCCGCCCGAGAGCAGGATGACGTCCGCCGTGTGGTTGACGACGATGTCGAGGTAGACCTTCAGCTTCAGGCTGTGCGCGCAGTCGACGAACGCCGCGAAGTCCGCGTTCGTCCCGAGGTGCGGGTCGACCCGCGTGAAGTCGAGCCCCCAGTACCCGTGGTAGGCGGCGCTGTCTCCCTGCACCGACTGCTGGACCACAACAGGAGCAAGCCAGACTGCGGTGAACCCGAGGTTCTTGACGCGGGCGAGGCCGGTCCGGGTGTCTGTGCAGACCCCGGTCAGACCCTTCAGGTCGCCGCCGTGGTACCAGCCGATGTCCGCCGGGTCGTAGCCGTTCACCGACGGCCCGCCGCTCACTCCTCCGCGATCGTTCGTGGGATCGCCGTTCGCGTAGCGATCGGGCATCACGAAGTAGATGCGCTCGCTCGCGAGGGCCGGGTACGCCGTGGGCTGCGCGAGCGCCTCGAGCACCGCCCCTGACGGCGGATTCGGCGCCACGAGCTGTGTCGCTCCACCAGTCGCAGCGACGACCAGAACGCCGACCGAGACGACGCCCGCTGAAACACAGCGACGCGGCCGCGAGGCGGACGCCTTCAGGGATCGTCGCGCGCTCGAGATTCGCGCCCGCGAATCTCGAGCTTGCGCATCAACGAAGCGCTGCGCCACTCTGCTTGTCGAAGAAGTGCAGGCCCGCGGAGTCGATCGCGATCGGGATCGTGTCGCCGATGCGCAGATCGAGCCGCGGCGGGAAGTGGGCGATGAGGTTCGGACGAGCGACGACCGTGCTGTCGCCTTCCTCCGGCAACTCGACCTCCTCCGCGCCCTCGGGACGCACCTGCTGTGCGTCGATATGGAGGTGCGCCATGAGGCCCGAGCCGAGCGCCTCGACGAGCTCGATCCGCCCGTCGAGCGTGGGCACGTCCGGCCTTGCGGAGGCCGGATGGACGTCCTCGGCGCGGATGCCGACGACGACCTCCCGTCCGTCGTCGTGCGTCACCCCGGAGTACCGCGCGAGGCATACGGGCGCGACGGGCAAGGTCGACGAGCCGATCGTGACGGTCACACCACCGCCGTTCGAGTGCACCGTTCCCTCGAACAGGTTCATGGGCGGGGTTCCGATGAAGCCCGCGACGAAGAGGTTGAACGGCTCGTCGTAGAGGTGCTGCGGCGTGTCGACCTGCTGGAGGACGCCCATGCTCATGACTGCGACGCGATCGCCCATGGTCATGGCCTCGACCTGGTCGTGCGTCACGTAGATCGTGGTCGTCGCGAGCTCGTGCTGGAGCTTCCCGATCTCGGCTCGCATCTGCACCCGGAGCTTCGCGTCGAGGTTCGAGAGCGGCTCGTCCATGAGGAAGACCTGCGGCTCGCGCACGATCGCGCGCCCCATGGCGACGCGCTGACGCTGCCCACCGGAGAGCTCCTTGGGCTTTCGCGCCAGGTACGGGGTGAGATCGAGCAGCTTCGCCGCCCACGCGATCCGCTCGGCGACGACGGCCTTCGGCATCTTGCGCAGCCGCAGCCCGAACCCGATGTTGTCCGCGACGGAGAGGTGCGGGTAGAGCGCGTAGTTCTGGAACACCATCGCGATGTCGCGGTCCTTCGGCGAGAGGTCGTTCACCACGCGGTCGCCGATCGTCACCGTCCCGTCGGTGATGTCCTCGAGCCCGGCGATCATCCGCAGCGCGGTCGTCTTGCCACAGCCCGACGGCCCGACGAGCACGAGGAACTCGCCGTCCTTGACGTAGAGCGAGAGGTCCTGCACGGCGTGCACGTCGCCCTCGTAGATCTTTTCGACTTCCTTCAGCTGAACGTCAGCCATCGATCCTCTCCTCCGTCGTCACGCGATTCGCCAGATGTGGAAAGCCGGCCCACCCGAAGGCAGGACGACCTCGTCGCCGTCGATCTGGGTGTCGTCGCCGATGAGCGTCTCGGGCTGCGCGCCGCCGAGCGCGGCGCGCGACAGGCGCACGGGCGCGTGATCGGCGCGCGCGGCGAGACAGAGCACGGTCTCGTCGCGACTCTCGCGCAGGTATACGATCGCGTCGGCCGAGACGTGCGCGTAGCGGATGCCTCCGCGCGCGAGAGCGCGACTTCCTCGCCGCAACTCGATCAGCTCTCGATAACCGTCGAAGGCGGCGTGATCCCACGTTTCCTCGCGCGACCACGGCATCGTCCGGCGCGCGTCCTCGCCCCAGTCGCCGCCGAGGCCGATCTCGTCGCCGGCGAACACCATCGGCACTCCCGGCGTCGTCATCTGTAGCCCGACGCCCACGAGCTGACGCTCGCGCGAGCCCGCGATAACGCGGAAGCGTGGCGAGTCGTGACTGTCGAGGATCGCCCAGGAGTGGAGCGAGGCCATCCACGGGATGCCTGCGCGGTAGGCGCGCATCGTGCGGACGATCGACTCACCGGGCAGGTGGGGGATTCCGACCGGGAGCTCGAAGACGCCGGTCGCAGGCGCCGACGGCAACGTGTCACCACGAAGCCAAGCCCACACCGGACGCGTGAATCCCGTGTAGTTCATCGTGCCGTGCCACGCCCCGAGACGGAGGTCAGAACGCGCATCGTGGGCGTGCTCTCCGACGATGACGGCGTCCGGCCTCACCGCCACGGCGGCGCTCCGAACGCCTGAAGCGACCTCGATAAGACGGTCGGCCGCGCCGAGACGACCCGTCATGTTCGCAACGTCGATACGCCAGCCGTCGAGGTCGTACGGCTGCTCGAGCCAGCGGCGAACGACCGACGACGAGCCGGCGTACATGCGCTCGCGCAGCTCCTCGGACCCGTAGTCGAGCTTCGGCAGCGACGGTACTCCCCACCAGCACGCGTAGCCGTGCTCGTACGCGTCGTCGAAGAAGAAGAACCCACGCTCGGGCTCGTGGTCGGCCTGGGCGGCCTCGAACCACTCATGCTCAGAGCCCACGTGGTTCGTCGTCAGGTCTCCGAGTACTCGGATGCCTCGCGCGTGCGCGGCGGCGACGAGCGACGCGAGGGCCTTGTCGCCGCCGAGCAGCGGGTCGACCGCGTCGAACGTCGTCGCGTCGTAGCGATGCGTGCTCCCGGCAGGGAAAACCGGCGTGAGATAGAGGACGTTCACGCCCAGCGACGTCAGGTGGTCGAGGCGCTCCTCGATTCCGCGCAGATCGCCGCCGAACCACTCAGACGAAGTCTCCGGCCCGCGTCCGGTCGGGAGCTCGTCCCACTCGCGCGGGATCGCCCACTCGGGCGGCGCGACCTCGCGGCCGGACGACGCGAAGCGATCCGGGAAGACCTGGTACACCACGGACTCGAGGTGCCAGTCGGGCCCACGAGGCCCCGGCGTTGCGATGAAGTCGTCGGCGTCGGGAACGTCGAACGGCTGAACCCCCAAAGCGTTCAGCCACATGTAGTCGAAGTCACCGCCGGAGAGGAGCCAGCGGTACGGCGTCGCCACGTTCCAGACGGGGAACGTCGCCCGCCACCAGACGTCCGAGTCCGTCTCACGGTCGATCTCCGCACGCGCGATCTGCGGCTCGCCGTCTCGTACGTACCGCAGGGTCACGGCGTCCACAGCGTACGGCTTCGGCACGCGCAGGAGCACAGTCGTCTCGTCTCCGAGCTCGGCGGACGGCTCGGGCACGTAGAGCTCCGAGCCGTCGTGATGCGGCTGTGCGAGAAGCGGCAGCGCCGTCACCCTTTCACCGCACCCGTCACGCCCTCGGTGAAGAACCGCTGGAGGAAGAAGAAGAGGATGACGACGGGAATCGCGGCGAGGATCACGCCCGCGCAGAACGTCCCCCACTGCTGGGCGTACTTGTCGTTGATGAACCCGTAGAGACCGACGGTCATCGTGAACTTGTCGGTCGAGTCGAGGAGGACGCTCGCGACGATGAACTCGTTGATCGAGAAGATGTAGGAGATCAGGCCGACCACGGCGAGCACGGGCGCGGCGAGCGGGAGGATCACGGCCCAGAAGACCTGTCCCGGCGTCGCCCCGTCCACGCGCGCGGACTCGTCGAGCGAGTCCGGAATCGAGTCGAGGAAGCCCTTCATGAGCCACGTGTTCACGCCGAGCACACCGCCCAGGTAGACGAGGATGAGCCCGGTTCTCGTGTCGAGGCCGACCGCGGGAAAGACGTCGCCGACCCGGAGCACGATGAGGTAGATCGCGACGACAGCGAGGAAGGTCGGGAACATCTGGATGAGGAGGAGGCCCAGCATCCCCATGCGCCTGCCCTTGAACCGGAAGCGCGCGAACGCGTAGGCGGCGAGCACTCCGAAGAAGACAGACAGGAGGGCCGTCGCGCCGGAGACGACGATCATGTTCACGTACCAGTTCTTGTAGGGGATGTCGAGCGCCGCCTCGCTCGTCCCCTCCCCGCCCGGGCTGCCGCTCAGGATCGCCCGGAAGTTGTCGAGGGTGACGTCCTCCGGGATGAGCCCCGAGCCGGACAGTGAGTCGACCGGGTTGAATGCGGCCGAGATCACGTACAGGATCGGGAACACTGCGAACGCGATCGCGAGCAGGCCGACGAGATAGCGCCACCAGTCGCTGAGGATGGCCGGCCGTCGTCTCCGCTTGAGCTCCGCGGTGCGCGCAGCCGGGACGGCTTCGGTCTGTTCCAGTGTGGTCATCGAACGGTCTCCAGGCTCTTGGTCCGCCAGAAGGAGAACGCGGACATTCCTGCGACGATGACGAAGATGAAGATGGATACGGCCGCGGCGAGCCCGTACTGGGCGCCCTGGCCGGCGGAGAACGCGAGCTTGTACGTGTAGCTGATGAGGATGTCCGTCGACCCGGCGAGGCTCTGCTCGACGCCGTACGGGCCGCCTCCCGTGAGGAAGAAGATGTTGTTGAAGGCGTTGAAATTGAACGCGAACGAGGCGATGAGCAGGGGCGCGGTGACGACGAGCAGGAGCGGGAGCGTCACGCGTCGGAAGACCTGCAGCGAGCTGGCGCCGTCGACGCGAGCAGCCTCCTGCAGCTCCGCGGGTATGGCCTGCAGGGCTGCGGTGTTGACGAGGAAGAAGTACGGGAAGCCGAGCCAGACGTTGACGAGGATGCAGGACACCTTCGCCCAGGTCGGGTCGAACAGCCACGGGATGCTCAGGCCAAACGACTGGTTGACGACGCCGAACTCGTCGTTCAGCAGCCCCTGCCACACGAGCACGCACAGGAACGCAGGAATTGCGAACGGGAGGACGAGCAGGGCGCGCTGGATGCGTCGGAGCTTGAGCGTCGGCTTGTTCAGCACGATCGCGAGGAAGAGACCGAGTGCGAACGCGAGGAAGACCGAGATCGCCGCGTACGCGAACGTCCAGACGAAGACGCGGACGAAGGGATCGCGGTACAGCGGATTCGTGAGGACGGTCGAGAAGTTCTCGAAACCGACGTGCGTCCGCCAGCCAGGCTCGATCACCTCGCCCGTAGCCGACTCGTACGAGCCGTCCCCGTTGTCGGTGAACACCGTGCCGGTCTCGATGTTCGTAAACGTGTCGGCTTCGGCGTCGTACACGAGCGTCGGCTGGAGCTCGATGGCGATGCTCAACCCTTCGGCGCGGATGAAGCTGTCCTCGCCCGCCGGGACCACCAGTGCCGCCAACTGGGTGTCGATGCCCGCGAGTTGCGAACCCTGGAGGACCTCGTAGCCCTCGGCCGCCGTGATCGTGCCGACTTCGACGGTCGCGGTCTCCGGCGGAATCGGCTCGAGCCCGCTCTCCGATCCAACGTAGAGATCTCCGGTCACGTCGTCGACGAGAAGAAGAACCAACTCACCGTCCTTTGTGGCCGGCGTGGCCGTGTACGCCTTTCCGTCCGCGGGTGCGACGAGCGACACCTCCTGGATCGCGACGATTGCCTCGTCTTGCGTGAGGTTGTGTCCCGTCGACCAGTTGGTGAACGCGATGTTCGCGTTCGAGATGATCGGGATGACGACGAACGCGACGAGGAAGACGATCCCCGGCACCAGGTACTTCAGCGGGACGAGGCGCCTACTCGGATAGAGGTAGACGTAGTCGATCAGCGCCGTCACGGCGAGGACGATCAGCGCGGCGATCCACTTGTCGTCCGCGATGAGCACGCCCATCGCCCAGAGCACGAGCGCGTTCAGGATCGCGAGCAGGACGATCTTGATCCCGAACCCCACTGGGCCGGAGAAGAACCCGACGGCTCGTACAAGCCACGACGGGCTCGGAACGGCTGTGTGGGCTGGATTGGGAGCGCTTGTCACGGAGTCAAGGATTTGATGCGATGCCCGTCTCTTCACTGCGACGCGGCCGCGAAGCGGACGCCTTCAGGGATGTACGCGCGACCGGGGATCCGCAAGTGCGGATCCCCGGTCTTGCGCCTGCTAACCGATTTTCTGAGCGATGCTCTTCTGAGCGCCGATGAACGACTTGCGGGCCGGAATGGAGCCCGAGCCCTTCGTCGAGCGAACCCAGGCAGCGCCGAGGTCACCCCAAACGCTCGCCATCTGTGGGATGTTCGGCATCGGAACGCCGCCGACGGAGGCCTTGCCGAACGACTTCAGGTCGGCGTCCTTCACCTGCGCACCGGCCGTCGTGTTGGCCGGGAAGCGGCCGTTCGCTGCTGCGAGCGCGAGCTGCGACGCGGGCCGACCCATGTAGCTCGCCACGAGATCCTTCGCGAGCGACTCGACGCCATGCGTCGCCGAGAACTTCGTGACCATGAAGCCCTGCACGCCGAGGAACGGCGCGGACTTGACGCCGGGAACGATCTGCGGGAAGGCCGAGATCGCGTACTTCACGCCCGACTTCTTGATGTCGCTCAGGAACCACGGGCCCGTGACGTAGTAGGCGACCTTGCCGCTCGTGAAGAGCTGCCGGGCGGTGTCCCCGGTCACCTGCGAGCGGATGAGCCCCGACTTGTTCCACTTGTCGATCAGCGCGGTGTTCTTGAGGAACTTGGCATTCGCGACGCCGATGTCCGACGGGTCGAGGTTTCCGGCCTTGTTCTGACCGAAGATGTAACCGCCGAGACCCGAGAAGAACGGGTACATGTGGAACGCGTCGCCGCCCGAGCCCTGCTGGACGGCGAGGCCGACCTGTGCCTTCGTCTTGCGCTTGGCCGCGAGCGCCTGGCGCTCGAGATCGGCGAACGACGTCGGAACCTTCGCCAGCTTCGTGTTCGTGATGAGCGCGACGTTCTCGAGCGCGGCCGGCATGCCGTAGAGCTTCTTGATGGCGGTGCCGTACGAGAACGCGTTGAGCGCGTACGCCGGGAACTGCTTCTTCGTCGCGGCGGACGGCGCGAGGGGAAGAACCGAGCCGTTCGCCGAGAGCTCGCCGACCCAGTCATGAGCGCCGACGATGACGTCCGGCGCGGTGTCGGCTGCCACGGTCGTCAGCTGCGAACGAATCTGACCGAAGTCCTTCTGTACGACCTGAACTGTTGCGCCCTTGCTCGACGCCCACGCGGTGGCGACCTGCGTGACGGCCGGAACGCGATCCGCGTCCGCCCAGATGACGATCTTCGCCGACTGGCTGTTCGCCGACGTGCCCGCCGAGACGGCCACGACGGCGACGAGCGCGCTGACGGCGAGGCCGGCAACGACCCGCAACCTGCGAGTACTGAACATGAATGCCCTCCTTGAGGAACGAGATGGTGCGCGCCGAATGAAGTGTTGTTTCATTCTCATGAAACGCGCCCGAGACACTAACCGCCTTGCGACAATCGGTCAAGTGGCGAACCCTCTACAAACCTGGCTAAGATCACCGTCGTCGAGATGACGAGCGTTTCTTTCTCCCGAAACGAACTGCTGCCCCCCACGGGCCAGACCGTGACCGAGACCGATGGCCAGTCTTAGAGACGTCGCAGACCGCGCCGGGGTTAGCCTGGCGACCGCCTCGCGCGTCGCGAGCGGCTCGTCCGCGGTGCGACCCGAGACGAAGGCGCGCGTCGAGGGCGCGATGCGCGACCTCCTCTACGTCCCGCCCGGGCGCGTCGAGGCGTCGAACGCGATTGGTCTCTTCGTCCCCGACTTCTCGAATCCGATCTTTGCCGCCCTGGCCGAGGCGATGGAGATGCACGCGTCGCGGAGCGGGCTCGCGACGATCCTCTGCAACACGCACGGCTCGGCCGGCCGCGAGCGCGACTACGTGCGGATGCTCCTCGAGCGCGGCGTCGAGGGGATGCTCTTCATCTCGGCCGAGATCACCGACATACGCGGCCGGCACTCGCACTACGCAAAGCTGCTCGAGCGCGGGGCGCGGCTCGTGTTCGTGAACGGCGGTTCCGAGGAGCTCGACGTGACCTCCGTCGGCGTGGACGAGCGCGCCGCCGGGCGGATCGCAACCGAGCATCTCGTCGAGCTCGGACATGAGCGCATCGGCTTCGTTGCGGGCGACGAGTACGCGCTCCCAACGCGCGAGAAGGCGCTCGGGCACCGTGACGCTCTCCGGGCGGCTGAGCTCACGGACGGACTCGTCGCACACTCCTCGTTCACCGTCGGCGGCGGACGCGAGGCGCTCCGCGAGCTTCTCGCGAAGCCCGCTGGAGAGCGGCCGACCGCGGTGATCTGCTCGAGCGACCTCATGGCCATCGGCGCGCTCCAGGAAGCCGGGCTGCGCGGCCTGCGCGTTCCCGACGAGTTCTCCATCGTGGGCTTCGACGGCATCGACGCCGCAACGTGGACGAACCCGCCGCTCACAACGGTCGAGCAGCCCATCGACGAGATCGCGCGCACGGCCGTCGAGGCGCTGTGGGGTCAGGTCGCGAGGCCGTCCGAGCGCCAGCCGAGCTACGTCTTCCGGCCGCGGCTGCGCGTGGGCGGCACGACGGCGCCGCTGTCGAGCGCGCTCGCGACGTCGTAGAAGTCGTCGTAGCGCTCGAACGCCACTCCCTGCGCTTCGAGATACGTCGCGAGACCGTTGCGCGCGAAGACCCGGCTCGCAGCCTGCGCGACACAGCGGTCGGAGAAGCCGTCGCCGACGTAGACGAAGCCGTCGAGGTCCGCGACGTCCGACCGCTTGCACGGCTCACCGCAGACGTCGCAGGTCGCTTGCGCGCGAAAGATCGCCTTCCACCCCTCGGGCCGTGGATCGAGGCGGTTCGCGACAAGCCGAACTTTGATCCCCTCGCGCTCGAGGAGCGGCGCAATGAGCTCGTGGAACCCCATCGACACGACGAGCGGGTCATGGCGCTCGACGATCTCGGCGAAACCGGGACGAAGCGGAACCGTCTCGATGAGGAACGCGACGACGTCCTCGAGCGGCGCGGTGATCGTCTCCATCTCGACGGCGATGACCTCCTGGAGCGTCAATCGTCGTCCGATCTCACTCTCCATCTCGATGAAGACGCCGATGTCGCCAAACTCCTCGATCGCAGCATGCAGCGTGTCCGCCTCGGTGACGGTCCCGTCCCAGTCGAGCACCAGCTCCATGCTCAGCCGGCGACCCGTTGCTCGAGGACGCCGATCCCGTTGACCTCGATCGAGACCCCCGCTCCGGCTGCGAGGTCTTCGAGCGGATCCAAACCCGGGCTGGCGACGATGTCCCCCGGATAGAGCACAGTCCTTGCCGCAGCGCACTCGATGGCGGCAGCCCAGTCGAACTCGGGGAACGAGTGACGGGCGTCGCGCGCGCCGGGCTCTTCGGGCGTCACGACGACGGGACCGAGCCCGAGAGCGAAGTCGCTGTCCTTCGGCGGCTCCACGCCAGGCGCGCGCCAGTCGGCGAGCACGGTGAACCCTCCGATCGCTCCCTCTGCGCCGATGACGACGGCAAGTCGTGGCAACACCGTCAGGATCGAGGCCGGACCCACTACGACCGCGCCGGGCCCGGCGACAGCTGCCGGATTCGCGAACGCAAACGTCGACTGGTCGTCGAAGAGGCGGACGGACGGCGGATGGAGCACCGGCGCGAGGAGCACGACGTCGTTCAACGGGTACTCGGCGTGCTCTCGTGCAATCCCTCCACCCGTGAAGAACGACTGCAGCGTCTG
>Ga0136631_10000045_pt1 | contig 30663 bp, 28 predicted proteins | sample AntDrymUQ6012206_2_FD_104655 | JGI IMG/M metagenome (GOLD analysis project Ga0136631, IMG submission 104655) | Polar desert sand microbial communities from Dry Valleys, Antarctica - metaG UQ601 (22.06) | ecosystem: Environmental > Terrestrial > Soil > Desert | place: Antarctica: Dry Valley... | reverse complement strand
GCGATCGCCCATCTTGATCGCCTCGTCGATGTCGTGGGTGACGAAGACGATCGTCTTGCGCAGCTCGGCCTGCAGGCGCAGGAACTCGTTCTGCAGCCGCTCGCGGTTGATCGGGTCGATCGCCCCGAAGGGCTCGTCCATGAGCATGACGGGCGGGTCGACCGCCAGCGCGCGGGCGACGCCTACGCGCTGGCGCTGTCCGCCGGAGAGCTGCGCCGGGTAGCGGCCGCGCATCTCCTTCGGATCGAGGCCGACGAGCTCGAGCAGCTCGTCGATGCGGGCGGAGATTCGCGCCTTGCGCCACCCGAGGAGGACCGGGACCGTCGCGATGTTGTCGGCGATCGTGCGGTGCGGGAAGAGGCCGATCTGCTGGATGACGTAGCCGATGTGCCGGCGCAGCTCGTCGGGCTTGCGCTCCTTGACGCTGCGGCCGCCGAGCAGGATGTCGCCGGAGGTGATGTCGATCATGCGGTTGACCATCCGCATCGCGGTCGTCTTGCCGCAGCCCGAGGGGCCGACGAGGACGCAGATCTCCCCGGCCGGGACCTCGAGGGAGAGCTGGTCGACGGCGGGGGTCGGGCTGCCGGGGTAGCGCTTCGTCGCCTCGCGGAACTCCAGCGGCTCCGCCGACGACTGCGTGGCCTGGTCACCCACGGGAGGATCCTAGCGTTGGCGCGACCCGCTACAACCCGGCAGCCCGGCGCGCTTCGTCGTGCGCGGCGTCCTCGAGCCGGTCGTCGAGCGCCTCGAGCTGGTCGACGCCGGCTGCGCGACGGATGAGCCAGTCGGCAAACCAGGCGTTCTTCGGCAGCAGCGGCCCGTGGAGGTACGTGCCGATGACCCCGTCGCGGCGGACGCCCTCGGCGCCTGAGGTCCCCGTGTTGCCGTGGCCCCGCAGGACCCGCCCGAGCGGCGCCTCGCCGGCGCCGAGCCTCGTGAGACCGGCGTGGTTCTCGAAGCCCGCGAGCACCCTGGGCTCACCGCCCTCGAGCTCGACCTCGATCGCGACGTTGCCGATGAGCCGCGAGCCGTCGGAGCGGACGGTGTCGAGGTCGACGAGGCCGATCCCCGGGATCTCCTCGTCGCCGAGCGCGTACCGATGGCCGAGGAGCTGATAGCCGCCGCAGACCCCGAGCACGAGCGCGCCGCGGGCGGCGGCGGCGTGCAGCGCGTCGCGCTTGGTCTGCACGAGGTCCAGCGCGCAGAGCCCCTGGTCGCGGTCCTGGCCGCCGCCGAGGTAGAAGAGGTCGTGGGCATCCGGGTCGATCGCCTCCCCGAGACCGGCAGCCGTCAGCGCGAAGCCGATCCCGCGCCAGCGGCAGCGGCGCTCGAGCATGAGCAGGTTGCCGCGGTCCGCGTAGATGTTCATGAGCTCCGGGTACAGCGCGCAGACGCGCAGGCCCTCAGCCACGCAGCACCACCACGCTCGAGCCGACGTGATCGTCGGTGGCGCCGATCGCGCGCACCGGCTGCGGACGCAGCCCGGCCGCGGACGCCTCGGCCTCCACGAGCACCGCTTCGACGCGGTCGAGGTGGATGAGGTTCGCGCTCGCCGTGCGCCGCCCCTCGCCGTCGAGCGTCTCGCGGATGCGCTCGATCGCGACGCGGTCGCCCTCGTCGCGCACGGCGATCGGCTGGCTGGAGTAGAGCACGCCGGCGACGACGAGCCTGTCGGGCAGCGGCAGGAGGAGATGGTCGGTGTCGAAGGCCTCGAAGACGTCGGCGAGCGCGCAGGCGACGAGTCCGCCGGGGGCGAGGTGCGCGCGGGCCGCGCGCAGGAAGCCGGCGCGCTCGTTCGGGCCCAGCAGCTGGACGGTCTGCATCGGCGCGAGGATGAGCCCGAAGCTGCGGCCGGGCAGCTCGAAGGCGCCCGCGTCGGCGACGACCGTCTCGACGGCGAGGCCGCGACCGGCCGCACGCCGCTGCAACTCGGCGAGGAGCTCTGCGTCGATGTCGAGCGCGACGACCTTGTGTCCGTGGCCGGCGAGATCCAGGGCGACCCGGCCGGTGCCGGCGCCGACGTCCAGGATCGGTCCGCGCTCGGCGGCGGCCAGCTCGCGCCAGAGCGCGAGGTCGGCGTCGTAGGAGCTGCACTCGACGTCGTGCCAGACGACGTGCCTCGTCGCAGTCATGCGAACGAGCCCTCGGCGGCGCCGCGCGCGACGAGCAGCTCGCGCAGTGCGAGCATCGCGGTGTACGTCGGCAGGGCGACGAGCCGCCCCTCGCCCGCCGCCAGCGCTTCGTCCAGCCCGCGTTCGAGCGCCGGCACGACGTGCAGCCGCTCGGCCGGCACGCCGGCGTACTTCAGGCGCAGCGCGAGCTCGGCCGCGCGCGTGCCGCTGCAGGTCACCCGCCGCACCCGCCCGGCGAGCTGCTCGAAGTCGGCGTCCCAGACCCAGGAGACGTCGCGCCCGTCGGCGGTGCGGTCGTTGAGGACCGCCAGGACGTCGTGCTCTCCCTCGTCGAGCGCGAGCGTGCGCAGCACCTCGTTGGCGCCGGCCGGGTTCTTGACGAGCAGGATCGCGAGCTCGCGCCCGCCGACGAGCACGGTCTCCGCGCGCCCGAACGCCGCCCGCGTCGTCTCCAGGCCGGCGACGATCTCCTGCAGGCCGGCCCCGAGCGCCTGCGCCAGCGCTGCCGCGCCGAGCGCGTTGTAGACGTTGTAGAGGCCCGGGAGGGGGAGGACGACGGGGGCCCGCTCGTCGCCGAGGTGCAGCTCCAGGCGGGCGCCGCGGGTGCCGTCGAGCACGACGTCGGTCGCGAAGACGTCCGGCCGCGGGCGCTGCGCGTCGCCGTTGGGGCAGTGGTACCGCCCGAGGTGGCCCATGTAGACGGCGTCGTAGACGTACGGCGCGCCGCAGCGGCGGCAGTGCTTGGAGTCCGAGGCGTGGGCCATCCCGGCGAGCGCGACGCCGTCGTCCTGCACGCCGAAGTACGTGACGTGCGCATGCTCGCGGCCGAGGTCGGCGACGAGCGGGTCGTCGGCGTTGAGCACCAGCCGCGTGTCCGGCGCGACGGCGACCGTCGCCGCCCAGCGGTCGGCGATCGTCTCCAGCTCGCCGTAGCGGTCGAGCTGGTCGCGGAAGAGGTTGGCGAGCAGCAGGGCGCGCGGGCGCAGCTCGGGCACGACGCGGTCCAGCCAGAACTCGTCGACCTCGAACAGCCCGGCGTCGCCGTCGATCCCGCCGCGGCGCGCGGCGCGCAGGAGCGTGCTCGCCACGCCGCCGGCCATGTTCGCCCCGGCACGGTTGTGCACGAGCCGCATGCCGGAGCGCTCGAGGATCGCGGCGACCATCGCCGCGGTCGTCGTCTTGCCGTTCGTCGCCGAGATGACCGCGCTGCCGTGGCGCAGCCGGCCGGCGAGGTGGCCGATCGCGTGCGGCTCCATCCGCACGAGGAGCTTGCCCGGCAGGCTCGTCGCGCCGCGGCCGCTGCGGCGCGAGAGCACCCCGGCCGCGCGGGCGAGGGTGATCTTCGCCGGGAGCATCACGCCGGCGCCAGCACCCGCAGCGCGCCCGGGACGACGCGCATCGTGACCGGCGTCTCGCCGATCGGTTCGCCGTCGGCGAAGACGACGAACGGGCGGTCGGCGTCGACGTACAGCTCACGGGCACGGAGCACGCGCACGCCCGGCTCGTGGATGTGGGTACCCTTGAAGACCTTCGGCAGCGCGACGACGAAGCGGCGCTTGGACAGCCGTCCTGTGAGGACGACGTCGAAGAGCCCATCGTCGAGCCGGGCCCCCGGCGCGAGCAGCATGCCGGCGCCATACCGAGGCGCGTTCGCCGCGGCGACCGAGTAGCCGGAGAACTGCAGCGGCTCGCCGTCGAGACGCAGGTCGAAGCGCGCGGGCTGCCACGCCGCCAGCGCGCGCAGCGCCCCATAGCCGTAGGCGAGCCGCCCGAGGCGCCGCGGCGCCGCGTTGGCGATCCGGTTGGCGTCGGAGTCCAAGCCGAGCGACGCGATCACGACGAACGTTCGCCCGCCGACGTCGCCGGCGTCGAGCGTTCGCTCGGCGCCCGCCGCGATCACCGCGCAGGCGGCGCGCGGCTCGCGCGGGATGCCGAGCGAGTGCGCGAGGTCGTTGCCGCGCCCGCCCGGCAGGATGCCGAGCAGGGGGGCTGGGGCGCCGCGGATGGCGCCGGCCACGCAGCCGACGAAGCCGTCGCCGCCGAGCGCGACCGCGGCCTCACCCGTGGTGGCCGCCGCTGCTGCCAGCGCGCGCGCATGCTCGAGGTCGCGGGTCATCTCGGTGTGGAACGCCACTCCCAGCGACCCCAGCGCCTCCTCGACCTCGGGCAGGATGCGCGCCGCCCGCCCCCCTCCGGCCGACGGGTTGCACAGCAGGGCGACGTCGCGATCCACGCGAGGAGGATAGGGGAGGGCTTCGCCGGCCGCTCGCCCCACGCGTCGAACGCGTCGAGCGGGGGTCGAACGTCACACGAGCACGAGCTTCTCCAGGCGCTCCGCGATCGCCACCGCTCCCGGTGCCCTGGCGGCCTCCGCGGTGTCGCGGTCCGACGCGCCGGTGAGCACGATCGCGCCGTCGATGCCCGCGGCGTGCGCCGCGCCGAGGTCGGCGTCGACGCGATCGCCGACCATCAGCGCCTTGCCTGGGCCGAGCCGGTCCAGCGCGGTCTGAACGAGGGTCGGCTCCGGCTTGCCGACCGTGACGACGGTGCGTCCCGACGCCGTCTCGACGGCCGCGATCACGGCGCCCGATCCAGGCCATAGGCCGTCGGGCGCCGGGAACGTCGCGTCGCGGTTGGAGCCGATGAGGAAGGCGCCGCGCAGCGCCGCCTGGGTCGCCTCGCGCAGCTCGGCGTAGTCGAACTGCGGATGGAACGCGACGACGACGACGTCCGCGCGGCTCGCGAACGCCGTGCCGTTGACGATCCGCAGGCCTGCCGCCTCGACGTGGCGGTGGAGGGCGGCAGAGCCGATGACGACCGCAGCACGGCCTCCGAACCGCTCGGCGAGCACGAACTGCAGCGCCCCGCCAACGGTGACGACCTCCTCGAGCGACGCCTGGAAGCCAAGCCGCCAGAGCTTTCGCACGTACTCCTCCGTGGCGAGCTGCGTGTCGTTGGTGACGAACGCCAGGCCCTTGCCCGCGGCGCGCAGCGCGGCGACGGCCTCGACGGCTCCGGCAGTCGCCTCGTCGCCGACCCAGACGCAGCCGTCGAGGTCGAGCAGGACGTGGTCGTAGCGCGCGAAGAGAGAGCTGACCGGCACGGCCCGGGAGTTTGACTACCCTAGTGCGCCGTGCGTCGTGCGAACGTCCTCATCGTCATTCTGCTGGCGTCGCTCGCGCTTGTGCTCGGGCTCCTGGCCTGCGGCAAGGACAGCTCGACCGACACCGGCGCGACGACGACCTCGGCGGCGCCGCCGAGGACCGAGACGAGCGCGTCGATCCCGCCGCGAACCTCCAACGACGGCTGCCGCGCCGTCGCGGCGCCCGAGCCTGCGGCCAACCCGAATCGCCGTCGCTCGCGCCGGCGCCTGAGCCGCAACCGCCGCTACATCGCGACGATCAGGACAAACTGCGGCACGATCCGCGTCCGCCTCGACGTTCGCCGCGCGCCGAAGACGACGGCGTCGTTCGCCGGGCTCGCGCGCAACGGGTTCTTCGACGGCCTCACGTTCCACCGCGTCGCCAAGCCCGGCGGCAACGACTTCGTCATCCAGGGCGGCGACCCGCTCGGCACGGGCGACGGCGGCCCCGGCTACAGCGTCGTGGAGGCGCCGTCGCGCAAGACCCGCTACCGCCGCTACGTCGTCGCGATGGCCAAGAGCCCGACCCAGCCGCCCGGAACCTCCGGCAGCCAGTTCTTCATCGTCACCGCCCGCGACGCCGGGCTCGACCCCGACTACGCGATCCTCGGCACGGTCGTCGGCGACAAGCGCGCCGTGAAGCGGATCGCGGCGGTGCCGACCGACCCCGGGCTCGAAGCGCCGCTGGATCCGGTCGTCATGAGCTCGGTGCGGATCGCGTCGACGCGGCGCTAGCGCCCTGCGCGGTGCCCGCCAGATCCACGGGTGACGTCCCAGAAAGCGCAGCGCGGGATCAGCCGTATGGACGCCGCATACGAGACATGCGCGGTGAGGCACTAGCGCTCATCCATGAGCTCCTCGACAGGCGCGCGGAACAGCGCCGGGCCGGCCCGTGCTCGGGTTCGCGATCTTCAGGTCGTGATTATGGTTGGATGCGTCCCGTACTCGGGGCTGGTCGGGTTGTGTGAACGGCGGTCCCGTGGTTGTTGGCACGGTGCGGGAGCCATCAGCAGGTGCAGCTACCTACAAGCGTGAGGACATGGAAATGAGCGCTGAGGAAAAGCAGCCTCGCCGCCGGGGTAGGCCTCCGAAACCGCTGGACGCGGATGGTTCTCATGCGGCTCGTCTCGGAGCCGAGGTCCGCAAACACCGTGAGCGACACGGACTCACGCAGGAGGACCTCGCCGTTCTCGTGGGCTGCTCGCCGCAGCATGTGAGTGCAATGGAGCACGGTGAGGCGTCGGTTTCTGAGCCGATCGTTCAAGCCTGCGACGACGCCTTGGAAGCAGATTGGCGGCTTATGGAGCTGCTGCCACCAGCGGTCTATGAGCGCGCCCGAGCACGCTGGTCCAACCGCGCGGGGCGGGACTCCATCCCGATGCCTCTGCCGTCGCTGACGTCGCCGTCGGCTGCCTCTGAGTCAAGAGCGGCCGAGCGAGCGAATGCGACGCGGATGGGTGCTTCGGCGAATGCGGAGGTCGTCGGAGAGATGATCTGCGCCCTCCGGCGCGTGGACAACCGATTCGGTGGGGGATACGCCCGCGGCGTAATGGTCGGCTATCTCACCGGAGAGGTCTATCCCCTACTGCGCATGGTGCAGGCGCAGGGCACTGCTCCGCGGCGGCTCCTGCAGGTCGTGGCCGAGCTGACGCAGCTCGCGGGATGGATCTCGCACGATGTCGGCGACGACAGCCTTGCGCGCTGGTACTTCGGCGAGTCGCTCAAGCTCGCACGCGCTGCCGGCGATGAGGCGATCACGTCCGAGGTGTTGGCCGCCATAAGCCAGCAGGCGGCGTACCTGCGCGATGGTGCGAGCGCGGTGGACGCTGCCCAGGCGGCCCGGCGCCATGCAATTCGATCAGACGTGCCGGTGCTGGTGTCTGAGGCGGCGGCAATGGAAGCTCATGGCCACGCCCTGCGTCGGGACGCTCGGGCTTGTCTTGTGGCGATGCGCGAGGCCGAGCGCTCGCTCGATGCTGCCCGCGACGAACATCGGCCGACTTGGCTTGAGTACTTCGACCGGGCGTACTTGGCGGCGAAGTTCGCCCACGCGCTACACGCGCTGGGCGAAGCGTCGCCTGCCGAGCGTTTTGCGGTCCGATCACTGCGGATGAGCGAGGGCTACGAGCGCGGCCGCCTGTTCAACACGGTACTGCTTGCCCGGATTCGTGCTGACGGTGGCGAACTCGATGCGGCCTGCGAACTCGGCCGTCAATCAGTGATCATGGCGAGGGGTATTCGATCAGCTCGTGGCCGTGGCTACCTCGCTGATCTTCGACGCCAGCTTGAACCGCACGCAGCGGTACCGCAGGTGCGAGAGCTACGCGAGCAGATCCGCTCGTTGGGAGCTATCTAGCCTAGGCGGGCTTGAAGGTCAGGACGCGGAGTAGTCCGACGAGCGAGCCTGCGCCTGCGATCTCGCCGCGTGCGATCCGCTCGGGTACCGACGCGAGTGGAATCCACTCCACTTTCTCGGTCTCGTTGATGTCCGGCGGTTGTCCTGTGTGCTCGGCACCGTGGGAGACGAACAGCAGGTTCTCCGCGTCCGCGCTGCCAAGCATCGGCTGAAAGCTGACTAAGGGGCGAACCTCCCGAGGACGCCAGCCGGTCTCCTCTTCAACCTCCCGTGCTGCCGTGACGGCCGGGTCTTCATCGGGATCGACGTAACCACCGGGCAGCTCCCAGACCCAGCGGTCGATGATGAAGCGGTGTCGCCACATCATGAGCACTCGCTCTCCCGGATCATCAAGCACGACCATGATTGCGGCCTTGGGGAGCCGTAGCACGTACTGCTCGAACCGAACGCCGTCGGGCAGCTCGACCTCGGCGATGCTGAGGCGCAGGCGTCGAGTCTCGTCCACGACTCGCTCGCCGTGGATCGTCCATCGAGACGACTCGATCTCGGTCACGTGGCCGAACGCTACTGGCCGCCTGAGCGCTCCAGGGGAGCCGCGCGCAACGCAGGCGTTGGAGTCGGTCGCCACGGCAAGCGGTAGGGGAGTCTGCGCCTGTCGGCACCGGCTACTCCTCGTCCGGCGCGTGCAGCTCGCAGCCGTGGGCGAAGGCTTTGTCTTGGAGGGTGCGGACGGCGCGCACGAGGGCGGCGCGCTGGGCGTGCCGATGCGGGCTCAGGTCGCGCTTGTTCGACCAGCGCGCGAGCTGACGATGAGCCGCGAACTTCAGCGCCATGATCTCGTCGCCCGACAAGCGATCCGTTGGACGGCCGGTCATGGCGTCGGCTCGTGTAGACCGAACTCGATCTCGTACAGATCACCGTGTCGCAGTTGCGGTGCCTGGAGCCGGCCGACGATCCGCTGGCGACCCAGGCGGGGATCGTCAAAGACGATCTCAACCGGGCGCACGCGCTCGGCGGCGCGCCGGGCGTACGCACCACGGCGACGGACAAGCTCGGCCAACTCCGTACGCAACACGGGTCCAATCGCTCTAGGAACCGTGCAGCGAAACGACGACGTTCGCGCGGCGCCAGACCCAGCCGAGTGTCCACGCTGACGGTGAGCTCGACGCGGCCGCAGACCATCTCGCCATCGCGGTACGCCCGCGCCCAGCGGTAACGCCTCTCGGTCAGCTGGTGGCCCGCAGCGGTACTGGCTTGCGCTTGGCCGATGATGGTTCGGTCTGGGGCCATGCGAGCAACCCCAACGGATCCGCGCACTCTCCACCAAAACCAAGGAAATGACGCGGCCTCGCCACGGCCGACCATCCCACGGAAGCAACCCGGCAATAGGTCTGTAGGCAGGCGCTAGAACAACGCCGCCTGCTCCGGCGGGTCCAGGCAGTCGGGCGCGTCGTGGCGGGCGTCGTTGACGGCGCGACTGACGGCGCGGGTGACGAGCCTCGTGCCGGACGCTCCGAGCAGCTCGTGCAGTACCGGCGCGGGGGTCTCGGGGTCCAGCCAGGCGCTCTCGGCGTCGGGCGCGAGGATCACGGGCATGCGGTCGTGCAGCGCGCGCACCGGGCCGGTCGCGGCGGTCGTGACGATCGCGCAGCTGCGCAGCGGCTCGACGGGCTCCTCGGTCCGCGGGCGCCATGATGCCCACAGCCCGGCGAACGCGAACGGCGCACCGTCCTCGCGCGTGATCCAGTGCGGCGTCCCGGCCGACCACTCGTAGAAGCCGTCGGCGACGATGAGGCAGCGCCGGCGCGCGAACGCGTCGCGGTAGGCGGGGCGCTCGGCGACCGTCTCCGCGCGCGCGTTGATCGTCGTGACGCCGAGGTCGCGCGGGTCCGACGCCCAGTGCGGGACGAGGCCCCAGCGCAGCAGCGCCCCCGCGGGCTGCGACTCCCTCGTGTTCACGACGGCCAGCACGTCGTCGCCGGGCGCGACGTTGTAGCGGCGGCGCACCTCGAGGCGCTCTCCGATCGGGAAGCGCGCCCGGATCTGGGACGGATCAGGCGTCGCGAGCGTGAAGCGGCCGCACATCAGCCGCCCGAGCGCGCGGCGCGCGCCTTGGCCTTCGCCGCTGCCTGGCGGCGTCTTCCGACGAAGCCGAGGACGGCGAGCGCGAGGATGACGACGAGTAGGCCGAGGAAGATCGTGCCGACGACCGACCCGCCGCCGAACGGCAGCAGGACAAGCGCCGCGACGCCGGCGCCGACCACGAGCAGCGTGACGACGATCGCGAGGATGATCAGTGCGCTGCGAGCCTTCATCGCGAGGCTCGCGCCGGGCGCCGGCGCGACGAGTCCCATGATCCGCAGGATGAAGAGCTGCCGGCTCGACGGGGCCTGCTGGCCGAGCTTCTCGACCGCCGCCTTGAGGTCGTCCGGGCGGCGTTCGGCGAGGGCCAGCGACGCCTCCGCCATCCGGCGAAGCTGCATCCGCTCCTGCGGGCGGGCGGCCGCGATCGCCTTGCGGAAGTGCTCCCGCGCCGCCTGCGAGTCGTAGCGCTCGGAGGCGCGCGCGCCGAGGATCGCCTGCGCGGCGGCGCGATACTTCGTCTCGGCCGCGAGCTCGTCGTCGGAGCGCTCCTCGAGCTGCGCCATCGCCGCCAGCGCGCTCTTCTGCTCGATCCGGACCTGTCGCTGCTTCGCCATGGCGCGGAGTCTAGATGGCGCTCTGCGCGGTTGGGGATCCGCGCGCCGGCCGGATAGGCTCGGCGGCGTGCGCCGCCTCGCGATCGCCCTCGTCGCCCTGCTGCTGAGCCTCGCGCCGTGCCCGATCGCGGCCGCGCAGCTCGGCCCGAGCGCGCCCCCGTCGCTGACGCAGGACGAGCCGCCACCGCCGGCCCCGGCCAACTCCGACGCCAACGACGACGGCGGGCTGAGCACCCTGCAGCTCGCGCTCATCTTCGGCTCGGCGATGGCGGTTCTGGCCGCGATCGCCTGGATCATCCTGCGCGACGCCCATCGCGCTGCGCCGGTTCAGGAGCGCTCCCACACGCCGATCGACACGAAGCTGTCGGCCCGTGAGCGCGAGCGCCAGCAGCGCCAGCGCCGCGCCAAGGCGAAGGCAGCCCGCCAGCAGCGCAAGCGCAACCGCCAGCGCTGAGCCTGACCGCCCCCACTCGGCGGGTGGGGCCGGATGCTCCGGCGCGATACGCTCGTCGTTGAACCCGGGCGCGACCGGGTACGCCCCGCTGATCGACATGGATCTCGACCTCGACAACCCTCCCACCCCGCTGGCCACGCTCCTCGAGCGCGCCGAGGAGAACGGCTGCGTCAGCCTCTCCGAGCTCGACGCGCTCGCGCGCCGCCTCGATGTCGACGACGACGACCTCCCCGCGCTGCACGATGCCTTCGAGGCGCGCGGGATCGACGTCTCCGACGACTGCGGGCGCACCGACGTGCCGCAGACCGACTACGGCAACGGCGGCCTCGCGCACGCGACGACCGACGCCCTCGGGCTCTTCCTCAACGAGATCCGCCGCCACCCGCTGCTGACGGCCGCCGAGGAGGTGGAGCTCTCCAAGCGCATCGAGCAGGGCGACTCCGCCGCGAAGGAGCGGATGATCAACTCCAACCTCGCCCTCGTCGTCTCGATTGCCAAGAAGTACCCGCAGAACGAGCTGCCGCTGCTCGACCTCATCCAGGAGGGCATCTTCGGGCTCATTCGCGCGACCGAGAAGTTCGACTGGCGGCGGGGCTTCAAGTTCTCGACGTACGCGACCTACTGGATCCGCCAGGCGATCCAGCGCGGAATCGAGAACAAGGCGCGCACGATCCGCGTCCCGACGAACATCGCCCAGCGCGAGCGCAAGATCCAGCGCACGCGACGCGCCCTGGCCACGAGGCTCGGACGTGAGCCGACGAACGAGGAGATCGCCGAGGAGGCCGAGCTCGAGCTCGCCCAGGTCGAGGCGATGGGCGACATTGCGCGCACGGTGACGAGCCTCGACCGGCCGGTCGGCGACGACGGCGAGACCGCGCTCGGCGAGCTGCTCGGCGACGAGCGTGCCGGGCCGGCGGAGGAGGTGGAGGTGGCGCTGCGCGACGAGGCGATCCGCCATGCGCTCGCCGAGCTGCCCGATCAGGAGCGCAAGGTCGTCGAGCTGCGCTACGGCGTCGACGGCGCCGACGGACCCGTCGGCCTGCGCGAGACGAGCCGGCGGCTCGGCATCACCCAGCCCGAGACGCGCAAGCTCGAGGAGAAGGCGCTCGCGCGCCTGGCCGGGCTGCGCGAGCTGGAAGCACTACGCGAGGCTGCCTAGCCCGACCGCAGCCCCGCGTCGCGAGCCGATCTCCCCGCCGCGACCCGCCGCCAAACCGCGGCGGCACGTCACGGTGACCGTCTTCTGTGGATCAGTACATCGGCGCGACCTGGCGGAAGGTGCCGGCCACGATCGCCGAGTCGTTGAACGTCGTCACGGCGCTGACCACGGCCGCGTTGTACGTGATCGCCGGCAGGTACGGGCTGAGCTGCGGCAGGAGCGGGGTGGCATCTACGCCGAGGAAGCTCACCAGCCCGAGCAGGTTGCAAAGGAGCACGTTCACGATCATCCCGGCGCAGGTGGGTGGCGGGATGATGACCTGTACCTGGCCGTGGCGCTTGGCGCCGAGGGCGGAGTTGTCGTCGGCGAAGACGGCCCCGTCGACACGCGAGCCGTTCGAGATGCGCACGTCGGCGACATCGCCGGCGAGGGCCTTCCCGCGGAGCGTGTGGATGACGCCGGTGAACGTCCCGCCGCCCTGGACCTGGACGCCGCCGGAGGCGACGACCAGCGCCTTGGCACTCGGGTTGGCAGCCGTGTTGAGGATGCACGACCCGGTGCCGTCGCCGACCTTGTCGATGAAGATCACCTTGCCGGCGCTGGGCGACGGCAGGCAGGCGGCGCCGTTTGCGACCGTGCTCGTCGTCGGCGTCGGGCGCTGGCGGTAGGCCTGCTGGCGCAGCTGTGCGACCTGGTCGGCGCTGATCACGTTGTCGGAGGCGAAGTGGACATAGTTGTTGGCCTGCAACAGCGGCCCGAGCGGCGTCGCCGACGTGAGCGTGAAGATTCCCGAAATGCAGCCGAGCAGGGTCGTCGAGTTCAGCAGCGAGCAGCGCAGGCCGACGTCGCCGACGAACATCGGTTCCTGGTCGATGAGCAGGCTGAGCAGGCTGCCGGCCAGCGCGCCGTTGGTGATCGTCGCGAGCGTGCTGCCGAGATCGCCGCCGATCGTGCCCGTGACGAGGGCGAGGTTGGGGTAGACCGGCGCCTGGCCGGCCTGCACGAGCGCGACCACGGCGCGTTTGCGGCCATCGACGCTCGCCTCGGCGCGCACCCACATCCGGCGCGGCCCGGTGCTTGCCGGCGACGAGTCGTACGAGGGACCGCTGAGCAGGCTCGAGTCCCACGACTCGCGGGCGGGGGTTCCCTCCGCGCAGGTCGTCACCCACCACTGCGAGGTCGCGGCGTTCGCCTCGCCGGCAAAGGTCTGCGCGAGGAGCCGCTGCACCTGATCGCGCAGGGTCACCGCCGAGGGAGCCGGCAAGGTCAGCGTGCCGTTGACCGTCTGCGAGCTGCAGGGCGCTGCGCCGGTCTGCGGCCAGTCGCGGGCGAGCAGGAACGCCTGCGCGTTGAGCGTCGCCTCCGCGAGGTTGAACGTCGACTCGCCGCTGCGCTCCTTGCGCGTCTGATCGGTCTGCGTGAGCACGACGCCGAGCGACGCCGTCCCCAGCACGAGCATCATCGCGACGACGACGATCGCGGTGACGAGCGCGCTGCCGCCCTCATTGCGAAGCACACGCATCAGCAACTCACCGCCTTTGAGACCAGGGTTTGCAATCCGAGCACGTCCGTGATGGTCAGGCTGATCGTGCCTGAGACGCCGCTGCCGAGCAGGAGCTTGCCGGCCCCGGCCACGGTCGAGGCGACCGTCGAGGTGAGCTTCGACCCGGGCGCCAGATTCAGCGTCAGCAGCGACCGGCCGGAGCCCTCGGAGTTGCACGTCACGGTCACATCGCCAGCCGTCACCTGCGGGGCGACCCCACCGCGCACCGTCCCGCCCGAGTTGAGCTCGAGCGGGCGCGAGCTCGCGATCGTACCGCCCTCGAGACGGAGCGACAGCCCGATCGAGCGGACCGGCGACGTGCCGATCCTGAAGAGGGGTAGCGCCGTCGTGTTGACGACGTTGCGCGCCATCGGCGTGTGCGTCCAGCCGGTGGCCGCCGACGGACAGGCCGAGCCCGGCGTCGTCGGCCCGCTGGCGCCTGCGCGGATCCCGTCGAACCAGACCGTCTTCGCTGCCGCGTCGAGGCAGAGGCGCTGGGTGTGGTAGGTGCCCGCCGTCGTGCCGGTCGTGCTCTCGCCGGGCCACGACACCGAGCGGAAGACGACGTCGTTGGCGGCCGCCGACACGATCGACAGCGGCTGCGCGGCGGCCTTCGGTGCGGGCGCGCCGGAGTCGCGCAGGATGCCCACCATCTGCGCGACCTCGCGGCGCGCGGAGTCCTGCGCGTCGGTGAGGCGGTGGTTGCTCGCGATGCCGCGGTTGAAGCCGTCGAACACGCTGAGCGCGGCAAACGAGACAATCAGGCCGATCGTCATCGCGACCAGCAGCTCGACGAGCGTGAAGCCGCGCTCGTCGCCATGGCGGGGGGCGCTCATCATGTCACCCGCGGTCCGGAGACCATCGTGCGCTGCGTGATCTGCCCGCCCGGGGCCGGCGTCGACCAGCGCACGACGCTCGTCACGGCGATGGCGTCGTTGGGGGTGCGGTCGATCGCGACCTGCTGCGTGCCGTTGGCGCAGAGGCCGATGTCGGCGCCGCTGGACACGAGCGCGCTGAGCCCGCTGAGGGTGCCGTCGTTGCCGATCAGACCGTTGAGGATCGAGTTTTGCCCGATGAGGGCGCAGAGGGCCTGCGTCAGGCTGCCGCCGCCGGTGATCTGGATCCCGAGGACGTTGAGGCCCGGCGTCGTTGCGCCGCCGCCGCTCGACGACGAGCCGCCGCCGCCGCTGCTGGCCGGCAGCGGGGTGCAGGGCGTGCCTGTCGTCGCACCGATGCCGTCGGCCGGATCATCGAGCACGCAGGTCGAGAACGTCGTCGAGTACGCCACGTTGCGGCGGCTGGTCGTGAAGGTGGCGGCGGGCAACGCCGTAGAGCCGCCGGGAGGGATCGTCGTCGTGGAGACAAGGCTGCCGAGATTCGAGCCGCTGATGGAGTTCACCATCGTGGAGGCAGCGGCGATCGGCTGCGTGAGGCTGGGGTAGGCGATCTCCCGGGACCGCTCGAGCTGCTCGCGCACCAGCCCCATCGCGCCGTCGCGAGCGAGGTTCGCGGTCGTGACCCCGTTGCTCGTGTCGAGCATCGTCATGACCCCGAGAGCGCCGACGACGAGGATGAGCATGGTGACCATGACCTCGGCGAGCGTCATACCGTCCTCCATTCGTGTGCGGGTGAACATCTCGTCTGACCCCTAGCGCTCACACGCGTCGCGGTCGATCGGCGCATCGCCGAGGTTCCGCGTCTTCAGCTCGCGCAGCAGGCAGGCGTTCTCGCTGTCGTCCTTGGCAGCGGTCGTAGTCGTGTCGGCACTCGCCGGCGTACGGTCGATGCGCGCGACGTCGAGGCGGCGGCGCACGAGCGTGCCATCGGCGGTGACCATCGTCAGCCGCGTGTACGAGCCGGCCGGGACGTCGAGGTAGCGACAGACGCCGTGGTCGAGCCGGCATCTGACGGGGCCCGTGATGACGATCCCCGGAGCGACGGCGAAGACGGCCTTGTCCAGACTCGGCGAGTACTTCACGAAGACCGCCGCGAGCTTGCCGTGGATGAAGAACGTCTCACGGGGCGCAATCGACGGCTGGAGATGGCTGTCGACGCCCTTGCCGAAGCGCACGTCGACCGACGCCGTGCGGACGGACGGCGCGCTCGCCGGCGTGGAGCCGGAGCCGCTGCCCGCGCTGCGCGGGGCGGACGGGGTGCGCGGGGAGGACGGAGTGCTCGGGGTGCTCGGCGACGAGCTGTCAGACGCCGGCGAGGAGCCGTCGGGGTTCTGGATGACGACCGGGATCGGGTCCGTCGGGGCGGCGTCGGAGCTCGAATCCTTGGAGGGGCCGTCCTTCGCCTTGCTCGCGCGGGCGGCGGCCGCGGCCCGGGCGCGTGCCGACGCGGGCGGCTCGAACGGGTCATGCGACGAGCCGGTGGCTCCGCGGCGGGCGACGCCCGCGTCGCTCGCTGCGAGCAGGCGCTGGGCGCGTTCGGGAAGGCTGCCGGTCGCGGTGGCCGCCGGCGCCATCGTCGTCACGGCCGGCACGACGGCCGGCGTCGACTTGAGGAACAGCACCGGCGCGGCCAGTGCGATGAGCAGGGCGACTGCCGGGATCGGCCACAGGCGCCTACGGATGAGCTCGTCCAGCAGGTTGCGGAGCATCATGACCCTCCCGTGGTCGCGGCTGCCGCGGCGGCGGCCGATGGCTGGGGCGAGGAGGCCTCGTCGGAGGCGATGTAGGCGGTGGCCTCGACCACGGCCTTGGTCTGCGTCGACTTCGAATCGGTGCGGGTGAACGTCAGCCCGTCGATCGTCAGCAGACGCCCGGCGACCTTCACGCTGCCGGAGCGCACGCGGACCGAACGGCGCACCGTCGCGAGGATGTCGCGCAGGTCGAAGTACCTGCCGGTGAACTCGAAGGTGAACGGCAGCGCTGCCAGGCCGTCGGCGACGGCCGTCGTGGCGGGCGCCGCGGGCGCCGCGTCGGACGGCGCGTCGGGTGTCGCCGTCTGAGCCTCGGCCTTGAGGGCGACGAGCCGCAGCTCGCTGTCGCGCGCATTCGCCCGGCGCTGCAGCTGGCGCAGCAGCGACGAGATCGCGGCCCGCGCCGGCACGGCCTCGTCGAGCCTGTGCAGCTTGGCGAGCATGCGCGGGAACTGCTCGCGCGCGGCCTGGTAGGAGGCGACCTGCGTCTGCGCGCTCTGGAGTCGCTGCTCCTGGGCGGCGACGTTGACGGGCACCGCGGCGTGCTCGCCGCGCTTGGGGCTGATCGCCAGCACCCACAGGGCGGCAAGGAGCACGAGGCCGGGGAGCGCGACGAGGGCGATCGCCCGTATGTCGAGCGTCGTCATCGGGAGCCTCCGGTCGTCTCGGCGGTCTGGTTCGGAGGAGCTGTTGCCTGCGTCGTCGTCGGCGCAACGGCGGTCGCGCTCGGCGTGACCGTGGTCTCGGCGCCGGACGCTGCTCGCGCGGCCGAGGTCTTGAAATGCGTCACGAGCTCGAAGCGAACGGCCTTCGGGTCGCTGCCGCGGCAGTCGCCGGTGCCCGCGCCGTCGGCTTTGCCGCCGGCCTGCTTGTCGAGCCGCTCGCTGCGGCTGAAGGCGACCTCTGTGACGCCGGTCAGCAGCTGCAGGCGATCGATGTAGGCGGGGACGCTGCGCTCGCGCGCCGCGCATCCGGAGAGCTCGATCGTGGTGCTCGCGCTGGTGGCGGGAGACCCCTCGACCTGCGACGCCGGCGTCTGCGTGCCCTTGACCGACGTCAGCCAGACACCCTGAGGGGCGACGCGGGCGAGCTCGGCGAGCGTGCGGTCCCACTTGAAGCGCGTCTTGGCGACCGATGCGACCGCGTCGTGACGCTTCGCCGTCGCGCTCGCGAAGTCGGCGTAGGGCTTCAGCGTGGCGACCTGCTGCTCGTTGTCGGCGGCCTGCGTCGACAGCTGTGTCAGCCGCTCGCGCCCGGAGCTGACCTGGTTGGAGATCGTGACGAAGTAGACGACCGCAGCGGCGAGCAGCGCGACGGTCGCGCAGGCGACTTGCGCGACGCGTCCGACGGGGGCGCCGGCGTTGCGCCGGCGGTTGGCCTCGGTGGGCCGCAGGTCGGGGTGCTCGTCCGCACCGGAGCACGCAAGGCCAACGGCGATGTCGAGGCGCTCGGGTGCGATCGAGACGCCGTCGAGGTCCGGCCATGCGTCGCGCCCGGCCGGGAGGACCGGCAGGTCCAGCTCGCGACTGAGGGCGTCGACGACGCCGGGCCAGGTGGTCATTGCGCCGGTCAGGACGACGGCGCCGATCGGGCGCGCTTCCGGCCGGGCGGCGTAGAACCCGTGCGAGGACTGGATCTCGGCGACGACCCGGCGCAGGCCCTCGCGCACTGCAAGCGCGGCTGCGGTGTCGACGTCGTCGGCGTCCGACGGGGCGGCGCCCTCGTCGGCGACGTGGCCGACGCCCACGGCGGCGACGCGCTCGCGTGCGGCTGCATGCGTGATCCCGGTGCGCTCCGCGAGCCCGGCGGCGATTGCCTCGCTGCCGGCCGAGGCCGCGCGGACGAGCAGCGGCTCGCCCCGCTCGGTGATGACGACGTTCGTCAGCGCGCCCGCCTGGACGTAGAGGCTCGCGTCGTCGCCGACGGGGGGATGGTCGAGCGCGGACAGCAGCGCCAGGCCCGCGAGCTGGACGCGCTGGGGTCGCAGGCCGGCACCGTTGAGCGCGCTCATGAGGCGCTCGATGCCGTCGACCCGCGCGGCGGCCATGAGGATCCGCTGCTGACCGCCGAGCTCGGCGGGTCCGAAGCCGACGCGGCGGTAGTCGAGGACGAGCTCGTCGAGCCCGACCGGAAGCAGGTCGCCGGCGAGGTGGCGCACCGCGCTGTCGAGGTCGTGGCCGTGCAGTGTCGCCGGCAGGTTGACCGTCCGCACCATGAGCCGCGGGTGGGCGAGGCCGACGCGCACGTCGCGCCCGAGCTTGTGCTCGGAGAAGAGCGCCTGCAGCTCGACGACGAGGCCGTCGGCGTTGACGACCTCTCCGTCGACGACGAGCCCGACCGGAAGGGGGTGGACGATGGCCCGCCGCTCAGCCGCGCGCCCGGTGCCCGAGGACTCCAGGACGACGATGGCGTCAGGACCGATGTCGAGGGCGACGATCGACGAGGATCGACGCGTCGCCAGTCGGAGGCGTCCGCCAGTAGAGGATGATGGGGTTCGGATCGGCACGTTTCCCTCTTCGGCTCAGGGGTCGGGCGCCGCGAGGGCATCTTGAGTCGGCTGGACGGATGGTGGAAGCCGATCGGGACCGGGAACTCACTCCGGCTCTGCGTCACGGACCGAAGCAGCGCCCGTCGTGGTGGCGCCCTGCGCCCGGGCCGTGGCTTCGACGGCGCTCAGCGCGACGGCCAGGCGCCGCAGGAGCTCAGGGCGGCCGACCTGCTCCGCTGCGGTCCGTCTGTGCCGCACCTCCCGCGTGCGCCGCACGCCGAGGATGACCAGGCCTGCCGGCACGACGTACGTGGCGGCGGTCCCGAGCACCGAGAGAACCGCACCGACCGCCCCGCCGATCGCCCGCAGCCAGCCCGGTGCGGCGATGTCCGCAGACGGGATCTCCGGGAGGTTGACGGACGGCAGGTCGATCGACGGCGCATGGAGGCCCAGCAGGGCAACGAGCCCGGCCAGTACGGCGACGACGGGGAGCAGGAGGAGCGCCGTCAGCACCGGCCCGAGCAGCGGCCACAGCGCGTGGCCGATCCCGGTCGCGGCGTGCCGCGCGTCGTAGAGCCTCGGGTACCGGTGCTCAAGCCTCGTCTCGAGCCGGCGCTGCCTCGCGCGTACCGCCCGGTATGCGGCCAGCGCGCGTGCGAAGCGGCGGCTCGTGGGTTTGCGGCGGGGCCTCACGAATGGGCCGCATGGTGTCATTCGGGGTTCGTCGGTGTGTGATCTCCGCGAGCTCCCCCCGTTGCGGCGTGGCACCGATTCGCGTGCCTGCGATCGCGCCGGCGCGCCAGCCGGCCGAGCCGGAGCTCGCCGTCGGCCTCCCGCATGGTCGACCGTTCCTCACGCTCACCCAAGGCCACGGACGCTCCGCAACGGTCCAGCGCAGGAGCGTCAGGCTCTGACGCCGCCCAGCTCAGCCTCGGCACCTTGTGGACGCTCGGTGCCGACCCCTCAGGCGATGCGGTCGCGGGCGAGGTCGGCGATCAGCGCCGACCACGCGAAGTCGCGGGCGCCGTAGCCCACGCCCGTGCGCGCGTCGTAGTACTCGCGCAGGCCACAGCGTCGAGTTGCGGCGACGAGCGAGGCGACGATGCGCTCGCCGGCGTCGTGGTAGCCGAGCTCGTCGAGGGCCGGAACCAGCAGCCAGGCGGTGTTGATCCAGGACGCGCCGCGCCACGTTCGAAAGCCGTCCCATCCTGAGCGGAAGGTCGGCTCGTCCATCGACATCGACGGGATGCCGAAGGCAGCGGCGTAGCGGCGCGGGTGGAGCAGGTGCTCCTCGATCAGCCGGCGCCGGATGGCCTCGGGCACCGCGTCGCCCAGCGCGAGGGGCGCGAGCGAGGACCACGTCGAGACCCGGACGGGGCGCTCGTCGCGCCCGGCGAGGTCGAGGAACAGCCCGGTTCGATCGTCGAGGCAGCGGTCGAGCAGGGCCGCCTCGACCCGCTTCGCCCGGAGCGTCCACGTTGGATCACAGGAGAGCCGGCCAAGGGCGCGAAGCGAGAGCGCGTTGGCGACGTTGACCAACACGTCCTCCACCTGCTCGTCGTAGCGGGCGAGGATCGCGCGCGAGTCCCAACGCAGCCGGCGGCAGCGCTCGACCATGACGACGTAGCCCGGCTTGTAGTGGGCGAAGCGGCCATACACCGCGTCGTACTTCGGCGAGTCGTCCAGGCCCGACTCGTCGGGGAGCAGGATCGAGATGAGCCCGTCGTGGTCGGGGTCGCGCTCGCGCTCGAGCCAGTCGTGGTGGGCCGCGAGCGCGGCGACCGCCTCGCCGGCGAAGGCGGGGTCGTCGGGCGAGGCGAGCGCGACGCGCTCCCATGCGAACGCCAGCAGCGGCGGGCCGATCGTCGCGGTCCGCAGGTTGCCGAGCACGCGATCGGTGGCATACAGCGGCGCGCGGCGCCAGCCGGCGCGGGCTCCCCAGAACGCCGTGTGAGGCAGGAAGCCGTCTGCGCGGCCGCCGCGCAGCACCGTGCGCAGCTCCTCGCGCGCACGCGCAGGATCCACTCGCGCGCACGCGATCGCCGAGAAGCAGGAGTCCCAGTGCCACTGGTGCTTGTAGCGGCCGGGTGCCGGGCATGTGTAGCCGTACGGCGTCCCGTCGCGCCGTACGCCTTCGCGCCAGTTCTGTCGCAGGACGCGCTCGGCGAGCGCGTCGAGGTCAGCGGGCAAGCAGCTCGTCGTACGTGACCGAGCGGCGCCCGCGGGCCCGGCGGAGGGCGCCTTCGAGTGCGAGCACGTGCGAGACGTGGTCGAAGTCCGCCGGGTGCAGGTCCAGCCGCAGCGTCGATCGCGCCAGCGGCGCGCTCACGCGCAGCAGGGCGGGCGACAGCGCACGCTTGACGCGACTGGAGGTCCCCAGACCGAAGGCCGGCGCCACTCGTGCGCCCGCTCCGGACTGCCAGCAGCGCACGACCGTCGCGAACCAGTCGTACGTGGCCCGCAGCTCGCGGCGCAGCGCGTGGGTGTAGGCGTAGGCGGGCGCCACGAACCCGCGCGGGTCGAGGCCGGCCTGCGCAAGCAGCCGGCGCCCGTCGTTCAAGCGTTCGCGTGTCTCGGCTGCGCTGAGGCCCGGGAACTCCGCCGCGACGCCGCCCTGCCAGCGGCGATGCGGCCCGCCCGGGCGCAGCCGGCGGTGCATGAGGCCGTGCTGGGCGATCGCGTCGCCGCGGTCGCGGCGTTCGAGCAGCCACTCGTGCAGGTGCGGGCTGCGGCGGTAGAACGCGTGACCGTCGGCCGCAGGGATGACGAGCAGCGTCACGCGATGGATGCCGTGGTCGTCGAGCCATTCGCGGACGAGCGCGCAGCGCTCGAACGTGGCAGGCTCGACGTCGTGCAGCGCGACGGCGAGCGTCGGCGTCAGCATCCGGCGAGCTCGCGCACGTCGACCAGTTCGGCCGCGAACGCGGCGTTCCAGGAGTGATTGCGGGCGAGCGCCAGCGCCTCTCCGCGGTCGGCAGGTCGGTGCGGGCGCACTCGATCGCGGTCAGCAGGCGGGCGGCGTCCTGGGCGGGGAAGGTGCGGCAGCGAGCCCCGAGCGCTGCGACGGAGGGCGCGGTGTCGCACGCCACGACGGGGGCACCGCACGCCGCCCCCTCCAGCGCCACCAGCCCGAACGTCTCCAGGTGACCGGGCATGACGACGCAGCGCGCGCCGGCGTACTCGCGCGCGAGGGCCTCCGGATCGGCGACGAACGGCCGGACCTGCAGGCGCTGCTCGATGCCCAGTCGCCGGGCGCGTGCGCGCACGAGCCCCTCGGCAGGTCCGCCCCCGATCAGTCGCAGCGACCACGCGTCGCGGCTTCGCGCGGCGGCCTCCAGCAGCGTGAGGATGCCCTTCTCGCGCGCGAGGCGCCCGACGTAGAGCACATGATCGCCGCGGTGGACCGCCGGTTGCGGCACGAACGCCTGATGCAGCCCGAGGCGCAGCGGGATCGTTGCCGTGCAGTGAGTGTCCTTCCACGGATCGCAGGCTGACATCACCGCGTCGGCGTCCACGTAGGCGTGCTGCAGCCAAGCTCGGAAGCCGCGCGCGTACAGCGCGGCGGGGCCCGGCCAGGCGTGGGCGTCGAGCTCGGCTGAGCCGTGGTGGACCATCACCGCGACGCCGCCGCCCTGCTGTACGAGGCGGCACACCTGGCGTGGGCGCCAGAACGAGTCGTGCAGCAGGACCACGTCCGGGTGCAAACCGCGGAGCGTGGCGGCGAGGGCGTCGCCCCCGAGCGGCAGCCGGTAGCCGTTGGCCCGGTTGACCGTGACCGAGCGGATCGTGTGAACCGTGGCTCCGGCACGGGCCGTCGTGGCGCGGGCCGTGCCCGGGACGATCACGTGGTGCTCGATCGTGGCCGCGGTGGCGGCGAAGCGCGCCTTGGCGTCGAGGTAGGTCCGGATTCCGCCCGAGCGCTCGCCGTAGAAGAGCGCGACGTCGACGACCCGCAGCGGGCGTGCGACGAGGCGCAGGTGCCGGGGCGCCGTGAGCAGGGCGAGCGCGCCGTCAGGCGGCATTCCGCGCCTCCGAGCTGCGCCCGGCGATCTCCATGAGCCGTAGGCTTGCGGCCGATCCTCCGGCTCCCGTCACCAAGCGGTGAGTGACCTGTGACCGTCCTGTTATCCCTACTGCTCCTCCGGCGCCTGAACCCGGTTGCACCGGCGAATGGACGATCCGCGCTCGCGCTCGCTACCCTGGCGGCGCGATGGCAACCCACTCGCAAAGGGTCCAGGCGCACGGATGAGGACGGCGGCCTGGGCTGTGGCTGTGGTTGTCGACCGAGCGAACCGCCCGCGACCACACGCAGGAACTCGCACGTAACCACCGACCCGGTCGAGAGGCGGCGATGAACAAGAACCCGGCGATCGCGCTGGCGGCCGGTGTGGCGCTGGTCGTGATCGGAGTGCTCATCGTGTTGCTGTGGCCGGACGGCTCGGACGTGCGGATCTACTCGAGCCTGCCGGAGCGCGAGCAGCAACAGCCGAGCGCGGCTGCCAGCATCGGGTCCGACGATCGCGGCGTGGTGACCAACGAGCGCACCGCGGACATGGAGAATGCGATGCGGCTCGCGCTGGCGCAGGCGGGGGGCAGGGCAGGCGATCTCGATGTCACCTACACGCCGCTCGACGACTCCGACGTCGTCGGCGAGTCACCGGCAGCGGTCGTGCAGGCAAACGCCCGGCGGGCCGCGGATGACGACAGCACCGCCGTGTACATCGGCGACTTCACCTCGGACGCCACGCAAGAGTCGATTCCGATCCTCAGCCGCGCCAGGATTGCGCAGATCTCTGTGTCGAGCACGCGCGTTGGGCTCACGAAGCAGGATCTACGAGGTGACGTGAACGAGCCCGGCCGCTACTACCCGCCACAGCCGGGCTACGCCAAGGGCTACCGCAACTTCGTGCGCCTCATCCCGGATGCCGCCGTCCACGCCGAGGCGCTGCTGGCGCTCATGGCGCAGACCGACACCTGCGCGAGGGTCGCGATGATCAATGACAACTCGTCCTACGGCGAGGCGCTCGCGAACAACATCCTGGCGAAGAACCGTCACCGCATGCGGTTCGTCTTCAGCCAGTCGGTCGGCCCGTATGGCCGCTACGAGCACCTCGTCGACCGCGTCCGGCGGGCGAGCTCGAAGCCGGACTGCTTCGTGTACAGCGGCATCAGGAATCCGAACACCGTGGAGATCTTCGAGGCGTTCGCTCGGGCGCTGCCGACGGCGCGGCTCTACGGGACGAACGGGGTCGTGGCAGCGAGCTTCGTCGATCCCGAGAAGGGCGGTCTCTCGCAGGAGGTCGCGGGCAGGGTCAAGGTCATGGTTCCGCCGTACGACCCCGAGCAGGCCAAGGCGTTCTTCGCCGCCTTCAAGGATGCCTACAGGAAGGACGCCGATCCGTACGCGGTCTACGCCTACGAGGCGATGCAGCTTGCGCTCGACGCGATCGCGGACTCCACGACCGGCAGGCGCGAGGACATCAGCCGCGCGCTGTTCGATACGAACGACCGTCAGGGCAGCGTGCTCGGCAGTTACTCGATCACGGCAACGGGAGACACCGACGTCGCGAGCTACGGGGTGTCGAGGATCGAGGACGGTAGGCTGACCCCTCCGGAGCCGGCCCCGCGGTTGCGGCGATGAGCAGGAAGCCGATCATCGCGCTCGCACTCGGTGTTGCGCTGGTCGTCATCGGAGTGCTCATCGTGGTGCTCTGGCCGGAGGACCCGTCGTTTCAGGTGAAGACATCGTGGTTGGACGAGCGACCCAGCGGCCCGGTGCGACTCTGCGGCGGTGAGGACGTGACGTCGCGGCGCAGAGCAGTGACGGATTACAACGACAAGTACCGCCCCGGCTCGCGGGCCACATACTCGGAGGGCTCGTTTCTCGCCGATACGCAGCAGCGGTATGTCGATTTGATCGAGAACGGCTCGGACGACTGCGACGCCATCCTCCTTGACGTCGTCTACATGAAGGAGTTCGCCTCCAAGCATCTGCTCTACGACATGACCCCCTACCTCGAGCAGCATGACCGCCAAACGGAGTTCGATCCCCGCATGCTGCGCACGGTCGAGCATGACGGCAGGCTTTGGGGCGTTCCTCGGGAGCTCGACGTCGGCGTGCTGTACTACCGCGCCGACAAGGTGCCTCGACCACCAACGAGCTGGCAGGAGGTCTTCGAGCAGGCCAAGCCTCGACCTCCTGACAACCTGCCTGGTCTGCGCTTCCAGCTCGGGCCCTACGAAGGTCTCACGGTGGTCCTCCTCGAGCTCGCCTACTCGGCCGGCGCGGATCCGATCATCACCGAGGACGGCAAGACCGCCCGCCTCGACCAGTCACAGGTTCTCGAGGCGCTGACGTTCCTGCGCAACGCCGTCCGCGAGCGGGTGATCCCCGGCCAGGAGCAGGAGGACACGTCGAACCTGGAGCAGTACGCGCTCGGTCGCGCCCGGTTCTTGCGCGGCTGGCCCTTCGTCGACGCGGAGATCCACAAGCCGCCGGGGAGCGGGAGGACACCGCCGACACGACTCGCACGGCAAGCACGGCTTGCAACCGCCGCCAGGACGAGGATTCTCCCGTTGCCTCCCTGGAAGCCCGGTGGCGAGAGCGTCGGCGTTCTGGGCGGGCACAACCTGGTCATCCCTCGGTCCGCGCGAAATCCGTCTGCCGCGCTGCAGCTCGTCGACTTCATGACAAGCGAGGATCAGGTGCGCTTGGACGCGGAGGAGAATTCACAGGTTCCCGTGCTCAACGATCTCGCGGATGAGTTCGGTCTCGGAAATCAAGACCTACTGAGGGCCGTCAAGGAGACGAACGTGATCCCGCGCCCGTCGATCCCGCAGTACGCCGACGTCTCGACGATCATCTCCTGCGGCGTCAGGGCGATTCTCTTCGCACCGGCTGACGTCGCGGTCCGCGAGCGGCTACAAGACATCAATGGCGACGTGCAGAGCGTGCTGGACGGAGGTTCGTCCGACTTGAAGAGCCGCGCCTGCTAGTACACCCGGCCGGAAGTTCTGTGGAGTTTTCCGGGATGCCCGGCCGTCAGGCACGGATCGGGCGCCCGGAAAACCCGCAGAACTTGCGGACGGGTGTACTAGCGCATCGCCGCGATCGTTCGCTTGAAGAGCGGCGCGCCGTCCTGGATCGCGTAGAGGCCATAGTCGGTCAGCGTGGTGTCGCCGTTCTCGTCGATCGAATACGTGCCGATGACGCTCCGGCGGGCTTGGGTGTCGAACAGCGCCTTCACGATGTCCTCGCGGTCGCCGGTCCTGGAGCGCTCGATCGCGTCGAGTGCCAGGCTCATCGCCTCGTAGCCGTCGATCGCGTACGGGTCGGGGCTCCCGGTGCCGGGATACTCACGCGCGAAGTCCGCGTAGAAACGCCTGCCTGCTGCACCGAGGCGGTCGCGCCCCACCGTGGGGTGCGTCAGCTTCACCCGAGCGGCGACGCGCTGCGCCAGCCCGCCTTCGTCGACGTCGGTGAAGGCCCGGTTGGCGAGGCCGTCGGAGCCGTACAGGCGCGCCCGTGGAAGCGCCCGGGCCAGTGCGGTGAAGACCCCGACGGCCCCGCTCCGCGCGTCCCCGCTGAAGACGGCGCAATCGGCGCGCCGTTCCGCGACGCGTGCGGCCAGCGAACGCTGGTACGCGGCGGAGCGCGATCTGACGGGCTCGTCGAAGACGCGCCGCAGACGCTGCTTGGCGATGGATCGCCTGATCGTGCGCGCGAGTCCGCTGCCGTAGCGATCGCGGTCGTGCACGATCGCCACCCGCGCGCATCCGTCCTGTCGCATGACGGTCGCGAGCGCGTCGCCCTGGAAGGTGTCCCGCGGCACGATCCGCGCGTAGTTGCGAACGCCCCCGACGTAGTACCTGCCCGGCTCGCCCTCGTCGGCGCCGAGCTCGGCGGTGGTCAGGCCGACCGCGGTGTTGGCCGGCGAGATCTGCGGCACCTTCGCACGGCTGAGAATGGGGATCGACACCGCGCTTGCCCCCGAGTTCAGCTCGCCGATGTAGACGGCGGTGCTGTCGTCCTTGGCGGCCCTGAGCGCGTTCCTGCTGACGACCTCCCGGGCCCATCCCAGGGCGCCGGCGGTCGAGTCGTCCAGGGACGTGTACCGCACGGTGAACTTCCCCGCCTTGTTGTCGGCCTGCTTCAGCGCGAGCCTGATGCCACGGACGATGTCCTGCGATGTCGTGCGCTGCGGCTCCTGCAGCGGCAGGCTCGAGTAGACCGTCAGCTCCTGCGCGCCGGGCGCTACGAGGAGCACCGCGCCGACGGCGACGAGCATTCCGCCGATGACTGCCGCGCCGACCGCGACGAGGCCGGGCCTCCGCCGTCGGGGATGCTTCAGTTCGGGCGCCGCCGGACCGCCGTGCGCATCCTTGCCTGCGGCGGCTGGCGTCGATGCGCCTGCGCTGCGGGCGCGGACGCGCGTGCGCAGCGACAACGCGACGGCGGTGTCCACGCGGTGGCCCTCCTCGTCGGTCAGGAACCTTCGGTAGCTCTGCAGCGCCTGCGCCCGTGCCCTGCGCAGGTCCTCGACGGACAGCGGCGCCTGGAGCACGTCCCGCGACACGATGCCGTAGACGATCTCCAGCGGGCGGCCGTGCTCGTCGGTGAGCAGGTCACCGCCGCCGGACCCGACGAGCTCGACGTCGGTGCGCACCAGTTGCTCGCTCGCATAGCCGATGCTGAACGGACCCACACGAGCGTCGTCCACGTCCACCACCCGGGTTCCGTCTGCGCCCACCCCGCTCGTGCCGGCCGACTCCGCCAGCACATGATGCTGGTCGGCCTCGACGAGGAACCCGGGCGCCAGCACGGTCCGGTACCCCGCGCGCCGCCCGCGCGCGACCAGGAAGGGCCAGCCGTCCGAGACCTCTGTCACTGCAACCGCCGTGTGCAGAGGATCGAGCTCGGCAGGCGATACTCGAAGTCCTCCACGACCTTTTCCATGTCCTTGACGACGTCGACTCGCAGCCGCCGCCTCTCCGCCTCGGCGTCGTCGCTGGGCGGCGGCTCGACCCTGTGCGCCCTGCTTCGCACCAGCGTCTCGACGAACAGCGTCACGACCACGTCGCCGACCATGGTCGCCAGGGCGTTGCGCAGGAGCATGCCGACGCGGCTTTCCAGCACCGAGACGGCGATCGAGACCACGTCGCCGGCGGGGGCGCGGTCTATCGCCTCGTCCAGCTCTCTCTGGACAGAGGGCTCCAGCGATCGCTCGACGCGCTTGAGCAGATCGGGAATCACCGCACACATCGGCACATCGACGTTGATGGGGTCAAGCCTGCCGTCCGCGCGCTTGACGACCGTTCCGTCGGCGCAAAGCTCGGCGAACCGCGACCCGACGGCGCTCACGGGGATCAGCCGTACCTCCTCCCCGCGCTGACAGTGGGTGTGCACGAGCCACTTCATGGCGGGAATGTGGTCCAGCAGCCGCTTGCTGACCTGCCGCAGGAGCTCGTCGTCCTGCCGCAGGAGCTCGTCGTCGTCCGTCGTCGAGGCGAAGGAGCGCACGAGATCCCACTTGCTGACGATCAGCTGGACGGGGCATGTCGCGCGGTGCGCGAGCCCGAGCAGCGGCCAGAGCCGGTCCTCGAAGTACTCGTGGCCCTCGCGCTCGCCGCGCAGCAGTTGCAGGACTCGCCGTCCGTCGAGGACCAGCAGCAGGGCGTGAGCGTCGTCGACCCTTGCCTCGAGCTCCGCTGCCGCCAGGGTCACGTCGCTCGGCTCGAGAATCTCGCCCGGGTAGTCGAGGTAGCTGATCCGAAAGACGGTGCACTGCTGGTGCACCCTGTCGGACGCCTTGCAGGAAAACAGGAACTCGCGCGTGTCACCCATCCGCGTCGCCCGCGGCCACGGCGCCGACGTGTCGCGCACCTCCCTGTGGAGCTTCGCGAGGAGGCGGTCCTGCTCGAGGCCGCTCGCGAGGTGGTACCGGCGACCGGCAGCCGGAAGGAGCTTGCGTGCCTGGCTTGCCAGCAGGACCGTCTTACCGGCGCCATTCATCCCGAGCGCGACCACGCGGAACGTGGGAACGTCCGGCGACTCGGCCGCAGGCTCGTCAGCCCGAGGTGACAGCGCCAGAGGGTCTTCACCAGACGGCTGAGGCGGTGTGGGTCCGTCCCGCCCCTGTGTCACCCACCAGATGGCCGCGGCGAGGACGATGGCGGCGCCGAGCGCGATCACCACAAGCCCTACGGCGTCCATCTCAGGCTCGACCGTACGGCTTCGGGCCCACGAGCCGGAGCCAGGCGACCCGCGCAGCAGCGGACGCGAGCGCACCCGCGAGCAGCGTCGCGCGGTGCTTCCGCGCTCCGTCCGGGTCCTCGTCGATCAATGGCAGCCCGCCGATCGACTGCCGTGTCCGTTCACCGCGGGCGGTCACGCGCCCGAGGCTACCGCCCACACCTGCGGGGGGTCGGGGGAGCCGACACCCGCGACCGCCGTCGGCGTAACGACGACGGAGTGGGGTGCGTAAGTTCCGGGAACGGATTGTTTGGCTGTCGCAGCGTGCGGTAGCCGTTGGCGCGGTTGACTCTGGGCGCCTGCGGCGCCTGATCACCGTGCCGTTGCCCGGCCGAGCAGGTCGCCGATCAACGCACCGCAGCGTTCGGGGTCATCCAGGAAGGGCGCGTGGCGCCCTGGGATGACCTCGACCTGCGCGTCGCGCATGATCGCAGCCGCCCGCCGACCGATCTCCGGGCCGCCGTAGGAGTCCGCGTCACCCCAGATCATGAGCACGGGGGCGGCGATGTCGCGCAGCTCGGCGTCGGAGAGGAAGTTCTCGGGACGGGGTCGTCCCATCCGCATGGCGAGCCACAGGTGGCTCGCCATCGCCACACCGAAGCCGGGCTGGCGCATGCCTTCGTGGACGGTCGCGAAGAAGCCGTCGGGCGCCAGCTCGGCGGCACGCGGTCCCATTGGCGCCGCCGGCCATGGCGCGGCGTGTGATCGCGACGCTGGGCGAGCGCATCCGCGTGATCACATGTCGCAGTCCAGGGGTCGACATCGCGGTGAAGAACGGATCGCCGTGCATGCCGGGCAGGGCGATGGCAGGGACCGCGAGCGAGGCGACCGCGGTGACCCGCTGGGGCGCGGCGACAGCGAGGCAGAGCGCCCACATGGCACCGAGCGAGGTGCCGACGATCGGAACCCGCTCGAGTTCGAGAGCGTCCAGCAGCGAGGTGAGCTGCGCCACCGCATGCTCGCGCAGGGATCGCCCCGCGTAGTCGAGCGCGTCGCTGAGGCCGAATCCGGGCAGATCGAAGGCGATCAGACGATGACCCGGGAGGTGCGGCATGAGCGGCGCCCAGGTCGACGCCGACATGCCGCTGCCGTGCACGAGCAGCAGCGGCGGACCCTCGCCCGCCTCGAGCACGCGCACCGCGAGCGGCGGGTCCGCCAGGCGGACCCGCCGAGTGGCGATCTTCACCCGACAGGCGGCGAAGAGCTGGCGCTCGGCCTCCTCGAACGCCTTCGTTGAGTCGTGGGTCTCGCTCTTCGACATCGCTTCCTCCAGGTCCCACAGCTGGCCGCCGGTCGCTCGCTGCCTTCGCTCGACTTGCAGGACCCGCGACGGGCGGACCTATCCACCATCATGGCGATTGGGTATCGACTGCTTCCACAATAGGCGAGTGCCATGTCATCGAGAGGCGTAGAGGAGGCGGGCTTGAACAGTCCACCGAAGCCCCCACGCGGCGGTATCGTTATTCGACCATTGACACACTTGGCGAATGCTTAGCGAGGGAATATGGGAAGCAGCGGGCAAGCTCTCGCCGACGCGCGACGGGAGGCTTATGCCCGTTACCTCGTGGTGCAGCACGAGCTCGGCGACTTGCTCAAGGCGGTGCTCGGCTATGCGCTCGGCCGGGCCTACTGGGGCGCGGCTACGCGACCGCGGGAGGTCTACGGCGGCGACTGAGCCATCCCGGGTCTGACGGAGACCTCCAAACCAGGATTTCGGTCCTGCAGAGAGGAACACCCCGTCATGCCCCGACCCAAGAAGTACCCTGACGAGCTACGCGAGCGTGCTGTCCG
>Ga0136631_10000044_pt1 | contig 30765 bp, 34 predicted proteins | sample AntDrymUQ6012206_2_FD_104655 | JGI IMG/M metagenome (GOLD analysis project Ga0136631, IMG submission 104655) | Polar desert sand microbial communities from Dry Valleys, Antarctica - metaG UQ601 (22.06) | ecosystem: Environmental > Terrestrial > Soil > Desert | place: Antarctica: Dry Valley... | reverse complement strand
GGGCATGGGAATTCGATGGAGGTTTGCGGTGGGGCGTTCCTCCAAGGCAGCGAGGGCCTCGACTACCCGACCAGCACGTCTCCCGGCCGAACGCTGAGCTTGCCGACGACGGCACGCTCGCGGCCCGATAACACCGCCCTGGCAGGTGGCTCGGATTACATCCACCGAGTGACATGAGCGCTCGTCTGGGCTGGTGGGCGCCACTCGTGCTCGCCGTCGGCCTCGCGCTCCACAACCTCGCCATGGCGATGGCGTGGGACGCGGGCGTGCGCGGGACCTCGCTCGACGTAGTCGCCGCGTGGAAGGACGCGCTGCTCGCAGCCGCGCTCGCCGCCGGTCTCTGGAGCGCGCGGCGGTCCCATTCGACCACTGGGCGGACCGTTTCGCACTCGCCTACGCAGCGGTCGTCGTCCTCTACTGGAGCCTCCCGCAGGACTGGCTCGGCGGCGGCGCGACCGCACGTGGAGAGCTGTACGCGCTCCGCCACCACCTGCTCCCGGGGGCGCGCGTACTTTCTCGGACGGCTGCTCGTACTCTCGACGCCGCAGTGGCGGCGGATCGTTTTGGTGCTCGCTGCCATCGGAGCCGCGCTCGCCGCGTGGGAACTCGTCGATCTCTACGTCGTACCGCTGCAATGGTGGCGCGACTCGGGCGCGCCCGGCTGTTCGAGGAGCAACTCGGACTGCAGTACGACTGCCTCTCCCGCCTACCCGAGAACGGGATCTTCGACACCGGCGACGAGACGAACCCGCTCAGGCGTGGCGTCTCGACCTTGTTGAGCCCACTCGCGACCGCATACGTGCTCGTCGTCGTGCTGCTCCTCCTCGCAGCGCGCCGCCCGACGCGCTTGACGGTCGCCGCCGGCACGCTCGCGTACGCCGGGCTGCTTTGGACGCACACCCGTGCCGCGCTCGCCGCGCTCGCGCTCGGTCTCGTCGTGCTCGCCGTCGCGCGGCGTCGCCGGCTGCCCGCTGCCCTGGCGGCCGCGTCGGTCGCGGTTTCCGTCCTGTTCCTCGCCTTGTTCCCGACGATCGGCCCGTCGACGTCGTACACGGCCGCCGAGCTGCCGTGCTTGCGGGAGCGGGCCGCAGCTCAGGGTGTGAGCACGAGCGGGGAGGCTTCGAACGAGAGCCACTGGCGCAATCTGCGCGACGGCGTCGAGACCGTACTGCGCCACCCGTGGGGCTAGGGACTCGGCAACGCCGGCGTCTCCGCGACTCGAACTCAAGTCAACATCAAAGCTGGTGAGTGCGAGTGAAGGGCTGCCTGTGGGAAGCCTCGGTTTCACCCAGCTCATTTCGATCCCGGTTCGCGTCGCAGGAGCGCTTACTTTGACGACGATGCGAACTCCGAGTTGGCGCCGTGCAGCAGAGGTGTCCGCGGAATCGATTGTCGACGGAGTAGAGATGACTCCAGCGCCACGCCCCAGTACCTGACCTTCCACCCGAGGCGCACGGGGGAGACACCCGCACCGCGAACCTCTCCTGCGACCGAGGAGCCGAGTCGCTCGCAGTCGTTGTGCGTGTTCGGATTCGTTTCGATGGCTCCTACACCGATGCGTACGAGACCACCTTCGGCGTGGGGAGCCTTCGGATCAGCGGTGCGACGTGGGAGCCAAACCTAATGATAGGCCCCCAGCGTCGCCCATTGCCAGCATCTCTGCCGCGCTCAATCCGCAGCGCTGGTCTAGAACACCCGCCCTAACATGAGCCAGGCGGATACAGGTTCTGCTCGTGACTTCTATCGTATGCCTCAAGTGACCTAGCGTAGGACTGGCCATAGTCATAGTTGTTCGCCATCGTCGGGTAATTCGGGAAGACTCCGAAGTTGCCCGAGTGCTTCAGGCTCAATACATGGCCAAGCTCGTGCCCAGCGACACTCCACAGATCAAGTGCATTTATGGGGGGGGACGAATTAACGTTAGCGTGCCAAACCTCTGCGCCGTCAAACGCAATTCCTGCATGGTTCGCCCACGTCAGAGCGAACACCCCGAACTTACCATCGTAGTTGTCGACTTTGTAGAGGAGCGTATGTTCCCCCGTAGAGGTAATCTGTTGGAAATCGTGACACTGATTGAGCACGTTGTCCCACATCGTAGCGCCGTTACTCAGGGCGGTGTCCCAGGCCGACGGAAAGCTTGGCGCCATGCGCCAGGTTCGAAGGTTCGTGCGGCCGTCTTGGTCATTGATGTGAGTCCCGAACGCGAGCGGTGCGCTGAGAAGAACCAATGCCAACATCACCGCAGTGAAGGAGACTAGACGAATGACCCGTGATACCATTGCTATCTCCTCCCCAGCTCAGAAGCAAGCTGCTCAATTGAGAGCGAAACACCAGTCCGATCGCTCCGTGCGGCATCGCCGATTGCCCGAAATGTTCCCTGGTAATAACCGGTCGGGCTTAGACCCGCGATCTGACCATCGCCAAAGGAGCGATTCTCGGCGAAGATGAGGTATCTCGTACCGATCTCGAACGTGTCAAGTTCTGAGATGTCCGGAACGATCAAATCGAGCTCCTGAACCCTATTCCCGCGAAGCGCTCGCTCAACTGAAAAACGGACTCGATGAACGGTCAATTCACCGCCGGACTCAGGAGGGCCCGCTACACCGATTCCCTCGGATCCACCTACCGCGAGCGCCGTGCCCACGAAGACCGCGTGAGACCGTCTCTTCATGTCGTCGAGGGACACACCCTGAATCGTTGCCTCAACGGCCTGGTTCTTTGGCGGCCCTGGTGGAAGCGGCCCAAGAGACCTCTCCTGATTCACGCTTGCCAGGAGGGCGCTGGCAACCACCGCGATCACCGCCAGTAATCCAACCACAAACGCTACCGCGCGAGGCGTCACACTTTGCATACGGTCAACACCTCCTCTAGATCTGACAGCAAGCTCGACAGTACCACGTGGAGAGGCATCGACCCAGGTTGCCAAAATGAAACATGCAAACGTCTGAAGGAGAATGGGTCGGGCGCCTGAAGAGGCTGCGCAGGCCGTGCGCGGGGCTGCACCTGCCTACACGGCCTCATAACAAGTCCCGCCGGTGCACACGGCTTTTGGACTCAGAGTTGGTCTTCCCCGGCTCTCGTAGGGCCCGGTTTCTAGACTCGGCGGCCTCGAGAGGAGGTCGTCATGGCACGGAAGGGATACCCGGCGGAGTTCCGTCGGCGGGCGCTCGATCTCGTCGCAGCGGGCAAGCCGGTCGCCGACGTCGCCCGACTATTGGAGGTCAGCGATCAGTCGATCTACAGCTGGCGACGCCAGGAGCTGATCGACCGCGGCGAGCTACCGGGGCTGTCGTCCGAGGAGCGCGATGAGCTGCGCGTGGCACGGCGCCGGATCCGAGAGCTCGAGACCGAGCTCGCAGTGCACCGACGCGCAGCGGAGCTTCTAAAGGAGGAGGTGCGCCCAAAAGGCGCTTCGAGGCGATCTCCGTGATGGCCGGCGAGGGATTGCCGGTCGAGGTCGCCTGCCGGGTGCTCTGTGTCTCGTGCGCTGGGTACTACGCCTGGCGGCTGCGAGCGCCGTCAGCTCGAGCGCTACGGCACGCGTGGCTGACCGATGTCATCTGCGAGGTCCACGCTGCCTCCTACGGGACGTACGGCGCGAAGCGCGTGCACGCGGAGCTCGTCCTCGGCCGCGCGATCCGCGTCGGCCATAACGCAGTCGCGATGCTCATGCGCCGCGCAGGGATCCAGGGTCGCACCGGGTCACCGAAGAGACGCGGCCTCTCCGGCGCCCCGACAGCCGACGATCTCGTCGAGCGGCTGTTTGTGCGGAAGCAGCCCAATCAGCTGTGGGTGACCGACATCACCGAGCACCCCACGCGCGAGGGCAAGGTGTACTGCGCCGTCGTGCTCGACGCGTTCAGCCGACGCGTCGTCGGCTGGTCGATCGCCCACAACCCGACAGCAGCACTCACCGCGAACGCGCTAGGGATGGCCGTCGAGCAACGTGAATCCGCCCGCGGCGAGACGGTGATTCACTCTGACCACGGGACGCAATTCACCTCCTGGGCATTCACCGAGAGAGCACGAAAGTCCCGCCTCGTCCCCTCGATGGGATCGGTCGGCGATTGCTACGACAACGCAATGATCGAGGCCTTCTGGTCGCGGATGCAGGTCGAGCTTCTCGACACCCGTCGCTGGAAGACTCGGATGGAGCTCGCGAACGCGATCTTCGAGTACGTCGAGATCTTCCACAACCGTCGCAGACGCCACTCGGCTCTCGGCATGCGAACACCGATTGAATTTGAACTACTCAACACCACACCAGCGGCCGCTTGAGTCAAGGAATGCGGCTCCACGCAACTGGGGGCAGTGCGCGGTGTCAACGGAAACGGGTTACTTCCAGCTTGTGACGGAGCCGGACGTCGAGCAAGGGCGCGCATGGTGAGCCGCCAGAGCTCGTCCACCTAGGTAGAAGCACCCCTTCGCACCAGTCGAAGCCGAGTGGTGGTCAGACTAGGAGCATGGACGAGGGAGGGCAGGAGGCCGAGGGTCAGCCACGGCTGGTCGAGGGTGACGTCATTCGTCTAGATGATGTCGTCACTGATTTCGATTACGGCAAACGCGGGCGGCCGAACTGCGTCGTGCGTGTGATCGGTGACCCACCTCAGCAGTTCTACGTCGTCCCGCGCACAACGAACGGCTCGATCGGCACCCTGACCGAGGCCAGTGTCCTTCCGGGTCTGAACAAAAAGGGACGCTTCCTGCACATCCCGCGTCCGGTGCTCCCCGCTGACCTGGTCGACTGCGAGCATCTTGGGACGCTGCCGGAGAAGGTGCGCGCACTAGTGCTCGGAAACGTGAATTGGGCGGCGCTGGATCTCGACTTATGAGTTGGCTGCTGACAGACGACGAGTTCGCCGAGGCCGCGGCCGCCGTCCGCGGCGGCGACGTCACCCCCGCCCTCTACGCCTTCATCGGACGACTGGTCTCAGTGAACTTGCGAAGCGGCACCGTCTCACCGACTCTCTCTGCGTCCGGCGAGTGGGACGAGGAAGCGATCGCCGACACGACTCACGACTGGCTGGCCGAGAAGCTGCTGCGCTGCGCTCTTCTCCAGGCCTTCGATCGAACCTCGACGCCGCAAGCTCTCGCTCGCTATCTCGAACGTACCTTCAAGAACTGGCTGCGCGACAAGGGACGCGGCCGTGCGTGGCCACGCATTCTCATCCGTTCCCGCGAGCTGCTCGACGCAGGCGATGCGTTCAAGCAGTTCGAGGAAGCCTCGCGCTGGCTCGACCACCAATATGGCCTCGCGGCCTGGAGCGACCCGGAGCGTGTCGACGATGTGGGGTCTGTAGTTCGCGCCGTCTACGGGCTGCCCGACCTGCAGATCGTGCGGGAGCGTGGCAGGCGCGCCCCGACAATCCTCTCGACCTCCGACCTGCAAGCACTACTCGAGCACGTCCTCCGCACCCTCGAAGGCACGATCACGCTCTCCCAGCTCGACCGCGGGTTTCGCCATCGCTTCGCCTGGGCCTTCGAAGCAACGAGTGTCGAACTCGACGAGACCTCCCTAGAAGAGACCGCACACCCGGCGGTCTCCGAGGCCGAAGCCGAGGAAGCAGCGCACGCCATCCTGGCTGATGTGACGAAAAGGCAGCTGGAGATGCTCAGAGAGCGGGCCGATGGAGCGACCCTCGAAGAACTGGCTGAAATCCACGCTTGCAGCCGCGGAACGGCTGACAACGAGCTGAAAAGGGCCTCCGCCGCGATCCGACGTCACTTGGCGCCCGATGAGTCGCAGGAGCGGACTTTGGAAATCCTTTTCGCGCTTTCGTTCTCGGAGAGAGGATGAGCCAGTGACTTGGCAGGAGTGTCTATCTCTGATCGAACTGATCGAGCTGAAGGAGACAGGGACGACTCGGCACGCCGAGCACGTCACTGACTGTCCCCGCTGCGAAGCGCTGCTCCGATCGCTCGCCGCTTCGGAGCTCAGCGAAGAGGTGGAGCCGCCGGACGCGAATGGGCTTCCGGCCGCGCCGTCTCGCGCGTCGTCGAAAGCCGTCGAGGTCACACCCGGTGCGATCTGGACCACGCTGTCCGACGACAATGGGTTCCGTGAAGTGGTTGCGATCGTCGCTCGGTCGCGCCGCGATCCAAGACTGGTGGTCGTCGTCCCGATTTCTGAGCAGATCGACGACGCAACAGACCTCGACCTTACGGTCGTCACCGAAAACGTCGGTTACCCCGCCCTCCTCGCCGTGTGGAACCACGGGTGGATATACGACGACCAACTGGTCGAAGCGATTGGAAAGCTCGACGAGAGATCGCGCGAGGAGATGACAGCTCTCTATCGCTGGCTCGTCGGTGGCGGGGAACAACCGGCACTCGCGACGGTTGGCGGGCCGGCGATCCGCGATACGAATGATGCTCGGAACCTGCGCCGCGACGACGAGCGCGAACGCCTGCAGTCGCTATGGCGTCGCGTCAGTCGCGATCAGGAGCCTGAGGGTGAGGAAGACGAGAGTCGTTTCGTCGCATCGCCCGAGCCGAGCTTCGCTTCCCTGGTTGCCGCGGCGCTGGCAACAGATGAGTGGGACGAGATCACGCTCGCGGAACGGGCGACGATGGAACGAGCCGATCTGCATCGCATTCTCGAGGACGATCTCGATCTCACCTTGGCAACCGACGCTCGGCGCGTCGCGTCGCTCATCAAGGTTCTCGACTTCAGCATCGACGAGGTTGAGCAACCGCTTCGCCTCAGCCTGGCACGCAGTCGCGGCGGCGAGCCAATCGCCGGCGAGTACTACCAAGCCGCCGCGCGCGCAGCTCCTGGAGTCTCAGAGGAGCAGATCAAGCACGACCTGCTCACGAAGGGCATCGACGAGTCGGACGAGGCACGCGCGCGTCAGATCGACGCGTTCTGGGCGCGTGTCGTCGAGGTGCATGATGACTTCAGCTGAGTTGCTTCCCGAGCTTGTGAGTCTCGGCGGCGATCTCGATCACCTGCCGGCTGACCTGGAAGAGCGTTCGCAGCTCGTCGATGTTGCTCGTTCGTGCGATCGCGTTTCGCAGGAAATGTCCGGGCACGAGCAGCTCGCCGGCGAAGGCGTCCGCTTCTCGTTCGATCTGCCGGCTCGTTCCGTGTGTCGAGTGCAGGAAGTAGTGGCCGAGTTCGTGCGCGATCGAGAAGCGCTTCCGTCCGAGCGACTCGGATGCGACCACCTCGATGCGTGTGTCGATCAGACGCGCGCTCAGGCTGCCGAGACTCTCGACCTCGACAACCTCGAGACCGACTCGGCGAGCGATCGCCGGAACGGGAACCGGCGGCTTCGTGATGTTGTGCTCGACGAGCACGCGGCGGGCCATGTCGCGTGCATGGGCCGGATGAGCCTCCTCCTCCCGTACAGGACGGCCGGGAACTCCGAGCAGCTCCTCCGGCCGTTCATCCTCATCCACGCCGACGGGCACAGCCGGGGATCCGCACTCCGGGCACTGACCGTCGAAGCGGGAGGCCGCCGGAAAGCGAATCCCGCACTCCTCCTCGGTGCAGCGCAGATACGGCATGACCAGACCGAAACCGACTATAGGCCGCTCCACGTTCCCCTCATATTAGGACGCCCCGATCCGACGGCAGCTGTAATCTCGCTTTGCTGCCGCAGATTCGGCGATGCCCGAACGGTGGAGGGAGCAACGATGGACAAAAAGGAGCGCAAGGTCTTCGCGGAAGTCGATCGCCTACGTGGCGACCAGGGTCTGGGCGAAAAGCTCGACCGCTACCGCCAGTCGCGCGATCAGTACGAGCGCCTCTTCAAGGGCCGCAAGGAAAGCGGTCCGGCTTCTGCCCTCCCACTGCAGCGCACACAGCGCCAGACCTCGGAGCACGGGCGCATCCGGGGCGTCGTTGACGGGAACGTCTGAGGAGACACCTCCCGAACCGAGGGAGGCAAGCGGCGCCGGGTTCGAGCATCCGACGCAGACGCCTTACTTCCACGCGCTCGAGCGCGAGCGATACTCGCGCCAAACGCAGCTTCGCGCGATCGAGAAACACACCGGCCGCCGCCTGATCTGTTTCGCATCGAGTCCCTACGCGGAAATCACGCGCGACATCATCACCGTCTTCGCCGACCTGCTTCACGACGTCGACAAGGGCGCTGATCTCGACCTTCTCCTGAACACGCCTGGCGGCGACATCGACGCAGCGGAGAAGCTCGTCATCATGTGCCGCTCTCGATGCAAGAGCTTCCGGATCATCGTCCCGGAGAGCGCGAAGAGCGCGGGGACGATGATGTGTTGCGCCGCGGACTCGATCGTCATGGGTTTCGCCTCCGAGCTGGGACCGATCGACCCGCAGATCTACGTTCCCGACTCGAACGGCCGGACCATCTCTCGTCCTGCCCACTCCTTCCTCGCCGGGTTCGACGAGATCAAAGACGCGACGCAGAAAGCCGGCGAGCTGTCGCCTGCCTACTACCCGTTGCTCGACAAGCTCGACCCGGCGCTGCTCGAGTTCTGCCGCACCTCGATCAAGCGCGCCGAACAGTTCGCCGGCAACTGGCTGAAGAAGTACCAGTGCAAGGACGACGCGAAGAAGGCGGAGAGGATCGCCGCCCATCTCGGCGACGTCACGCGCTTTCGTTCGCATGGCGCCGCGATCAACGCCAAGGAAGCCCGCGAGATCGGTCTCGAGATCGAAGAACTCGACCATGAGAACCAGTTGTGGGAGGCGATCTGGCGGCTTTGGTGCGAGTACGACCTGGCGCTGCGCCGGAACAACTGGGGCTACATCTTCGAGGGCCGCAAAGCCTCGATCGTCTGGTAGCGCAGCTACCTATGCGGCCACGCGCGCGATCCGCGACGCGCGACAGCGCACAGGGCAATCGGGATTCGCGGCGAGCGGAGTGCACGAGATGACTGGCCCCGCGAAGGCGAATGGCAGCGCACGGATCACTTGGCCTGACGGCTCTTGACCGTTCGCAAGCGCAGCGAGCAACAGCGCCTGGAAGAAGCCGGCGAAGAAGGAGACGAACGAGATCGTTGCAACCGTCCGTGTCGCTTCGTCCGGCGGCGCGGTCGGATGCAGGCATCCGGCGCAGGCAGCTCTTAGCCGGTGGAAGGAGGCGTAGGCCTCGAAGCCCTCAGTCGCGCCGACGACGAGCAGCTCCGGCTCCTCGGACTGGACGAGCCAGCGCGAAGGGACGTGGTCGACGCCGACGGCGACGGTCTTCGCGAGCGGCTGTAGCTCCTCGCGCGAGTTCTCGTCGTAGAGCATCGCGCGTCCCCCGAGGGAGATGTCGCCGGTTGACGCGTCGGTGAGGATGTCGACCTTTAGCAGACCGAGATGCCGAGCGAGCGAGAGCAGGTAGCGGTTGAGGTCGGGCGGGTCGAGGTCCTTGCGCTCGATTGTTCGCCCATGAAGCCGGGCGTCAATCCTGAAGAGCGTGTAGAGAGAGGCGTTCGTGATCGCACCGGCGCTGATGAAGTCGACGTTTCCGAGGGCGGACGAGATCAGCGAGTCGATCTCTACGCCGAGGATCTCGGCGATGTCCAGTTCGCAGTCGCTCTCGAAGCTGAAGTCCTTGGAGATCTCGATGCCCAGCTCCTCCGCCAGGTGGGCGGCGAATGAGCGGAAGGTCTGGGAGGCGACGATGCCGGCAGCCGCGAGCGCGGCGATCCTCGCGTCGGCCTCGACTTCCAGGTCGGCCGCGACGGGAACGACGACGGCGCGGGAGCCGACGGCGCCGACGCGAAGACAGCGTCGAGCCGGTCCAGCCGCCGCCGAGGGTCCGAGGACGAACTCGACGTCGGCAACCTCATCCGAGACCCCGATGCCGAACTCGGTGTCGGGAAGAAGCTGATCGGCGACCGAGCGCAGCGCCTCATGGACGGTGTCGCCGACGAACGGCGGCCCTGCCGCAAGGAGAGGCGCATCGGGAGCGGCGACCTCTAGCGCCATCCCCATGCGACGAATCAGCAGCGTCGAGGTCAGGATCAGTTCCTGTCCGGCGAGCGAGGCGACGACCCGCGGATCGGCGACAAGACGCGCGCGATGTCGGCGCAGCATCTCCCCGATCAGCGTCCTGTCGGCGCCGCCTCTGAGCAGCTGCTCGTCGACGATCGCGACAGTGCGCGCACTCGCGTCTTCGTAGGTCAAGCGAGTTCCAGGGCCCCGTGCGGATCGAGGACATGCCAGTCCCCGTTCTCGTCGAGCGTCGTCAGGTAGCTGCACTCGAGCGTCCGCTCGCCGAGGCCGAAGTCGGGGATGACGAGCGAGAGGAAGCCGGGGACGTATAGAAGCGCCATCCCATCGTCGCGGCTCGAGTGGAAGGTCGAGCCGGGATGCGTGTGCACTTGCACGCGCACCGTGCGGCCCTCGGCGCTCAGGGAAGGAAGCAACTCGGTAAGCCAAGCACCGTCGACGGTGTAGCCAATCGGGCCGGCGGTGTGACGCGGATGGTGGAAACGATCGACGAGGCCGGGGTCATCGAGGGGACCGCTCCAGTAGACGACGCACTCGTCGCGGCCTGCGCCACACGAGCGAAACGTCTCGAACGATCCGTCGATGACCCCGGGTGCGATCTTCACGCCACGCCTCCGCCGACGTTGCGCTGGCGCATGACGAGCAACTCGTCGTCGGCCAGGCTGTAGTTGGCGAGGGGCGTCCCGTCGTCGAGCATCGAGTTGTCGGCCCGGAACAGGCCGAGGGTGTTCGGATCACCGACGAAGCCGAAGAAGGTGATCGCCCCCGCCTTCAGCTTCCCGGCGGTCTCCTCGGAGTCGGGGTGGAACGGATGCTTCCGGCCGTCGTAGTCGATCCTGACCTTCAGCTTCGTCTTCGGGTGTGCTGCCAACGCGACCTCCCGGTCATCGGTTACCTATCGCTTCTTAGAACGAAGGACCGGGGGCCGTTTCCAATCATCGCCCCGCAGCGTCAGCGCGGGAGCCGCCTCCGGCACACCTTCGCGACCTTCGCTCTCCGTGCCGGCATCTCAACCTTCGACCTCTCCCGCTACATGGGCGCCAGCCTCACCATGATCGACCGTCACTACGGCCACCTCGCGCGCGACGGACGGGAACACGCAATCAAGCTCCTCGACGCCCTCAACGCGCCGTGGACGCTCGTGGACGCTGCGTGGACGTCGAAAGAACCAACAGGCGTCAGCGCAGAAAACGGAAGCGACGGCTGAGCAGGGAGAAAGCGGAAGCCCTCTGACGGACTCGAACCGTCGACCCCCTCCGTCGACCCCCTCCTTACCATGCCGAACGTTTCGCCTATTTGAGCCGCTTTCGGCGCCATCCCATTTGCCGTCGGTTGCCACCGGTTGCGCCCGCTTGGCTCCATAAATGCTCCACGATCACACGTTCCGGTGCGACGGTGAGCGACTCCGCAGCGTGATGGAACGCGTCCGCGAGATCGCTCTCTTGCCCGGAAAGAGAAACGGCGAGCCGTTCGCTCTAAACTGGTCGAGTGCGTCCAGTGCGCGTGCTGGAGCGGAACGGCTCGCACGCTGGTCTCTGTCTTGGGGAACTTGAGCTCGCCCCGGGTGTAGGAGCGGCGCACGTAGACGACTCTCTCCTCTCGGTCGATGTCGCGTTCTCGAGTGCGATCCACTCGGCCGGTCGTAGTCCGGTCGCGGCCGCGAACAGGATCATTGGCCCGTAGCGCGGTCCGATCGCGGCTGCGACCGCCTCTAGCTCCGCCCATCCCTGTTGCACCATCGCTGAGGTCAACTCCTTCCACGAGTCGACCCCCTCCACATTGAAGTGAACGCTCTCCGCGGCGCAGACGCCAGTCTGAGCGGCGCTCTTGTGATCGGTCGAGGGCCCTGGTATCGGTTCGCGCGTGCAGGGCGCGGGTCTCGAGGTCGGCCGGTCGTACGCCTACCGGGAGAACCCGCGCGGGAAGAGCGAGATGTTGAAGGTGAAGCTGCTCGCCAAGGTCGGTCGGGGCGGCAAGGTCAAGATTCGCTTTGAGACGGTCCGCATCCCGGTCTTGAGGAGTACGTCCGCACCGCGAACCTGATCGTCGCTTGGGGCGATCGCAAGGCGGTGCTTCGCGACGAGGAGCGCTCCCGTCGGATCGAGGAGTACTCACGCGGCCCGCGGGCTGATCACGCGATCGTGGAGGCGGTCAGCTCGATCCTGGAGTCAACCGGCGAGCCGAGCGCTGGGGCGGCACCGGGCGGGCTGGAGATGCCGGAGGGCGAACTGGAGCGGATCATGCGTCGAGCCGGTGTCGACGGTGACCCGGCCAGCCTGCACTATCTCGCGTTCCGTAATCGGCGTGGCGACGTGGAGATGCCGCTCGACGGGGCGGAGACGCTCGCGCGAGCGTTCGCGGCTGCCGAGCCCGAGACCGTGCTGATGTATCTCGCCGACCGCAAGTCTCAGCTGAAGCATCAGGGGTATCGGCCGGGCGACCACTTCGTCCATGATCTGCTGCGCCAGTACATGCCGAGCTGGGCGGTCGCTCGTCAGTGGGCCGGGTTCGATCAGGAGGTCGAGCAGCTGAGGAAGGAGATCGGCCGCCTCCGCGGACTTGTCAGCAGCGCCGCCTACGAGTTGCGCGACGCGGGAGTCGAAAGCAAGTCGCGGCGGCTGCTGCGCGCCCTCGACGGCGGCTAGCCGGGATCCATGAGCCGCGTCGCGACGCGAGCCATTGGACCAGCGTCCGCGGACGTCCACGCGGAGCCAATCGAGGGCAAATCCGTACCGATAACGGTACGCTCCTGCCCTCTGAGGCCTGAATACGCTGAATTCTGCCAAAACCGTACTGATAACGGTACTGTTTTGGCTATGATTGGGGCATGGCGATGAGAGATACCTACCGGCGCCGGCTCCGCGAGCGGGCACTCGACCAGTACGGCTACGTCACCACCCAGGACGCGGACGCTCTTGGCGTGCCCACAGTCGAGCTGCGCAAGCTGCACCAGCGCGGTGGTCTCGAACATGTCGGCCAGGGCCTCTATCGCTTCGAGGACATCCCGACCACCCCCAAGGACGAGTTCATGGAGGCGGTCCTCCGCGTCGGCGAGGACGCCGTCCTCGCCGGTGACGCGGTGCTCGCTCTGCACGATCTCGGACTTGCACATCCGCGCCGCATCCGCGTCGCGACGCCACGGCGCGTCCGCCGCCGACTGCCCCCGTTCATCAAAGTCGAGCAACGCGCGGTGCCGCGGGCGGAACGAACCACCTACGAGGGGATCCCCGCCATGACCGTTGCCGGAGCGATCCGCGACTGCCGCGGGCTGCTGATGCCGGAACGCCTTGTCGACGCCGTGACCGAGGCAGCCCAAGCCGGCCTGATCCGCAAGGCTCAGGCGAACCGCCTGGTCGAGGAACTCGAACAGACACCATGAGCGCGCCACAACGACAGGCGCCCGCGAACCTCACCTCGTTGCAGGCGCGAATCGGCAACGTCGCGCAGGAAGAAGGGCAGCAGTTCCGGCGGATCCAGCGTGCAGTCGCGAGCACCGTCGTCGGCCAAATGCTCCCTGACGGAGTCGTAAAGGGTGGCACCGCGATGAAGATCCGCGTCGGCGAGGCCGGCAGCCGCTACACGCCCGATTTCGACGCCTCCCGCTCACGGAACGTCACCGTCGACGACTACATCGAACAGCTACGCGACCGGCTCGAGCTCGGCTGGAGCGGCTTCACCGGAACCGTCCGTGTGCTCGAGCCACGCCAGGTCGACGACGTTCCTCCCGACTATGTGATGCAGCCGTTCGAGATCCAGCTCGCCTACCAGAGCCGACACTGGCTAACGGTGGAGTTCGAGCTCGGCCACGACGAGGTCGGCAGCACCGAGGACCGCGACCTCCGGATCGCCGACGACATCGTCGAGATCTTCGCCACCATCGGCCTCGAAGAGCCGGCGCCGATCCCGCTAATGCTCGTCGAGCACCAGGTCGCCCAGAAGCTGCACGCCTGCACCTACCTGAACCCGAAGACAAACCGCAACGACCGAGCGCATGACCTCGTCGACCTGCAGATCCTCGAGCAGGAAGAGACGATCGACTACGCAGAGCTTCGCGAGATCGGCGCCCGCCTCTTCGCCGCCCGACGCGCGCAGGAGTGGCCGCCCACGGTCGTCGAATACGACGACTGGGGCACCATTTACACCGAAGCCGCAGAAGGGCTCGACGTCCTTCCCACGGCCACCGAAGCAGTCGCCTGGGTGAACGACCTCATCGCCCGCGCCCGTTAGCGTCTCCCCACCAGAGGAAGCTGCTCATCGAGCTTGTCCATCCCGAGCGATCCGCGTCCGCCCCGCCAGGCCTGGTCGCGGGCGCCGCCTTGATCGTGAGCGCTAGCTTTCCGTCGTGGCCCCGAGAAGGTGCGTCGCCTTCTCGAAGATCGACGCCAGCTTGGTATCAAGCTGCTGGAGACGACGTCGTTGGCCTGGCGCGACGATCCCGTCTTCGCGTTTGTCGAGAATCCGCTGCGCGACGTTGACCCGATAGACGTTCACAACCTTCCCGTCGAGGTCTCGCCTCTTCTTGCACCAATTCTTGAGCGGGTTCAAGCCACATTGCGCGTTCATCGCCTTCGAGTCTGAGTGCTAGCCGCTTCGCCTCACGAGCCTCCGGGTTGTGAGCGATTGCTGCCCAATCAGCTTGATCGAGGGCGAATGTGACGGTTAGTTCCGTCGGGATACTCCCGTCGAGTCCGCGAGTTCGCTGGACGCTCGGTCAGGCCTCCGCGCGTGCTCAGCTCGAGCGCTTCGAGTAATGATGTCTTCCCAGCCGCGTTCGGGCCAACGATGCACACAACACGCGGCGCGAGATCGAGCCCGTTGGGGATCGCGGAAGCGCTTGAAACCCTGGCACTCAAAGCGGATCGGCCGCATTCGACAACCGTAACAACGGCATCGACCGTGGCTCAGCTGCAGAACCACTCAGCTCTGCGATTCGCTCACGCGGGTCGAATTCCCGATCCGCAGCGATCTCTGCAACTAGAGACCAACGAGTTGACAGCCAGAGTCCCGCTCGTCGCCGTCAAGCCGGCCGCGCACCGCACCGATAGCGTCGGCGGAGTGGCTGGATCACGATCACTGAAACTCCGGCGTGCGGACTCCTGCGTCTCGTGTGGCGCCGCGCTCGCGGCCGGGACGGTCGCGTACTGGGACGCGGAAGCGAAGACGGTCACTTGCCTCTCATGCCGAGGCGAGAGACCGCCGGTGTTGGAGGCGCCGGTACCGAAGGACATGGCGGCCGCTCCGCCCGACCTCGACCGCGGCACTGCCGGTGCGTCCGCTCAGCGCCGATACGAGCGGCTGAAAGAGCAGCGGGAGCAGGCAGCGCGTGACCAGTTAGGCAAGCGGCTCGGCGGTCTCTATCTGACGCTGAGCTCGGAGCCGCAGTCGACAGTCGCCTGGGCGCAAGGCGCACGCGGCGAGCGACTCCTCGGCGAGTTACTGGAGAAGCTGCACGACGACGCGACCGTGATCGTCCTCCACGACCGCCGCATTCCAGGCTCGCGCGCGAACGTGGATCACATCGCGGTCACACGAGACGGCGGCGTCTGGGCGATCGACGCGAAGAACTACACCGGCAAGGTGCAGCGGATCGACAAGGGCGGCTGGTTCTCAACGGACGAGCGGCTGTACGTCGGCCAGCGCGACTGCTCAAAGCTCGTCGCCGGCATGGCAAAGCAGGTGGAGGCGATCAGGAGGGCGACCGGCGAGCCGGAGATGCAGGAGTTCGACGTCACGGTCAGGGCCGCGCTCTGCTTCGTCGACGCGGAGTGGTCGCTGTTCGCGAAGCCGTTCGCTCTCGACGGCGTCTGGATCGGCTGGGCGAAGGCGCTCGGCACGCGCCTCCAGGCGGAAGGAGCGCTCGCACCGGAGCACGTGCGGCTACTCGCCCGCCGAGTCGCAGAAGCACTCCCGTCCGCTTGACGGGATACCGCTGCCACGCCCGACGACTGGAACGGCGCCGTCAATAGACGCGACACCTGGGCGTTGAACGGTGCCCACCGCTTCTTGAGGCTCGATGCGTCGCTACTAATGATCAAGGAGAAGCGAACTCTGCCTCGGGGTTCTAGGTTGCGCTAATGGCGGTCCCAGTGGAACAACGTTCGAGATCCGGTGAATGGTTGGGATTGGCAGAGCTCCTTCATCAATTGCAACCGTGAGGTCATTCGCCGCTCGCCGCCTCTCCATTGCGACACTCACGCAATGCGTGATGGCACTGCTGTGCCGCTCACGGTAGACGCGCGAACACGGTCCAAGCGGATTGCCGTTGGCTCCACGAGCACCTCGCGCGGACTTTCGCGACGAACGGCGCTCGAATGCTGCGATGACATGTGCCGCGGCCTCACGCCCGAGGAGATACGGGCGCTGATCGACGGTTGCCCTCACGTAGGGCTCGTCGGCGACGAGGAGCAGGCCGTCGGGTTGCCGGAGATCGTCCTATCCGACGATCGCCACTTGGCGCGCGACTCCAGACACGTGGTCAGGTAGCTCTTCGAGGGTTCGAAGCCCTCCCCCTATGCTCGAGTGGCACCGGCTCGTCCAACGATAGGGCGGGAGCTGTGCCATGCTGGCCCGAATCGCCCGTCGGAGTCTGGAGAATCTCAATGGCTGACGAGCCGCAGCGCGCCAACGTCTTGTTGCTCTCGGACTGCCCGATCCAGCCGCACGTCTGGCGAGAGTTTCGGGACCGCTCCGACGAGACGCTCGAGTTGATCGCCCACGTCAAGCCGGAGGCATCAGCTGTGGAAGTGGCGGCGAACCTTCGGAGCTTGCTGCCGCCACGCAGTGCGGATGAGCCGAACTCGATCTTCGCGTTCGACGCATACGTGCTCGTCAGTGTCGAGTTCCCCGACGTCGTCACGACGCTGTTGCCGCTGACCGGCTGGTCTGACTTCCTGAGGCGGGTCTCCCATCTCAGCCCGGGTCAACTCGAGGACGAGCTTCAGGCTGCGAAGGCCTTCGAGTTCGGATCGGCATCGAGGCCGCGACGAAGGCGTTCGCAGACGTCGATGCACCTGAGTCACGAGGACTACGAGCGGCTGCGCTGGCTCCTCGCGCAGGTGGTCGCTGTCCTGCCGGACGTGACCAGCAGCCGCATCCTGGAGATGATCCATACCGCGATCGACCGCGCGCCCGATGAGACCGGGCCGCTATTGTCGGTCGGCTACAACCGGTGGGCCGAGCCTGCGGTGTCCGAGACCCGCAAGACGATCAAGGCCGACGCCGCCGAGACGCTCTTCGAGGTGGACTGTGCGGACATCACATGGGCAGTCGTCGACACCGGCATCGACTCACGTCACCCGATGTTCGCAACCACGGCGCCGGATGACCGGGACGACGGTGCGCCAGGTTCGAGGGTCGTGGAGGCCTACGACATTCCCGCCGGCGTGGCTGCGTTGAAGAGCGGTGCCTCCAAGAGCCTCTATGCCAGCATCGCAACCGACAGCGACTGGGAGGAGTTTCGTAAGGCGGCGAATGTCACCGATGACATCAGCGGCCGGCACGATCGGTTCGCTGCGTTGACGAACGATCACGGCACGCACGTCGCAGGCATCCTCGCAGGCGCCCCGCAGCGCCGAGACCAACTCGGTGTGTCGGGCCAGGGGGACTTCCGAGGCGACGAGCCGGAAGAGCTTCGAGGCATCTGCCCCACTCTGAAGGTCGTCGATATTCGAGTCTTCGACGACGCAGGCCGTAGCAGGGAGTTCGAGGTCGTCGTCGGGCTCGCGTTCCTGCGGTGGCTCAACCGACAGGAGAACTCCAGGATCGACGGCGTAAACATCTCCCTGTCCATCCCGTTCGCCGTGGACAACTTCGCATGTGGCTGGACACCCGTATGCGTCGAGTGCGACCGTCTCGTATCGGCCGGCGTCGTGGTGGTCGTCTCGGCCGGAAACAGCGGGTTCGACGACAGTCGCGGCACGATGTCGATCGGGTCCGGATTCCAGATGATCTCGATCGCGGACCCCGGCAACGCCGAGACGGTCATCACGGTCGGAGCTACCCATCGCACCGACCCGCATAGGTACGGACCGATCTCCCGGTCAGCCCGCGGGCCGACGGCTGACGGACGGCACAAGCCTGATCTCCTGGCCCCGGGGGACGGCGTCTGGGGCCCCGTGCCGGGCGGCCGGTGGGAACGAAAATCCGGAACCAGCCAAGCCGCCCCTCACGTCAGTGGCGCGGCCGCGATGCTTCTCGCCCGCTACCCAGAGCTGCGGGGCCGCCCCTATCGGGTCAAGGAGATCCTCTGCGAGACCGCAACCGACCTCCGTCGACTGGTGGACTTTCAGGGGCACGGGCTCGTTGACGCGCTGCGCGCCCTTCAACGGCCGTGAAGCCCAAGGCGGTCTGCTACGTTGCGAACGGGGTCGCGAACAGGAGCTACTGACGATGAGGGTCTACGAGCTGGCAAAGGAATTGCACGTGACGAGCCGCCAAATCCTCGACCTGCTCCCCGGGCTGGGAATCTCGGCTACGAGCCACTCGTCGAACCTCACGGAGCGTGATGCTGAGAGGATCAGGCTGGCTCTCGGCGGCGGCGCCGAAGGACGCGTCGTTCGCTTCGACAAGAAGACCGGCAAGGGCGAGATCCAGGTTTCGACGGAAGAAGCTCCGATGGAGTTCGATCTCTCATCGACGCGGCTCGAGAGCACGAAGTACGTACGGATCGAGCCGGGCCACAAGGTCCACGTCCAGGTCAAAGGCGACCAGATCAGCTCGATCGCAGTCGACTCGTAGCGCCCGTCGGCGCTAGGTCAGATCGATGACCTGTGCCGAGCCGTCCCCGATCCTCACCGTGATCGCGGTCCCCGCCACCAAGGCAGCGAGCCCGTCGAGCTGCTGCGCGTAGTACTGAGCGCTCGGCTTCGCAGCTGTACTGCGCGGCGACGGCAGCCAGATTGTGCTCCCGTCGGGTGCGGCGTTGACGATGCGTTTCAGCGTCTCGGGAGAAGGATTCGTCGACCTTCCGTCAGCGGAGACGATGTAGTTGTCAGCGGTGACGTTCTCGATGAGTCCGGTGCCGGCCTTCACCGACTTCGGATTCGCCGCGCTGTTCGATCCGTGGTGCGGCACCTTGAGCAGGTTCACGTGCAAGGGAAAGCCCTCCCCGATGGTCTCGAGCCCGCCGACGATGTCGTCCTCCAGAGCGTCGCCCGTGAACAGCGCGGTCCGATCGCCTGCCTTCGTGAGGAACGCGAGACTCGAGAGGTTCGTGATGCTCGTGTCCATCTTCTCGGCCGACGCCGGTTCGACTCCACCGACGGTCTTCGCCCACTCTTTGAGAAGCGCGTCGATTCGTGCCTGCGACGGCGCGACGATCGACAGCGTCAGACCGTCGATGACACACGAGTCTTCGGTCAGAAGGCGCTGATTCGTCGGAGGATTGAGGAGGTGTAGCCCACGCTGCACGATCTCATCGAGGAGATCCTGCCCCTGCCCGATCGAGGCGACCTCGACCTTGAGCTCGAGCGGGGCATCACTCAACAGATCTGCCAGCCGCGCCTCGAGAAGTCGAGCCGACCCCGCACCCACGGCGGCCGGCGTCACTCCCATGTCTGGAAACGGCGACGGCGTGTTGAAGTAGAACTCATCGACCTCGACGCCGGCGCGCATGAGGTTGAGGACACCGCCGATGTGGTCGCTGTCGACGTGGCTGACCGCAAGCCAGTCGAGGCTGCCGTCCGTATCCGTGATCCCGTGCGTTGCAAGCGCCGGCTGGATGGCGTTCGCGAAGACGGGCGACGGCCCTCCGTCGATCAGCCCGACGACCTCGTCACCAGAGTCCCCGGTGTGACGCAGGATCGCTGCATCGCCGTTCGCCGCGTCGAGTACTTCGATGATCATCGTGGTCTCCTCACGTACACGTCGCGGGAGTCGCGTCGGAGAGGGGTCCGTCGTGTACGCCCAGCGACGGAGCGCCGTGTCGGCAATCACATACCCAGTTGATGAAGTCGCGTTGGGTCGCGTCGCGTTCCACGGGATGCCGCGCTCGGTGAGGAGCGCCCCGACGAACTCTCCCTGTGTGGGCGCAAAACACGTCGGGCGGCTCGCCGTCGAGCCGTGCGAGTTGTGGCCAGCCGTTGAACCACACCTCGTCGAACTCCAGCCCGAGCTTGTCGTCCTGCAGCAGCAGGATGGCGCCGATCAGCGGCGCGAACCGCCGCTGGTCGGGCTTCAGGCGCGTCAGCGCGGCGCTGACCGACTTGTAGGCGTTGGCGGGACCGGCGTCCAGCAGCACGCGCGTGCGGTCGCCCGACGGGCGGTACTCGACCAGCACGCAGTCACCATGGCCCGCCGGCAGGCAGCCGACCCGCAGGACGTCGGCACTCATGTCCGGGGCCACGGCAACCGGCGCCGGATGCCGCGGAAGAACCGGTGCGATCCGAGCTCCATGGCGCGGCGGAGCTCGGCCGTACGCTCGGGCGACAGGTTGGCGAACGCGTTCCAGGACGGCGCCGCCATCGCGAGCGCGGGCTGGAACTGACGCAGGCGCGCGTGCAGGGTCCAGTACGCGTGGTAGGAGAGCAGGTCAGCCTCCTCCCGGGTGAACCGGTCGAGGTCCGTCCGCAGGGTGGCCAGCGGCGCCACGAGCTCGCTGGGCAGCTGGTGGTCTGGGTCGACGGGGTGCTTGTCGCGGCGCGGGTCGGACTGCACCGAGATGTACGGATCCTGGCGGTCCAGGCCCTCGACCGGTCGGCGCCGCGCGTTCAGGGACTGCTGATACTGGATCGACTGCTCCCGCTTCAGCGCGCCAAGCGCGCTGAAGCGCTTATCGGCAAAGCCCATCAGGCCCGACGCGTCGACCAGGATCGTGACGTCAGGCTTCGTCGCGGCCTGTGGTCGCTTCGCGTCCGCCAACCAGCCCTGGAACCATTGCGCGCCGAGGTTGTCGTAGACGCCGCCGTCGACGAGCGACAGCACCTTCGGCGCGAGCTCGGGGAACGGGAGACCGCGGGTTTTGAGCCGGACGATCGTCATCGACGGGGGGAACGCCGCTGACGCGGCCACGGCCGTGCCGAGCGAGACTCCGGTCGGCGTCGGCTCGATATAGCCGTAGTCGTAGCTCCCGATGTACGCGGGAGCGATCCGAAACGCGCGTCCGGTCGCAAGGTCCGTCGCCGTGAAGATGAACTCCGGGTGGTGCGTCAGCTCCGCGACCTGATCGTGTTCGTACAGTGTCTGAAGTGCGCTTGCGTACGCGTCGTCGCGGCCGTAGATCGGGAGCACGGCCACAACCGACCGCGCGATCCAGCCGCGCCGGACGCTTGTCTCCGTCACCTTCGCGCGGAACGGCTCGTCGATGGCGCACAGGAACGCCTCGGCCCCGCCGCCAGCCGCCTGGTAGTCGGTCCACCGGTCGGCGACGGCGGCGGCGGCGATCGATCCGCCCGAGACGGCGGAGACCGCGACGACCCGCTCCAGCGCCTGCGACTCGGCGAGATAGCGTAGCGCGCCGAGCGCGAAGAACGACGCGCGGAAGCCGCCGCCGGAAAGGCAGAGCCCGATCCGCTCAGGGGCCGTGGGGTCCATGGTGGAAACCCTCCCACCGCCGCGAGGGGGATGCAAGGTGGTCGGCGACTACGAGTTCACCATCGTGGGCTCCGGGTGCACGGACGGGTTAGCAGCTTGCGAGATCGCAGACTCTGCGACCACTGTCATTTGAATCCGATCTTCGACACCGGCAGGATCGCCTGTTGAGATCCCTTGACGATCACGTACTTGAGGCTTCCATCTGGTTGACGTTCGATCGCGACTGCCCGCCAGCCATCCTCGTCGGCCTCGATGTTCCTTACGTTGACGGTAGCTGGGAGCGGGATCAGCTGGGTTTCCGGTTCTTCTGAGGGCTGGTCGTACACACCGGTCGCGGCTTCGATCATCGACGTTGCGACCCTCGCACGCGCGTCGACGGTGGCAACCGTCGCCGCTGCGCGGCCGCGGACGTCTGAGGCAAGCAGATAGCCGACAGCGAGAGCTGCGGCCGCGGTGACCACGAAGGCTCCTCCAATCATCGTCGCCTGAATCCCGTCGTTCTGCTCGCCCCACCACTTGAGTACGGCGCCCCAAGTGGCCACGACGGTCGCGCCGAGACCTGCCGACCACCACTTCGCCGCAGCTGTCAGGCCGGCTTCGATCAGCGCGACGCTTTGCGGCGGTCCCCCAAGCACGGCCTGGAGTTCCCCAGCGCTCTTAAGATCCTCCTTTGTCGGAAGGAGACTCAAGTCCTCTAGGAACGCTCGTGACGGCGCAGCTACGTCGGTAGCGTCGGCAGCCACGCCCTTTGCGGGGATCTGAACCTCAGCCATTGACTCGCCCTCCTCCCAAGTTTGTATTGGCACAAGGAAACGTCGGCCAAGCCTAAAGCTTCCGCCACGCTTCTGGAGTGCGCCCGTACTCGATCCTCTCTGCTGGAAGCGATCGCCCGTCAGATCGGTGAATGGTAGGAGGGGGTCGACGGTTCGAGTCCGTCAGAGGGCTCTGCAAAGTCGCTGCTAATCAGGCCCTTCTGTTAGCCCTGGTAGCGACGGCTTCGGACCCTAATGTCCACCGAGCGTCCACCGGCCCGCCGAGAGGCGCCTTCGTGAGGCCTGGAGACCGCGTCGCCGTGGGACTTTGCAGGCTTGCGGGCCGACGTCCACCAGCGTCCACGGCCCGTTCGAGCGCGAGCGCGTCCAGGAGCGAGACGGCGTGCTGGTAGCTGTCGACTGCGAGGTGGCCGTAGTGGAGGTCGATCATCGCGATGCTCGTGCCCATGAACCGTGAGAGGGCGAACACCGGGACGCCTGCGCGGAGCGCGAAGGTCGCGTAGGTGTGGCGCAGGTCGTAGAGGTCGCGCAGCGGCTCGATTCCGACTGTCTTCTGGACGGGCTTCCAGTGGCGGCGGTTGAAGTTGCGGAAGTCGAGGTGACCGCCGCGTGCGTTCGGGAAGAGCAGCGGGCTGCCTTCCCGCGGCCGTAGCTGGCCGAGCGCCTCGATCGCGATCGCCTGCAGCGGAACGGCGCGTCTGCTCAGCCGCGTCTTGGTCTGCTTAAGCCGTCCGTTCGCATACGCCCGTCGGATCTGGACGACACCGGCGGCACGATCCACGTCGCCCTGTTCGAGGGCGAACAGCTCCGAGGGTCGAAGCCCCGTCGCGGCCGCGAACACGACCATCGGCCCGAAGGTCGGCCCGAGCCGCTCGGCGACCAACCGGATCTGCGCCCAGGAATCGAACGGCCGCTGCTCCCGGCAGCGCCGGCCGGGATTCGGCACCCCGCGTTTGGCCGGGTTGTCGTCGATCAGCTTCCACGCAACCGCCCGATTTAGCACCTGTCGGAGCGCCTGGGTCGCTTCGAAGCGATGCCCTTCCGGGACGGTGAGCCGCCACGCACAGACCTGCTCCGGCGAGAGCTCAGCGAGGCGCACTTCACCCAACTCGGCGGTCGCCTTCCCGAGCAGCCAGCGGAGCTTCGCGACCGTGACGCGTTCACCCTGATGCGTGTCCAGGTACTCCTCAACCCACTCGCCGAGCGTCAACGTCGCCGAACGACCGCCCGGCAAGAGCCGCGCCAGCTTGTTCTGAAGCGCCCTCTGCGCCTCAGCCCTGGTGCTGAACCCGCCCACCTGCAGTCTCGCCGAACCGCGGCCTGCGACGCGATACCGGTAGGCCCACAACGGCTCGCTATCCGCGCACTTCGCCTTCAGCTTGAACACCTGACCCTGCTGGATCACCTCGGAACCTCCTCGATCGACAACGGGATCGAGGAATCACACCTGCGCCGCGATGATGACCACCCCCCTCGTTGCGAGGTGGTCAGAGAGCTACCTACGCGTGCAACGCGGCGCCTGTCTCGTAGAGACCTGCGGCAGCCGAAACCGCGTGCCACTCAGGGACAGTCGCTCGCCACCCGAGCCAGTAGCCGGGGAGGTTGGCAAGGAGAAAGTTTGGGTCATAGTGATCGCTGGTCGCGTCGATGACAACTTCGCCGACCACGCACGCGCGCCCCGACGCGGCTGCCGCGCGGTCTTGTAACTCCGTGACCCACACCCAGTTCGAGAGGCCGAAGATCGAGTGGCGTCGAACGACCTCCGGCGGCAGACCGCGTGACTGGAGGTGGAGCTTATAGTCGCTTCCTCGCGTGACGTATGTACGGAAACGAAGCTCGTCCGCCGTGAGGTGCTGGGCGATCTCGGCTAGTTCTGGGCGGCTGTTGATCAACCGGTCCAGTTCTCGGCGGGCGATGAACTCCGCGAGCTCTCCGACGAGGTAGATCCGGCCGGGCATTGGGACGAAGATGTAGAGCCAGTCACCCTTCGGATCGTTTTGCCAGTCATCGATCCGCACGTAGGGGCCAGCGGCGTCGTCGTTGCGAACGAAGAACAGCTCGCCCGTGGTCGAGTCGCGCCCGTAGCCGACAAGCACCGTCACGTGGCCCGGAAGAACAAGCAGTAGCGGGATCCGCGAGTTCAGATAGCGACAGACCACCTGTTCGAGCTCGTGTCGCTGCGCGAGGACCTCTACGCGGTAGCGCACAGCAGGCAGACCGATCTCGGAGAGTGCTGCGCCAACCTGCTCTAGCGTCAGACCGGGTGAAGGCGTCTGACGGTCGATGGCTCTCACTCTCGCCGCCGTGACAACGTCGGATACGAACACGCGGCGTGTCCGATGCACCAAGTGGTGGTAGTGCGCCACCATCCAGATGGACGCATGGGCGCAGATGCCGTACTGGGCGTCCTGGCCCATGAAGGGGAAGCACTGAATCGGCTGCTTGTTCCGGAAGACGTGTGCCGTTGCATCGGCAACACACGACACGTGATCCTGGAGTGCGAGAGGCGGAGCGAGCAGCGTGCGGCTCACCGGTCGGCGCTTGATCGGGCGGATGCTGATGTACCCGAGGTAGCGCTGATTCTCGACGAAGTGAAGGCGCTCGCAGCGGTCTGGTACGGGCCGATAACGCGAGGCGTAGAAGTGGGCGTACTCGTCGCGATAGTCCGCGTCGATGTACGCGCGCTCGAGCAGCGCCACAGTGGCACCTTCGGCAGCGAGAAGGTCGAAGGCGCTGTCGAGCGGGTCCGATGGACCGAGACCCCGGTAACGGTCACGTAGATCCGCCCAGTCCGCCGGCAGGCGGAAGACGCGCGGCGGGAGGTTCCCGTCACCCCAGTCAGAAGGCAGCACGCGGTTAGCGGAGTAGGAGCTGCGTGGCGTCGTCTTCGGCGACCTGCTGGGCCTCGACGACACGTTCGACCTCGTCGTAGTACGCGTCCAGATCTTCGGCTGTGAGTACAGCGTTATCTAGCACCTCGCCTTTGCCTTCGGCGACGAGAAAGTCGATCTCGTCCGCTAGTTCGACGAGCGCCGAAGTTCCTTCATCAGCCAAGACGGGTGTCCCTTGTTCGTGCGTCATGGCATAAGCCCCTTTCCAGGAAGAGATGGTCCGCATCCTCCTACAGGTGCCGTGGCTCTGCACGCCCTTCTCTTTGCAAGCGTCGCCTGCCCCTGTATCGGCGCCATCGGACGAGAGGATGAGCGGCGCACCGGCTGGCCCACGCTAAGGCCGGCTACGGAGGCGCTCGTAGCTCGTCCGCACCAGGTCGTCGATGAGGTCGGCGGCGTCCGGTGAAAGGTTCGGGTCTCCGCGCAGGTGGGTCGAGATGAGCGCGAGGGGCTCGGGTCTCGGTTGGCCTGCGAGCTCCATGAAGTCTCCGGCATCGAGCCCTGACCAGGCACAGAGGGCTGTTAGGCTGTCAACGTCGGGGCGCTTTCCTTGTCCGATGCGTGTGAGTGAGGACGCGCTGACCCCTGACTCCTTGGCGACATCGCGCCAGCTCAGGCCACGCGCAGCTCGTGCCGCGTCGAGGGCGCTGTAAAAAAGGTCGCTATCGAAGAGAGGTTTCGACATCATTTCATGATGTTGTTATCTTGCAACGCTACGTCGCATGTGCAATAGTGTGTTTCACAGTAGCAACGGATAGTCCGAATTGCAACGGCAGCAGGAGGAGCTCGATGATCCTAATCGTCGCCTACGATCTCCACGACCCAGGTCGCGACTACGAGAACGTCGCTGCCGAGCTCCAGAATGCGGACGGCGGCTGGGCGCACCCGCAGGGATCGGTGTGGCTTATCGATACCCGCGACGGCCCGAGTTCTTGGCGCGATCGTCTCGCGGAGGTTGGAGATCCAAACGACGAGTTCCTCGTCGTGCGCGTTCAGCAGAACTGGGCCAGCCGAAACACGGAGAAGGTCGTCACGGACTGGCTCAAGGATCCGAGGCGCAGGTGGTAGTTGACGGGGTCGGGGTCGGCGACGGCGGCATCCGCTCGGATCGTGCGGTCCGCGCAGAGTTGAAGCACTTGGAGCCTACGAGAGCGCTCGGCGGCCCGCGAAGGCGAACACGCTGACCAGCGTCAGCTACGAAATGGAGGTACATGTGGCAACGACTCGAAACATCACGACACTCACCGAGCAGTTCAAGGGTGCGCTCGCCAGGCTTGAGCTGGGCGAGAAACGGAAGCGTGCCGAGGCCGCTCACAAGGAGATCCGCGAGCTCCTCGAAAGGGACAAGAAGCTCTGCTCGTGGGGGGTCGACACCGTCTTGATCGGCTCGTACGCACGGCACACGGCCATCTATCCCGGCAAGGATGTCGATGTCTTCACGAAGCTGACGAAGCTCGATACGAGCGCGAACCCCCGAACGGTGTTCGAAGCCGTCCGTGACGTGCTTGTCGCGAGGTACGGCGAGCGTGCGGAGCCGCAGGCGCGCTCGATCAAGGTGTCCTTCTCGAGCGACGGTGAGGAGGACTTCCACGTCGACGTCGTTCCCGCGGTCAGAAACGGCGAGCGCTGGGCGATCCCGCGCCGTGACACACGCCGCTGGGATGCGCCTGAGGTGGCGGAACGCTGGGTCGAGACGGATCCCGGGAAGATGACCGAGCTGACGACCGCAATGAACGCGACCCTCGAAGTCGACGGCCAGGGCGCATATGTGCCCGTCGTCAAGCTCGTCCGACAGACCCGCCGGCACCACCGCGTAAAGGAGAAGCCAGGCGGCTTCTACTTCGAGTTGATGACCTACTGGGCTTTCGCCGCAGACATGTACGGCGACAGCTTCGCCGAGCTCTTCGCGAAGACGCTCCGCGCGATCGCGACGCAGCTCGAGAGCGGCGCATCCCTGATCGATCCGGTCCTCGGCAGAGAGTACAAGCCACCACCCGACCCGGACGATCGGGAAGCCAGCGCCGCGGTCTTCTCCGACCTCGCGAGCAAGGCTGAGCAGGCGCTGACGCTCGATCGCTGTCCCGCCGCCGCGATCTGGCGCTCGATCCTTGGCGACAACGACCGCGGTCCCATCTTCCCGCTGCCGCCCGGCTGCGACGAGAAGGGGAACGAGATCAAGAACGTCGCGGCCGTCGCGGCCGTCGGCTCGAAGGAGGCGAGTGGCTTCGCGTGAGATCGAAACCCTCGACACCGCGCCTCGCTGGAGCGCGTCCAGACGGAGCTGATCGAGGCCGGCTTCGAGCCCCGGCAAGGTAGCCAGCTCGTATGGGACGGACCGATTGCCGATTCGCTCAAGGAGTTGACCGACGCGGCCACGATGCGCATCCTCTTCGTCGACGGCTGGCCGTTCCGCAATCCGAAGCTCCACGTCGCCGGCCTCGACGAGTGGCACTTGAGCGCGAGCGGCGAAGTCTGCCTCTGGGCCCCCGGCGCCGCTTCCGGGGACTGGCTGACGGTCGAAGGATTCATGCGCCGAATCGACGAATGGGTCGAGCGCGCCAAGAAGGGCTTCAGGCCTGAGGACTTCGCGCTCGACGCCCACCTCTCGTTTGGGAAGACGAGAGCGGGAGCGATAGCAACGCTCAAAGGCGATCGCGAAGCACGGGCTCCCGCGGCTGTTCGTGATCTCGTGGGATCGCGAGCTTGGGCGGGAGGCGCTCGTTCTTCTCGCCGAGCAACATGACGAGGCGGTCGTCGCGGAGGCGATCGAGGCCGCCCCCACCGACAAAGAGATCCTGAAACTCCGCGCAGGACCGGACGTCGAGATCCTCGCTTGCAAGCGCATCATCATCTTTGGTCTCGGCGCGGTCGGCTCGAATCTCGCCTTGCGCCTGGCGGAGGCAGGGGTCGGGACGCTCCTCCTCGTCGACGGCGACCACCTCCGACCCGGGGACATCGTCCGCCACGCCGCTGGCTCGTGGCAGGTCGGCGAGACGAAGGTCACAGCAGTCCGCTTCCTCGTCCGCATGAGCGCGCCCTGGACGCAGGTGCTCGCGCTGGAGGAGTCACCGTGGGGTCCCGGTCAGATCGCCGAGCTTCTCGAGGACGCTGAGCTCGTCGTCGATGCTACGGGGTTCACGTCGTTCGCGAACCAGCTCTCGGTCATCTGCGCCGAGCGAACGACGCCACTCGTGTCCGCCGCCCTCTACCGAGGCGGCGCGATCGCGCGGGTACGGCGCCAGGCGCTTCCCTCCGACACCACGCTCTCGGATCGTACGCAGGGCGACCGTTACCCGGTGATCCCGCCCGGCGAGGAGCCGCTCGTCTTCGAGCCCGGCTGCTCGGCGCCGGTCAACAACGCCTCGCCGATCGCGGTCGCCTCGCTCGCCGCGCTCGCGGCCGACATCGCGGTCGACAGCCTCGCCGGCCGCAACCTTTACGGCGACGAGACTATCGACGTCTACCGACCGCTCGCGGGCGCTCCCTTCGACAAGCTCGGCCGACTCGCGACATGAGCGCGCCAACGCGCGCTTGGCGAGTCTGGGTGAGCGACGCCGCTTGCGACGCCATGATCAAGGCCGCAGCGTCGGCGCACCCGAGGGAGACCGGTGGTGTCCTCGCCGGCGTCGTCATCGCCCGAGGGCCGCCCCTGGGTGACAGACGCAGTCGAGGTACGGTCGCGAAAGAGCGACCCCGCGCACTACGAGCTTCCGGCCGGCGCTCGCGAGCGCGTCGTCAAGAAGCTGAGAAAGAACGACCCTCGACTCGGCTATCTCGGCGACTGGCACACCCACCCCGCAGACCTCGATCCGAGCCGTACGGATGCCGAATCGATAGCGTCGGCCAGCGTCAAAGGAGACTTTCGCCGCCCGCTCTTGTTCGTGATGCGCCGCGCGGCAGACGGCTATCAGATCGATGCGCGCCAGTGGACCGGAGCGGCCCTGCGGCGTCTGCAAGTTCGCGGCTCAGGGCCGCTCCTCCGCGCGAGCAACGCCCAGCGGCACCCGGTGTCATTGCCGCGGTTGCACCGGCGCCCCGCTAGCTTGGACAGATGAGTAGGCCGGTGAGCGACGGGTCCGGTGACCAGCCGAAGCGCCTCAACGTGCACGAGCTCATGGAGGCACAACAGGAGTCGCTCGCGGCAATGCTCGGTACGACACGACGCGTAACGCGCCATCCCGAAGGCAAGGGAACCGCGACGGAGCTGCGCTGGAAGGAGATGCTCTCGACCTTTCTGCCAAGTCGCTACTGCGTCTCGAAGGCATCCGTGCTTGACGCCGACGGCTACTCGAGCGACCAGTTTGACGCCGTGATCCACGACCGTCACTTCTCTCCCTGCCATTGCGATAGATCCAGACGTACTGGAGCCGGAAGCGTCGCAAGTCCTCCGGCACGTGGCTATCGATCTGCTCGAGTGTCGCCGCCCAGGCTTCATCGGCCTCCCGGGCAACCTCAACGAACCCCGGCATCGAGTCGAGGTCGGGCTCGTAGGCTATGAGGCGCCCGCGGGTGGCCGCGTCGAGGATCGGATCATCACCGAGCGATCTGAGATCGCTGTCCACCTTGACCCGCTGCCCGTAGTCGTACTTGAGCCACCTTCGGATGCGTAGCTCCGGGTCGGCCGCGATCCAGGCGAAGGCGGTGACGTACTCGAACATGGTTCTCAGCAGCTGCCACGCGACGACGCCGGACGGGAACTCGGCTTGCAGGTGGCCGAGTGTGCGGAGGTGCCGGGTTGCAGCCGCGAGCAGCGCCGGCCCGACCAGGCTCCAGTCGTCCTCGTCCCCGGCGCTTTCGACCGGCAGCGGGAGGCGTCGTTCGACCAATGACGCGATTCGGTCCGCGTAGTCAACGGGTGAATCCTGGGCGAGGTGCGGCACGCGACAGTTGTAGTCGAACTGCGCGATGCCATTCAGCGATGCGACGACCCCCTTTCTACAGAAGGTGGTCAAAAGGGCGTTCGGCGTCAACAGAGTCCGCAAGCCCTTTGTCCATCAGATGGTAAGGAGGGGGTCGACGGTTCGAGTCCGTCAGAGGGCTTCCGCCTTTCTCCTGCTATGAACCGTTTATGTTGGCTGCGGTGGCGACGGCCTGCCTGTGAAGTGTCCACGCAATGTCCACGCGGTGGACACCGGCCTCGTCAGCGCTCGCGTGACTGTCGAGGAGGCTTATCGCGTGGTCGCGTCCATCGCGCGCGAGGTGCCCGTAGTGGCGGTCGATCATAGTCAGGCTGGCGCCCATGTAGCGGGAGAGGTCAAACGTCGAGACACCGGCACGGAGTGCGAAGGTCGCGAAGGTGTGCCGGAGATCGTAGACGCGGCGGATGGGTGTGATCCCGGCTGCGAGTTGCGCGGGCTTCCACTCGCGGGTGCGGAAGTTGTGGAGATCGAAATAGGCGCCGCGCAGTGATGGAAACAGGAGGTCAGTATCAGCCCCGGCCGGGAACTGCTCGAGCGCGTCGAGCGCGATTGCCTGGAGCGGCACGGCGCGGACGCTGCCTTCGGTCTTGGGGCATTTGATCCGGCCGTTGCGGAACGCGCGCCGCACGTAGAGGACACGGGCGTGTCGGTCGACATCACGCTGCTCGAGGGCGATCCACTCCCCCGGCCGCAGGCCGGTCGCTGCCGCGAACATCACGAGCGCGCTCTCG
>Ga0136631_10000043_pt1 | contig 30782 bp, 30 predicted proteins | sample AntDrymUQ6012206_2_FD_104655 | JGI IMG/M metagenome (GOLD analysis project Ga0136631, IMG submission 104655) | Polar desert sand microbial communities from Dry Valleys, Antarctica - metaG UQ601 (22.06) | ecosystem: Environmental > Terrestrial > Soil > Desert | place: Antarctica: Dry Valley... | reverse complement strand
GTAGACGAGGCGTGCGTTCCGCTCGCGCAGCGACTCGGCGCCGAGGCCGAGCCGCTCGGCAAGGCCGGGGCGGAGGCTCTGGAGGAATACGTCGGCCCGGTCGACGAGCCGCAACGCGGCGTCGCGTCCACGCGTGTCACGCAAAGACACCGCGAGCGAGCGCTTCCCCGCGTTGACCGCGAGGAACATCGCGCTCTCCCCGTTCCAGAACGGCGGGCCCCACGCACGCCCGTCGTCACCCGTGTCCGGCCGCTCGACCTTCACCACGTCGGCGCCGAGCGCGGCCAAGATTTCGGGGCCGACGTGGTGAAGGTCGAGCGACCGGACACCGGTGACGCCGGGCGCGCGTGGGGCCCGCCGTTCTGGAACGGGGAGAGCGCAATGTTCCTCGCGGTGAACGCGGGGAAGCGCTCGCTGGCGATTTCTTTGCGCGACCCGCGCGGCCGTGACGCCGTCTTGCGGCTCGTCGACCGGGCCGACGTGTTCCTCCAGAGCCTCCGCCCCGGGCTCGCCGAGCGCCTCGGCCTCGGCGCCGAGACGCTGTGCGAGCGGAACGCATGCCTCGTGTACTGCTCGATCGGCGCGTACGGCCACGTCGGCCCGCTGTCCGAGGAGCCTGGGTACGACGCGCTCATGCAGGCGGCGGGAGGGCTCATCAGCATGACCGGCGAGCCCGACCGGCCGGGTGTGCGGGTCGGCTCCTCGCTCATCGACATGGGCACCGGAATGTGGGCCGCGCTCGGGATCCTCTCGGCACTGCTCGAACGCGAACGGACCGGTCAGGGAGCCGTTGTCGACACGTCCCTCTACGAGACGGCGCTCGGCTTCATCGGCTACCACCTCGTCGGCTACCTGGCCGACGGCACCGTGCCGACCGGACAGGGGACGACGTTCCCGATGGTCGCTCCGTATCAGGTCTTCCCGACGCTCGACGGCGAGCTCATGGTCGCGGGCGGCAACGATCGCCTCTTCGCAGCTCTTTGCGACGCCATCGCACGTCCCGAGCTCGTGACCGACGAGCGCTTCCGGACGAATCCCGACCGCGTACGAAATCGCGAAGAGCTCGTCGCGCTCGTCTCGGCCCGCCTTAGCGAGCACGGCAGCGCGGACTGGCAGCAGCGCTTGACTGCCGTGGGCGTGCCGGCCGCCCCCGTCGCCGACGTCGCCGACATCGCGACGGCCGAGCAGACACATGCGCTCGGGATGCTCCAGCCGGTCGTGCACGCGGGGATCCCGGAGCTCCAGCTCCCGGCGCTTCCGCTCTCCTTCGACCGCGAGCGCGCGACGCACGCATCCGCCCCGCCCGGCGTCGGCGAGCACACCGCGGAGATCCTCGAGGAGGTCGGCTACTCGCCCGACGAGATCGCCGCGCTCACCCGCGACGGCGTCATTCGTGCGACCGGGGGTCTGGCTTAAAGCCAGCCCCCCCTCGCAGCTACTCGTACGCGATGGCTTCGAGCGGGTCGAGCTTCGCGGCGCGGCGTGCGGGCAGGATCGCCGCGACGATCCCGACAACTATCGCGGCGACAACGAAGACGACCACCTGAGTCGTCGGGAACGAGAACTCGATGAAATCGACGCGCCAGATGAGCAGCGCCGCCAGCGCGATCCCCAGCGCGATCCCGAGAGTTGCGCCGATGAGCGCCGTGATGATGCTCTCGTGCCGGATCATCCGGCGCACCTGACGCCGCGTCATGCCGATCGCACGAAGCATCCCGATCTCGCGGGTGCGCTCGAACACCGTCAGGACGAGCGTGTTCACGATCCCGAACAGGCTCACGATGATCGACAGCGCGAGCAGCACGTAGAGGATGTTCAGGATCGAGTTGAGACCCGAGATCTGGTTGTCGATGAACGCCTGCCGCGTCTGGGCCTTGGCGTTCGGGAAGTCGGTGAGCGCTGCGTCGAGGGCGGCCTGGTTCTCGTCGGTCGCCCCGCCGTTCATCCTCAGGAACGAGTACAGGTTCCGTGGGGAGGCAACCTGCGCGTCCCAGGCCTGGGCAGAGATCGTGACGCTCGCAAACGGTGATCCTCCGGTCGGCGGCTCGAAGACACCCACCACCCGGAACATCTGCTCGCTGCCGTTCGGGAAGATGATCTCGACCTCTGACCCGACGCCGACCTCGTTGTCCTTCGCCCAGTCGTCGTCGACGAACGCGCCGTCGTCGCCGAGGGAGCGGATGACATCCTGCGAGCCTTCTCTCCAGTCCATCGCGATGACGTCGGCCATCCCGGGGTCGACGGCTGTGATGAAGCCCGCGTCGCCGTTCCGTAACGCCTCTCCCGCGCGCACGTTCCCGACGACGAGGACGCCCGGCGCCTTCGCCGCCGCCTCCGCCGCGTCGGTCGGAATCGGCGAGAAGTTGTTCTGCGCGGTGATCGCGTAGTCCCCGGTGAAGAGGTCGTTGACCGCTCCGCGAAACGACGAGACGATCCCGGCCGCGAGCGTGGCGACGAGCGTCACGAGCGCGAGCCCGATCATCAACGCGGCCGCGGTCGACGCCGTCCGCTGTGGGTTCCGGCGAGCGTTGTCGCGCGCCAGGAACCCTGCCGCTCCACCCATCTGCGTGGCCGGCCACCCGAGAAGCTCTGCGAGCGGACGCACGAGGCGCGAGGAGAAGAGCGCCACCCCGAGGAAGATGAGCAACGCGCCCAGCCCCATCCAGATGAGGATCTGCGTCGTGTCGAGGCCGCTTCCGAAGAGGCCGTACACCAGCGCCGCAAAGCCGGCGCCCGTCATGAGCACGGCACCGATCCAGCGGAAGCGGGCGAATCGTCCCGGGGGTAGCGTCGATCCCTCCCGCACGGCGGCGATCGGCGGCACGCGGGTGGCACGGATCGCCGGGCGCAGGCTCGCGATCAGCGTGACGATGATCCCCGCGAGGAGCGCCACGACTGCAGTTCTGGTCTCGAAGACGAGCCCAGTGTTCGGGAGCGTGAAGCCGACCAGATCGAAGAGGCGGAACAGACCTCGGGCGAGCAGCAGGCCGAGGAACAGGCCGACGACGGATGCCACCACGCCGACGACGAGCGCCTCGACGAGGATCGATCCGAGGACCTGACGGCGAGAAGCTCCGAGCGTCCGGAGCGTCGCGAACTCGCGCGTTCGCTGGGCGATCGTGATCGAGAGGGAGTTCGCGATGACGAACGAGCCGACGAACAGCGCAATGCCGCCGAAGGCGAGAAGGAACCCTCGCAGGAAGGTGATGAACTCGTTCGTGCCCTCGGCGTCGTCGTCGGCGACCTGCTGTCCGGTTCTGACCTGCGTGCCCGGCGGGAGGATCGGGTTGACCTGAGCCAGCAACTGGTCCTGCGTCGTCGAGGGCTTCGAGGCGATGGCGATCTCGTCCAGCTGCCCTTCTTTTCGGAGGAGTCGCTGGGCGGTTCGTAGATCGAAGCCGGCCAGCGTCGCGCCGCCGATCGTGAGCCCGGACGAGAACTGCATGATCCCCGAGACCTCGAGCCGCTGCACCGGTCCCTCCGCTTGGACGCCGATGACCTCGCCGACCTCGAACTCCTCCTTGGAGGCGGTCTCCTTGTCCACGATCACCTGATTCGGCCCGGGCCACGAGCCCTCGACGAGCGTGAGCGGATTGAACGGCGAGTCGGGATTGGAGATCGAGAATCCGAGGTTCGGCGCGCCGCCGTACACGACCGCCTTTCCGTCGTCGCCGATGAGCTGCGTCGACTCCGAGTCGACCGCGCCCTCTGCGGCTGCGACGAGCGGGAGCGCTTGCACCTCGGGGAGCAGCGACTCGTCGAAGGTCGGCTCGGTGACACCGCTCCCGTCGTCCGAGAGGTCGAACGCCGACTTCCCCGAGATGACGGCGTTCGAGCCTGTGCGGATGTCGTTGAAGATCCGCTCGAACGCCTGGTCGATCGAGTCGGTCAGGACGTAGGTGCCGCTGATCATCGCGACGCCCAGGACGATCGCGACGGCAGTCAGGGCCGTGCGCAACTTGCGACTGAGGAGCCCCTTGATCGCGAAGCGGCCCACGCCGGCAGGCTACTCGTAGGCGATGGCTTCGAGCGGGTTCAGCTTCGCGGCGCGGCGCGCCGGCATGATCGCAGCCAGGATCCCGATGATGATCGCGACGATCGTGAGCACGAGCAGCTGCGCCCACGGGATCGCGAAGCGGACGTCGTACTCCGACAGCGCCCGGTTCACGAGCGCCGCGAGGAAGATCCCGAGTGGGAGCCCGATCGCCGCCCCGATCAGCGCCGTGATGATGCTCTCCTGACGGATCATGCGGCGCACCTGCCGCCGCGTCATCCCGATCGCGCGCAGCATCCCGATCTCGCGTGTGCGCTCGTAGACCGAGAGCACGAGGGTGTTGATCATCCCGAAGATGCTCACGAAGACGGCGAGCGTCAGCATCACGTAGAGGAACGAGATGAACTCGTTGAAGTCGGCGTCCTCGCGGTCGATCCACTCGTCACGGGTCTCGAGCTGCGTGTCGGGGAAGCCGGCGATTGCCTGCTCCATCTGCGCGCGATTCTCCTCGTTCGGGTCGCCGGCGACGTTTGCCCACGTCCAGCGGTTACGCGGGCGGTCGTAGAGCGAGTCGAAGAGCTCCGTCGAGACGTTGATGCTCTCGATCAGCGGATAGAACGGCGGCGGCTCGAACATCCCGACGACCTTGACATCCGCGGTCTTATCAGCCGTCGAGCGGATGGTGACCATGTCGCCGACGGCGATGTCGTGATCGTCCGCGAAGTTCTCGGTCACGACGGCGTTCGTCGTGCCGAGCGTCGCGAGGACGCTGTCGTCGCCGTTCTTCCAGACGAAGCGGTACGCCTCGGCGATCGTGTCCGGCTCGATGCCGCCGACCTCCGCAGTGTCGCCGTCGACCTGGCCGACGTCGGACCGCACGCTGGTCACGACCTCCGGCACCGGAGATGCGGCGAGCGCATCGCCGGCCGCCGCGACGAACGGCGTGTAGCCGTCGAGTGAGCTCACGACGTAGTCCGCGACGATCTGCTCCTCGATCGCCTCGCGATTGGACGCCTTCATCCCGTTCGTCAGCGTGGCGATGAACGAGACGAGCGCGATGCCGATCATCAGCGCCGCCGCCGTTGCCGCCGTTCGGCTGGGGTTCCTCCGAGCGTTCTCCCCGCCCGTTCGAGCGGCAATGCGGTCCGGAACGACACTCGGGAACTCCATTGGCCATTCCGGTTCCCATGCCGTCACCGCCCGGCGCAGCCACATGACGAGGACGATCGGCACGAGCAGCGGATTGAGCAGAGTGCCGCCGACGAAGGCGCCAACGCGTCGCGCAGGCGTTCCCGGTCCCCACGCCCCGTACCGCTGGAGCCAGTACGGGAGGAGCCAGAATGGCCAGAAGAGGACGGTGAAGGCGAACGCTGCCCAGCGGCCGATCGGACTGCTGATCGTCGCGAGCGGGCGTACGACGTGCGACGAGAGCATCGCGACGCCGAGGAAAAGCAGGAGGACGCCGGCCGCGATCGAGAGCAACCGATCTGCCGTTCCGAGCTCGTCCGTGAACATCGCACGAGCCAGAACGGCGATGGCAACGACCGCGAAGATCCCGGCTATCCAGGCCACGAACGGCGCGAACCTCGACTTCGGAAGGGTCGCCCCTTCACGCACCGCCGCGATCGGGGGCACCCGGGTCGCCCGGATCGCAGGGAACAAGCCGGCGACGAGCGTGATTCCGACGCCTACGACGAGCGCGACGATCACCGTGCGCAGCGCGAAGACGCGGTCCGCCGAGGGGAGCTCGACTCCGAGAGCCCGGAAGAGCCCCTCGATTCCTTCCGCCAGCAGAACACCGAGACCCAGACCGACGAGCGATGCCGCGAGGCCTATGGCAAGCGACTCGAGGATCACCGAGCCGAGGATCTGACGCCGCGACGCACCGATCGTCCGCAGCGTGGCGAACTCGCGCGTTCGCTGCGCAACGGTGATCGAGAACGTGTTGAAGATGACGAACGCTCCGACGAAGAGGGCGATACCGGCGAAGACAAGGAGGAAGTAGCGGAAGATGGCCGTGAACTCGTTCACCTCGTCCACCTGCTCTTCGGCCTCCGCCGTCGCGCTCACGACCTTCGCCGTCTCCGGCAGCGCGGGTTCGATCGCCGCGACGAGCTCGTCCTCCGTGATGCCTTCGTTCGCCGCGACCGAGATCGCGTCGTAGGCACCCTTGCGGTCGAGGAGCTCTTGTGCAGCTGGAATCGTGAACACGACGAAGCTCGCGTTCCCGAGGCTGTCGAGGCTGCCGTACTGCGCGACTCCGACGAGCTCGAACGAGCGCTTGGGCTGGAGGGTCGAGATCTCGACGGTGTCGCCGACCGCGTACCCCTGGTCGTCCGCCGTGCCCACGTCGATGACGACCTCGTCGGCCGTCGCGGGCCAACGGCCCTCGAGGACGTTGAGGGGATTGAACTGCGCGAGCGCCGGAGACGTATCGACGCCGAATCCGAAGGTCGGCGCGCCCTCGGAGCTCACGGCCTTCCCTTCGGGTGTGAGGATCTTCGTGTTGCGCTCGTCGAGCACTGTTCCCGTGGCGAGCGCGACACCGTCGGCACCGCGCACCGTGTCGAGCAGCGACGCGTCGACGGGTGGGCTCGGCGGTGCCTCGCCGTCGACCGAGATGTCGAGCCCCCGCCCGGTTACGACCGCGTCGGTGCCGGCGTACGACTCCGTGAACAGCGTCGTGAAGGCGCTGTTGATCGTGTCCGTGAGGATGTAGGTGCCGCTGATCATCGCGACCCCGAGGACGATCGCGATGCCGGTCAGAACGGCCCGGAGCTTGCGCCCCGCGAGGCCGCGGAGGGAGACCTTGATCACGTCGCGGCGAGCTCGTCCACAACGGCGTGAATCGTGTGCGCGTCGGACTCGCCGAGCTCGCGCACGATCGAGCCGTCCGCGAGAAAGAGCACGCTGTGCGCTACGGCAGCCGCGCGAGCATCGTGCGTCACCATCACGATCGTCTGCCCGTACTCGTCGACGGAGCGCCGGAGGAGCTCCAGAATCTCGGCGCTCGTGGTCGAGTCGAGGTTCCCCGTCGGCTCGTCGGCGAACAGCACGGTCGGCTTCGAGATGAGCGCGCGAGCGATCGCGACGCGCTGCTGCTGGCCGCCGGACAGCTCGGACGGCCGGTGGGAGAGCCTGTCCTTCAGCCCCACGTCCGAGACGACCTGGTCGAGCCAGCCTTCGTCGGGCTTCACGCCGGCGATCGTCAGCGGCAGGAGGATGTTCTCCTTCGCATCGAGCATCGGCAGCAGGTTGAAGAACTGGAAGACGAAGCCGATGTGCTCGCGCCGCAGCTTCGTCAGGTCGTTGTCGCCGAGCGTCGTGATCTCCGTACCCGCAATGCCGACCGACCCCGAGGTGGGCTTGTCCAACCCCGCGAGGATGTGCATCAGCGTCGACTTGCCGGATCCCGACGGCCCCATGACCGCCGTGGCCTTGCCCGGCGCGATGTCGACAGACACGCCACGCAGCGCGTCGACCGCGGTGTCGCCTTCTCCGTAGCGGCGTGTCACGTCGTGCGCGACGACGACCGCGCCATTCTGCGTCTCGGTCATTCCTCCCAGCTCCTCTCGTCCCGTTGCGGCGACCAACGCTACCGAAGCGTCACCCCTTCTGGCCTTTGCCAACAGCCGGTCTGTCGACCACAGTGCGAGAGTGTCCACGCGAGTCGAGATCCGGCAGATCATGGAGCGCGCCCGCGCGGGAACCGACGCGGTGCTCGAGCCGATCTCCGACGACGAGCTCGCCGCGCAGATCTCCCCGCTCGCGCCGCCGCTCGTGTGGATCCTGGCCCACATCGCGCACTTCGAGGAGCTCTGGGTCCTGCAGAACCTCGGCGGCGCGCCCCCCACCCGCGACCTCCACCGGGACGTCTACGAGGCGTTCCGGCGCGCGCGGACGAACGGGTCGCGGCTGCCGACCCTTCGCGCCGAGCCCGTGCGCGCGTACGCGACCGACGTGCGCGAGCGGGCCCTCGACCTGCTGGAGCATGTCGACCTCGAAAGTCCCAACGCACTCGTGCGCCGTGGGTTCGCATTCGGGCTCGCCGTGCAGAACGAGCTCTCCTCGCAGGAGGCGATGCTCGAAGCGCTGCAGCTGCGGTCCGGGCGCTCGTATCCGGTTCCGTCGTCGTCGAACCCTGACCGGGCGCCGTCAGGCCCGGACGAGATCGACGTGCCCGGAGGCAGCTTCACGCTCGGCGCAGAGTTCGAGCCGTGGGCGTACGACAACGAGCTCGACGCACACGAGGCGGAGCTCCGCGCGTTCGTCATCGACCGCGCCCCGGTCACGAACGCACAGTTCGCGGAGTTCGTCGACGGGCGCGGCTACCGCACCGCGAAGCACTGGAGCGCAGCGGGCCTCGAGTGGCGCGACCGCGAGGGCGCCCGGGCACCGCTCTACTGGGAAGGCGGAAGCGACGGCTGGGAGCGTGTCCGCTTCGGCGTACGCGAGCCGCTCCCGCCGACCGAGCCGGTGCAGCATGTGTCCTCCTACGAGGCCGAGGCCTACGCCCACTGGGCGGGGAAGCGTCTCCCCACGGAGGTCGAGTGGGAGCGCGCAGCCGCGTGGCACGATCACGAGGGGAAGTTCCGGTACCCGTGGGGGCAGGCGTGGATGGGCTTCGAGGCGAGCCTCGACCGGCGCCGCTTCTCGCCCGCTCCCGCAGGCTCGTACGCCGGCGGCGTCAGCCCGGTCGGCTGCGTGCAGATGGCCGGCGACGTCTGGGAGTGGACGTCGTCCGCGTTCCGGCCGTACCCCGGCTTCGTCGCTTTCCCCGGCCCGGAGTGCTCGGAGATGAACTTCGGCGACGACGTCCGCGTGTTGCGCGGAGGCTCATGGGCGACGGACGGGCTCGTGGCGCGCGCGTCGTTGCGCCGCTGGGAGCATCCGGCGCGGCGCGAGATCTTCGCCGGCTTTCGCTGCGCGCGGGACGCGTAGCGTCCGTTCAGCCGGCGTCGGCGAGCCGAGCGCGGATCAGCTCGGCACCACCTGCGTCGAGCGCGGCGTGCATCGCCTCACGACCCGCGTCTGCAGCCCGGTCGAGCGCCAGAGCTCCCGCATCGCGACGTCCTGCACGTTCGGCGTCACGAGCAGGTCGGCGAGCCGGCGATTCTGCTCGGCATGCTCCACGCTCCCGAGAACCGTCGCGCGCGTGAGCGTCTCCATGATCGAGGGCAGCGGAGGTGCAACCCCGTCGTCCGTCTCGTCCTACGTTGTCGACGGCGGAGCGGCCGGAGCGGCCGGAGCGGCCGGAGCCTTCGAGACGTCGCCGATGATCTCGGCGAGCTCCGTCGGGCGCGACCACATCGGCCAGTGGCTCGTGGGTAGTTCGACCCACGTCACGTCGCGCAGCTCGCCCAGGCCGGCGATGAACGAATAGCCCTCCTTAATCGCGTCCTTGTACTGCTCGGACGTGAACGCCGTGCAGATGACCGTGCTCGGCACGTCAAGACGGGCGTCGTTCGTGAACTCGTGCGCTTCGCGCAGCGCGGCGCCCGGTTGGGGGACGGCACGCTGACGGAACGTCTCGAGCTGCTCCTCGGTGAGCCCGTCGAGGTTCTCTGACTCCGCCAGCTCATCCGGCGGGGGCAGCGGGTGCTCGACGGCGTCGAACTCAGGATCGAGCGCTCCTTTCGCCGCCCCGGTGTCGACGTAGACCATGGCCGCAATCTGCTCCGGGATGCGGTCGGTGACGGCGTAGCCGGGAGCACCGGCGCCACTGTGCACGGCGAGCACGACAGGCGCTCCCGCCGCCTCGACCGCCACGCAGATCGCCTCGACGTGGTCGGACATCGTGATCGCGGAGCGGTCGGCGTCGGCCGACTCGAGACCGGGCAAGGTCAGCGCCGTGACGTCGTGGCCGTCCGCACGTAGCGCGGCGGCGACCTCGTCCCACGCCCACGCGCCGAGCCAGAACCCAGGAACGAGGACGATGGGTGCGGAGCTCACTCCTCGACCCTACCCAACGGCGCGAGGGTCAGCGCATGAGCTCGACGGCTCCGGCGAGCACCTCGCCGAGGATCCCCGTGATCTCGTCGAACTCGGCCTGACCGGCCACGAGCGGTGGGGAGATCTGGATCACCGGGTCGCCGCGGTCATCGGCGCGGCAGATCATCCCGGCGTCCCACAGTGCCGTCGAGAGGTAGCCGCGCAGGAGCTTCTCGCACTCCTCGTCGGAGAACGTCTCGCGCGTATCTCGGTCCTTCACGAGCTCGATCGCCCAGAAGAACCCCGTGCCGCGCAGGTCGCCGACGATCGGAAGGTCGAGGAGCTGAGAGAGCGTCGCCTGGAACCGCTCCTCGTTCTCGCGCACGTGCTCGAGGATGCGCTCGCGCTTCATGATCTCGATGTTCTTGAGGGCAATCGCGCACATCACGGGGTGACCGCCGAACGTGATGCCGTGCGAGAACATCGACGTCTCGCCCATGAAGGCCTCCATCACCCTGTCAGTGGCGACGACGGCGCCGAGCGCAGCGTAGGACGACGACAGCCCCTTCGCGTTCGTGGTGATGTCCGGGCGGATGTCATAGCGCTCCGACGCGAACCAGTAGCCGACCCGGCCGAACGCGGTGATGACCTCGTCGGCCGACAGCAGGATGTCGTAGCGGTCGCAGATCTCGCGCACGCCCTTCCAGTAGCCCTCGGGCGGGGTGAAGCAGCCGCCGGCGTTCTGCACGGGCTCCATGTGCACAAGACAGACCGTCTCGGGCCCCATCGACAAGATCGCCTGCTCGAGCTCCGCGAGGAGGAACTGCGTGAACTCCGCCTCGGTCTCCTCCGGCGGGCGGTGGTAGCGGTTCGTGTTCGAGACGTGGCGCACCTCGGAGACGAGCGGCTCGAACGGCGAGCGGAGCGCAGAGATGCCGTTGATCGAGAGCGCGCCCATGGTCGTGCCGTGGTACGCGATGTGCCTCGCGATCGCCTTGTAGCGCCGAGGGGGCGCGGCCGCAACGAGCTCGTCGTGCCGTGTCTCGGGCTCGCTCGAGACCGCGGCCGGCCTCTTTCCGCCCCGAGCCTGGTAGTACTGACGCGCGAGCTTCCACGCCGACTCGACCGCCTCGGAGCCGCCGGAGCAGAAGAAGACGCGGTTCAGGTCCCCAGGCGCGAGCGACGCGACCTCCGCCGCAAGCTCGATCGCACGCGGATGGGCGTACGACCAGTTCGTGTAGAACGGCAGCTCGCGCATCTGCTCGAGCGCTGCCTGCCCGATCTCGTCGCCGAATGAGTAGCCGATGTTGACGGAGAAGAGTCCGGCGAGCGCGTCGATGTAGCGCCGGCCATTCGAGTCCTCGAGATGGCAGCCGTCACCGCGCACGATAATCGGGACGTCCTCGACGCCGAACCCGCCCATGCGGGTGAAGTGCATCCAGAGGTGCTCCTTGGCGGCGCGCTGCAGATCGACGGTCTCCATGGCGGTCATCGGGTCACACGGCTCCTTGTGCTCGTCTGGCGCTCCGGTACTGCCAGAAGACGTTAGCGAGGGCGAGGGCTATTGCTACCAGGAAGATAAAGCTCGCGACGACGTTCACCTGAGGCGGTACGGAGACGCGCGCGATTCCCCACACGAAGACGGGGAACGTCTGCTCGCCTCCGGCATTGAAATAGGTGATGACGAAGTCGTCGATGGACAACGCGAAGCCGAGCAGCGATGCCGCGATGATCGCCGGCGCGAGCAGCGGAAGCGTGATCTTGCGGAACGTCGTCCATTCGTTCGCACCCAGATCCATCGCGGCCTCCTCGAGATGGCGGTCGAAGCCGATCAGCCGCGCCTTCACGGTCACGACGATGTAGCTCACGATGAACATGACGTGGGCGATGAAGATCGTCCAGAAGCCGAGCGCGAAGACGCTCGTCATGTTCAGGAAGAGCGTGAGGAGCGAGGCACCGAGGACGATCTCCGGGGTCGACATCGGAAGGAAGACGAGGACGTTGGTCGAGCCGCGGCCACGGAAGTCGTGCCGCACGATCGCGAGGGCGATGAGCGTTCCGAGGATGGCCGCGACGATCGTGGCGAGCACGCCGATCTGGATCGACTTGATCACGGACTCGCGCAGCCCGAGCACCGAGTCCCACTCGACCCAGTTGTCGAGCGTGAACTCCTGCCAGACGTAGTTGAAACGGCCCGCGGGCCTGTTGAACGAGAAGAGGATGACGACGGCGATCGGCAGCATCAGGTAGCCGACGACGAGGAGCGCGTAGGCGGTGAGCGCGTGTCGCTTGACGACTTTCATCCGGTGAGCTTCTCCGTGCCGACGAGCTTCGCGTATACGGCGAGGCCGACGAGGATGAACGCCATGAGCACGAAGGAGAGCGATGCCGCCGTCGGATAGTCGAGCGACTCCAGGAACTTCGCCTGAATCACGTTTCCGATCATCTGTTGCTTCGGTGTCCCGAGCAGCTCCGCGTTGATGAAGTCACCGGCCGCAGGGATGAACGTGAGCAGCGTGCCCGCGACGATCCCCGGCGCAGAGAGCGGAAGCGTGACGCGCATGAACGCTTGCCGCGGGCTCGCGTAGAGATCCTTCGCCGCCTCGAGGAGCCGCGGGTCGATCTGCTCCAGCGAGACGTACAGCGGCAGCGCCATGAAGGGAAAGAAGTTGTAGGTGATCCCCGCGACGACGGCGAGCGTCGTGAAGAGCAGGCCCTCCTGCTCGCCGAGGACGTTGATCGTGCGCAGGAAACCGACGACAGGGCCCTCGTCGGCCAGGATGTTCAGCCAGGCGAGCGTCCGGATGAGGTACGTGACGAAGAACGGCGCGACGATCGCGAGCAGGAAGAGGTTGCGCCACGGCCCGGAGCGAAACGCGATCCAGTAGACGAGCGGGTACGCGAGGAGGAGCGACACCACGGTCGCGATGCCCGCGTAGAAGAACGAGCGGAAGAACTGCTCGCGATAATCCGAGATCGCGTCCGCGAAGTTCGAGAACTCCCACGTGAACTCGAAGCTCGGGAAGACCCCCGACTGCAGCGACTGGTACCCGAGGAACACGAGCGGGACGACGAAGAACAGCGCGAGCCAGGCCAGGCCGGGCGCGAGCAATAGGTATGGCGTGAGCCGGGGATGCCGGTGGAAAAAAGCGCCCACGTGGCTACCCCGCAGATCCAGATCCGCCGAGTGGCGGATCTGGATCGCGACGATCCCTGAAGGCGTCCGCTTCGCGGCCGCGATGGCTGCGCCTACAGAACCGGGACGCCACTACTGCCCAAGGACTCCCTGCCAGGCCGTGATGTACTCCTCGTTCTCGAGGGCGGCGTTGTCGAACTGCTTCACCTGAGACAACGTCTCCTCGTCCGGGAAGATCAGCGTGTTGTTTGCCGTCTCCGGATCGATCTTCGCAAGCTCCTCCTTGGCACCCTTGACCGGCGTCACGTAGTTGACGTACGCGGCGATGCGCGCAGCGACAGCCGGGTCGTACACGGAGTTCATGTACGTGGAGGCGGTCGGAACGCTGCCGCCGGTCGGGATGAGCATGTTGTCCGTCCAGATCATCCCGCCGTCCTTCGGGATCGCCCACTTGAGCTTCGGGTTGTCCGCGAGCAACTGGACGACGTCGCCTGACCACGCCACTGACGCAGCAAACGTCCCCTTCGTGAGTGGCTGGGCGAAGTCGTTGCCCGTGAAACGGATGATCTGGCCGGAGTCGACGGCCCCCTGCACGCGCTCGATTGCGGCGTTGAAGGTGCCGTCGGTCACCGCTCCCGGATCGTCGCCGTTCGCGAGCATCACGAGTCCGACCGAGTCCGCGAGCTCCATGAGCATCGACACCTTGCCCTTGAGCTTCGGGTCTTCGAAGAGCTGCTCGATGGTCTCGATCGGCCCCGTGAGCTCCTCGTTCCATGCGATCCCGGTCATCCCCGACTGCCACGGAAGCGAGTACTCGCGGTTCGGGTCGAACGGCGGGCTCAGCTGCGCGTCGACGAGGTTCTCGATGTTCGGGATGAGCTCCTTGTCGAGCTCTGCACCCAACCCTCGTTGACGAGGATCCCGGGGAAGCGCGAGTTGTCCGTGAAGACGAAGATGTCGCGCTCGATACCGTCGCCCTGCGACAGCGGCCCCTGGACCTTCGCGAAGTACTCGGCGTTGTCGTTGATCTCGGGGAAGTAGTTCACCTTGATGCCGCTTTGCTTCGTGAAGTCCTGAAGCGTCGTGGGCTTCTCCTCGTCGATGTACAGCGGCCAGTTCGCGAAGTTCAGGACATGCTTCAGCTCACCGCCGCCCGTCGAGCCGCCGTTGTCTCCGCCGCCGCAGGCGGCCACGATCGACGGAAAGGCCAGCAGCGCTCCTCCCGCGGCACCGCGCCGCAGAAGCTCGTTCCGTGTCAGCCGTGAGTTCATGCGTGCTCCTTTTCAGCGTCCGAGCCTTCCCGGTCGACGACGAACGTCGACTCCGGTGCCCAGCTCAGTACGACAGTCGTGCCCGGGCTGGGCACACGTCCACCTGCATCCATGTTCTGCGCGAAGACGTGCACCGTGCCGGAGGCCGTCCGCACGACGACCTGCGTGGCCACTCCGATGTACGCGGTCTCGGCGATGGTGCCGGGAAGCTCGTTGGCACCGCCTCCGGCTCCGATCGTGATCTTCTCGGGACGCACGCCTGCGGCCACCTGGCCAGTGCGCCCGTTCACGGCCGCCCGGACGAGCGTTCCGTCGTCGAGCCGGATCGCGTCCGGCCCCTCGACCGTCCCCGGCAAGAGGTTCGAGGCGCCGAGGAAGCCGGCGACGAACGCCGTCGCGGGCCGCTCGTAGAGCTCCGCCGGCGGGCCGAGCTGCTCGATTCTCCCGCCGTTCATCACCGCGATCGTGTCGGCCATCGTCATCGCTTCCTCCTGGTCGTGCGTGACGTGGACGAACGTGATCCCGACCTCGTTCTGGATCCGCTTCAGCTCCATCTGCATGTTCTTGCGCAGCTTGAGATCGAGCGCGCCGAGCGGCTCGTCGAGAAGAAGCACGCGCGGGTGGTTCACGAGCGCTCGCCCGAGGGCGACACGCTGTTGCTGGCCCCCCGAGAGCTGCTTCGGCTTGCGCTTCGCGAATCCGGACAAGCCAACGAGTTCGAGCATCTCGCCGACACGTCCCTCGAGCTGATCCTTGGCGACGCCCTTGCGCTCGAGCCCGAACGCGACGTTCTCCTCGATCGACATGTGCGGGAAGAGCGCATAGCTCTGAAACACCGTGTTGACGTCACGCTTGTACGGCGGCAGCCCAACCACGTCCTGATCGCCCAGGAAGATCCGCCCTTCGGTCGGCTCCTCGAAGCCCCCGATCATCCGGAGCGTGGTCGTCTTGCCGCACCCGGACGGCCCGAGCATCGCGAAGAAGGATCCACGGGGGATCTCCACCGAGATCCCGTCGACCGCGACCGTCCCGTCGAATCGCTTGACGACCTTCTCGAGACGGACGTCCGGGGCCGCTTCGGATGCGAGGGTCTGGCTTAAGCCAGACCCTCTGTCAGTGACGTCTCCGATCGTCACTCGGCCAGCTTCACCACCACGTGCTTGACCCGGGTGTACTCCTCCATCGAGTAGATCGACATGTCTTTCCCGTATCCCGACTCCTTGAAGCCGCCGTGCGGCATCTCCGGGCTGAGCGGGAAGAGGTGCTCGTTGACCCACACGGTGCCGAAGTCGAGCCTCGCCGCGACCTTCATCGCCCGCCCGAGGTTCTCCGAGAACACGGACGCTGCGAGCCCGTAGCGCACGTCGTTCGCCATCTCGATCGCAGCGTCGTCCGACTCGGCCGGCTGCATCGTCACGACGGGCCCGAAGACCTCGTTCTGGACGATCTCGGCGGACTGGTCGACATCGGTGACGATCGTCGGCTTCACGAAGAATCCGCGCTCGCCGACCGACTCGCCGCCGGTCACGATCGTCGCCTTCGCAGCCGTCGCGCGCTCGAGGAAGCCGAGGACGCGCTCCTGCTGCTCGGCGGAGATGACCGGCCCCATGCCGATCTCGTCGTCCGTGGACGGGTCTCCGACGCTCATCGACTCGACGGACTTCACGGTCTCGGAGACCACGTCGTCGTAGATCTTGCGGCTGACGAGGATGCGTGACGAGGCGGTGCAGTCCTGACCGGAGTTGAAGTAGCCGCCGATCTTGATCGCCTCTGCGACCGTCGCCGGATCGGCGTCGTCGAGCACGACCATCGGCGCCTTGCCGCCGAGCTCGAGATGGACCCTCTTGACGGTGTCCGCGGCGTTCCTCGCGATGATCTTCCCCGTCGCCGTGTCGCCCGTGAGCGAAACGAGGCGGACGTCCGGGCTGCGCACGAGGGCATCGCCGACGGGGATACCGTCGCCGGTGACCACCTGGAGCACTCCGGCCGGAATGACCTCCTGCGCGAGCTCTACGAAGCGGAGCGTCGTGAGCGGTGTCTGCTCGGCCGGCTTGATGATCTGGACGTTCCCGGCGGCGAGCGCTGGTCCGATCTTCCAGATGGCCATGTACAGCGGGTAGTTCCACGGGCAGATGCCGGCGACGATCCCGAGCGGCTCGCGCCGGATCATCGACGTGTAGCCCTCGACGTACTCGCCGGCCGCCTTCCCCTCGAGGTTCCGCGCAGCGCCGGCGAAGAACCGCAAGCAGTCCGACATCCCGCCCGGCTCGTCGACGGCGACCCACCACGGCTTGCCGACGTTCTGCGATTCGAGCCGCGCGAGCTCCTCGCCGTTCTCGTCGATGACGTCCGCGAGCGCGAGGAGAAGCTCCATCCGGTCCTTCGGAGTCTTCCTCTGCCACTCGCCCCACGCCTTCCGCGCCGCGTCGACCGCCCGCTCGACGTCCTCCGCCGTTCCCCGCGGCACCTCGGCGATGACCTCGCCGGTCGCTGGGTTCAGGACCTCCATCGTCTCGCCCGACGTCGAGTCCACGAACTCGCCGCCCACGAACATCTTCTGCTGGGTTACCGAAACGCTCACAGGACCTCCAATCCGGGAATCTCGGCGGAGCGTATCGCCGCCGCGGGTGACGCTACAACCGGGCATTTGTGTAGAACCACGACGCCGTGCGGATCCTCGTCGTCGGAACAGGCGGCGTCGGCTCAGCCTTCGCCGAGATCGCCAAGCGCCGCTCGTTCTTCGAGCACTGCGCGCTGTCCGACTCCGACCCGGCACGACCGGAGCACGTCGTGGGAGAGCTCGACGACGGCCGCTTCAGCGCGCACCGGATCGACGCGGCGTTCGCCGCGCAGCCGTTCCTGGACAAGCTCGCCGAGCACGGCGCGCCGCACGGCGTTCTCGAGCTCGAGCCGTAGCTGTCGATTAGTTCTCTCGCCGGGTTCGTCGTCTAAGCAGTGATGCGATCTAGGATCGACTCATGGCTGTCGTGAGGCTTCGGGCTCCGCTGTCGGAGCTCGCCGGGGGGAAGCGCGAGCTCGAGCTCGCGGGCTCAACCGTCTCCGAAGTGCTCAAGGCGCTCGAGCGCGAGCACCCCGACACGCGAGGCTGGATCCTCGACGAGCGCGGAGCGATCCGCGAGCACATCAACGTCTTCGTGAACAAGGAGTACGGGCGGGAGGACACCTCGGTCACGCCGAGCGACCGCCTTCACGTCATCCCCGCGATCTCAGGAGGGTAAGAAGTGACCGAGCTTCTGGTCGGAACGAAGAAGGGCCTGTTCGTGCTCGAGAGTGACGGCGAGGCGTTCGCGATCACCTCGCGCCACTTCGCGGGCGAGCCGGTGGAGTTCGCGACGCGCGACGCGCGCACCGGGCGCACGTTCGCGTGCGTGACCTCCGCGTTCTACGGGCCGAAGATCTTCTACACCGACGATCTCGCGGCCGAGTGGCAGCAGGCGAGCGGCATCGAGCTTCCCGAGGACGCCGAGAAGCCGCTCGAGCGGCTCTGGACGATCGTGCCCGCCGAAGCCGACGACCACCTGTACGCCGGCGGCGCTCCAGGAATCCTGTTCGAGAGCCACGACGGCGGCGCGAGCTGGGAGCTGAACACGGCGTTCTGGGAGCAGCCGACGCGCCCCGAGTGGAGTCCGGGGGCGGGTGGCATGTGCATGCACTCGATCGCAACCTGGCCGGGCGATCCGTCGCGCGTCGCGCTCGCCATCTCGGCCGTGGGCGTCTGGCTCACGGACGACGGCGGTCAGACGTGGCGGCACGGGAACAAGAATCTCTATCCGCGCTACATGCCCGAGGAGGCGCGCGCCGACACGATCGACCTCTGTGTGCACAACATGCACCGGGCGCCGAAGCGGCCGGAGCGCCTCTTCATGCAGTTCCACGGTGGCGTCTACCGCTCCGACGACGCGGGCGAGACCTGGGCCTCGATCGCGGACGGGCTTCCGTCGGACTTCGGCTTCCCGATGGTGATCGACCCGGACGACCCGGACTCGGCCTACGTCATCCCGCTCGTCGCGGACCTGGACCGCACGACGCCCGAAGGCAAGGTGCGCGTGTACGAGACGCGCGACGCGGGCGCGAGCTGGACGGCGCGCGGGGAAGGCCTCCCGTCCGAGGACGCGTACCTCACGATCCTCCGGCAAGCGTTCTGCGGCGACGGCGCAGGCACGTCGATGGGCCTCTACTTCGGCGCGACGTCGGGCGACGTCTTCGGCTCGCGCGACGCAGGCAAGACGTGGTTCACCGCGGCGACGAACCTCCCGCCGGTGCACTCGGTACGCGCAACCTAGAGACCCCGAGACTCGACGAACGTCGGGGAGATGCGCACGGAAACGCGCGTCTCCCCTTCCCGGTGCGACATGTAGCGGTCGTGCCCGCGGTACTTCCTCGCGAGGCGGTCGATCTGGTCGTTCGCGCCCTCCTCGGTGAGTGTCGCCGTGCCGGTGATGCCGAGCCAGCGAAGCTCGTCGTTCGGATCGACGACGACGAGCGACAAGCGCGGATCGGCTGCGAGATAGCGCGGCTTCGCGCGCGGCCACGCCGTGTTGACCGAGACACCATCGTCGTCGACATCGACCCACAGCGGGGTCGAATGCGGCGAGCCGTCGGGACGGAGCGTCGTCACGATGCCGATGAACGGGTTCTGGAGGAACGCCCGCTGCGCCGGCGTGAGCTGGTTCACGAGATGGCGACCATCCGGTCGATCGCACCCCGCGCGCGTTCGGCGATCTCGTCCGGCACCGTCACCTCGTACTTCCAGTCGCGCAGCGAGTCGCGGAGCTTCGGCAGCGTGATCATCTTCATGTAGCGGCAGATCGCCTTCTCGGAGACGGCCTCGAAGCGCTTCTCGGGCGCCTCCTTCGACAACCGATGGATGATCCCCGTCTCGGTCGCGACGAGGAACCGCTTCTTCGGGGACGACTTGGCGAAGTTGATCATCCCCTCGGTCGAGAGGATGTGCGTGTTCTCGTTTCCGAACGCCATGCACTGGCTCGCGCAGCCGCACTCGGGATGCACCAGGAACTCGGCGTCGGGTGCCTCGGCCTGCCAGCGCGTGATGTCCTGCGGGCGGATCCCCGCGTGGACGTGGCACTCGCCCATCCAGATCCGGAGCTTGCGGCCCGTGACCTTCTCGAGCCAGAGGCCGAGGAACATGTCGGGGCAGAACAGGATCTCCGTGTCCTCGGGAATCGACTCGATGACGCCCTTCGCATTGCCGGACGTGCAGCAGTAGTCGCTCTCGGCCTTGACCTCGGCGGTCGTGTTCACGTACGAGACGACGACCGCGCCGGGGTTCTCCGCCTTCCACGCGCGGAGCTGATCCGCGGAGATCGACTCGGCGAGCGAGCAGCCTGCGTCGAGGTCGGGGATGAGCACGGTCTTCTGTGGGCTGAGGATCGCGGCGGTCTCGGCCATGAAGTGGACGCCGCAGAAGACGATCGCTTCGGCATCCGTGGCCGCGGCTTCGCGGGAGAGCCCGAGCGAGTCGCCGACGTAGTCCGCGACATCCTGCACCTCGGGCACCTGGTAGTTGTGGGCGAGGATCACGGCGCCTCGCTCGGTGGCGAGCGCGCGGATCTCCTCGTGCATCGTGGTGATCTCTGCGGTTGTCATGTGAGCTCCAGTGAGACGTCGAGTGAACCGGCGGAATGCGTGAGCGCGCCGACGGAGATCTCGTCGACCCCGGTCTCGGCGATCGCGCGGATGGTGTCGAGGGTGACGCCGCCCGAGGCCTCGAGCCGGGCGCGCCCTGCGGTGAGCTCGACTGCGCCGCGCAGCTCGTCGAGCGTCATGTTGTCGAGGAGGATCGCGTCGACGCCCGCGTCCAGCGCCTCGCCGACCTGCTCGAGCGTGTCACACTCGACCTCGATCGGCAGCTCGGATGCGGCCCGTGCGAGCTCGACGGCGGCGGCGATCGAGCCCGCAGCGCGCAGATGGTTGTCCTTGATCAGGATCGCGTCGTCGAGCCCGAAGCGGTGGTTCCGCCCGCCGCCACTGGCGACGGCGTGCTTCTCGAGCGCACGCAGGCCGGGAGTCGTCTTCCGCGTGTCGAGAACGGCGACGCCGGTCCCTTCGATCGCGTCGACGTAGCTCCGGGTGAGGGTCGCGATGCCCGAGAGACGGCCGAGGAAGTTCAGCGCGACCCGTTCTCCGGTGAGAATTGCACGTTCGGAGCCTGCGACGCGCGCGACCACCGCGGGCGGCTCGACGATGTCGCCGTCGCTCGCGAACGCTTCGAATCGAATCTCCGGGTCGAGAGCACGAAACGTCGCCTCGGCTGCGCGCAACCCGCACACGACGCCCGCCTCCTTCATGACCAGTCCAGCCGTTCCGACCGCTTCGGCGGCAACGGTCGCCTCCGTCGTGAGGTCCCCCGCACCGATGTCCTCGGCAAGCGTCGCGTGGACGATCCGCTCCAGGGTGTCGGTTGCTACTGCCATGCCTCGAGCACCGCCTCTGCGTCAGAGCGCAGGACGACGTGGCGTTCGAACTCCGGGCTCTCCGACGGGAAGTCCGCGCGGAAGTGGGAGCCGCGGCTCTCCTCGCGCGTGAGCGCACTCTGGGCGACGAGCCGCGTCAACTGATGGGGCGCGTCGAGCAGACGCCCGAGACCGTCGGCGTCGCGGATCAAACCGCAGTCGCGCCACAGCGACGCGCGCAGCTCCGGAGTCACGAGCTCCAGGGTCCGTGCGGCCGGGACGTCGGGGAGGCGCGACGGGACGCCAGGCTCGCCGAGCGCCGCCAGTGCCGCGCGGCGGCCGAAGACGAGGCACTCGAGCAGCGAGTTCGACGCGAGCCGGTTTGCGCCGTGCACACCGGTCGCAGCACATTCGCCCGCTGCGTAGAGGCCGGGAACCTCGCTGCGTCCGTGGAGATCGGTGAGGACACCACCGACCGTGTAATGCGCCGCCGGGGCGACTGGAATCGGCGTCAGCGAAGGGTCGTAGCCCTCCTCGACCAGGCTTCCCATGAGCGACGGGAAGCGACCGCGGTCGATCGCGCGGAGGTCGAGCAGCACCGTTCCCCGGGCGGCGATCTCGCGCGCGACGACGTCGCGCGGTGCAAGCTCGTCGGTGAAGCGATTGCCCTGATCGTCGAGGAGCACGGCGCCCTCGCCGCGCAGCGCCTCGGACAGGAGGAGCGACGAGTCGACGAGCGTCGTCGGGTGGAACTGCACGAACTCGAGGTCGGCGAGTGCGGCGCCGGCGCGGTACGCGGCCGCAATCCCCTCGCCGACGGCGCCGGCGGGATTGGTCGTCCGCTCCCAGAGCGCGGCTGCGCCGCCCGTCGAGAGGAGCGTCGCACGCGCCGCGACCGCACGGCGGTCGGTGACGACGCCGACGCAGCGCTCGTCGTCGCGCCAGACGGACAGCATTCGCTCGCCTTCGGCCACGCTGATCCGCGGATGCGCGAGCACGCGCTCGGCGAGCTTCCGCGCGACGCGGTCGCCGGTGGCTGCTCCTCCCGCATGCACGACACGGCGGCGGCTGTGGCCGCCCTCGAGTCCGAGGCCGTCGTCGAACTCGACACCGAGCTCGACGAGATCGCGGATCCGTGCGGGCGCCTCGTCGGTCAACACGGAGACGGCGCTCGGCCGGCAGAGCCCGCGGCCCGTTCGCAGCGTGTCCTCCGCATGGAGCGCCGGGTCGTCGCCCTCCCCCACTGCGGCTGCAATGCCGCCCTGGGCGAGGAGGCTCGTGGATGAGAGGAGCGGCCCCTTGGTGAGCACGAGGACGTCGCCCTCGGCCGCTGCGCACAGTGCCGCGAAGAGCCCTGCGACGCCCCCGCCGACGACGACGAGCGCCAGCTCGGTTGTTGCGCGCGATCGGGAATCCGCGAGGGCGGATTCCCGATCGCGCGAAGATCCCTGAAGCGCGACTGCTTCGCAGTCGCTGATCGCGACCCCCGTCCGTACCCGCTTGCGATTGTTGCTTGGTTCGCTCATGGTAGTTTTCGCCTCTGAGTCGATAACCTCGTGGCTGAGTCTAGCACCCCACCTCTTCTACCCGCGCACGTCGCACTCGCAACCGTGTTCCAGGTGCGCGGGGGCTCTCTCTCCGTCCTGCTCTGGGAACGGGCGCGCGAGCCCGACTCCGGTGCCTGGGCGCTTCCCGGTGGAGCCCTGTCCGTAGACGAGACGCTCGATCGGTCGATCCTGCGACACCTCGCGACGAAGGTCGACGTGCGCGAGGTCTCGCATCTCGAGCAGCTGGGCACGTGGAGCGATCCGGCAAGGCATCCCGCGCGCTGGGAGCTGGCGACCGCGTACCTCGGGCTCGTGCCGCTCGGTCTCGATCCACACATCCCGTCCGACACGTCGTGGCATCCCGTGGACGCGCTGCCCGAGATGGCGTTCGATCACGGTGCGATCGTCCTCTCGGGACGTGATCGCCTGCGCGGCAAGCTCTCGTACTCGAACATCGGTTTCGCGCTCGCTCCCGAGACCTTCACGCTCGCCGAGCTCCGAGATGTCTACGAAGCCGCCCTCGGCTACGAGGTCTCGTCCACGAACCTCAAGCGCGTGCTCGTGCGGCGCGGCGCGATCGAGTCGGTCGGCCGACGACGCGCACACGGGCCGGCAGGCGGTCGACCTGCCGAGCTGTACCGCTTCCGAGCGCGGCAGCTTGCCGTGACCGATCAGTTCGCCGTCCTCCGCCCGCCTGTCTGAGACCTCAAGAGGCACGGCGGGGAAGCCGATCAGTGCGACATGCGGCACTTTCGAAACTGGCTTCTCGTGATCGGCCTCGTGAGCCTCGCGGCAGAGGCCCTGGCGGCAGCAGCCGTGTTCTGGCACGGCGGCACACCGCTTCGGCGTTCCTAGTCAGGCGCAAGACCGGAATCCGCTGACACGCGGATTCCGGTCGCGCGAAAATCCCTGAAGGCGTACCGCCTTCGCGGCCGCGTCTATGCCACGAGACGAACGAGAGCGGTCACCGCGGCGGCGACGGCCATCGCGATGATCACGTGCGCCCGCAGCCAGATCGCCACGACTGCGGCGCCGACACCGGCGACCCGCGCATCCACGGTGATCTCCTCGTCACCGCCGAACGTCTGCGTCACGACGAGCGCGATGAGCATGACGGGCGCCAGCAGGTCGACGACGGACTGGACGTGCGGCGGGAGCGAGCGACGGCCGATCAGCACGGGCCCAGCCGCCTTGAACGCGATGGTCGCCACGCCCACGAGAGCGACGACGATCCACGCGCTGTTCATCGCCGGAGGCCCAGGAGGCATGCCGCCGAGGCGACGATGAGTGGCACTCCGATAGGCGCGAACGGCGTCAGCGCGAGCGTGATGACCGCCGCGAGCGCGGCGGCCTGGCGTGCTCGCCGCTCGCGAAGGTAGGGCACTGCCATCGCCAGGAACAGCGCAGCGAAGGCGGCGTCGAGACCAAGCGCGTTCGGGTCGTCGAGCACGCCGCCGATCGCCGTTCCGGCGGCCGTGCTCCCGATCCAGAGTACGTAGAAAAGCATCCCCGCGCCGACGAGGATTGGCCACTCGAAGCGCCCGCGTTTACCGGACAGCGCCCACGACTCGTCCACGATTGCCTGCGACTCGACGAGCCGCCGGAGCTTTCCGCCAGGAAAGATCGAAGCGACCGTGAGACTGATAGCCGCATATCGCGCGTTCAGGAATACGGCCGCGAGAACGGCAGCCACCACCGTTCCTCCCGCATCGAGGACCGACAGGGACGCGAACTGCGCGGCGCCGGCGAACGTCGTCGCCGACATGACGACAGCCGCGACCGCACCGAAGCCGGACGCGTCGGCAAGCACCCCGTACGACAGGCCGAAGAGAATCGGGCTCGGTGCGAGCGGGAGGGCTGCGCGCATGCCGTCTCGGATGCGCGGCTGCGAGTCGGTCGGGTCGCCCACGGATCAACCTTAGACAGCGGGCACACGGCCGCCCGATGCCACAATCTCTGAGTGAAGGTCGTCGTCAGCGGCGCGTCCGGGCTCATCGGCGCGGCGCTCGTCCCCTCCCTCCGAAGCGCCGGTCACGAGGTGCTCCGGCTCGTACGGCGCGAGCCGACCGAGACCGACGAGATCCGCTGGGATCCCGCTGCCGGCGAGCTCGATGCGTCGCTGCTCCAGGGCGTCGACGCGTTGGTGAACCTCAGCGGCGAGAACCTCGGCAAGCGCTGGACCGACGCGCGCAAGCGGGCGATCCTGGACTCGCGCGTCCAGTCGACGGAGTTGCTGGCACGAACCGCGGCAGCTCTCGATCCGAAGCCCTCTGTGCTCGTCGTCGCATCTGCCGTCGGCATCTACGGCGACCGCGGTGACGAGATCCTCACGGAGGAGTCGGCTGCCGGTGCAGGGTTCCTCGCAGACGTCGTCCGTGCGTGGGAGGACGCCGCCGATCCTGCGCGGGAGGCCGGCATCCGCGTCGTGCACCTGCGCCAGGGAATCGTGATCTCGAAGGACGGCGGCGCGCTCAAGCCGATGCTTCTTCCGTTCAAGCTCGGTGTCGGCGGCCGTGTCGGGAGCGGCAAGCAGTGGTGGAGCTGGATCGGCATGGACGACGTTGTCGCGGCGTATGCGCACGTTCTCGAGGGCGACCTCGCGGGTGCAGTCAACGCCACGGCGCCGAACCCCGCCACGAACGAGCAGTTCACGAAAGCGCTCGGCTCGGCGCTCCACCGCCCGACGGTGCTCCCCGTTCCCGCCTTCGCCGCCCGCACCCTCTTCGGCGAGATGGGCGACGCGATGCTCCTCGGCGGCCAGCGGGTGCTGCCGGCGCGACTCGTCGAAGCCGGCTTCGACTTCTCCACGCCGACGATCGACGTCGCGCTCGCACACGTCCTCACCCCACGCTAACCCGACCGACACTCTCTGCGCTGCGCATGTGCGCGCGCTCTGGTAGGACCCGGACGTCGTCTATCAAAGAGGGGGAACCATGAAGCGATCGCTGCTCGGCGTCGTTGCAACGGCACTCGTGCTTGCCCTCGTCGCTGCCGCTGCCACAGCCGCGCCGCCACGTGCTGACGTTCGGTTTGCGACGTTCAATGCATCGCTCAACCGCGGGTCGGCCGGACTTCTGACGACCCATCTGTCGAACCCCGCTGTCGACGACCAGTTCCGCCGGCAGGCGAAGAACGTCGCGGAGGTGGTTCAGCGCGTTCGACCCGACGTCCTGCTCGTCAACGAGTTCGATCCGTTGAACAATGACGCGGCCGATTCCGGGCCCGAGGATCTGTTCCGCGACAACTTCCTCGGGGTCTCGCAGAACGGCGCGCAGCCGATCGAGTACCCGTACGCCTTCATCGCGCCGTCAAACACGGGCGTCCCGAGCGGTAAAGATCTCGACAACAGCGGAGGCGCGCCCGGTGGCCCGAATGACGCGTTCGGCTTCGGGTTCTTCCCAGGCCAATTCGGGATGGTCGTCTATTCCCGCTATCCGATCGACTACGCCTCGGTCCGCACGTTCCAGCTCTTCAAGTGGAGGGACATGCCCGGGAACCTCATCCCGACGCCGTTCTACTCGCCCGACGCGGTGGAGATCCTGCGGCTCTCGTCGAAGAGCCACTGGGACGTTCCGATCGAGATCGGCGGCAAGACCGTCCACTTCCTCGTGTCGCATCCGACACCGCCCGTCTTCGACGGAACCGAAGACCGCAACGGCCGTCGGAACCACGACGAGATCCGGTTCTGGGCCGACTACGTGAGCCCTGGGCAGTCGCGCTACATCTACGACGACTTCGGCACCTACGGGGGTCTGAAGCCGGGCGAGCTCTTCGTCATCGCAGGCGACCAGAACTCCGATCCTCTCGACGGCGACAGCATCCCGGGCTCGATTCAGCAGCTGCTCGAGCATCCGCTCGTCAACACGAAAACGACTCCCGACAGCGCGGGTGCCGTCGAGGCCACGACGCTCCAGGGAGGAGCGAATGCGCTCCACCGAAGCGATCCGCGTTTCGACACGGCGGACTTCGCCGACACGGCCCCCGGCAACCTCCGCGCCGACTACGTCCTCCCGCGCAAGACGCTCCAGCTCGTCGACGCCGGTGTCTTCTGGCCGCTGCAGTCGGACCCGCTGTTCCGGCTCACGGGCGTCTTCACTCCGGGAACGACCCTCGGTACCTGGGGCCTGGTCGGAGGGTTCCCGACGTCCGACCATCGCAGCGTCTGGATCGACGTCGCGGTTCCGAGCGCGAACTGACGAGTGGTGGGGGCCGGGCGGATCGCGCCGTCCGGCCCCCACCGCGGGATGCGGGACAATCGATCCGTGCCCGAACTCGCGACGCTCGGCTGGGACGACGCCTGGAGCGTCGCGTTCCAGCCGTACGCCGGGCTGGGACTCGTGCCAGGACGCGTCGCGGTGCAGCATCGCGGCGAGTACGACGTGGTGACAGCCGCGGGGGAGCAGCGCAGCCGCATCACCAGCCGTCTCCGGCGCGAGTCGGACCGAACCGCGCTTCCGATCGTAGGCGACTGGGTTGCGCTCGACGCCGCCGGCGCGATCGTCGACGTCGTGCCACGGCGAACGACGATCTCGCGACGCGCCGCACACGAGCCGGCATCAGGCGTCTCCCGTGAGCAGGTGATCGCTGCGAACGTCGACATCGTCTTCGTCGTGCAGGGGCTCGGCCAGAATGTCGACCGCCGGCTGCTCGAGCGCTACCTCGTTCTCGCGGTCGAGAGCGGCGCGCGCCCGGTCGTGCTGCTCACGAAAGCCGACCTCGAGGACGACCCGGCCGCGGTGGCAGCGGAGCTCTCCGGCGTCGGCGGGAAGGTACCGATCCACGTCGTGTCGGCGCGTGCGGGCCTGGGGCTCGAAACCGTGCGCGCGCTTCTTCATGCGGGCACGACGGGGGTGCTCCTGGGCCCGTCCGGCGTCGGGAAGTCGACCCTCGTCAACGCGCTGATCGGCGACGACTCGCGCCTTGCGACCGGCGCGGTCGCTGCGGATGGCGCCGGACGCCATACGACCACGCGGCGCGAGCTCGTCCTCCTCCCTGGCGGCGGCATCCTCATCGACAACCCGGGCATGCGAGAGGTTCATCTCTGGCTCGGCGACGGCACCATGTCCGACGCCTTCGACGACATCGCCGAGCTCGCCGCCTCGTGCAGGTTCTCCGACTGCCGGCACGAGACCGAGCCGGGGTGCGCCGTCCTCGCGGCGCTCGAGTCCGGTGAGCTCCCGCGTGAGCGCTGGGAGAGGTATCGCGGGCTCGAGCGTGAGGTGGCGGAGCTCGCGGATCGCATCGAGCAGCGCGAGCGCTCCCGCACCCGGCGCAAGCCGGGCGCGGGAGGCTCGTGAGGCGCTACGGGGCGGCGACGTTCGCCGCGCCTGGCGTCTTGGTCTGGGTGAACGCCCAGTCGGACGACGCGTTGTTTGTGTCCTGCTTGTCTGGGATGCGCGACAGCGAACCGTCGACCGTGTTCGAGTCCGCGACGGTCGCCGCGAGCGCAGTGCCCTCGACGAGGTTGTACGCCTGCCCGTCGATCGTCGCTGCCGTGATCTCGCCCTCGTACGAGAATGCGTCGAGAAGTGCCTTGGACCCAGTGTCGATCAGTGCGACGCCGTCCGGCGCACCGTTCTGCGCCTCGATGTCGACCTGGAGGTACGCGCCGGCGGCGAGTGAGCCCGTCAGCGGGACCCGTGCGTACTCGGCTCCGTCGCCCCCGTTCACGAGGACGAGCGCGATGCCGTCGAGCGTTGCTGCCGAGGTGCCCTTGTTCGCGATCTCCACGAAGCCGCCGGTGTCCGCCCCGACCTGGTCGTAGTCGATCTCGTTGATCACGAGCGTCGAGGTCGGCGGAGGTGGTGGAGGCGGCGGAGGCGGAGGACTGCCGCCGGCGACGCAGCGAAGCTCGATGAGATTCGCGGACGTCACGACGACGTCGAGCGTCCCCGCCGCGCCGTCGGAGCGCGTGCAGGCCGACCCGTCGAGCGCTCCGAGCGAAGCCGCTCCTGCCGGCCCCTGCGGACCGGCGGGGCCCTGTGCTCCTGCGGGGCCAGCTGGACCAGCCGGGCCCGCCTGGCCCGCCGGGCCGGCCGCACCTGCCGCACCGGTTGGACCGATAGGGCCGGCCGGACCGACGGCGCCTGCAGCGCCGGTGTCACCCTTCGGCCCCTGGAGACCTGCCGGCCCGGGGGCGCCAGCTGGTCCGGCGGGGCCTTGCGGGCCTACCGGGCCGCGTTCGTTCCACGTCACGATGCGCTCGTTCTTCCGACAATCGGATGCGTCCTGCACCACGCGGAGGAACCCCTTGCCCGGCTTCTGGCAACCGACGATCACGCCGTCGGCTTTCGCGCCCGCTCCCGCGAACGCCGTCGCGCTCGCGAAGGCGATCGCAGTCACGCCGGCGATGACGATTGCTCGTCCATACACGTCTCTCTCCCTTCGTCGATGTCGCCGACCGTCGTATCCGTGACCAGCGCACCCAGCCAGATGCCCGAATGGGACATGTGCCCTCGATTCGGCATGGTTGAGCGGAGATGTGGACAGGCCGGCACCGACTCGTGACGAGGGTTGGAGCCCTTCAGCGAGAATCTGACCGCATGGCGTGGGAGCCCATCAGCCCCGAGCTAGCGCTCGTCGATCCCGACCTCGGCGCGCGCGCTCGAGCCGCCCTCGCCGATCCGATCCCTGCGACGTACGCGCCGCGCTCGACCCCGTCACCGACCGAGGCGCGACGGCGGGAGCATCGTCCGTATCCGTTCTGGGCGCGCGTGACCGCGGCGCTGTGGCTGCTCGTCCTCGGAATCCTTGTCGGCGGCGCAGCGATCCCGCACGCGCAGGACACTCCACGCGTCGTTCCGCAGGGCGAGGACGCACGCTTCTGCAGAGTGCCCGGCGAGACGCCGGCCCCACCCGCGCAGCCAGGCCGTTAGACGCGAGAGGCGGACGCATCGTCCGGCTCCAGTTCGCGGACGTCCCGGCTCCGGACGGCTCGCACTACGAGACGGATACCGGCTCGCCGGAGCACTCTGGGACGAGCCTCGCCGGTGGGACGTTCGCCGCGAGACGACGTAGCAAGCCGCGGCTACAATCGAGCGTTCCTCGGGGCTATAGCTCAGTTGGGAGAGCGCCTGGATCGCACCCAGGAGGTCGCCAGTTCGAGCCTGGCTAGCTCCATCCGATGGTTGAGCCAAATCCGCCGTCGCTTGTCGGTGACGGATAGGGCTTAGGTCAGTCTCTTAGGTCAGTCGAGCTTCCTGCGGCGGACGACAGCGGTCGTCAGCGGGCGGCTCGACGATCGTGTGGCGCTGCTCAGTCGACGAGTCCGGGCTGCCTTAGATATCCGCGCTGTGTTTGAGCCGCCCTTCGAGACCGGAATGATGTGGTCGAGCTCCGGGCTTGAACTTCGCCCATGACGCCGATGTCGTGCCGTGACTTGGGGCCGCCGAAGCGCTGCACGACCTACGCCCAGGAGGTCGCCGGTTCGAGCTCGGCTAGCTTCATCGCTCGTCGCTGCCAGTACGAGCCGGTTGATGGCTCACGGAAGGCGCCGCCTCGAGGGGATGATGGACCCGTGACGCACGTTCACGTGAACGGTGTCGAGCTTGAGTACGTGGAGGAGGGCACCGTAGTTCCCGTCGTGTTCTCACACGGCGGTGGATCGGATCTTCGGTACTGGGAGCCCCAGCGGAAGGTCTTCGCCGCGCGCTACCGCTTCGTTGCGTACAGCCATCGATTTCACGGGGCAGCTCGGTGGCCGGCCGCGGGCGACTACTCGGCGGACGCCCACTGCACCGATCTCGTTGCCATCGTGCGTCGGCTGGAGGCGGGGCCGGTCCACCTCGTAGGCTTCTCGACCGGAATCGCACTTCGGGCCACACTGCGCGAGCCGTGCCTCGTTCGCAGTCTCACGATCATCGAGCCCAACGTTCCTTGGCTGCTCGAGGAAGCACCCGACGGCGAGGCCATCCGCTCGTGGTGGACCGAGGAGAACGAGCGTGTTTGCACCGAGGCAGACGGCGATCCCGAGCGCGCAGCAAAGCTTTGGTTCGAGCTCGTCAACAACGCTGGGCCGGACACGTTCGACGCACAGCCCGAGGCGTTTCGCCGAATGTGGCTCGACAACTTCGGCGCGAAGCGACCCGCCGCTCCACCGCCCGAGCCGCTCACGTGCAAGCGACTCGCTGCCATCACGACGCCGACGCTGGTCGTGGGCGCCGAGCACGGCATGCTTTACTCACGGCGAATCGTCGACATGCTCGCCCGGTGCATCCCGGGCAGCCGCCTGGTGGTCATCCCCGGTGCCACCCACTTCATGAGCTACCAAGAGCCGGCCGCTTTCAACGAGACGGTTCTGGGATTCATCGGACAACATTGACCCGAGTGGCGCCGCTGCAATCGATTCCCGCCGACCTCGTCACCCCGCTGGGTGCGTATCTCAGGCTGCGTGGCGAGCGCGGGGGGAGCTTCCTGCTCGAGTCGGTCGAGCGCGGACGGCTCGGGCGCAACTCGTTCGTCGGCTGGGGC
>Ga0136631_10000042_pt1 | contig 31592 bp, 33 predicted proteins | sample AntDrymUQ6012206_2_FD_104655 | JGI IMG/M metagenome (GOLD analysis project Ga0136631, IMG submission 104655) | Polar desert sand microbial communities from Dry Valleys, Antarctica - metaG UQ601 (22.06) | ecosystem: Environmental > Terrestrial > Soil > Desert | place: Antarctica: Dry Valley... | reverse complement strand
AGTGGGAGGGCGAGCACCCGCACACCGTGGTCGAGCGCGAGGGGATCGAGGACGTCTTCTTCGTAGGCTGGCGCGGCCATTCCGAGCTGGGCGCCGGCCTCGCGTGCGCCGACGTGATGGTGATGCCCTCGATAGCCGAGTCCTTCGGCCAGGTGTTCATCGAGGCGATGGCCTGCGGGGTGCCGGTGATCGCGGCGAACGCCGCCGGCCCCCCATCGTTCATCAACACCGAGGCCGGCCACCCCAACGGCTGGCTGGTGGAGCCCGACGAGGTCGATTCGCTGGCCGAGGCGATGGTGGAGGCGGTGAACGACCCGGCGGCGCGAGAGCAGCGCGCTCGCAACGGCTATGACGTCACGCGCCGCGACTACTCCTGGGTCACGCTGGCCGAGCGGGTGGCGGAGGTGTACGAGGCGGCCCTGGCCGCCCGGTGATTCCTGCGTAAAGAGGTGAGCTGAATCTCCGGGCGTCCCGCAGGAAACGGTATGAGCACACTCGCCCCCCGCTTCGTCCAGCTCGAGGACAGGATCCACCGGCTGCTGGTCAACCACAGCATTCGGGCGCTGCGAATAGCGCTCGGCGCCACCTTTCTCGGCTTCGGACTGCTCAAGTACTTCCCCGATGTGAGCCCGGCCCAGGCCCTGACCACCGACACCATCGACACGCTCACCTTCGGCCTGATCACTCCCAGCGTGTCCATCTATGCCGTGGCGACGCTCGAGTGCTTCATCGGGATCTGCTTCCTGGCCAGGCGCTGGATGCGGCTGGCCATCTGGCTGCTCGCGCTCCAGTTCGTGGGCATCCTCTCGCCGCTCGTTCTCACGCCCGGGCAGCTGTTCGGCGGGCCCTACAACGCACCCACGCTCGAAGGGCAGTACGTGCTGAAGGACTTCATCCTGGTCGCGGCCGGCATGGTGATCGCCGCGGGCACCTTCCGCGGCGGCCGCATGGTCCGCGACGAGCCCTAGGCTGAGGGGCGCGCGCCCGCTCGCTCCAGGATCCGCACCTCCACCGGCGCCCGCTCCGCGAACGCCTCCGCGTCCGCGCGGGTGCCGATGTGCTCGCCCCAGTGCATGGGCACCGCCACGCGCGGCTGGATCCGCCGGGCGGCTTCGGCCGCCTCGCCGGCGGTCATCACATACTGGCCGCTGACCGGCAGCAGCGCCACGTCCACCCCGGCCACGGCGTCCATCTCAGGGATCACATCGGTGTCGCCCGAGTGGTAGAGCCGCTCGCCGCGAACATTGAGATCAAAGCCCACGCAGCCGGCCTCGCGCGGGTGAAAGAGCCGCCCCTCGGTATCGCGTTTGGAGGTGTTGTACGCCGCCACCGCCGCCACGTGCAGGCCGGGCACGGGCTCCAGCTCGAGCTCCTCCCCGGGCGCGATCGACGCCACCTGACCGCGCGCCCGTTCGGCCACCGCCGCCGGCGCCACGAGCCATGTGCCGGGGTGCGACAGGCGCTCCACGTCCTGGAGCGAGAAGTGGTCGTAGTGCCCGTGAGTGATGAGGATGAGGTCGGCCTTGGGCCCGTCTGGTGCGCGGTAGGGGTCGATGTAGACGGTGGAGCGCCCCGTGCTCAACCGGAAGCCCGAGTGCCCGAGCCACACCAGGCTGAAGGATTGGGCATGGATGCACAATCCTTCGACTTTCCATCCGCCCGGCAGCATCGCTTGAGAATAGGCTCCCGCCCCCTCCGCCAGAGAAAGGACGCGCCTTGAGCTATGAGACCGTGAAATGGGAGCAGGAGGGGGCCTTTGGGCGCATCACGCTCAACCGTCCGGAGTCTCTGAACGCGTGGACCGAGGAGTTCGGCCACGAGCTGGGCCACGTGGTCAATGAGCGGGCCGCCGACCAGAGCGTGCGCGCCGTGCTGCTCACCGGTGCGGGGCGCGGGTTCTCCTCCGGCGCCGATCTCAAGGCGGGCTTCTCGCCGCATCCCGAGGACGGGATGCCCGATGTGCAGCGCGAGCTGCACGAGGTCTACCACCCGATCATCGCCGGGATCCGCCGGCTGGAGAAGCCCGTCGTGGCCGCCGTGAACGGCCCGGCAGTGGGCATCGGCTGCTCGCTGGCGCTGGCCTGCGACATCGTGCTGGCCGCCGAATCGGCCTTCTTCGGACTTGCCTTCGTGAACATCGGGCTGATGCCCGATGGCGGCTCGACCCTGTTCGTTCCGGCGGCGGTGGGCAAGGCCCGCGCCTTCCAGATGGCCCTCCTGGGCGAGCGCGTGGAATCCGCCCGTGCGCTGGAGTGGGGCCTGGTCAACGAGGTCTACTCCGACGAACGCCTGATGCCCGAAGCGGAGGAGCTCGCGGCCAAGTTCGCAGCGGGTCCCACGCGCTCCTATGCGGGGTCCAAGCGCGCCCTGAACCAGATGATCTACCCCCAGCTCGACGACCAGCTGGCGCTCGAGGCCGACCTCCAGCACGCGCTGGCGCGCACGGAGGACTTCATGGAGGGCGTCAGCGCCTTCGTGGAGCGGCGCGAGCCGTCGTTCAAGGGGAGTTAGCGCTCTCGCGGAGGTCCTGTCGTTCAGGATCCACTCGCCAAGTGTCGTCATCCGCTGCCAACCTCTAACGAGGCCGACGCGTTTGACCGATACTGACCGAGGGGTACAAGGCGGGCGAGAGGAGACTGGTGGCGGGTTACGCGGTTCTGACCGACGGCTTGCGCGCGGTGTCCGGCGTCTCGCCGCCGGCTTGGCGGGCGAAGTGGATGGGTTGGCCGGGCAGTTCGGAGCCGGGCCGGAGGCGGGTGCCGACCCGAACGGTGAGACCGCCGCGGCGCTGGCGGGCTTCGACGAGCGTTGGGCGCGCGGGGTCGGCGACCTCGCAACATCTGTCGGCGACCTGGGCTCGGCAGTGGATGCCGCTGCGGCGCTGTATGACCACACCGACCGCACGACGATCCCTGGAGCGTCCTAGGTGGGAGCCACTCCGGATCTTCACGGCCTCGGGTGGCCCGAGGGCAACCCGGACGGGCTGAGCGCGTCCGCGCGGCGCCTCGCCGGCCTCGGCGGCGCCATCCTCGACTACCTAAACGCCCGTGCCGAAGGCGACAGCACCGGCCGCGCCGCTCGCGAAGCGGGCGTCGTGGGGGTCACGACAGTCGTGGGCAGCGGGGTCGGCGGCGTGGCCTGCGGCGCCGTGGGGTCCGTGTCACTCGGCGCCGGGTACGCCAGCTGCGTGGTGCTGGTGCCGGCCGGCGGGGTGATCGGCAAGGTCGCCGGAGACGGCATCAACCTCCTAGTCGACACCGTCGGCCTGTGAACCTCACCTTCTTCCTCACTTCGAGCGACCCCCCCAGCCCCGCTGAGGGGTGGCTCGTCGTGGTCGTCGCCCTCATGTTCGGCGCGATCTTCATCTGGGCGTCGCGCCGCCAATGGCAGCAGAAGAACCCAAACTACTTCGACGGGCCCCGGCCCCCGTGGCTGATGTTCGGCGAGGCGTTCTGGCACGGAATCGGCCGGAGCGCGCCCCTGCTCGCGGCCTGGTCGATCTTTTTTACTGCGCCGATTGGCTTCGCCTTGGCGTTGGCAGAGCCGGGCGAGGGCATCCTGTGGTGGGCGCCATGGGCGGTAACCGGGGCGGCGTTCGTGTTGCTCACGCTCCTCACCACCACCGTCCACTTCTTCAACTTCCCCAAATGGGTGGTCCCTCCTCACCGACGCGCTGAGCCGGGCGCGATCCGCGAGTGGCGCAACGCCCGCCGCGAACGCCGCCAAGAACACTCGACCGCGGACGCGCCCGAGGAGCCCACACCACCCGCATGACCGTCCAGCTGGACAACACCCGCCGCCGAATGGTGCTCGACGACGCCGCCCTCGCCGTTGGCTGCCTGCTGGCGGTCCAGCACGCGCCGACTCCAGCTCTCGGCCAGCCTCGCTGAGCTCTTCGACTCGCATGCGCCAACGCTCGCCACCATCGCTACGAAGTGGTTGGTCCGCGCAAGTGCGGGATATGATCCCGCCGCCTTGCAGGACCGCCCGAAAGCCTTCCGTCGCCGGCCGCTCGCCCTCGCACTAGCCGCGGCGGGCGTTGCCCTGCTGGCGCTCGCCCCCGTGGCCTCGGCCGGCATATTCACGCCGGAGGCCGGCGGGTCGCCCAACGCGGACGCCATCGACCGCCTCTACCGGATCGTCCTGTACGTCTCGATCCCGATCTTCCTGGTGGTCGAGGGCACGCTGATCTGGTCGCTGATCAAGTTCCGCGAGCGCCGCGGCGGCCCGGAGCCGGCTCAGATCCGGGGCAACACGCCGCTCGAGCTGAGCTGGACCATCGGCGCCACGGTGATCCTCGTTGTGCTCGCCGGGATCACCTTCATCTATCTCGGCGACATCAAGAACCCGCCGCCGTCAGACCCGGGGGGCCTTGCCAGTGGCGTGCAGGTGGCCTCGATCGACCAGCCCAGCCCACCCCCCAGCGGGGGCAAGACACTCGACATCAGCGTGAACGGCCAGCAGTACCTGTGGCGCTTCGACCATCCCGGCGGCACCTTCGACTACTACGAGATGGTGGTGCCGATCAAGACCACCGTCACGCTGAAGATCACCGCCTCGGACGTCCAGCACTCGTGGTGGATCCCCGAACTGGGCGGCAAGGCCGACGCCGTGCCCGGCCACACCAACGAGACGTGGTTCAAGATCTCCAAGCCCGGGATCTACAAGGGCCAGTGCGCCGAACTGTGCGGCGACAACCACGCCGACATGCGCGCTCGGGTGCGCGCAGTGACTCCCGAGGAGTACCAGGCCTACCTCGAGCAGCGCGCCCAGGGCATCAAGGAGGCCCAGACCGGCCTCGCCGAGCAGCGGCGCGAGCGCGAATCAACCGCCACCGACCAAGGAGCCCAGGATGGCGGTTAGCGATGCGCCGCCGCGCATGAACGCAGTGGGCAGCCCCGAGATCGTGATGCACGGCCTGCGGGAGCGCCCGCGCGGATGGCTCGGCTGGCTCACCACGACCGATCACAAGAAGATCGGGATCATGTACCTCTTCCTCACCTTCATCTTCTTCATCATCGGAGGGGTCGAGGCGCTGATCATGCGCCTGCAGCTGGCGGTGCCGGACGGCACGCTGGTCACCCCCGAGACCTACAACGGCCTGGTCTCGATGCACGGCACGACGATGATCTTCCTGTTCATCGTCCCGGTGCTGGCGGGCTTCGGCAACTACTTCGTGCCCTTGATGATCGGAGCGCGCGACATGGCCTTCCCGCGCCTGAACGCGCTCTCGTTCTGGCTGCTGGCCTTCGGCGGGGTCGCTTTCTACGCGAGCATCTTCTTCGAGCCGCCTCAGGCCGGCTGGACCTCCTACGCCCCGCTGTCGGACGACGCCTACCTGCCGAGCGGCGGCGTGGACGCATGGATCTTCCTGATCCACCTCACCGGCCTGTCCTCGATGGTGGGCGCGATCAACTTCGTGGCCACGATCCAGAACATGCGCGCCAAGGGCATGGGCTGGGGCCGGATGCCACTTTTCATCTGGACGATCCTCGTCTACAGCTACCTCCTGATCATCGCCCTCCCTGCAATCGCGGCGGCGGTCACGATGCTGCTCACCGACCGCCACTTCGGCACCGACTTCTTCGATCCCACCGGCGGCGGCGACCCGGTGCTGTGGCAGCACCTGTTCTGGTTCTTCGGCCACCCCGAGGTGTACATCATGATCCTGCCCGCGTTCGGGATCATCTCGGAGATCCTGCCGGTGTTCGCCCGCAAGCCGATCTTCGGCTACAGGGCGATCGCCGCGGCCACGGTTTCGATCGCCTTCCTCGCTCTGCTCGTGTGGGCCCACCACATGTTCACCACGCCCACGGCCAATGTGGTGCTGGTGTTCTTCATGCTCAGCTCATTTCTGATCGCGGTGCCGACAGGCATCAAGATCTTCAACTGGATCGCGACGCTGTGGAAGGGGTCGATCGTGATGAAGACGCCGCTCTACTTCGCGGCCGCGCTGCCGGCGCTGTTCGTGATCGGCGGCATCTCGGGCGTGATCCTGGCCGTGTTCCCGGTGGACTGGCAGCTGCACGACAGCTACTTCATTGTCGCCCATATCCACTACGTGCTCTTCGGCGGCAGCGTGTTCGGGATCTTCGCGGGCATCTACTACTGGTTCCCGAAGATGTCGGGCCGGATGCTCTCGGAGGGGCTGGGCAAGCTGTCCTTCTGGGTCATGTTCGTGGGCTTCAACATGACGTTCCTGGTGCAGCACTCGGCCGGCCTCTCGGGCATGCCGCGGCGCATCTACGACTACCCCGAGAGCGCCGGCTGGTGGGGCTTCAACCTGATCTCCACGATCGGGTCGTTCATGCTCGGAATCGGCGTGCTGCTCACGGTGATCAACGTGATCCGCTCGATCAAGCACGGCAAGATCGCGGGCAACGACCCGTGGAAGGGCAACACGCTGGAGTGGTTCACCCAGTCGCCGCCCCCGGAGAACAACTTCGACGTGATTCCGCGCGTGCGCTCGGTGGAGCCGATGAAGGACATCCGGCGTGAGGTCAAGAAGGCGGGCGAGCCGGCGGGGTCCGTCGCGCAGCCGGTCGCCTCAGGGACATGAGCGTCTCCGGCCGGGGGTTGGGGAGTCCCCTTCGAGGCGACAAGCAGCACCTCTCAGGGGACTCCCCAACCCCCGGCTATCGGCGTCTCGCTTTTTCGACCGTCTGCGCGACGTTTCTCTTGGTTCTTGTGGGGGGTGTTGTGCGTGTCTCGGAGTCCGGGTTGGGGTGTGGTCCCGCCGGGTCCGGGCTCAATGGCTGGCCGTTCTGCAATGGCGACGTGCTGCCGGGCCTGGAGCTCAACTCGGTGATCGAGTATTCGCACCGTCTACTGGCCAGCATCGTTGGGCTGATGATGATCGCCCTCGCCGTGCTGGCGTGGCGGCGCTACCGGCACCAGCCGGGCCTGGTGCGCGCGTCGATTGCCGCCGCCGTGCTCGTGATCGCCCAGGGCCTGCTCGGTGCGGCGACGGTCGAGAAGGACCTCGACGAGGGCCTGGTGGCCGCTCACCTCGGCCTGGCGATGGCGCTGCTCGCGCTGCTGCTCTACATCTGGCGCGCGTCCAAGCCCGAAAACGTGGGCGCCCCGGCGGCCGACGGTGGCTCCCGGTTGCGGTCGGTGTCGCTGGTCTCGTCCGGCCTGGTGCTGTGCACGATCGTGGCCGGCGGCTACATGGCCGGCACCCAGAACTACGGCCGCGCCGACTACCAGCTCGGCGACGGCGCCCATCACGCCTGCGGCAAGGAGTTCCCCTCCTGCAACGGCGACTTCCTGCCCTTCGGCGTGTCGCGCCTGGTGGACATCCACCTCACCCACCGCGTGTTCATGTACCTCGCCACGATCGCCGTGGTGGCGCTGATCGTCATGGTCCTGCGCCGGCGCCCGAGCGCCGGGGTGGTGCGCAACGCACAGATCGCCGCCGCGATCCTGGTCGCCCAGATTTTGGTGGGCGCGCTAAACGTGTGGCTGGACGAGTACGAGGCGCTGATCGTGCTGCACCTGGCGCTCGGCACGCTGCTGTGGGCGACGGTGGTGGGACTGGCACTGCAGCTCTACCCCGTGCGGTCGCGAGCCGTCTCGCGCACGGAGCCGGTGTCCGGGGCCACGACGGTGCCCGCCTGATGGCCTCGCGCTCCGCAGCCGCAGCCGCAGCCGCAGCCGCACCCGCCGCCCGGCCCGTCTCCGGGATCCGCCAGGTGGCCTCCGACTACCTCGAGCTCACCAAGCCCAAGGTCCAGTCGCTGCTGATCTTCACGACGGTCACCACCATGTACGTGGCCGGCGACCCGTCGATCGGACTCGTGCTGCTCACCTGCCTGGGCGGCTATCTCTCGGCCGGCGGCGCCGGCGCGGTGAACCACTGGTACGACCGCGACCTGGACGCCACGATGAAGCGCACGGCCGACCGGCCGGTGCCGTCCGGCCGCGTTGCGCCGAACGCCGCGCTCATCTACGGACTGGTGCTGGCCGCACTCGCCGTAGTGGTGCTGACGGTGGGGGTGAACCCGCTGGCCGCCGCGCTGTCGTTCTCTGGCTTCCTCGGCTACGTGCTCGTCTACACGGTGTGGCTCAAGCGGACCACGCCGCAGAACATCGTGATCGGCGGCGCCGCTGGTGCCGTGCCGCCGCTGGTGGGCTGGGCGGCCACGACCGGCTCACTCAGCTGGACCGCGCTCTACCTGTTCGCGATCGTGTTCTACTGGACGCCTCCCCACTTCTGGGCGCTGTCGCTGCTCATGAAGGACGAGTACGCCAAGGCCGGGGTGCCGATGCTGCCGGTGGTCCGCGGCGAACGCGAGACCCGCAAGCAGATCCTGATGTATTCGATCCTGCTGTACGCGGTCACGCAGCTGCCCTTCTGCGCCGGTGGCTTCGGCGCCATCTACCTCGGTGCCTCGATCATCCTGGGCGCGGTGTTCGTGGGCGGGGCCGTGCGGCTCTACCGCCGTGCCGACCGCCGCGCGGCGCTCTGGCTCTACCTGTACTCGCTGGCCTACCTCGCGCTGCTGTTCGCGTCGATGGTGGCCGACGCGCGGCTGTAGCTAGAAGACCAGCCACTCCACGCGGTCCACCCAAACCCACCCCAACACGGCGGGCAACAGCAGCGTGAGACTCACCCAAGCGGCCGAGAGCATTCCCGTGAGGCGGCGGTTTGACTGTACGTCGGTGCTCGGCGGCCTCCGCCACGCCACAGCGCTCACGATCCACCAGATCGCCGCCGCGGGGAACAGAGCCACGGAAGCGAACATGGCGCCCAGCACGGGAAAGAAGAACAGCGAATGCCAGATCAGGCCCGCCACGACGGACAGCGTGACGGCCGCCAGAGCACGTAGCCCTCCAGCCCGCAGCTGGAGCAGCGACCCTCTCCGAACGGCAGCTTGTCGAGCAAGCCGAACCAGACCGCGAGCGCTACCAGGGGAACCCCGCATCCCAGATGCATCGCAAGCGGCGAGCGCATGGACTGCGGGGGCCAGAGCATCACAGGTCTCAGTCGGCATCCCGAGCGCGCAGGTTGATCGGCCGCTTAGCCTCCTGCTGCCAATGAGCCCTCAGCAGCCATCCATGTGGCGCACCACGTTTCCCACGCTTGTGCGACTGCTTACGGGGTCTGTGGATCTTCGGCACAGGCGAGGCGCTGTTGGTGCTCGCCACGCTCGGCAACTCGCCCTGGACCGTCCTTGCAGAGGGTGCCTCGGAGCAGACCGGCGCGGGCATCGGCGTATGGACGATCGTGATCTCGTTCATCGTCCTGCTGGCCTGGATTCCGCTGCACCAGCGGCCCGGGCTGGGCACGGTGCTCAACGCCATCGTGATCGGGGTTGCGATCGCCGCCACACTCGTCGTCGTTGGGGAGCCGGAAGTCCTTGGCGTCCGCCTCGCGCTCGTGGTCCTCGCGATAGCCATGGTGGGCGTGGGCAGCGGGCTCTACCTCACCAGCCGCCTGGGACCCGGCCCGCGCGACGGGTTGATGACCGGGTTGCACGAGCGCACCGGAAGGTCGCTGCGGCTAATCCGGACGGGGCTGGAGGTGTCGGTAACGGCCGCCGGTGCCGTGCTCGGCGGCACGGTGGGCGTGGGGACGCTTGCGTTCGCGCTGCTGATCGGTCCGGCCGTGCAGATGTTCGTGGGGCTCGGAGGGGGGCTGACGGCGCCGACCGACCCCCACCCGGGCGACTGAGCGTCAGCCCGCGCCGAGCGGCACGCGCATCCGCGCGGTGGTCACGCCGCTCGGATCGTGCTTGGACAGGGTCCCGTCGAGACGGAAGCCCGACCGGGCGTAGAAGGCCCTGCCCTGGGCGTTTCGCCGGAAGATCCACAGGGTCGCGTCACCCCACTGGTCGTCCAGACCCGCCAGCGTCTCGCGCACAGCGACCTGCCCACGCCCGAGCTCCACCGCGACGGGTCCACGTAGGTGGCGGCTATCTCCGCCGTGCGATCACCGGCGTCCTCGTCCCGGCACGGCTCGGCCGGCTGCACACGATCTCCTTATCGTGTGGCCGCGTGGTCGACGCCCCGCTCTCACGGCACGCCGACCCGCCCGGCTCACCGGAGGCAGGACTCCCGCCCGCGGTGGCCGCCGCGCTGGTGTTCCTCGCATCCGGCGCGGTGCTGGTGCTAGAGCTCCTCGGCCTGCGGCTGCTCGGCCCCTACGTGGGCCTGACGCTCGAGACCACCACCGCGATCATCGGCGTGACGCTGGCAGGCATCGCCGCGGGCGCCGCCGCCGGTGGGTACGCAGCCGACCGCACCGACCCGCGGCGTCTGCTCGCCGGGCTGCTGATGGGCGGCGGTGCGCTGGCGCTGCTCACCGTCCCGATCGTCCGCGAGCTGGGACCGGACATGCCGGGCGGAGGTGAGCTGGCGATCGTGGGCGTGAGCGCGCTGGCGCTGCTGCCGCCGGCGGCGGTGCTGAGCGCGGTCACCCCCACCGTCGCGCGTCTGCAGCTGCGCGAGGTGCGCACGAGCGGGACCGTCTTCGGCCGGCTGTCGGCCTGGGCCACCGCGGGCGCGCTCGCCGGGACGTTCGCAACCGGGTTCGTGCTGGTCCCGCTGCTGGCAGTGAGCACCTCAGTGCTGGCGACCGGAGCGGTGCTGGTGCTGACCGGCCTCTGCGTCGGGCTGCGCAGCGGGCGGACCCGGCGGGCCAACGCGGCAGCCGTCGCGGTGTTCGCGCTGGCGGCGGGTGCCCTGACCCTGGCTGCCGGGACCCCGTGCCAGGCCGAGAGCACCTATCACTGCGCGCGGGTCGAGGCCGACCCCGGCCACCCCGGCGGACGCGAGCTGATCCTCGAGGACATCAGTCACTCCTACGTGGACCTCGGGAACCCAGGGCACCTCGAGTTCGACTACACGCGCTGGATCGGCGACGCCATCGACGCCATGGCCCCCGCAGAAGAGCCCCTCGATGCGGTCTTCGTCGGCGGCGGCGGCTTCACCCTCCCCCGCTACCTGGCCGCCACGCGGCCCGGCTCGCGGTCCCGGGTGCTCGAGGTGGACGGCGAGCTCGTGGACCTGGCGAGGGAGCGGCTCGGCCTGCGCACCTCGCCCGACCTGCGCGTCACGGTGGGCGACGCTCGGGTGGAGCTGCGTGACGAGGCCACGGCGTCGGCGGACCTCGTGGTGGGCGACGCGTTCGGCGGGCGCAACGTGCCCTGGCACCTCACGACCGCCGAGTGGGTGGCCGATGTGCGGCGCGTGCTCCGGCCCGGAGGCCTGTACGCGGTCAACGTGATCGACCATCAGCCGCTGAGCCTGCTGAAGGCCGAGGCGACCACGCTGCTCGACGCGTTCGCGGACGTCCGGCTGGTGGCCTTCCCCGGCCCGGCGGGCGGCAACCAGGTGCTGCTGGCCTCCGACCGCCTCCTGAAGCCCAGCGTGCGCTCAACTTCGCGCGGTGCGCGCACGCTCGGTCAGACTGCAGTCGAGCGCCTCACGGCGGGAGCCGAGGTGCTCCGCGACGACGATGCCCCCGCGGATCAGCTGCTCAGCGCGCCCTGACTCGGACCGCCGGCTGCGCACGGCCATGCACGATCTCACCCACTCCGTCCGCCCACCGCCTCACCATGCCCGCATGATCGGAGTTGCCCTTATCTGCTCGGACGAGGACTGCGCGGAGACCGTCGAGGTCGTCGTGTCCCTCGAGGAGCTCGATCACCTCACCTGCCACGGCTGCGAGTGCACGCTCACCGTGCTCGCCGTCTGGGAGGTGGACGACCGCGCGCCCATGGGCACCGTGGTGGCCCTGAGGTCGGCGCGGACCGACCTCGCGCTGGCCGCTTAGCCGCCGAACTTCAACCGCGCCATCTCGCGCTCGAACACCGAGTCCGACAGGCCCTCGTCGGCGCGCACCACGTGCATCACGGCGTTGATGAGCGCGAGGTGGGTGAATGCCTGCGGGAAGTTGCCCAGCTGGCGACCCGACCGCGGGTCGATCTCCTCGGCGTAGAGCTGTAGCGCGCTGCCGTAGGAGAGCAGCTTCTCGCACAGGGCCCGGGCGCGGACGAGCTCGCCGATCTCCACCAGCGCAGACACCAGCCAGAACGAGCAGATAGTGAACGTGCCCTCCTCGCCCTCGAGCCCGTCGTCTGTGCTGTCGGTGCGGTAGCGCAGCACCAATCCGTCCTCCGTGAGCTCGTCCGCGATCGCGAGCACCGTCTTCTTGATCCGTTCGTCGCTGGGGGGCATGAATCGCAGCAGCGGCATCAGCAGCACCGACGCGTCGAGCTCGTCGGTGTCGTAGTGCTGACAGAACACGCCGCGGTCGTCGAGAGCGTTCTCGCAGATGTCGTCCTTGATCTCATCGGCCTCCTTCTGCCACTCCTCGGCCAGCTCGCGCTCCTCGCGAATCTCCGCCAGGCGAGCGCCACGGTCCATCGCCACCCAGCACATGAGCTTGGACGAGGTGAAGTGCTTCTCCTCGCCGCGGATCTCCCAGATACCGCGGTCCGGATCGCGCCAGTTGGACTGGGCGTCCTCCACCTGCTTGACAAGGATCGGCCAGATCCGCTCGGGCAGGTGGTCGCGCGACTTGGTGTGCAGGTAGAACGAGTCGAGGATCGCGCCCCACACGTCGTGCTGGTCCTGGTTGTAGGCGCCGTTGCCCACCCGGACGGGACGGGCGCCCTCGTAGCCCGTGAGGTGGTCCAGCTCCTCCTCCTCGAGAATTGCCTCGCCATCGATCCCGTACATGATCTGCAGCTGGCCCTCCTCCGCCTCGGCGACGTCGGCCACGAAGTAGAAGAAGTCGTTGGCCTCCCAGTCGAAGCCGAGGGTGTACATCCCCCACAGCGCGAAGGTGGAGTCGCGGATCCACGTGTAGCGGTAGTCCCAGTTGCGCTCGCCGCCGGGCGTCTCGGGCAGAGACGTGGTGGCGGCGGCCATGATCGCGCCGGTTGGCGCGTAGGAAAGTCCCTTCAGGGTCAGGGCCGAGCGCTGGAGATAGGTGCGCCATGGGTGGTCGGGGAACTCTCCGTGGTCGAGCCAGTGCTGCCAGTGGTGGGCGGTCCACACCAGCCGCTCGTAGGCCTCGTCATAGCTCTGGGGGGCGCGGTGCTCGGACCACGACAGCGCACAGAACATGGTGTCCCCCTCGTGCATCAGGGTGCGAGCGGTGGCGCGGGGGCCCTCTATGCCGAGGTTCATGTCGGTGGTGAGCATGAGCTCCACGTCGCATCCAGGCGCGGTGCCGTTGGCCTCGTGATAGCCGGGGCCCGTGTACTCCCACTCGGTGTACTGACGCCCGTAGTCGAACGCCGGCTCGCAGTCGAGGTTCATCTGCACCTCGCCGTTCACGCAGCGGACGATGCGCAGCAACACATGATCGGCGTCGTAGTCGGTCGGCGAACGGCGATGGGTGTTCGAGCGCTCGTCCTCGTGGTGCCAGGGCCCGATCAGCAGCACGTCGCGGACGATCACCCAGCCGCCGCGCGTGCCCCAGCTGGTCTCGAGCACCATCGTTCCCGGCAGGTAGCGCCGCGCGGCCGGCACCTCGATGTCGGCGGGGCCGACGCGGAAGCTGCCCGCGTCGCGGTCGAGCATCGACCCGAACACGCTCGGCGAATCCATCCGCGGCAGGCACATCCACTCGATGTTGCCGCTGGAGGCCACCAGTGCCGTGGTCTCGCAATCCGAGAGGAAGCCGTAGTCGCCGATCGGGGGGAACGGACTCGAGCCGACGGCGCCGTCGGCGGTGTAGTTCTTCACCCGTCGTCCTCGAGGCGCGACGCCGCCGGGCCGTCCAGGAGCACCGTGAGCGAGCCGTCAAGAAGGTCCACGAGGCTTGCCGGCGCCTCGGGGCCGGCCGGGTGCTCGCCGAAGGCCCGGGCCACAGCCGCGGCCTTGTCCTCGCCGGAGATCAGGAAAACAACTTCGCGGGCCGCATTGAGGACGGGAAGAGTAAGGGTCACGCGGGACACGAGCGGGGCCATCCCCGGGGTGTCCACGCCCACGACCCAGCGCTCGCGCTCGCGCAGCTGCGGCGCACCGGGAAACAGCGATGCGGTGTGGGCGTCAGGACCGATCCCCAGAAGCACGAGGTCGAGCGCGGGCGGCTGGTCTGTGCCGAAGGCCTCGCCCAGCTCGCGCTCATACGCCACGGCGGCCTCGCGGTAGCCCAGTTCGGTGGGCACGCGGTGCACTTCCGGCGCGGTGCCCTCGATGCGGTCGAGCAGGCTTTCGCGCGCCATTCGGTAGTTAGAGTGCTCATTCTCGGACGGTACGGCGCGCTCGTCACCAAACCACAGGTGCGTTCCTGACCAATCGAGATCGTGCACGCCCGCCACGCCCTCATGGGCCGCGCGCGGCGTGGACCCGCCGGAGAGCGCGATGTGTCCCCCGGCGCGGACGGCGGCGGCGATGCGCTCCGCGGCCGCGGCGGCCACGTCTTCGACGACCTCTATCCGCCGGCTCACGACATCATCTGCTCGGCGGCTGCGAGCGCCGGGCCGTAGGTGTGGTCGCGCAGCAGGGCCTGGCGTATCCCCTCACCGAGGATCCCTGACTCGCCGCGGGAGGCGCCCATCACGGTCCACTCCCATTCGTGACCCTTCCGGTCGGTGCGCCGAGCGGTGAGCCCGCCCGGCCCGCGGTCCAGCGAGATCGACGTACCCGACGCTGTCTCCAGCGTGATCCCGGCAAGTCCCGGCGCGTTCATCGAGGGGTCGGGCTCCAGCCGCAGCTTCACGTCCTGGCGCCGCGAGCTCGCCGAGCCCTGCTTCGAGCCGTTCTGGTTGACCATCGAGCTGGTCTGCCAGCCAAGGCGGGTGGCCAGCCAGCCCACGAAGAGCAGTCCCGCGATGGCGGAGTCCGGGCGGTGGCGGACCGTCACAGCGCTCACCTTCGACAGCTCGCCCCGCCATTGCGGGGGGTCGAAGGTGGAGGCCACGCGTTCGCGCCACGGGGTGGTCCGCAGCCAGGCGAGGTCCACGACGTAGGCGCGCTCGGCGAGCTCCTTGGCGCGCTTCACGGCCGACGTGGGGTCGGGCTCGTTCACCGAGTCCAGCAGCACGATCTGGGCGATGTCCATCAGGGCGTCCACGGCCTTGCTGTGTCCGTGCGGCGCCCACACCAGCGTGGCCAGGTCGGTGACGACGAGCGGGTCGACGATGGTCTGAAGCGCCTCTAGGTGGCGCTCGCCGATGTCCAGGATCACCTCCTCCTGACCCACCGACAGCTCCTCGGGCTTGACGTCGTCACCCTCGGTGGCCGTGACCGTGGCGAACGCATCGATCGTCTCGCGGCGCGGCTCGACCGCGCAGAGGATCGTGCGTGAGGCGTGAAAGCGACCCACCCGGTCCAGGCGGTTCTGCACCTCGCCGCGCCACTCGCGGTCGGTGACCACGACGAGGTTGAGCACGCGGGCGGGAACGAAGGCGTCGCTCTCCTCGTGGCGCTGGCGAAGCAGATCGCGCAGCGCCTCCTCTATCTCGCTCGGCTTGGTGTCCTGGGCCGACCAGACTCCGTCACTGGTGCCCACTAGATCTGCCTCCAACGATGTCCCGGCCGCAGGATCGCGTCGGCCTCCTCCGGGCCCTCGGATCCCGCCTCGTACTGCGCCACGTCGCCGTCGTCGCCGGCCCACGCCTCCAGTATCGGATCGATGATCGTCCACTGGGCCTCCACCTCGTCGTCGCGCGTGAACAGCGTGGCGTCGCCGCGCATGGCGTCCATGATCAGCCGCTCGTACGCCTCGGGCGACTCGGACATGAAGGCCGTGCCGTAGAGGAACTCCATGTTCACCGGCCGGATCCGCATGCGCGTGCCCGGGATCTTCGCCCCGAGCGAGATCGAGGCGCCTTCGTTGGGCTGAACGGTGAGCACGATCTGGTTGGGCTGCACGCCCACAGAGCCGCCGTCCTGCTTGAAGGCCAGATGGGGCACCGGCTTCAGCGTGATCGCGATCTCGGTGATCTTGCGCGCCAGGCGCTTGCCGGCGCGCAGGTAGATCGGCACGCCGGCCCAGCGCCAGTTGTCCACCTCCAGGCGCAGGGCCGCAAAGGTCTCTGTGTGAGAGTCCTTGGGCACGTCCTCCTCGTCCAGGTAGCCGGCCACCTCCTCTCCGCCCGCCACGCCCGCGGCGTACTGGGCCCGCACCGCCATCTCGGGCACCTCGGAGAGCTCGGGCGGGTTGATGGCGTGCAGCACCTTGACCTTCTCGTCGCGCACCTCGTCGGCCGAGAAGTTCACCGGCGGCTCCATGCACAGCAGGCACAACAGCTGGAGCATGTGGTTCTGGACGAGGTCGCGCACCGCGCCGGATGTGTCGTAGTAGCCGGCGCGACTCCCGATCCCGATGTCCTCGGCGGCCGTGATCTGCACGGAGTCGATGAAGTTCCGGTTCCAGATCGGCTCGAACAGCCCGTTGGCGAACCGGAACGCCATCACGTTCTGGACCGTCTCCTTGCCCAGGTAGTGGTCGATCCGAAAGGCCTGGTCCTCGTCGAGCACGTCCAGGACCGCGGCGTTGAGCTCCTTCGCCTCGCGCAGGTTGGTGCCGATCGGCTTCTCGATCACCACACGCACCTCAGACCCCTCGTGGTGGTCGAGCCCGCGCTCGCCGAGCTGCCCCACGATCACCGGAAACAGCGACGGCGCTGTGGAGAGGTAGTAGATCCGGTTGAAGTCGATGCCGGCCTCCTCGTCCAGCTCCGCGGTGACCTTCTCCAGCTGCTCGTACACCTCGGGGTCGTCGGCGGAGCCCGTCACGTAGCGGATGCCCTCCACCAGCGCCGCGAGCACCTTGTCGTCGGTCTTCCGGCGGGAGAACTCCTCGATCGACTCCTTGGCGAGGACGCGGAACTCGTCGTCGGAGTACTCGGTCCGGGAGCACCCGATCAGGTTGAAGCGCTCGGGCAGCGCGCCCTCATGGGCCAGGTTGTAGAGCGCCGGCAGCAGCTTGCGCTTGGCCAGATCGCCGGTGGCCCCGAAGATCGTGAGCGTGGTGGGATGGATCGGGAGGCGCTCGAGCCCCTCTGCGAGCGGGTTCTCGTCCTGCTCCTCGGCCGTCTTGGCTTCGGTGGCCATCAGTCGTCTGCGACCTCCTCCGCGCGGGTGCGCATGGTGTGGCCGCCGAACTGGTTGCGCAGGGCCGAGAGCGTGCGGCCGGTGAAGTCGCCGTTGCCACGGGTGTAGAAGCGCGCATAGAGGGCCGCCGTGATCACAGGGGTCGGCACGTCCTTCTCGGTGGCCTCCTCGATCGTCCAGCGCCCCTCGCCGGAGTCCTCGGTGTAGGCGTTGAGGTTCTCGAGCTCGTTGCCCTCGGCCTCGAAGGCCAGCGCAGCGAGCTCGCAGAGCCACGAGCGCACCACCGATCCCTGCATCCACAGGTGCGCCACCTTGGCGTTGTCGATGTCGAAGTCGGACTTGTCGAACAGGTCGAACCCCTCGGCGTAGGCCTGCATCAGGCCGTACTCCACGCCGTTGTGGACCATCTTCACGTAGTGCCCGGCGCCGGTATCGCCGAAGTGGGCCCAGCCCGGACCGTGCTTGTCGTCACCCGGCGGTGCGAGCACGTCCAGGATCGGCGACAGCCGCTCGATCGCCTCGTCGGGACCGCCGACCATCATGCAGTAGCCCACCTCCAGGCCCCACACGCCGCCGCTGGTGCCCACGTCGGCGTACTTGATGCCCTTCTGGGCCAGCGCCTCGGCGCGCAGCTGGTCGTCGGTCCACTTGGAGTTTCCGCCGTCCACGATCGTGTCGCCCTCGGAGAGCAGCTCGGCGAGTGCCTCGACCGTGTCCTGCGTGGGCTGGCCCGCCGGCACCATGATCCACACCGTGCGAGGGGCCTTCAGCGCCCGGACGAGATCCTCCAGGGACCCCACACCCGAGGCGCCGTGCTCGGCGGCCTGCTTCACGGCGTCCTCGTTGAAATCGAACGCCACGACCTCGTGGTCGGAGTCGCGGTGGATGCGGTGAACCATGTTCCCGCCCATCTTCCCGAGGCCTACGAAGCCCAACTGCATGCGATCTCCTCTCATGGGGCTGGGCCCCGCTGTTCCCGTGCGGGGGCATTCTTTCCCCCGTTAGCGAGGGTTGCAACCTCGCGGCTGCTCAACGATGAACATCCCATAACGGCCGGCGCCGCGCCGCCCGGCCCTCCCTCTTCGCACTAGCATCGCCCGATGGGCCCACTCGCCAGGGGAGCAGTCGCGGGCCTGATCGGCACCGCCGTCATGACCGCCGCGCAAACGGCCGAGATGCGTGTCACGGGCCGACCGGCTTCGATGGTGCCGGGGCGCGTCGCATCGAAGCTCCTCGGCCTCGAGCCGAAGGACGCCAAGTCTCTGGCGCGCATCTCACTCGGGATGCACTGGGGCCACGGCGTCACCCAGGGTCTCGTCCGGGCCGCTGTCGGGCGCCTTGGGCTCCAGGGCACGACCGCTGCGGCGGCGCACTTCGCCCTGATGTGGCCGAGCGACGCCCTTCTCTACAAGGCCTTGGACATCTCGCCGTGGCCATGGGAGTGGAGCAAGGAAGAGCTGGCGCCCGACTTGGGCCACAAGGCCCTGTACGTCGCGGCCACGAGCGTCGCGTACGAGCTGCTGGACTGAACCGCATGTCCTCACTGCCCACGCCCCGCACTCCCGCCCCTGACCTGTCCTTCGACACGATCGACGGCGACGAATGGCGCATGGCCGACCAACAGCCCGATCGCTTCACGATGGTCGTCTTCTACCGCGGCCTTCACTGCCCGGTCTGCAGGGGCTATCTGGGCGAGCTGGAGGATCTGCTCGACGACTTCGCCTCACGCGGCGTGGACGTCGTGGCCGTGAGCGGCGACAACGAGGAACGGGCGCGGCGAGCCCAGTCGGAGTGGGGGCTCGAGCAGCTCACACTGGGCTACGGGTTGGAGGCCGACGCGATGCGCGAGTGGGGACTGTTCGTGTCATCGGGAATCGCCGACGACGAGCCCGCCGAGTTCGGCGAGCCGGGGCTCTTCCTGATCGAGCCGGACGGCCGTGTCTTCTACGGCGCCGTGAACAGCTCCCCGTGGGGCCGCCCGCAGCTTGAGGAGGTCCGCGGCGGCGTGGACTTCGTGGTCGAGAACGACTATCCGGCCCGCGGCGCGGCCTGAGCCGGCCCGCGGCAGCCCCCGGGGCCTGGTTGTCGAACCGAACGGGCATGCTCAGCTGAGTGGAGGCACCGGAGCTACCTGACGCACCGCTGCAGCCCAAGCGGCGCGGGCCGAGCACGGCCGCGTGGGTGGGTTCGGTGGCGCTGTGGGTGCTGATGTCGATCCCGAGCGCCCTGCGAAATGGCGACGATCAGCCTGGGCAGACGGTCGGGGCTCTGCTCGGAGGGCTGCTGGGCACGTTCGCCATCGCGCTGCTTCTGCGCGTGATCTACGTGCGCCTCGTCGCGCGGGAACGTCCTGTGTTGTCGCCTTGGGTCTTCGTGATCGCCGCGGTCCTCGCGCTGATGGTCAACCTGAGTCAAGTCGCGAACGAGACCGCCGAGCGGGAAGCCGGCGAGCCGGAGGCCGGGCAAGCGGCGACCGCCGCCTCGCCAGAGGATCTGCTCGTGGCCCTGCCGGAGGGCGTCCGCTACGAGACGATCTCCGCCGCCCAGCGCCAGGAGATCGAGCGCTCGTTGCGGGCCGAGGTGCCCAACGGCGAGATCGCGGCGCGAAGCATCCGCAGCGAGCAGCCCCCGGTCACCGGGCTGGCGGTCGGACTCGTTGCTCCTGACGCGGACGACCTCGATCGGTTCCAGAAGGACTTCGAAGGTGTGGGGGGGACACTCCAGACCGAGCCCATAGCCGGGACGGACTTCCTCGTCGGACCCAACCGAGCAGGGCTCTACTTCGCCGTGCGGTCCCCGGGCGAAAACTCCCTTGTGCTGGTCGCCGGCGGGAACGCCTTCGAAGTCCGCACGCTCGCCCGTCACTTTGCGGGCGACTGAGCCCTACAACAGCCCGCGCACCCGCTCGGTGAGGCCCCGCAACGCCTGCGCCGGGTCGCCCTCCAGGCGAACCCGCTCGGCCAGGAGCCCGTGATCGCGCAGGGTCACGATGTCACCGGTGGCCTGGGCGGCCGCGAGCGTGGCGAACGAATAGCCCGCCTCCGGGATGTCGATGTCCTCGCCCGGGTCGTGCACCAGCTGCAGGAACAGGCCGCTGGGCGGGCCGCCCTTGTGGAACTGGCCGGTGGAGTGCAGGTATCGCGGCCCGTAGCCGAACGTGGTCGTGGCCTTGGTGGCATCGCGGATGGCGGCGCGCAGCTCGGTCACGGCCTCGTCGAACTCCTCTGACGGAGGCACGTAGCCGAGGATCGCCACGTAGCGGGGCGGCTCGGCCTGCGCCAGCAGCTCGCGCAGGGCGTCGTCGTCGGCATCGTCGATCGCAGGCGGCTCACCTGTGCCCCCCTGGGTATTGGCCTCCAGCACGGCGGCGGTGTTGTCCTTGGCCTCCTGCACGTTGGGCTGGTCAAACGGGTTGATCCCAAGTGCCCAGCCGGCCACCGCCGTCGCGAACTCGGCGAAGAAGAAGATCCGGCCCAGGTCGCGGGTGCCGCAGGCCCCGACCGTGAGCACCGCCTGGCCGGCCTTGCGAAGCGCCTCGACCTTGGCGTCGAGGTCCTCATCGGGCTCGTCCTCGTTGCGCAGGTAGGCGAACACGCGGTCGTCGCCGTAGGAGTCGGGGTCGCCCAGCGGCTCGCCGGCCACAGGCAGAATCCCCGTGCCCTCCTTGCCGGTGGACTCGGCTATCAGCTGCTCCACCCAGAGCCCGAAGCTGCCGATCGGCTCGGTGATCACGAACGTGAGCTTGTCCCGGCCCTGGCGGGCCAGCTCGCCCATCGCCATGCCGAGCCAGAGGCCGGAGTTGCTCGAGCTGGAGTCGAACGAGTTGCAGTTCTCCTCACCCTCGCGCGAGGACTGCAACAGCGCCTCCACTTCCACACCCATCAGCGCCGCCGGCACGAGGCCGAAGTAGGACAGCACCGAGTAGCGGCCGCCGATGTTCGGATCGTTCTCGAACACCCTGCGGAAGTCGCGCTCGCCCGCGAGCTCGACCAGGCCGCTGCCCGGGTCGGTCACGGCCACGAACTGGCTGCCGTTGCCGCCCGTGCGCTCGTAGAAGTAGCGCATGTGCGAGAGCGTCTCGACCGTCCCGCCGGACTTCGAGGACACCACGAAGAGCGTCTTCTCGAGGTCCACGGCATCCTCGAGCGCCCTGACGGCGTCGGGGTCAGTGGAGTCGAGCACGTGCAGCTCGAGCCCGCCGTCGAGCTTGCCGAAGCTGCGCCGGATCACCTCCGGGCCGAGGCTGGAGCCGCCCATGCCCAGCAGCGCGGCGTGCGTGAAGCCCTCGCCCTTGACCTCGTCCACGAAGGTCCGCAGCCCGTCCATGTGCTCGAGCATCGTCTCGGAGATCGTGAGCCAGCCCAGGCGATCGCCGATCTCGGGGCCTGGGCCGCCCCACAGCGTCTCGTCCTTGCTCCATATCCGCCGCGCCACGCCCTCCTCCACCGCGGACTTGACCCGCTCGGCCAGCGAGGGCTCGAGCTCGTCGGGGATCGAGGAGTCGATCGTCTGCGGGCGGCCGGTGACCGCCGCCTCCTTGCTGGACTCGACGCCGGCGATCAGCTTGTCGAACGGCTCGACGAACTTGTCGATGCCGTCGTTGAGCAGGGTCTTGGTCACGTCGCCCATGTCGATGCCCGCGTCGGCGAGGGCCTCGAGCGTCTCCGACGGATCCAGGTCGGCGGTGGTGCCCGTGATCTCGGACTTCTCGGCCGCGGCCAGCAGCGTGGGCATGGGCATGGTGTTCACCGTCTCGGGCGCCACCAGCCCGTCCACGTACTTGGTCTCGGAGTAGTTGGGGTCCTTCACGCCCGTGGATGCCCACAGGGGCCGCTGCACCCAGGCGCCGGCCTCCTTCAGCTCGGCGAAGCGCTCGCCACCGAAGATGTTCTTGAAGCTCTGGTAGGCCGCCTGGGCGTTGGCGATCGCCGCCTTGCCCTTGAGGTCCTCACGGCCCAGCTCGTCCAGGCGCTTGTCCACCTCGGAGTCCACTCGCGACACGAAGAAGCTCGCCACCGAGTGCACGTCCAGCCCACCGCCGGCCTCCCGCCGGCGCTCCAGGCCCCTGATGTAGCGCTCGGTGACCTCCTCGTAGGACTCCACCGAGAACAGCAGCGTCACGTTCACGTTGATGCCGTCGGCGATCGAGTCCTCGATCGCTTCCAAGCCCTCCTCGGTCCCCGGGATCTTGATCATCACGTTCGGGCGGTCGACCGCGTCCCAGAGCTCGCGCGCCTGCTTGCGGGTTCCATCGGTGTCGTGGGCCAGGGAGGCCTCGACCTCCAGGGACACGAAGCCGTCGGCTCCGCCGAGCTCGTCCCACACGGGCCGCAGCACGTCGCAGGCCATCTGGATGTCCTTGATCGCCAGGTTGAGATAGATCTCGTCGGCGGTCTGGCCTTCCTGGGCCAGCTTCTCGATGTCCTCGTCGTAGTCGTCGGAGCCGAGGATGGCCTTCTCGAAGATCGCCGGGTTGGAGGTCACGCCGCGCAGCGAGTCCTCGTCGACCAGCCGCTTGAGCTCGCCCGACTCGATCAGGCTGCGGCGGATCTGGTCCAGCCAGACTGCTGTGCCGGCCTCGGTGAGCGCTGCGAGCCGCTCATTCTGCTGGGAGGTGACTGCCATCTCGCTCTTGCTCCTTTGTCGATTCAGTTCCGGGCGGCGGCGCGCAGGGGCTCCAAGACCGCCTTGGCGCGCTCGGCAACGTTCGCGGCAGTGAACCCGAAGTGCTCGTAGAGGTCGTCGGCCGGCGCGGACTTGCCGAAGCCGTGCATGCCGATGGACTCTCCGTCCTCGGTCACCCAGCGCTCCCATCCAAGGGTAGCCCCGGCCTCCACCGAGACCCGCGCGCGGCAGGCCGGAGGCAGGACGGTGTCGCGGAAGTCCGCGTCCTGTTCGAGGAAGCGGTCGAAGCAGGGCATGCTCACCACGCGCGTGGCCACGCCGTCGGCCTCCAGAACGTCCGCCGCCTCCATGCAGACGCTCACCTCCGAGCCCGTTCCGATCAGGATCACGTCGAGATCGCCGTCGCCGCCGTCGCGCAGGACGTAGGCCCCCCGGTCGATCGCATCCGCCGGGATCGAGTCGGGGTTGAGGATGGGCAGCTTCTGGCGGCTGAAGATCAGGGCGCAGGGGCCGTCGGTCTGCTCCAGCGCGAACTTCCAGGCGAGCGCGGTCTCGTTGGCGTCGGCCGGGCGCACGGCGTTCACGTTGGGCGTGGCACGCAGGTGGGTGAGCTGCTCTATCGGCTGGTGGGTGGGGCCGTCCTCCCCCAAGCCGATCGAATCGTGGGTGTACACCTGGATCACCGGCAGGTGCATCAGCGCCGCCATCCGCACCGACGGCTTGTTGTAGTCCAGGAAGTTGAAGAACGTGGAGCCGAAGGCGCGCAGGCCGTGCATGTTGAGCCCGTTCACTATCGCCGCCATCGCGTGCTCGCGAACCCCGTAGTGCACGTTGCGCCCCGAATAGTCGTCCTTGGTGACCGAGCCTCCCTCCTCGATCTCGGTGTTGGTGGATGGCTCGAGGTCCGCGGAGCCGGTCACGAAGTTGGGGATCGTCTCGGCCGCCCACTGGATCACCTGCTCGGAGGCCTTGCGGGTGGCGATCGCGTCGTCGCCGGCATCGAAGCGAGGCAGGTCGGCCTCCCAGCCGTCCGGCAGGCGGTTCTCCATGACGAGTTCCAGCTGATCGGCCAGCTCGGGGTGGGCCTCGCGGTAGGACTCAAGGCGCTGCTCCCAATCACTCTGGGCCTCCTTGCCCCGCTCGGGCACCGAGGAGAACTCCTCGGTCACCTCGTCGGGCACCAGGAACTGGGCGTCGGGGTCCCAGCCGTAGGCCTCCTTGGTGAGCTTCACCTCGTCCTCGCCCAGCGGGGAGCCGTGAGCGCCCTGGGTGTCCTGCTTGTTCGGCGAGCCGAACCCGATGTGCGTGCGCAGGATGATCAGCGAGGGACGGTCCTCGTCGGCCTTGGCCGCGGCAATCGACTCCTCGAGGCGCTCGAGGGCCATGTCCTCGCCCAGATTCTGCACGTGCCAGCCGTAGGCCTCATAGCGCGCTCCCACGTCTTCGCTGAAGCCCATCGAGGTGGGGCCGGCCAGCTGCACGTGGTTGTCGTCGTAGAAGGCGATCAGACGGCCCAGGCCCAGGTGTCCGGCAAACGACGACGCCTCGGCAGAGACGCCCTCCTGCATGTCGCCGTCGCTGGCGATGGCGTAGGTGTGGTGGTCCACGATCTCGTGGCCGTCACGGTTGAAGCGCGCGGCGAGCATGCGCTCGGCGAGCGCGAAGCCCACCGCGTTGGAGATGCCCTGGCCGAGCGGCCCGGTGGTGACCTCCACTCCGGGCAGCCCCTCCGCCTCGTACTCGGGATGGCCCGCCGTCGGGCTGTGAAGCTGACGGAAGTTCTTCAGATCGTCCATCGAGACGCCGTAGCCGCTGAGGTGCAGGATCGAGTAGAGGAGCATCGAGGCGTGACCTGCGGAGAGCACGAAGCGGTCGCGGTCGAAGAAGTTCGGGTCGGCCGGGTTGTGCTTCATGGTGCGCGCGAAGAGCTGGTAGGCCAGCGGCGCGAGCGCCATCGGCGCGCCCGGGTGGCCGGAATTGGCCTTCTCCACGCCATCGATCGAGAGCGTCCGGATTGTGTTCACGGCCAGCTCGTCGAGTGCCTGGCGGTCCATTGTCGTCTCGGTCATCGGTCTCCCTCGTTCGCTCACTTGCACGCCCTTACCCAGCTGGAGCCAGTATCCTCGCTTACGCCGCAATCTCTTGCGCGGCTAGCAGCCCAGCCCCCACGACGCCGGCGTCCGACCCGCCCTCGGCCAGGCGCACCTCGACGCGCTCCCACAGTGCCGGCAGGGCCTGGCGGGCCGCTTCCTCGCGCGCGGTGTCGAGGAACAGGTCCGCCGCTCGGGAGAGCCCGCCGCCGATCACCACGTATTGGGGCTCGAAGGCGTTCACGAAGCTCGCGATGCCCAGCCCCAGCCAGCGGCCATGCTCGGTGAACAGCGCCAGCGCCTCCTCATCGCCGTCCTCCGCCGCCGCCACCACGGCGCGACCCTTGACGCGGCCCTCCTCGGCGAGGATCCGCCCGAGCGCCCCGGTCGGATTGGCCTTCGCGGCGGCCGTGGCGGCTCGCTCGATGCCGGTGCCGCTGCACTTCAGCTCGAGCGATCCGGGCCGGGGAAAGCCCTCCCGCGTGGCCGCCAGCGTCTCGCGGCCGTCCACGATCACGTGGCCCAGCTCGCCCCCCAGCCCGGTGTGGCCACGCTCGATCGAGCCGTCGATCACCACGCCGCCGCCCACGCCGGTGCCCAGCGTAAGCATCACGAGGTGCTGCGCCGGCGCGTCGGGCACCAGCTGCGCTTCGGCGAGTGCCGCGCAGTTGGCGTCGTTGTCCACGTAGACGGGCACGCCCAGGCGCTTGCCGAGCTCCTCGCGGAGAGGGATCCCCTCGAGCGGAATGTTCACGCTCGAGAGCACCGTGCCGCTTGCGAAGTCGATCTGCGACGGCACGCCCACCCCCACGGCGTCCGGGGGGCCGGAGCGCTCCACCACCTCGGCCACGGCGGCCTCGATCCCGGCCAGCAGCTGATTGGTGCTGTCCACGCCGGTGGGGTGCTCCACCGCGTCGTGGGCCGCGGCGCCCTCGATCCGGGCCACAGCCACCTTTGTCCCGCCCACGTCGATGCCCAGCACGGTGGTCACCCGCGGCATTCTGTGCGAGTGGCGGCTTCCCATGCAACCCCGACCCGCGATTACGGAGTGGTGAACGGGAGGTTCGGCCTTAGCCGCGATTGAGAACTGGCGAAGATGCTGCACCCCATGTCCCGTGTGCTCGTGGTCCTCGGTCTGCACGCCGCGCTGGTGCTCGCCGGCGGGGCGACGATGGCAATTCAGCGTCCGGGTCCACCCGACCGGTCGGTCCGCCCCGCCGAGCAGCGCTCGCCACGTCAGACGGTGAACGGCCCGCCTCAGCCCGTTAACGGGCCGAACTACCCGCGTGTGCGTTTCCGCGCCTCCCGGGCTATCGGCCTCCCCCACGCCGGCCGGCTCGCTCGCGGCACGCGCCTGCCCTCCCGCGGACCGGGCTTTGACACCTGGGACCCGATCACCCACAGGTCGCCCAGCCGCGGCTGGCGGCGCAACGGCACCGACGACCTCGTGCGGATGGTGGCGGCGGTGGCACGCCGCTACCGCGCTGCCACACCAGGCGCGCTGCCGATGCTCGTGGGCGATCTCAGCCGCCCACGCGGCGGGGACTTCGGGCCCCAGTACGGATTCATCGGCCACGCCACGCACCAGAACGGGCTCGACGTGGACGTGTACTACCCGCGTCGCGACGGCCGCCGCGGCGTGCCGAAGACCCCGGCCCAGGTGGACCGCCGGCTGTCCCAGCGGCTGGTGGACCTGTTCGTGGACGCGGGGGCCCAAACCGTGCTCGTGGGCCCCAACGTGGCCCTGCGCGGCCCGCCCGGCGTGGTGCAGCCCTTCCCGAATCACGACAACCACCTGCACGTGCGTATCGCCAACCCCGCCTAGAGGCGTCACCCGCACGTAATCGCGGGGCGCGAGACTGCTCCGTCTAGATGCCCGAATTCGGCGGCCTCCTGATCGTCGTGACAGTGGCTTTTGCCGCGCCGTTCTTGCTCGGCCTCCTCCCACGCGTTCGCCTGCCCGCCGTGGTCCTGGAGATCGTGGCGGGAATCCTGATCGGCCCGGCGGCGCTCGGGCTGGTGGACCTCGACCCCACGATCGAGGTCGTGGCCGTGCTCGGCCTCGCCTTCCTCCTGTTCCTGGCCGGTCTCGAGATCGAATTCGACAAGCTCCGTGGTCAGACGCTCAGGCTGCCGGCCGTGGGCTTCGCGCTCTCCTTCGGACTCGCCGTTGGCGTGGCGCTGCTCCTCAAGGCGGGTGGGCTGATCGAGACCCCGCTGCTGGTGGCGATCACGCTCTGCGCGACCTCGCTGGGCGTGATCATCCCCGTGCTCAAGGACGCCGGCGAGACCTCCAGCGCCTTCGGTCAGCTCGTGGTTGCGGCCGGCTCGATCGCGGACTTCGGCGCCATCATCCTGCTGTCGCTGTTCTTCTCGGGCGAGGGAGGCGTGGGATCCACCCTCCTGCTGATCGGCGCACTGCTGGTGCTCGCGGTGGCCGTGTTCGTGGGCGCGAAGGGCGCGGAGCGCTCGAAGGCGGTCCGCGCCGACCTCATCCGCCTCCAGGACACCACCGCCCAGATCAGGGTGCGGGCCGCGATGGTGCTGCTGATCGGCTCCGCCGCCCTGGCCGAGCGCCTGGGCCTGGAGATCATCCTCGGCACGTTCATCGCCGGCGCGGTGCTCACGCTGGTGGACCGGGACGAGATGGTCACCCACCCGGAGTTCCGCCAGAAGCTGGAGGCGATCGGCTTCGGCGTGTTCATACCCGTCTTCTTCGTGACCACCGGCGTGCGCTTCGACCTCGACGCACTGCTCGCGGACGCGTCGAACCTGGCGATGGTGCCCGTCTTCCTGGTGGCCATCATGGTGGTCCGCGGACTGCCGGCGCTGGTCTACCGCCGGGCGATCGACGCCCGCCGGACCGTCGTGGCGGCGCTGCTGCAGGCCACCACTCTGCCGTTCATCGTGACTGCGACCACAATCGGGGTCGAGCTCGAGCTGGTGAGCCCGGCCGAGAGCGCCGCGCTAGTGGCGGCCGGGCTGTTCTCGGTGCTCCTGTTCCCGCTGGCCGGGGTGCTGCTGTTGCGGGGAGGCGAACGGCCCTCGGGTTCGGCCGAGGACGACGGCGAGGCGCCGATGATGGCCATGTGAGGTTGCGGAGAGGGCGTCTGGAGCGTGCTCCTGCCGCGGGTCCCGTCTCCGGTGAGCCTCCGTCGACTCCCGCGGGACGGGCGGAGCTCGTGTGGCGGCTGCTTTCACGCGCGAAAGCGATCGCACCCATCGAGCCAATCGCGAAGTTGGGAACACTTTCACCCCCCAGGGGGGAGGTAAGGCTTCCCAACTTGTGCGATCCGGTGATGAAGATGAGGCCACCGCTTTGCGCGACAAGCGGTCCTGCGGCGCGCGTGAGTGGAGGTGTCTTGCGATCGATGCGAGGCTGTAGACCGTGAATCGTCATCCAGTGGTGCGGGCCGCGCTGGCCGCGATCGATTGGCTCGACGCGGTCGTTCTCTCCTTGCTACTCGCGGCCGGCGCCGCTCTAGCGGCGGTCGTCTTGATCGATGGCGGGACTGCTATCGAGGTCGGCCTGGTGGTTCTCCTCACGTTGGCGGCAGCTCTCCGGTGGGCGCAAACAAGCTTCGCCGTGGACAAGGTTCGCGACTACCGAAATCGCAGGCGAGCTGATCGTTGAGACCGGCAGGCGTTCGCGATGGCCCGACACCCGGTGCCTACCGCTTCGCGCGAAAGGCGGCCGCAGAGGGCGCTCTGGGCCAGCCTCACCCCACGTGGCCGCCCGGCGCCCGGTCCTCGTGGCCCTTGCAGTCGTCCGGCTGCCAGCCGGGCACCGTGTTGCCCTCCGCCGGTATCGGGGTCGCCTTGAGCATCCGCGCCAGGTGCACCATGTTGTGCGCCATCCAGCTCGTGGTCTTCTGCGTGTACGGGTGGTTCTCGCCTCCCGCCTCGATGTAGGAGGGGCCCGGCCCGGCATCGCCGAGCCAGTAGGTGTCGGCGTTCGGGGGGATCGTGCAGCCCAGGTGGCAGAGGTTGAACAGCGTGTTCGAGGCAGCGTCGTGGGCGCCGTCCTCGTTGCCCGTGACCACGACACCGCCGACCGTGTTGTAGAGCGGATACTGGCCGGCGGCGTTGGTCGTGTTGTAGGTCCCGTCGAGGCGCTCGATCACCATCTGGCAGACGCTCGAGCGCACGCCGAACCAGATCGGCGTCCCGATGACCAGGATGTCCGCACCGAGGACCTTCTCGAGTATCGGCGGCCACTCGTCGCCGTCACCCTCGTCGCTGGAGACCCCGAAGCGCACGTCGTGATCCACGACCCGGACGGTCTCGCACTCGGTGTCCAGCCCCTCGAGCACCTCGATCACCCGGTCCATCAGCGCCTGGGTGTTCGACACCTCCGGCGACTTCTTGATGGTGCAGTTGAGCAACACGGCCATGAGTCGCACGAACCCGTCTCCTTGGTGATTTCGGGCGACCCTAGGCCCTCTGCGGGAGCCTCACCATTACGGGCTCCTTTCGATCTGGCAGTATCCGCGGCTCGTGGATCGCCGCCTGGCCAACCGCAACATACGGACCGCCCTGGTCGCTGGCATGATCGCCCTTGCGACGTTCGCCGCGTCGTTCGCGGTCGCGTTCATCTACTGATGGCCGACACGCCCGGCGAGGGACAGGTCCCGCAGGCCGGTGAGCCGATTCACCTGCCCGAACCGTCCTACATCCCTGCGATCGTGGCCTTCGGCCTGACGCTCGCCCTGGTGGGGGTCGTACTGAGCTGGTTCGTGTTCGGGCTGGGGCTCGCGATCACGGTCGTGGCCATCGTGCGCTGGGTGCGAGACACCCGCCGCGACATCTCTGAGCTCCCCCTCTCGCACGACCACTAGTCGCGGACCCCCCGGGGCCTCTCCTGGACGAATCCAAAATTGGATGAATCCGTTTTGACGCCTTGTCCGTAAGTAGGAAGAGATGCTTCAAGAAGCCAAGCGACCCGCCACAGCCCTGCGCCGTCGCGCGCTATTCGACGACGCCGTGCGAATCATGGACGAGGAATACGCCGGGCGCGTGAACCTCGACGACATCGCGAAACGGGTGGTCACGTCGCGCCGACAGCTGCAGCGCGCCTTCGCAGAGGCGGGCGAGACCAGCTTCCGCTCCTACCTCCAGCGGGTACGGATGGAAAGGGCGGCCGAACTGCTCCGCGAGGGCAGTTCGCCGGTCAATCAGGTGGCGAGTGCCGTCGGCTACCGCCAGCCCGCCCAGTTCGCCAAGGCATTCCGGCGCCATCACGGCGCTCCGCCGTCGAGCTTCCGCGGCGTCGGACGCCCCGCCCTCGCGGCCTAGCCGCCCCGGCGCTGGTCCGGCGGCGCCAATCGGGCTCGCCTGAGGCCTGATCGCGTCGCGCACGTCGGCCGACTGAAATAGAGTCCCGCGCCGTGATCCGGTCGAGGGAGAGCCGTGCGCGTATTTCGTAGGCGGCCCATGCTCGGCATGGTCGTCGTGAGCGTGCTGGCCACGATCGTCGGTATCGCCATCTCGCTGGCCATCGACTGGTTTCCGCCCCAGGCCTCCACCGCCGCGGACGACATCGACCAGCTGTGGGACGTGTTGATGACCGCCTCGGTGCCGATCTTCGTGCTGGTGATGTCAGTCGCCATCTACTCGGTCCTGGTGTTCCGCGCCAAGCCCGGTGATCTCTCCGACGGCGCTCCCATCCACGGCAACACCAAGCTCGAGATCGTCTGGGTCACGATCCCCTTCATCATGGTGTCGGTCCTGGCGGCCTACGGCTGGATCGTCCTGGACCAGATCGAAGAGAAGCAGGCCGGCGACACGGTGGTCAACGTGACCGCCCAGCAGTTCGCGTGGCGCTTCGACTACCCGGACGAGGGCAAGGTGAAGTCCAATCAGCTGGTGCTCGCCAAGGACCGCCCGGTGGAGTTCCACGTGCGCACCGAGGACGTGCTCCATGCCTTCTGGGTCCCCGAGTTCAGACTGAAGACGGACACCGTGCCGGGTCTTACCACCAGGATCCGGGTGACCCCCAGCCGCATCGGCGAGTACGAGGTGGTCTGCACGGAGCTGTGCGGCCTGGGCCATTCCACGATGCGCCAGAACGTTCGCGTGGTGAGCCAGCAGGAGTTCGACACCTGGGTCGGCGAGCAGAAGAAGGAGGAACAGGGCCAGGCCTCCACCGCGGGTGGCGACCAGGCCGCGGAGGGCAAGCGCGTATTCACCGAAGACGGCTGCGCCTCGTGCCACTCCCTGGCCGACGCCGAGTCCGCATCCGGGATCGGCCCCGGGCTCGACGACCTCGGCGACACGGCCCGGAGGATGGGCAAGCGCCACGGGCAGTCTCCGGCCCAGTACGTGCGGGCCGCGATCGCGAATCCCGACGCCAGCCTCACCCGGGACTTCAACGCGGGCGTCATGCCCACCGACTTCGAGAAGCGCCTCTCCCCCGCTGAGATCGACACGCTCGTGAAGTACCTTCTCAGCGTGAGCGAAGGGGGCAAATGACTGTCACGAAGCAGCCTGCTCGGCCGCCGGCGCACGATCGTCCGACCCTCGCCGGCAGGCTCCTGGCGCCCGGCTGGATCCGGGCCGCCCTGAGCCAGCCGCTGTCCTTCCTGGTGGCGCTCGCTCTCACCGTGGGGATCAGGGCGGCGTACAAGTACGACCCCCTGTTCGACTGGGACGCGATCACCACGGTGGCCCTGATCACGATGCCGCTCGGCTTCATCGTGGGGATCGGCTGCTTCGACTACTGGTTCCGCTGGGCCTCCGGCGCACCGACGATCGCCGAGGACCACTCGGGCCACGGCGCCAAGACGTGGAAGGACTACTTCCACGTGAACACCGATCACAAGGTGATCGGCATCCAGTACATCGTCACCACCTTCTTCT
>Ga0136631_10000041_pt1 | contig 31970 bp, 33 predicted proteins | sample AntDrymUQ6012206_2_FD_104655 | JGI IMG/M metagenome (GOLD analysis project Ga0136631, IMG submission 104655) | Polar desert sand microbial communities from Dry Valleys, Antarctica - metaG UQ601 (22.06) | ecosystem: Environmental > Terrestrial > Soil > Desert | place: Antarctica: Dry Valley... | reverse complement strand
GCCCCTCCTCCTTCGAGGGCCGCGCGATTCGCGTCAGCTCCGAGAAGCGCTCCCAGAGGAGTCCCGGCTCGAGCGAGTCGAGTGCGCTCAACGCCTGAGGGTCAGCGCGGCCCCGACAGCGAGGAGCGCGAGTCCGAGGACGCGAGGCCAGCTCACCGCGACTCGCTCGACGCCGAACCAGCCGTATCGGTCGATGACCGTCGCGAGGGAGAACTGGGCGGCGATGAGCACGGAGGTCGTCGCGACGATGCCGATGCGTGGGCCGGCGATCGTGATGGCGAGGATGATCAGCGCGCTCATCGCGCCGCCGAGGAGCATCCACTTCGGCGAGCCGAAGGCGTCGCCGATGCCCGAGAGGGACCGACGAGCGACGAGAAGGACCGCCAGCGCGATCACCGCGCCGATGAGTGACGCCGTCGCCACCGCCTCGAGTGCGCCGATCCGGTCGCCGAGCCTTCCCTGAACCGCGATCTGGACAGCCCCTCCGAGGCCTGCCGCGAATGCGAGCGAGGCTGCGACGGCGGTCAAGTTCACCGCGAGGACGCTATACGCTCCCCGGCGTCCCCGACGAAGGGAGCGAACGTGATCCGCGCACTCATCCTGTTCGAGGCCGAGCCCGATCCCGAGCGGTACCAGCAGCACCTCGACGAGTTCGCCTCGAAGGTGCCGTGTAAGGCATTACGTCATGGACGGATCTTCGGCTCGCCGTTCGGCGAGGCCGCCTACAAGCACTACGGCGAGTTCGAGTGGGACGACATGGAGTCGTTCAAGTCCGCCGCCAACGGACCGGAGTTCGCGGCCGCCGGCGAGGACGCGATGGCGATGCGCATTCCATTCAAGGTCCTGTTCGCCTCCATCGAGTGACCGAGCCGACGCATCCCCGCCCGCTCGATCCGGCGCAGCTCGCGTTCCAGACGATCGTCTACGAGAAGGCGCCGCCGCGCGCGACCATCCGGCTCAACCGACCGGAGGTCCTGAACGCGTTCGACTTCCAGATGCTGCGCGAGATCGCGCGGGCATGCGAGGACGCCTCGTGGGACGACGACATCCGCGCGGTCGTGGTCACCGGCACCGGCCGCGCGTTCTGCGTCGGTGCCGATTTGCGCTCATGGGGCGAGGACCTGCTCGGCAACTCGAGCGAGTACTGGAAGTGGTTCGGCGCGTTCAAGGACATGCACGACCGGCTGCGCGAGATCGGCAAGCCGACGATCGCGCGCGTGAACGGGATCGCGGTCGGCGGCGGCAACGAGCTGCAGATGGCATGCGACCTCTCTGTGATGGTCGACACTGCGTTTATCCGCCACGTTGGCCTCCAGCACGGATCCGTGCCTGCGGGAGGCGCGACGCAGTGGCTCCAGCTCATGGTGGGGGATCGTCGCGCGCGCGAGATCGTCTTCCTCTGCGACGAGATCCCCGCAGCGCAGGCCGAGGAGTGGGGGCTCGTGAACCGCGCCGTGCCCGAGGCCGATCTCGACGCGGCCGTCGACGAGTGGGTCGAGAAGCTCGCAGCGAAGCTCCCGCAGACCACGCGCTACGCGAAGCAGCAGCTCAACGTGTGGCGCGACCTCGCGTGGCATCAGACGGTCGGCCACGCGCGCGACTGGCTCGCGATGTCGATGCTCGGCGAGGAAGCTCAGGGCGCCGTGCGTGCGTTCCTCGACCGAGACACGAAGGAGGGGAAGTGACCGAGGTTCTGGCCTCGCGCGGCGGTGCCGTTCTCACGATCACGCTCAACCGCCCTGACGTCTACAACGCGATCAACCGCGCGATGCACGAGGGGCTCGCGGCTGCGCTGGCGGAGGCATCCGACCCGGCGATCCGCGCCGTCGTCCTCACGGGAGCAGGCCGCGGGTTCTGCTCGGGACAGGACCTCCGCGAGTTCGAGTCGTTCCCCGGAGGCGTGCGTGACGCCCTCGAGCAGACCTACCACCCGAACGTCCGCGCGATTCGTTCGCTCGAGAAGCCCGTGATCGGAGCGATCAACGGGCCGGTGGCAGGCGCGGGCCTCTCGCTTGCGTGCGCGTGTGACGTTCGCGTCGGCTCGGCGAACGCGACCTTCGTGCCAGGCTTCATCGGGATCGGTCTCGTGCCCGACGCGGGAAGCACGTGGTTCATCCACCGCCTGCTCGGGTTCACGCGGGCGTTCGAGTGGATGATCTCGAATCGCCGGCTGAGCGCGGACGAAGCGCTGGAGTGGGGTCTCATCTCGGAGGCGGTTCCGGCGGAGGGATTCGAGACGCGGGTCGAGGAGCTCGGAGAGTGGTACGCCGCGCTCCCGACGCGTGCGGTCGCGATGACGAAGCAGCTCTTCGAGCACGCCCACGCGGCGTCGCTCGACAGGCAGCTCCAGCTGGAGGCGGAGCTCCAGCAGGCGGCGACGCAGACCGCGGACTTCGCGGAGGGCGTGCAGGCGTTCCTCGAGAAGCGGCCGGCCGACTTCAAGGGAAAGTAGGAGTCGATCGAGCTGTGGAGATCCGCACCGCCGACTACCACACCGCAGGCGAGCCCTTCCGGATCGTGACCGACGGGGTCGAGCCGCTCCACGGCGCGACGATCCTCGACAAGCGTCGCGACGCGCTCGAGCGCGTCGACCACGTGCGCCGGCTGCTCGTCCACGAGCCGCGAGGGCATGCGGACATGTACGGCTGCTTCGTCGTCGAGCCGGAGGACGATGGCGCGGACCTCGGCGTCGTCTTCTTCCACAACGCGGGGTACTCGACCGCGTGCGGGCACGGGACGATCGCTCTCGTCACGTGGGCGCTCGAGGAGGGTGTGCTCCCCTGCGACGAGGGCGAGAATCGTGTCGTCGTGGACGTACCGTCGGGCCGCCTCGAGACCTCGGCACACGTCGAGAACGGACGCGTCCGCTCGGTGCGATTCCGGAACGTCCCGTCATTCGTGCATGCCACCGGTCTCGAGATCGGCGAGCATGAGCTCGACGTCGCCTTCGGTGGAGCGTTCTACGCCTCCGTTCAGGAGCACGTGGAGCCAAAGGAGCTACCGCGACTCATCGAGCTGGGACGTGATCTCAAGCGGTCGATCGAGGACTGGCAGGACGTCATCCATCCGCTCGAGCCCGAGCTCCGCGACCTCTACGGCGTGATCTTCTGGCAGGAGGAGAGCGAATCTCCGTTGACCCAACGCAACGTGACGGTCTTCGCGGACGGCGAGGTCGATCGCTCGCCGTGCGGGAGCGGTACGTCCGCGCGACTCGCTCTGCTCGACCGCTCAGGTCGCCTGCCGCGCGGCGCGGAGCTCCGCCACCGGAGCATCGTCAACACGGAGTTTCGTGCCCGCGTGGTGGGCGACACGGATGTGGCGGGCATCCCGGCGGTGATCACCGAGGTCGAGGGGAGTGCGTATCGCACGGGCACCCACGTCTTCACCCTCGACCCGCACGATCCGCTCGCCGACGGGTTCCTCCTGCGCTAGGGACGCTCGGAACGGGTACTCCTTACGCATGTCCGACCGGGCTCTGCCGTCGCGCTATTCCTCCATCGCGCCTCTCGCGAGCGGCGGGATGGGAGACGTCTACCGTGCCACCGACGGCCTCCTGAGCCGAACAGTGGCGGTCAAGGTGCTCGCCGAACGGCACGCGCGCAACCCCGATGTTCGCGCCCGCTTCACTCGGGAGGCGCGCGCCGCGGCGCGTCTCTCGGCGCACCCGAACGTCGTGACGGTCTTCGACGTCGGCGAGCACGACGGCCAGCCGTTCATCGTCATGGAGTATCTGGACGGGGGCACCGTCCACGATCGGATCCGGTCTGCCGCTGTTGCTCCGGGCCGGGCCATCGAGTGGCTTCGTCAGGCCGCCGCGGGTCTGGACGCCGCACACGCTCAGGGCATCGTGCATCGAGACGTGAAGCCCGCGAACCTCCTGCTGGACGACGAGGACCGCGTGCACGTGACCGACTTCGGCATTGCGTCCGCCGCCGGCCTCGACACCCTGACGCTCCCCGGAACCGTGCTTGGGACCGCCGGGTATCTGTCGCCCGAGCAGGCTCGAGGCGAGACGGCGACCGCGGCGAGCGACCGCTATGCGCTCGGTGTCGTCGCGTACGAGCTGCTCACCGGGCAGCGGCCCTACGCCGCCGAGACTCCCGTGACGGAGGCGTTCGCGCATCTCAATGCTCCGATCCCGAGCGCGGTGCAGCGTGCGCCGACGCTCCCTCGTGGCGTCGACGCTGTCTTCGAGCGGGCGCTCGCGAAGGAGCCAAGCGCTCGTCCTGCGAGCGCGGGAGAGCTCGTCGAGGAGCTCGGCGACGTCATCCGCGACGCCGAACCGGTGACCGCCGTGCTCCCGCGACAGCACCCGACTGCCGCGCCACCGGCGCGACGACGACGGCTGCGCTGGCTGGCGCCTCTCGCGTTCGTGGCGCTCCTCCTCGGCGGGCTGAGCGCTGCAGCCTTCGTTTCGAACGGAGACGAGCCCGAGGTCCGCACGATCACGCGCGTCACCACGACGGTGTCCACGGTCTCGGACACCGAGTCGACCCTCACGGTCACCGAGACGGCGACCGTTCCCGACGAGGAGACTTCGACGACCGCGACCACTGGCTCGAGCTCGAGCGGCTCCCAGCTCAACAACGAGGGCTTTGCGCGCATGCAGGCCGAGGACTACGACGGCGCGCTCCCGCTCCTCGAGCAGGCGGTCTCACAGCTCGCCGGCTCGGGGTCGCTGGCCGAGGCCTACGCGAGCTACAACCTCGCGTTCACCCGTCTCGCGCTCGGGAGCTGCGACGGCGTGCTCGAGCTTCTCGACCGCTCCGAGGAGGTGCAGGGCGGCCGATCCGAGATCGACCGGCTTCGCCGCGAAGCGGAGAAGCAGTGCGGCGACGGCCCCGGCAAGGGCAAGGGCCAAAAGGACGAGGAAGACGACTAGCGCAGCAGGGCGAGCACTTCGCCGGCTTCGGGGAAGCGGCCCTTGGCCTGCTTCGAGAAGACGAGCCGCCCTTCCGCCAGCACGTCGAACTGCGATCTCGCACCCGGGGTGACGATCGCGTCGATGTCGAGCTCCTCGGAGATCTCGGCCGCGAGACTCGCGGCCCGTGTGTCATAACCGCTTCAGGTGGGGCAGTACAGGATCTCGACGCTCACGGGGATCACTCTAGTCAGATGGTCTTGAACTGCTCGAACGGCTGGCGGCAGCTCTCGCAGTAGCGGATCGAGCGGCACGGCGTCGGGCCGAAGAGGTTCTCGAGCTTCGTCTCGGTCGAGCCGCAGTACGGGCAGCGAAAGCCGCGCTGGAGCTGCACGAGCTCCATCCGTCCGGCCGGCCTCGGGGTGGGCGGCGCGAAGCCGGCCACACGGAGCTTCTCACGTCCCTCGGCTGTTATGTCGTCGGTCGACCACGAGTCGTCGAGCCGGACACGGACCTCGGGCACCGCACCGAGCTCTACGATCTTCTCCTCCATCGCGCGCTGCATCACCTCGAGCGCGGGGCAGCCCATGAACGTCGGCGTGAAGTCGACGCGCACCGTGCCGTCGTCGACCGCGACCCCCTTTACGACACCGAGGTCGACCAGCGAGATGACCGGGATCTCGGGGTCCGGGATCTCCGCGAGCACCTCCCACACCTGGTCGGCGGTCACCATTGTGCGCCGGGCGGTGCGGAGCGTCGCACGGAGGTCATCTCCTCCCACAACTCGCCGAGCTCCGCTTCGTGGACACCGCGCGGCTTCGCCTCGACGTCCGGGAGCGCACGTCCCAGGCGCTCCTGCGCACGAGCCTTCAGCTCCGGCCGGAGTTCTTCGTCGAGGACGCCCAGTGCGTACGGCCAGAGCTCGTCGATCGCTTCGTCGAGGCGCGTGTGCCCCTCGTCGGTCGCGAGCAGGCGGTCGATCCACATCTCGGCGTGCATGCGGTGGTACGCCTCCTCGCGGTCGATCTTGGCCGCGAGGCCCGCGATCTCCTGATCGTCCGAGGCCTTGAGCGCGGCGAGGCGGATCTCGTCCGCCGTCTCGTAGAGCCAGTGTCGCGCGATCGTTCGCGCCCACTCCAGGCGACGAAGCTCGACGAGCGGGGCCGAGCGGTACTCCTCCGGCCTGCGGTCGAACGCGAGCTCGTCGGCCGTGGTGCCGAGCTCGGCGGCGGCAAGCTCGTACAGGGCACGTGCGTGGCCGATCTCGTTCTGCGCGATGGAGGAGAACGCGACGTCCTCTTCCAGAAACGGTGCGATGCCGGTCCACTCCGAGTTGCGCCAGCCGAGGATCAGCTCGTCGTCGGCGAGTGCGAGCAGGAGGTCGGTGCGGTCACTCATTCGCTGCGCCCGGTGCCATGTCGAGCGTTCCGGCGCGCTCCCGCGCCTCGTGCAGCCGCGCCTTGATCGAGTAGCCGTCCACGCGCCGGTACTTCATCTCGAACTCGTCGGGGAACTCGTCGATCTCGCTCACGGCGTCGCGCGGAACCAGCCAGAGCGCCACCGACTCCTGGCGCCTCGCGTACTGCTCGCGGGCGTAGATCTCGGCGAACGTCCCGTCGGGCGCGGTCACCGAGCCCGCATGTTGAAACGGCTGGCCCTTGCGTTCCTGCCGGAAGACCTCGAAGACCACTACGCAGCCTCCGCGAGCACCACCCGCTCGACCCAGGCCACGTCCTCGCGTGACAGCCGCCTGAACGCAAGGCGCTCCGCCGACGCCGGCCCGTGTCCGGTGACGACCGAACGCAGGTCGTCCCAGTCGGGCTCGGTGTAGAGCCACGTTCCCGTCTCCTCGTCCTTGCGCAGCGCGGGATCCGGGATGGACAGACCGAGCTCACGGATCTGCGGCACGTAGCCGTCGAGGAACTGCTGGCGCGCCTCCTCGTTGGCCTGGCTCTTGATCCGCCAGACGAACATCGGATCCTCCTCGGCCGGGATCTGGTTGCCGTGGAACTGCATCAGCGGCGCCCACCAGCGGTCGAGTGCCTCCTGCACGAGTGCGAACTGCTCCTCGGTGCCCGTGACCAGCGTGAGGATCACGTCGCGGCCGTGGAGGATGTGGAACGACTCCTCCCAGCAGATCTTCTTCATGATCCGGGCGTACGGCGCGTAGGAGCACTTGAGAAGCGCCTTCTGCGAGACGATCGCGGCTGCGTCGACGAGCCAGGCGATGACGCCGACGTCGCCCCAGGTCTTCGTCGGGTAATGGAAGACGTTGTGGAACTTCGACTTGCCAGAGACGAGGTCGTCGAGGCAGGCGCTCCGTGGCTTGCCGAGATCCTCGACGACGCGGTAGATGAGCTGCGCGTGCCCGACCTCGTCCTGGATCTTCGCGGTGAGCGCGAGCTTTCGCTGCAGCGTCGGCGCGCGGAGGATCCAGTCGCGCTCGGGGAGGACTCCCATCAGCTCGGAGTTGCCGTGCATCTCGATGAACTTGATCAGGCGAGCGCGGTACTCGTCGGGCATCCAGTCGCCGGTCTCCACCTGCCCGTCGGACTGGACGTACTCGAGGAACTCCTGGGTGCGCGTATCCACCATCGCTGGCCTCCCTACCGAACGGTCGTTAGCATCAAAGCACATGGCGACCCCGCGGCGAGAGGCACTCACCCGTGAAGCGGCCCGTCTGTTCGCAGAGCGCGGCTTCCACGGCACCTCGATGGGCGATCTCGCAGACGCGCTCGGAGTCCAGAAGGGCTCGCTCTACTCGCTGACCGGCTCGAAGCAGGAGCTGTTGTTCGACGCGATGCGGGAGGGCGCGCAGGCGTTCCATGCTGCGCTCGATGGCGTGCCCGAGGAAGCCGGTGCAGTCGAGCGCGTGCGGCTCGCCCTACGCGGCCATCTCCGCGTCGTCGCCGATCAGCTCGACGTCGCGACGGTCTTCACGCGTGAGTGGCGCTACGTCGAAGGCGATCAACGCGACGAGATCCTGGTGGAGCGGCGACGCTACGAGGAGCGGTGGCGTGCTCTCTTTCGCGAGGGCGTGGAGTCGGGTGACCTCCGCACGGATCTCGACTCGGGCGCGGCGACGCTGCTCGTCCTCTCGGCAGCGAACTGGGCGTACACCTGGCTCGAGCCGGGCCGCGACACGGACGAGCTCGCCGACCGCTTCACGGCGATCCTCGTCGATGGTGTGCGCGGCTACGCGACGCCTGTCTGAGCAGGTCGTAGCTGGTTGACACCACCGGAACGGGTGGTAGCGTGAATCGCGTGGAGGATCAGCTCGTCGGCACGCTGTCGGACCTCGGGCTGACGAACTACGAGGCCCGTGTCTACCTCGCGCTCACGCGGCGCGGCTCGTCGACCGCGGCGGAGACCGCACGCGTGGCCGGCATCCCTCGGCAGCGCATCTACGACGTGCTCGCGAGCCTCGTGACGCGCGGGCTCGCCTCCTCGCGCCCCGGCCAGGTGACGAAGTACGTCGCGACACCCCCATCCGAGGCGGTCGAGCGCCTCGTCTCCGATCACCGCCAGCGGCTGGAGCAGCTCGAGCGCGAGTCGCGCATGCTCGCCGAGTCGCTGAAGCCGGCGTTCGACGCAGGGCAGGAGCACACGGATCCCCTCGAGTACATCGAGGTGCTTCGCGACCGGCGCGCGATCAACCAGCGCTTCGGTGAGCTGCAGGCCGGGATCGAGCACGAGATCCTCGTTTTCACGAAGCCGCCCTACGCAACACCTCCGGAGGAGAACGTCGAGGGGCTCGAGGTCACGCAGTCGCACGACGTGTATGCCGTGTACGAGCTCTCCATCTTCGACGACCCCGTGAACGTCGAGGGCGTGCGCCGCTTCGTCGAGGCGGGTGAGCAAGCGCGCTTCGTCGAGGAGCTCCCGCTCAAGCTGGTGATCATCGACGAGCGCATCGTGCTGTTCGGGATGGAGGATCCCGTCGCGGCCGGGCCGGATCTGACCATGCTGGTGGTCGAGCATCCGGCGCTCGCGAAGGTCCTCAGGATCGCGTTCATGTATGTCTGGGGCGAGGGCATGACCTTCGACGAGGCGTACGCGACGATGACCGCCGGCGAAGCCCGAATCGCGTCGGGCTGACCGTGCGCGGCTTCTGCGGACGCCCCGTCTCCTGCGTCGCGCTCCTCCTGCTCACGGTCAGTGGTTCACGATTAGACAGCGGAGGAGTACCGCTGTCAAGTATTGACACCCTGACGAGTGGTGTGTTAGCGTCGCCGCCACGTACCACGTTGCGTGGTGTCAGCTACTCGGGAGGCTAGGCAAATGCGCAAGCGATTCGGGTTGGTTGCGGTGATCGCCGCGATCGCCCTGCTCGTCGGAGCGCCGGTCGTCAGCACGGGCGGCGCGAGCCCAGGGGACACGAAGCGGTACCTCGTCGTCTTCTCGGGCGACTACGCCGTCGACTCGACGTATGCCGTCGGCGGCGGCTACGCGGTTCTGTGCAACTACGCCGTTGCGTCGGGCTACGCGGTCGGGTGCAACTACGCGGTTGGCTCGGGCTATGCGGTCGCGCACGACTACGCCGTCTCGCTCGTCACAGCGGCGGGCGGAACGGTGGCGAACGACATGCTGAACCAGATCGGCGTGCTCGCGGTCGACTCCTCGAACGCGCTGTTCGCCGATCTCATGCGGACCTATGCGGTCGTGCAGGAGGTCGGTCAGGACTTCGCCGCCTCGCGTGTGCCGGACGGCGGGCCGGAGCAGACGGCTGATCCGATGGAAGCTCTGCAGTGGGGCATGAAGCAGATCCAGGCACCGGAGGCGCATGCCATCCAAGCCGGCGCGCGTTCGGTCCAGGTGGGGATCCTCGACACTGGCATCGACGGTGCTCACCTCGACTTCAAGGATGATCCGGCCAATCCGCTGAGCCCCTCGAACGTCGACTGCGCGAACGGGCGGAACTCGATCACATTCGTGCCAGACGGCGGGCCCGGAGTTGGCGTCGAGGACCCGTGCATCGACAACGGGTTCCACGGAACGCATGTCGCGGGCATCGTCGGCGCGCAGGCGAACGGGCACGGGGTCGTCGGTGTCGCCCCGAACGTGACGTTGATACCCGTGAAGGTCTGCGACTCCAGCGGCTACTGCTACGCGAGCGCAGTCGTCGACGGCATCACGTACGCGGGCGACAAGAAGTTCGAGGTCATCAACATGAGCTTCTTCGTCGACGACGACACCTTCCAGGTGTCGACCGAGTTCAAGTGCATGGACGACCCGCAGCAGCGCGCTTTCCGACGTGCGGTCGAGCGAGCGATCCAGTACGCACGGACACAGGGCGTCGTCCCTGTCGCTGCGCTGGGCAACTCGGATCAGGACCTCGCGCAACCGGTGAACAAGGACACCGGCGAAGACATTCCGAACTCATGTGAGGTCGTGCCCGCAGAGAGCGCCGGCGTGATCGGGACGGCGGCGCTTGGGAGCTCGAAGCAGAAGGCCTCGTACTCGAACTACGGGACAGGTGCTGCCGATGTGACGGCACCTGGGGGCACGAGCACCGGGAATCCGGCGACCGGCGTGTACTCGACCTTCCCGGGTAACACCTGGGCCGCGATCTCCGGGACCTCGATGGCTTCACCCCATACGGCCGGCGTGGCGGCGCTGATCGTCAGCCAGTTCGGCACCCTCGGGGCCGACGGCGACGTGAAGCTGTCGCCGACCGCGGCCGAGAGCATCCTGCAGGGGACGGCTGTCGACCAGGGCTTGACCGGGTACGACAAGTGCTTCGGCCACGGGCGCATCAACGCGCTGCGGGCGGTGCAAAAGCAAACGGGGAACGCCTACGACGCCGTGGCGCCGTTCTGCCCGGAGTACCAGGAGTAAAGGGCCGCACACCGCCCTGAGTAGCGCTCCCGAGCGCTGGCAACGGCGGACGGCCCGCTGGTCGGGCCGTCCGCCGAAGTCCACGAACGAGAGGGGTAACGGTCATGAGGAAGCGAATCGGACGGCTCGGGGCACTCGCCCTGATCGCCTCCCTCGGATTGACGACGACAGCAGCCGGTCACGAGCTCGACCACCCCGCGCCGGCGTTCGCACCAACCCTTCCGCCCGCGCCGACGTTCATCTCGAGCCCGGCCGGGAAGTGGGAGCTCGTCGCGACGATTCCGACCGGTAACCCGCACACCGACCTCGACTTCTTCACGCGTGGGAATGAGATCTACGCGGCGGTGGGAACCCTCGGGAACGGCGCGAATGCGGGCGGCCAGACCATCGTCCGGCTGACGCAAGGCGGCGAGGTCACGTCCACGAGCCCGGCGTTCGTCTCCGCCCACCCGTCCGCCACCTGCATCAGCGAACCGAGCCGCGCGCTCGGCCTGCAGCACGATGTCGAGGTGACGCCGAAGGGCAACGTCATCTTCAACACCGTCTTCCCGGCCGGTGTCGCGCCCGTGACGTCCGACGCCCAGCTCGTGCTGGATGCGACCGACGCGAAGGGCCGCTGCCATGACTCGGCGACTCTCGGCGTCTCCGGCTCCGACGCGCAAGGCGGGCTCGAGATCGTGGACGTCACGAACCTCGCGGACCCGGTCGAGCTCGCGCTCACGAGCCACATCGGGCAGGCGCACACGGTGAACGTCGACCCGAAGCGGCCGCACATCGCCTTCGCGGTGACCTCCGACTCTGTCGGAGTCACCTGCAACGCGGGCGACACGAACTGCACGCGGGCGAACGGCCTCAACCTCGACGGCTTCGAGGTGATCGACCTCTCGTCGTGCATGAACTTCTCGGAGCTCACCACGGTCGCGATGCGACGAATGAGCTGCCGCCCGCAGGTCTACCGCTACCGCTACCCGGACGCGCTCGTCGCGCTCGGACACACCGTGGACGCGCTCTCAGGCTGCCACGAGCTCGAGATCTACCCGGACGACCGGCTCACCTGCGCGAGCATCAACGCCTCCCTCGTGTTCGACCTGAGCGGGGCATTCGACGACCGCGGCACGCCGGGCGACTACACGGACGACACGCCGAGGGGCACGCCGCTGCCGTGCCGCACCCGGAACACGAGCTCGGCGGTCTTCGCGACCGCCGCGAAGGTCATCGACTGCGTCGACCGCGACCCGGCGACGCCGGGCAACGACCTCGACCTTGCGAGCTACACCGCGCCGTCGCTCGAGGGCGTCGTCTACGTGGGCAGCGCCTTCCACCAGGGCCGCGGCGGCCCGCACGATTCGACTGCCGACGTCGACGTGAGCCACGAGGCCGAGCTCTCGGCATCGGGCAGGCTCCTGCTCGTGACGGACGAACGCGGCGGCGGGGTCACCCCCCCCGGCGCGACGTGCTTGACCTCCCCGCTCGACAATCCAAGCGGGAACGGCGGCATCCACGCTTATCGGACGGACAGCCTCCTCACGAGCTCGCCGAACGACCCGGCTGTCGCCTGGAGCTCGTACGCCCAGAAGCCGGGAGGTGGGAAGGCGATCTACCGAGCGCCGATCAACACGGGTCCGCAGGCGACGGTCTGCACCTCGCACGTGTTCCACCAGATCCCCGGGCAGAACCGCATCTTCATGGGCTGGTACTCCCAGGGGACGCAGGTCGTCGACTTCGTCGAGCACCCGGACGGGACGGTGGAGTTCAAGCAGGCGGGCTACTTCATCCCGGCGAACGCGAACACATGGACATCGGCGGTCTTCAAGATGAAGGAGAACGTCGACGGCACCTTCACGTACTGGGGCGCGACCGGCGACTTCTTCCTCGGTAGCGCCGGGCGAAGCGCGATCGACATCTGGAAGGTGACGCTGCCGCCGCCGCCGAGGCCGTTCGGCCAGGAGCAACCAGCGGTGGGCGATGCGACCACCGGCGGTGGCTGGCTCGAAGACCGGAACGGCAAGAAGATCAACGTCGCGTTCCACGCGAAGAAGGTCGGATCCGGCTTCGACGGCAGGCTGCAGCTGAACGACAAGCCCGACGGGGTCAAGATCGATCTCACCGAGGTGACGTTCCTCGGAGCGGTCGGAGGCGGATGCGAGCCCATCCAGGAATCTGGTCGCTCGCTCGAGCTCCAGGGCAGGGGCACCTTCAACGGCGCCTCAGCGACGTTCCGCGCCTGCGTCCAGGACACGGGAGAGACCGGGAGCGGCGGGCCCGGCAACCAGGATCTCTTCGTCCTTCGGTGCACGAGCGGCTGCACCTACGACACACGCAACCGCACGTCGGACAGCGCCCTCGACGGTGGAAACCTCCAGGTGCGCCGTGCAGGCGGCGGTGCGACCGCCGAGCAAACGACGGTGAACCTCGACCCGGTGCTGCTCACGTCCGGGTCGGCAGGACAGACGCAGGCGTTCAGCGTCACCGCGTACGACGGAAACCAGACCCCTCTCTCGGGCGCGACCGTCACACTGACGCGAACGACGGCGAGCGGGAGCCAGACGTTCACGGCGATCACGGGAGCGCTCGGGATCGCGAGCCTTCCGGTCGTGCTCGGCACGGAGACCGCCGAGTACGTCGCGACCGTCGGAACCGTGTCGTCGAACGCGATCGAACTGACGCTCGGACCGTAGGCTCCTGCTAACGGGGCTCGCCTCGGCGGGCCTCGTTAGCGATTGACACCCCGATGAGTGGTGTGTTACCGTTCGCACGTGGAACCACTACAAGGGGTGGCAGTTCCGTGAGCTGCGTGTCACCGGACTCGAGGAGGTCGTGATGCACCCGCGCCGCGTCTCGTTGTACGCCTTCGCCGTCGCGAAGGCATCTCGTTTGCTGAAGTTTCTGCTACCGACAGCTCTCGCACTCGCCGCGCTCTTCACCGCCGGCGCGAGCGTCGCCTCGACGCCCGCCGCGAGCTCGTTGACCGTGCCCTCGACGGCCGGGCAGACCGTGACGTCGACGTGGACCGGGACAATTCCAGCTGGCGCGAACGCGACGAGCAGCTGCGCCGGCTTCGAGGCGATCTCCGACCGTCACGACGTGACGATCAACGTCCCGCCGGGGACCTACGACACGATCGACGCGGCGTTCAAGTTCACGATCACCTGGGCTGACGCGACGCAGGACGAGATCCTCACCGTGCTCGATCCCCAGGGCGAGGAGATCGACTCGAGCGACGGTGGGACGAACGTCGAGACCGTGAACGCGAACAGCCTGCCCGCCGGCACCTACGCCGCGCTCGCATGTCCGTTCGCCGCACTCGCTCCGGTTACCTACACGGGCAAGCTCGAGATCACGACGAGCGCGCGCAGCTCCGAGCCGTCGCTGCCGTCGGCATCCGCGCAGGGCCTCGCGTTCACGGCGTCGGTCGCTGCCGACAACCAGCGCGACCAGGCCGAGCCGCTCCTCGAGATCGACAAGGCCGGCAACGTCTACGACTGCGGCCCCACCGGCTTCTCGAACGCGTCCGACTACGCGCAGGTGTCGCCGGTCACGCAGGGCGGCGACCAGTTCCACCTCCTCGGCACGCCTCCGCGCGGGCAGCAGAGCTCGGGCGGCGGCGGCGACTGCGGCCTCGCCTTCGGGACGACGAAGAACGGCGCCGGCCACTATCAGTACGCCTACACGGGCCTCGGGCCGCTCACCGGGTTCGCGACCTCGACCTCGCCGAACTCCGGCAGGAGCCTCGCGACCGGGACCCCCTTCGGGAACGGGGTGACCGACGAGGGCGGCGGCGCCGATCGGCAGTGGATGACGTTCGTCGGCGCGCAGGAAGTGCTGCTCATCTACAACCAGCAGCAGCCCCGCAACGTCGTCGTGCAGCGCTCGACGGACGGCGGCCTGACCTACGGCCCGTTCGCCGAGCGGGCGGCGCGCAACCCGCGCTTCCCCGGCCCGATCCGCTACATCGAGCCGATGGCCGGGCTCCCGAACGGGCTCGTCTACTTCCCGTGGGACCGCGGCGCGCCCACCGGGAGCCAGATCAACATCTCCTTCTCGACCGACAAGGGCCTGACGTGGCGCAACTGCGGTGGCGCCCTCGCGCCGGGCACGACGACGCTCTTCGTCACCGCCGACCACGACTCGGCCGGGAACATCTACCTCGTGTACGGCGAGAACGCGAAGTTCCACACGTACATGATCACGACGAGTGCCTCGAAGCTGACCAGCGCGACCCCCGCGTGCGCCGATCCCGCTCTGACGACGAACCTGCCTCCGATGCGGACGGACCTCTTCACCGCGCCGGTGCAGGTCGATCGTGACGGTGTCCGCTCGACCGTGTTCCAGCGGGTGACCGCCGGCAGCGAGCCTGGCAGGGTGGCCGTCGTGTTCGCGGGCACGGAGACCGACGGGAACCCGAACGTCGGCACGTTCAAGGCGACGTGGGACATCTACGTGAATCAGTCGCTCAACGCGACCGCGGCCGACGCCACGTTCAGCCAGGTCAAGGCGACGACGCATCCGTTCCACTACGACTCGATCTGCCTGAACGGCCTCGGCTGTGACCTCGCCGTGCCGCCGGGAGACCGGTCGATGGCGGACTTCTTCGCGCTCGACTACAACCCGGTCGACAAGCGGATCTACGTCACCTTCAACCGCTCGAACAAGAAGCCGGACGAGTCGGTCGGGCACGTCGCGTCGCCGATGGTGGTCACGCAGATCGCCGGGCCCAGCCTCGGCGGCGGGACGATCTCGGTGGCGGACCGGACACCGCTTCGCACGTCGTCGACGGACAAGACGGGTGACGCGCTCTCGGGCTACTCGTTCCTCGGTGGGCCGACGCCGCCACCCGAGGCGCTCAGCCCGCAGACAAACGAGCCTGCGGGTGACTTCTCCTCGGCGACGATCGGGCCCGAGCTCGACCTCGTGGACAACTCCCAGGTCGCGAACGGCGGCTTCACGGTCACCTTGAGAGTCGCCGACCTCTCGACGACGTCGCTCACGAACACGCTGGCCAGGACGGGCTCGCAGTCGCTGCTCTGGATCTGGCGGTTCACGAACGGCTATCAGGACGCAGCGGCGGCCGCCCGCTGGAACCCGGCGCAGGGCTTCACCTACGGCTTCAACGATTACACGACCGGAGCTGCCCCGTGTCTCGTCGGCGAGTCCAACGGCGACAAGTGCATCCTCTACCCGGGCGACCAGCCGATCCAGGGCCAGGTCGACCAGGGGACGGGGACGATCCGGCTCAGCGTCCCGCGCTTCCTGCTCAGGGCTCTGAGCGGGCCGACCGGCCCGGGCCAGCGGCCTGCCGAGGCGGCTGCGACCGCCGGCTCGAGGCTGTACGACGGGACAGCGTTCTCGCTCGGGAACGCGGTCTCGCCCGTGCAGACCCTGCAGTCGTTCCTCTACCCGCTCGACAACACGCCGTCCATGGACTTCCTGATTCCGTCCGGCGGCGGGGGCGGTGGAGGTGGCGGCGGAGGCGGCGCCCTGTGCAAGGTGACGGGTGGCGGCTCCATCCCCTCGGGCAAGTTCACGCTGAGCGTCCACGCGACGGTGCCCCCGAAGGGCAACACCGCCTACCGTGATCCCATGACGGACTTCAACTCGAAGTCCATCGCGTCGATCTCGTGCGCGGCCCAGAGCGCGACGATCCTCGGTTCGGGGACTAACAACGGCGACGCCGTCCGTTTCGAGCTCCGCGTCGAGGACAAGGGCGAGGCCGGGACGGGCGACACCTACCGGCTCGACCTCTTCCCCGGTGGAATGCGGCAGGGGACGCTCACGAAGGGCAACATCCAGGTCCATACGAAGTAATCTCGAAGGAGGAGGCCGGGGCTCTCCCCGGCCTCCTCCGCCGGACCCGATGCCCTCGATCGCCAAACGCCGAAGCTTCGCCGCGCTCCTCGCCGTCTCCGGTGCGCTACTGGCCGGGTGCGGCGACGACGGCGCGCTTACGAAGGTGGAGTACGAGGAGAAGGTCCGCTCGACGTACGCCGAGGTGCAGGAGGCGTTCGCGCGGACGAACGTCCCCTTGCTCGAGGAACTCGCCGTCCGCCTCGAGGACGCGCAGGATGCGCTGCGGGCCGCCGCGGACGAGCTCGAGGGCGTCGAGCCGCCGGAGGAGGTGGAGACGGAGCACACCGAGGTCGTCGCGGGGCTGCGCGCGTACGCCGAGGATCTGAACCGGCTTCGCAACGCAGCCGAGCAGGGCGACGAGCGGACGGTCGAGGAATTCAACGCGCGGATCGCGACGAACCGCTCGGTGGAGCAGATCGCCGAGGCGGCCGAGCGCATGAAGTTCAAGGGCTACGACCTCGGCCCGATCGCCGAGGAGTAGAGACGAGGGCGAGGCAAGCGTCGCGACTACACCACGAACGCGTGTCGCCAGCGGCGCACGATGCGGTACTGGACGTACACGATCGCGGCCGTGACGACGAACATGACGAGAGTCGCCGCTGCCGCGTACCCGTACCGCAGGTACTCGAACGCGTTCGCGTATGCGAACACCGGCAGGTAGGTCGTCGCATATGGCGGTGGGCCGCCCTCGGTCACGATGAGTGCGGGGACGAACGTCGCCTGGAAGCTGAAGATCGTGTCGCGAAAGAGGAGCAGGAGGAGGGTCGGCGCGATCAGCGGCAGCGTGACTCGTCCGAAGACGTACCAGGGCTTCGCGCTCTCGAGCGCGGCGAGCTCGTACAATTCGCCCGGCAGACTCTGGCGCGTCGCGAGGACGACGAGGAACCCCTCGCCGATCACGAAGAGGCTCATCACGATGATTGCCCACTGGGCTGCTCGCGGGTCCGTCATCCACTGTGGCGTCGGCCCGCCGAGCGCGTCGAGGACGAGGTTGAGCGGCCCGTAGAGCGGGTTGAAGATCCATAGCCAGAGGAGTGCGTACGCGACGTCGGGGACCACCGACGGCAGGTACACGCTCGTGCGGGCCGAGCCGGCGCCGCGGAAGCGGCGGTGGAGAAGGAGCCCGAGTGCAAGCGCGCCGGCGAGTCGTAACGGAACGGCGAACGCCATGAACATGAGCGAGTTGCGAATCGAGATCCGGAACACCTCGTCGTCCCAGAGCTCGCGGAAGTTGTCGAGGCCGACGAAGCGAGGCGAGCGAATGAGGTCGTACTCCGTGAGCGCGAGCCCGAACGTCACGACGGCCGGAACCCCGATCAGGACGGTGAGCCCGAGCAGGAACGGGGCGAGCATCAGCGCGAGTTGACGCGTGTCGCGATCGCGCATCAACGGCGGATTCCCCCGAGCGCGACTCCGGTCTCGCGCTCGAAGATGTAGAGGTTCCTGGCCGCAATGTGAATCCGCACCGTCGCACCCGGCTCGAGCGCGAGCCCGGGTGACACGCGCGCGACGAGGCGGGTCCCGGAAGCGCGCACGTGCGCGAACGTCTCGCTTCCCGCGTCCTCGACGACGTCGACGATCGCAGAAACACCGTCGCCGCTTCGCACCACAGCGACGTGCTCGGGCCGAATGCCGATCTCGACGGCCGCCCGGGACCCGAGCCGAAGAACCTCCGGATCGAAGGCGAACGGCCCCGCGCGCAGGAACCCGTCCTCCAGCGCGGCCGGCAGCATGTTCATGGGCGGGCTGCCGACGAACCGCGCGACGAAGCGGTTGGAAGGGCGCTCGTAGATTTCCGCCGGCGTTCCGACCTGCTGGAGGACGCCGGCGTCGATGACGGCGACGCGCGTCCCGAGGGTGAGCGCCTCGAGCTGGTCGTGCGTGACGTGCACCATCGTCGTACCGAGCGTCGCGTGCAATCGCTTGAGCTCTGCGCGGGTGTCGACGCGGAGCTGCGCGTCGAGGTTCGAGAGCGGCTCGTCCAGGAGGAAGACGTCCGGGCGGCGTGCCAGGGCGCGAGCGAGTGCCACGCGCTGCCTCTCCCCGCCCGAGAGCTCGTGCGGCTTGCGCCCGAGGAGTGCGTCGCAGCCCACGATGCGCGCCGCGTCCTCCACGGCACGGACGGTGTCGCCACGCGGCACGCCGCGCGCTCGCAGCCCGAAGCCGATGTTCTCGCCGACGGTGAGATGAGGGAAGAGCGCATAGCTCTGGAAGACCATCGAGACGTTCCGCTCTGCCGGCGCGAGCCGGGTGACGTCTCGCGTGCCGATGTGGACGGTGCCTGCGGTTACCTCCTCGAGACCTGCCGCGAGCCGCAGCGCCGTGCTCTTCCCGGAGCCCGACGGCCCGACGAAAACGAGGAGCTCGCCGTCGGCCACGTCGAGCTCGAGGCCGCGGAGCGCTGCGACGTCGCCGTAGTCCTTGCGGACAGCGGCGTACACCAGTCCGGCCATCAGCGTTCCGCGCGGGCGAAGATGTCGCGCGTGCGCTCGTCGAGCTGGCGGCTGACGACGTCCGAAGGGACGTTCTCGTAGAGCCCGCCCTCGAGAATTCCCTCCGAAGCGTCCTCGATCTCGGGCCATGTCGAGATGCTCGGCACTTGGCGAATGAACGGGATCGTGTCTAGGAAGACGCGTGAGCTCGCCGGCTTCGCGTTCGGGTCGAGGAACGCGTCCGACCTCGAGACCTCGATCAGCGACGGGACGGTCCTCCCACTCGCCGCGGTGATGCGCTGTCCCCGGGCGCCGAGCGCGAACTCCATGAACCGCCACGCGGCGTCCTTCTCCTTCGACGCTCGCGTCAGGCAGTACGCGTCCGAGTGGAGGATCCCGGACCGCTCGCGGTGACGCGGAAGCGCGGCGACGTCCCAGTCGAAGTCCGTGATCGTGCGAAACGTCGGCGTCGCGCGGCGCGACGAGAGCACCATCGCGGTCCGGCCGTTCAGGAAGCGCGACTCGTCGTCCTCCGACTCGATCTCCTCCTCGGTGGGGACGACGATGTGGAGCTGGCGCAGCTCGAAGAACTTCCGCAGCGCGTCCTGCGCCGCGGCGGTATCGAGCGTGAAGCGCGTCGGGTGCTCGACGTCGTCGACCACCTCGCCACCGTTCGACCAGACGAACGGCGCGATACGGATGAGCGTCGGCTCGACACCGAGGCCGTACTGATCGACGTTGCCGTCGCCGTTCTCGTCTCGCGTGAGGCGGATCGCCTTCTCGACCATCTCGTTCCACGTCCAGCCGCGACGCGGCTCCTCGACGCCCGCCTTCCGAAAGAGGTCGCGGTTGTAGTAGACGACGAGGCTCGAGATGTTTTGCGGCAGGCAGACGAGCTCGCCGTCGATGCGGAATGCGTCGAGCGCCTTCGCATAGAAGTCGCCCTCGACGAATGCGTCCGAGCCGTCGAGCCGTCCCTGGATCGGCTCGAGCACGCCGCGCACGGCGAACTGCCCGAAGAAGCGGTAGTTGATGAGGAAGAGGTCGGGCGGCTGGCCTCCGGCGAACGACGTCGAGAGCCGCGCGATGAGATCGTCGCGATCGCTCGCCTCGACAAGCGTGACCGGGACGTCCGGCTCGACTTTCCGGAACTCCGAGACGACGTTCCGGAACGCGCGGAGCTCGGCAGGGTCTCCGAAGACGAGGAAGCGGACCTCGCCCGATACGCCGCCGCCCGAGCACGACGCGCCGGCGAGGGCGACGAGTGCCGACAGAAGCAGCGCGGGGAGCGTCCGGGCCTTGCGAAGATGCGAGCGCATGCGTGCGGCTCTCCTCGTCCTCGGCGCAGCCCTGTCGGTCGCGGGCACGGCCTGCGGAGGAAGCGACGGCGGCACGACGGCCGGCGTCGACGATGCGCCGCGCACGCTTCCAGCGTGCGCGAACGCGGGCGCCGGGGTGTCGCCCCCGGAGGGATTCCCGACGGACTTCCCGCTCCCGTCAGGCACCGTGTTCACCTCCGCCGAGAGCCCGTTCGAGGGCCAACTCGTCCTCATCGGCGCTATTCCCGGCGACCTGCAGGAGGCCGCGGGCTACTTCGGAGACGCGCTTCCGGAGCAGGGTTACGAGGTCGGTATCGGAGACGCGGAAGGCATCGAGTCCGAGGCGCCCTTCACCGGGAACGGCTTCCGCGGCAAGTGGCGCGTCAACGGCATCCCCGACTGCGATGCGGTCAAGCTCACGCTCGTCCTGATCGAGCAGTCCTAGCGTCATCGTCCGAGCCATCCTCGCGTCCCCTCCTGGAGGAAGAGCCGTTGTACGAAGAGGAACGCGATGACGACGGGCGCCGTCGCGATCACGGCACCGGCGAGCAGCACCGGGAAGTCCTGGCGGTCGAGCTGCGCGAGGGCCTTCAATCCGAGCGGTAGCGTGAAGAGGCTCTCGTCGAACAGGTAGATGAGCGGATCGAGGAAGTTGCTCCACGTCACGACCCCGGCCAGGACGGCGACGGCGACGGTCACGGGCCGAGCGAGCGGGAGTGCGACACGCCACCAGGTCGCAAGCGGCGACAGGCCCTCGAGGCGGCACGCTTCGTAGAGCTCGGTCGGTATCCGGCGGAACGCCCAGTAGAAGAGGAGCACGTAGAAGGGAGACGTGCCGATGAGCGCCGTCGCTACGAGCGGCACGTAGGTGTTCGTGAGCCCGAGCCACGAGAAGAGCGCGAAGCGTGGGACGAGCAGCGCGGTGATCGGAACCATCAGCGAAACGAGCGAGACGCCGACGAGCAGCGCGCGTCCCCGCTGCGGCAGTCGGGCCATCGCGAATCCGGCCCACGACGCACAGAGGAGGGTCAGCGGGACGACGAGCGCCACGACGAGCGCGGAGTTGAGCGCGTACCGGCCGAGATCGACGAGCTCGACGGCGCGCTCGTAGCTGGCGATCGTGGGCTCGGCCGGGACGAGCTCGGGCGTGCGCGGCGGCGGGAGCCCTGGGCGCCGCAGCGATCCGGAGAACATGTACACGAGCGGGAGGAGAAAGATCGCCGACACGAGCAGCGCGGCGATCACGCGCGGTGTGCTCCGATCGTTGCGGATCATCGGCTCCATCCTCTCTCGCGCTTCGTCGTCATGCTGACCCGACATGACACCTCGTTCAGTGGTGTCACATTGAACCATACGGCCGAGCCACTCGCCTGGGCACGGTCGTGTCGCCATGATGCGCCCTGTGCGTGCGTTGCTCGTCGTTAATCCGTTCGCGTCCGGGGTGGACGAGCATCGGCTCGCGGCGGTGCAGGCGGCGCTTCCTGACGGAACCGAGACCCGGCTCACCACGGCTGCCGGTGAAGCCACGGAGATCGCGCGGGCGGCCCGTGACGTCGAGGCCATCTACGTCCTCGGGGGCGACGGGACGTACAACGAGGTCCTGAATGGGATCCAGGTGGACGTGCCGCTCGGCTTCCTCCCCGGAGGCGGCACGAGCGTGCTCCCGCGCGCGCTCGGGCTCCCGCGCAATCCCGTCGATGTCGCCAGGCGCGTGTCCCAGGGTCGCACGCGACGAATCGGACTGGGTCGCGTCAACGGGAGGCGCTTCGGATTCAGTGCCGGCCTCGGCTTCGACGCGGAGCTCGTCCGCCGCGTGGACGAGCTCGGGCGTAGCCCCGACGGGCGTCGCCCCGGCGACATGACTTTCATGCGGGTCGCCGCCTCGGTGCTCAGAGAGCGCCACGCACGCTTCGACGAGCAGGTCGAGATCGAGGGAGCCGGGCGGGCCGCATTCGTGCTCGTCGCGAACTGCTCGCCATACACGTACTCGGGAGCGGTCGCGCTCGACCTGGTGCCGGGCGCGAACTTCGACGTGGGCCTGGCGTACCTCGCGCCCGTGACCGTGCGCGCGCGCGATCTCCCGCGGTTCGTCGTCCACGGCGTGCGCGGCAGCGGCCTGAAGGAGGGCAAGGCGCTCACGGGACGTGACCTCGACCGCATCATCGTTCGCTGTGACCGGCCGCTGCCGCTCCAGGTCGACGGCGAGGACGCGGGTGACGTCGTCGAGGCCGTCTACGAGGCGGAGCGCGACGCCGTGACCGTTCTGGTCTAGGGCGAGGTAAGCCTCGCCCCTACAATCGCACCCGATGATCCGCGTGCTCCCCGTCGAAGGAGACCTGCGCCGCGTCATCGGTGACGGCGAGAAGATTCCTGACGGCGAGGTCGACGGGCTCGGCGCCGACGAGCTTCTCGCCCTCCATCGTAACCTCGTGCTCCTGCGCACGTACGACGAGCGCTCTGTGATCTACCACCGGCAGGGCCGGATCGGCACCTATGCGATCTTCTGGAATCACGAGGCCATGCAGGTGGGCTCGGTGTTCGCGCTCGCCGATCGCGACTGGATCTTCCCGGCCTACCGGGAGTCCGCGATCGGGCTCCTCCGCGGGATGCCGGTCTCGACCGTGCTGTCGTGGTGGCGCGGGCATCCGGCGGGCTGGTGGAACCCGCGGGACTTCAACGTTGCCTCGATCTGCGTGCCGATCGCGACGCAGGTTCCGCATGCCGTGGGGTTCGCGTGGGGCTCGCGTCTGAAGGGCGAGGATCGCGTCGCGCTCACGCTGTTCGGCGACGGCGCGACCTCCGAAGGCGCTTTTCACGAGGCTGCGACCTTCGCCGGCGTGATGAAGGCGCCCGTCGTGCTTTTCTGCAACAACAACTACTGGGCGATCTCGACGCCGCTCTCGAAGCAGACGGCCGCGGAGACCCTCGTCGCTAAAGCTGCCGGCTACGGCATCCCGGGCGTCCGCGTGGACGGGGGTGACGTGCTGGCGGTCTACGAAGCGACGCGCGACGCAGTCGAACGAGCGCGAACGGGCGACGGACCGACTTTCATCGAGGCGGTCTCGTACCGCGCGGCGCCGCACGCGACCGCCGACGACCCGTCTCTCTACGTCGACGCGGAGCGCGTGGAGGAAGAACGGGAGAACGAGTGCGTGGGTCGCTACGAGCGATATCTGCGACGGCTCGGCGTCCTCACCGACGGGCACGCGGAGGCCGTGAGGTCGGAAGCGCTCGAGCTGATGCGCGCCGGAATCGCGGCCGCGGAGGCCGAGCCGCCTGCCGATCCGTCGCTCGTCTTCGAGCACGCCTACGCCGACCCTCCGCCCTCGCAGGCGCGCGATCTCGCGGAGCTGAAGAGGATCCTCGGCACGTGAGCGAGCGATTCCTCGTCGAGGCCGTCAACGACGCGCTCCACGTCGAGATGGAGCGCGACTCATCGGTCATGGTCATGGGCGAGGACGTCGGCGTGCTCGGAGGCGTCTTTCGGGCGACGGCGGGCCTGCAGGAGCGCTTCGGCGCCGACCGCTGCGTCGACACGCCGCTCGCCGAAGCCGGGATCCTCGGCACCGCCGTCGGCCTGTGCATGGCCGGCTGGCGGCCGGTGTGCGAGATGCAGTACGACGCGTTCAGCTATCCCGCGCTCGACCAGCTCATCAACCACGTCGGCCGCTACCGCTGGCGGACGCGCGGGGGGATGGAGTTCCCGTTGACGATCCGTATGCCGTACGGCGGCGGCGTGCGCGCGCCGGAGCTCCACGACGACTCGCCGGAGACGTACTACGTGCACACCCCGGGTGTGAAGGTCGCGATCCCGTCCACGCCCGCCGACGCGAAGGGGCTGCTCGCGGCGGCGATCCGCGATCCGGATCCGGTCGTCGTCCTCGAGCCCAAGCTCTACTACCGCGCCGCCAAAGAAGAGGTGCCCGACGGCGAGCACGTCGTTCCACTCGGGCAGGCCCGCATCGCGCGCGAAGGCTCGGACCTCACGATCGTCGCGTACGGCGCGATGGTGCACGTCGCGCTGGCGGCGGCGGAGGCCGTGGGCGACGAGGCGTCGTGCGAGGTGCTCGACCTGCGATCGCTCAAGCCGCTCGACGAGGACGGCCTGCTCGCGTCGGTGGTGAAGACCGGCCGTGTCGTCGTCGTCCAGGAAGCGCCTCGCGTCTGCGGATTCGCCGCCGAGGTCGTGGCCGTGCTCGCGGAGAGGGCGATCTTCGACCTTCGCGGCCCGGTCATCCGCGTGACTGGCTACGACGTCCCGTATCCGTACTGGCAGATCGAGGACGCGTACATGCCGTCGGTCGAGCGCGTCGTCGACGCCGTGCGTCGCGTGCTCTCCGCCTGATGCTTGACCGGAAATTGACGCGACGTCGGGGGCGGTCACGACCAAGCCGGGCGTTGCACGTACGCGTCGTGCAGGCTGAAGGCGGTGCGACGCGCGCGGGTGGCGATCCGGCGCCGTGTCGTGGCCGCCAGTCGGCCCGTGTGAATTTCCGGTCAAGCATCTAGTGGCGCACCACGAGATCCCGCTCGAGCGGCGCACGCTCCACGGTCATTTCTCGCGTGACCTCGAGCCTGTGCTCACCATCGATTCGGGCGACTCGATCTCGTTCGCGTGCCTGAATTCCGGCTGGCGCACGGCCGAGCACGAGCTCTTTCCGGAACGATGCGACGGCGAGCTCGACGCCGGCCATGCGCTGATCGGGCCCCTCGCGGTCCGCGGCGCACGGGCAGGGCAGACGCTCGCGGTCGGGATCGACGAGATGCGGATCGGCGCTGGCGGCGTCACGCAGGCAGGAGGCTGGAGCACGCCGCTCAACGATCGGCTCGGTCTGGGCGGAGGCGACACTCTCACTCTTCTCTGGGAGCTCGACGCGGACGCGGGGATCGGACGTTCCGATTCGGGACACGAAGTCGCTCTCCAGCCGTTCCTCGGCGTCATCGGGATGCCGCCCGACGAGCCCGGCATCCACTCGACGGCGCCTCCGCGTCCGTGTGGAGGCAACATCGACTGCAAGGAGCTCGTCGCCGGGACGACGCTGTACCTCCCGATCTCCGTCGACGGGGCTCTCGTGTCGGCCGGGGACGGCCACGCGGCTCAGGTGACGGCGAGGTCTCTCAGCTCGCGATCGAGGCACCGGTGGAAAGAGCGCGGCTCACGCTCTCCGTGCGGGACGATCTCCCGTTGCCGAACCCGATCGCGTGGACGCCGGACGCCTGGCTGACGTTCGGCTTCGACGAGGACCTCGATGAGGCAGCCGCACTCGCGATCGACGGGATGCTCGAGCTCATGGGCCGCGAGCACGGGCTCGAGCGGCGTGAGGCGCTCGCGCTGGCGAGCGTTGTGGTCGACCTGCGTATGACGCAGCTCGTGAACGGCGCGCGCGGGATTCACGCTCGACTCGCGCACGACGCGCTTCGCTAGACGACAATCCGATGCGATGTCCACCTGGGTCGTGCAGGTCGTGGTCGTGGTGCTCTTCGCGCTGACGTGTGGCGCGCTCGCCGCCGCGTGGATGCGCGGCCGGCTGGGTGTAGCCGCGATCGCGCTCTTCGTCGTCGCACTCGTCGTCTGGATCGTCGCGTTTGCCGCCATCGCGTCGGAGCGCGGCGACGCGAACGGCTTCGCGACCTGCGATGCCGACTGCTCGACCGTGCACTACGTCTCCGCCGTCGCGTTCCTCGCGCCCCCGCTGCTCATCGCGCTCGCGGCGCTGGCCATGCTCGTCGCACGCGGCGACAGGTGGCGTCTCCGGCGAGCGCGACAGAATCACGGGTAAGTGGTCGCTCCGGGCCGTACACACCTGCTTCGCGCGGCTGCAAACACTTCGCATGCCGTCGTCCTCAGTCGGCCACATACCCATTGGTATGCGGCCTCCCTGCGTCCTAGGCCTGCTCGGTTTTCGCCGACGAACCAGGTGCATACGACCCGGAGAGACCACTAGTGGCGAGCTCGTTCAAGCTCCCGGACCTGGGTGAGGGCCTCACGGAGGGCGAGGTCGCCCGCTGGCTCGTGGCTGAGGGGCAGGAGATCGCCGAGGACGATCCGCTCGTCGAAATCCAGACCGACAAGGCGACGGTCGAGATCCCGTCGCCGTACGCCGGCACGGTGTTGAAGATCCTCGTGGCGGAAGGTGACATCGCGCCCGTCGGCACGGAGCTCATCGTGATCGGCCGGCCCGGAGAGGCGGTGCCCGACATCGCTTTGACGCCCGCAGCCGTTTCGTCTCGAGCAGCCGCTGCTCCGGTCGCGGACGCGGGGCGCGTGCAGGCGACACCCGTCGTCCGTCGAATCGCGCAGGAGCTCGGTGTCGAGCTCGCGGAGGTCGCGGGCTCGGGTCCCGGCGGCCGGATCACGGAGGACGACGTGAGAGCGTCCACCGCAGGCGCGAGCGCCGAAGGCCGACGCGAGCCCCTGCGCGGCGTCCGCCGCGTGATCGCCGAGCACATGGCCCGGGCACATCGCGAGGTGCCACCCGTGACCTGGGTGGAGGAGTGCGACTTCGAGGACGTTCCGCTCGACCGTCTCCTCCCGACGGTCGTGAAGGCGTGCGCCGACGCGCTCGTCGAGTTCCCGGAGCTGAACGCGCGCTTCGACGGCGACGCCATCCTCTACCTCGATCGCTACGACATCGGGGTCGCCGTGCAGACCGACGACGGTCTCGTGGTGCCGGTCGTCCGTCGGGCGAACGAGAAGTCCGTCGACGAGCTGGGAACGGAGATCGCGGCACTCGCCGAGCGCGCCCGTACGGGATCGCTCGGGGCCGACGACCTTCGTGGCTCCACGTTCACCGTGTCGAGCGCGGGCAAGCTCGCCGGGCTCTTCCAGACGCCGATCGTCAACCACCCCGAGGTCGCGATCCTGAGCATAGGTCGTGTCGCTCCGCGCGCGGTCGTGCGCGACGGCGAGATCGTCGTCCGACGCACCGGGGCGCTCGCGATCACCTTCGATCACCGCGTCGTCGACGGCGCGCGGGCGGCGGCGTTCGGCCTTGCCGTGATCGCGCGCGTGCAATCCGGCTAGCCGGCCTCTCTACACTGGCGCGCGTGGGTAGCTGGTACACGATCGGGCTCTGCCTTGGGCTCGCGCTCGGACTGTCGGTCGCGATCGCGGGGATTCTCGGCTCGCACGTCCTCGGCATCGGCGCGGCGGCGGTCGTCGGCGCCGCGCTCGGCGGTGCAATCGGCCTGCTGATCGCAGGCACTCCGGAAACGATCGCGGGCGTCGTCGGAGGCATTCTCGGCGCGCTTGCCGCGGCGGCGGTCGTCGTCGGTGCACTGCGTCGCGGCGCCACGCGCTTCGGAGTCGGGGCGTACATGGGCGCGCTCGGCATTTTGGTGTGCCTCATCGCTCTCGTACCGCTCGCCGGCTATGTCCTCGCCGTGGTGCTCCCGCTCCTGGCTGCTCGCATGCGCGGACGCCAGGCCGCCCGCTTCGCCGGGCTCCGCACGCTCGCGAAGTGAGCTCGCGCGGCGGCGTCGCCGAGGCACGGGCCAGCATGGTCGAACGGCAGCTTCGTCGACGCGGGATCACCGACGAACGCGTCCTCGACGCGATGGCTCGAGTCCCGCGTGAGCTCTTCGTCCCCGAGAGCGTTCGCCCGTACGCGTATGACGACGGCGCCCTTCCCATCGGGCACGCACAGACGATCTCGCAGCCGTTCGTCGTCGCGACGATCTGCTCGCTCCTCGCGCTCGACGGGCACGAGCGCGTCCTCGACGTCGGCACCGGTTCGGGGTACCATGCCGCAGTGCTCGCCGAGCTCGCGTCCGAGGTTGTGACGATCGAGCGCATCGCGGAGCTCGCCGAGACTGCGCGCGAGGCGCTCGCCCAGGCCGGCTACGCGAACGTCGAGGTACGGGTCGGCGACGGCTCGCTCGGCGTTCCGGAGCGCGCGCCGTTCTCCGGGATCGCGGTCGCGGCGGCCACTCCCGCGGTTCCATCCCCGCTCTACGCGCAGCTGGGAGAGGGCGGGCGCATCGTCGTTCCGCGTGGGACGCGCCGGGGACAGGACCTCGTGCTCGTCACGCGCATGCCTGCTGGGCCGCTCGAGCGCCGCTCGATCCCGTGCCGCTTCGTGCCACTCCTCGGCGATGAAGGGTTCGGGCAGGAATGACCGTATGGGGGCGGTGACGATGATGTCCGCGACTACCCTGCGATGATGGTGGAGTCCTCGCACGCGCAGCCTGTTCACGGCGAGTACTCGCCTGCTCGCGTGCGTGCAGGCCTGCGTAAGCGGAAGAACTGGGAGCAGCTCCTCAAGTTCTGCCTCGTCGGCGCGAGCGGCTACGTCGTCAACCTCGCGGTCTACGCACTCCTCCTCGACGTCGCGGGTCTCCACTACATCTCGGCCGCGGTCGGCTCGTTCCTCGTCGCGATGACGAACAACTACAGCTGGAACCGTCTGTGGACGTTCCGGGCCGAGCGCGGTGGCGTCGCCTACCAGGGGATGCGCTTCTTCGTCGTCTCGACGTTGGCGCTCGTGGCGAACCTCGCCGTCCTCCACTTCCTGGTCACGCTCGGGCTGGGCGAGTTCGTCGCGCAGGCGGTCGCGATCGTGCTCGTCACGCCGGTGAACTTCGTCGGCAATAAGCTCTGGTCGTTCGGACCTCGACGCTAATCGCCTCCGCCGCGTTCGCGGCCTTCTCCTTCGTCCTGCCCTCACCGGCCGCGGCGCAGTCGTCCGGCGACCTCGCGCGGCTCACGGAGGCAAGGGCCGTCGGGATCGCGCTCGCACATCCCAAGGTCGAGGCCTGGCTCGACCGGTACCCGCCCGACCCGACGACGGACGCCGACTTTCGATCCGACTCGCGGACGTGGCTCGTCAAGGCGTGGTCAGGCGAGGCCGGGCAGATCGCGGAGGCGACGGTCGAGGACACAACCGGGCGCGTGAGGGAGGCGTGGACGGGGCCGCAGGTCGCGTGGAAGATGGCGCGGGGCCGCGAAGGCGCGTTTGGCGGGAAGACGCTCCTTCGCTGGTACGTCTGGCTCGCCTTCTGCCTCGTCTTCCTCGTCGGGCTCGCCGACCTGCGCCAGCCGCTCTCGGTCCGAAACCTCGACCTCGTTGCGCTCCTCGGGTTCACAGCCTCGCTCGCCTTCTTCGATCGCGGAGAGATCTTCCGGAGCGTCCCGCTCGTCTATCCCGTTCTCGCGTATCTGCTCGCTCGCGGGTTGTGGGTCGGGTTCGGCCGGCGCGCCAGGCCGCTCGCGTCGGTCTGGCCGACGTGGGTGCTGGCGGCTGCGGCCGTCTTCCTCCTCGGGTTTCGCGTCGGGCTCAACCTCGAAGCCCCGCGTGGTGTGATCGACGTCGGGCTCGCTGGTGTCGTCGGCGCGAGCAGGATCCTCGACGGCGAGGCGCCGTACGGGAACATGCCGCAGCGCGGCGATCTTGAGCCGTGCGGGCCGAAGGACGCCGAGGGACAGGTGCGCGAGCGCATCCAGACGAACGGGCGCTGCGAGGCCGGAATCGAGCGCGGCGACACGTATGGCCCGGTGTCCTACCTCGCGTACGTGCCGGCGGTCGCGCTCTTCCCCTGGAGCGGGAAGTGGGACTCGCTCCCGGCGGCGCACGCGACGTCGATCGCTTTCGACCTGCTCGCGGTGCTCGCGCTCGTCCTCATCGGACTGCGGTTCGGCCGCCGCAGGCTGGCAGTGCTGCTCGCGTTCGCGTGGGCTGCGTATCCGTTCACTGCGTACACGCTGAACGCGAACACGAACGACGCGATCATGCCCGCGTTCCTCCTCCTCGGATTCTGGCTGGTTACGTCGGACTGGACACGCGGTGCGTCGGTTGCGCTCGCCGGGTGGACGAAGTTCGGCGCGCTGCTCGTCGCGCCGCTGTGGGCGACGTACCCGGTCTTCGAGCTGCGGCGCGTGTTCCGCTTCGCGGTCGCGTTCGTCGTTGCGACCGCGCTCGCGTTCTCGATCCTGCTCCTCGAACCGTCGCTGTGGGATGCGGCTCGCACGTTCTGGGAACGCACCATCGGGTTCCAGTCCGGGCGCGACTCGCCGTTCTCGATCTGGGGCTGGGGTCAGTACCACGCGCGTGGGATTCCCGACCTCGGATTCCTTCAGCCCGTGGTCGTCGTCTTCGCGGTCGCACTCGCGGCGCTCGTGGCGGTCGTACCTCGGCGCAAGAGCCCGCTCCAGCTGGCCGCGCTCACGGCTGTCGTGCTCGTCGCCTTCCAACTCACGTTGACCCACTGGTTCTACCTCTACCTCCCGTGGGTCGTCCCCTTCGTCTTCCTGTGGCTGCTCCTTCCGGAGCGAGGCGGTCAGGAGACTGAGACGCGGAGCGCTTCGATCGACGACGCCTTGCCGGTCGCGGCGTCGCACTCGACGACGGCGCCCTCGATCCGAACGCCGCCCTGAGCCGTCTCGAAGCGCACGGGCAGGCCAGTGCGCATGCGGCGGATCGCGAGCTCGGCCTCCACGCCGATGACGGAGTCGTGCGGGCCGGTCATGCCCGCGTCGGTGATGAACGCAGTGCCTTTTGGGAGCACGGTCGCGTCCGACGTCTGGACGTGCGTGTGCGTGCCGACCACCGCTGTCACGCGCCCGTCGAGCCAGCGGCCCATTGCAGCCTTCTCGCTCGTCGCCTCCGCGTGCACGTCGACGAGCACGACCGGCGTCTCCTTCCGCGCTTCCTCCACGAGCTCGTCGATCACCTCGAACATCGACGTCGCCGGGTGCAGGAAGAGGGAGCCGAGGACGTTGATCACGGCCAGGCGCGTGCTGTTCGCGGTGGACACGACCACGAGCCCGCGTCCCGGTGTCGACCGAGACGTGTTCGCCGGGCGGATGACGCGATCGGATGCTTCGAGGTAGGGGCCGATCTCGGTCCGCCGGAACGCGTGATTGCCCAGCGTGATCGCGTCGACGCCCATGCCGAGCAGCTGATCGGCGAGTCGCGGAGTGATCCCGATGCCGTCGGCGGCGTTCTCACCGTTGACCACGCACGCGTCGATCTCGTGCTCGCTCCGAATCGCCTGCAGGCGCTGCTCGAGCGCCCGCCTGCCCGGGGCTCCAACGACGTCGGCGATGAAGAGGATGCGCAAGGCGGGTGCGGGAGCTTAGCGCGACGCGGCCGCCTTCAGGGATCTTGGCGCGACCGGAAAGTCCGCGCTAGCGGATCTCCGGTCTTGCGCACAACACTGCTTACGGGACGCCGAGGGTCGCGGACGGGTAGACCTGGATCGCGACGTTGTTGCCGCCCTCGGCGGCATAGCGCGCGAGCGCCTGACGCTCGTAGCGGCTGATGTTCGTCACGACGCCGAGCTTCGAGGCTCCGGCCGCGACGTTTCCACCGACCGTGAGCTCGGGGTCCGGGCGAACGTTCTGGATCGAGACGACGAGCGAGGGCGCCAACGAAGGCCGCAGCTCGATCTCGGAGCCCACGACGTTGCCTGAGACGACCTGGTCGCGGATGGCGACGACGGTTCCGTCGACGGGTGCGTAGACGTCCGTTCCCGCGACCGCGCCGACATCGAGCGTGCGGAGCACCCCCCCGGAGAGCTGGTACCACGCGAGGCCGCTCTTGGACGCGCCTGTGATCCGGCGCCAGAGCCGCGCGAGCAGCCCTTCGTTTCGCTGCGGGCCGACCGGCTTCAGCTCGAGTGCGCCCTCGGAGCTTCCGTGAAAGCCGATCGCCGTGGCGCCACCCTGCGCAACGG